>Ga0194138_10000574_pt1 | contig 17466 bp, 9 predicted proteins | sample TARM_MetaG_T2_14_FD_134022 | JGI IMG/M metagenome (GOLD analysis project Ga0194138, IMG submission 134022) | Freshwater microbial communities from Pennsylvania, USA, analyzing microbe dynamics in response to fracking - TARM_MetaG_T2_14 (version 2) | ecosystem: Environmental > Aquatic >...
CTGCTGAGCCCCAGCCTGACCCTCGAACGTGTCGATGTGCTGGCGCAGGCGACCTCCGATCACCTGCCGGTAGCGGTGGAGATCCGCCTGCCTGATGCGCTGCACGGCAATGCCTGGCCAATCCCGGTGGATGGGATCAAATGAACGACGAAGCTTCACGCTGGAAGGAAAAATATCTGGCTTCGCTGGAGCAGCAGGAGCAGCTCGAAGCCCGCTGGAATATCCGTCTCGATCTGTTGCGGCGCAGCCTGGTGCGCAGCAGTTTTGCGGTCGAGGGTGCAGACCCCGTGATTGAGCAATGCATGCGCGACTTGCGCGAAGTGCTGCGCGACGATGACCTGGATCATGGCCTGGCGTCGCTGGTGCCGCGACTCGAGCGTGCCGTGCTGGATACCGAGCGTAACAAGCAGGCGCGTATTGAACGCCTGGCTCAGGGGCTTCAGCGTCTGACTGCGCAGCTGCTGGCGCTGCCGTTGCCCAGTGAAGTACGCAAGCCCTTGAAAGCCTACGCACGCACGGTGCGCACGCGTGCGGCGCAGTCGCGTGAGCTGCCCGGCCTGCTGGGTGAGCTGGGCGAACTGCAGGATCGGGCGTTGACGGTGCAAATGGCGGGCGCCCCGCGCGCGGTGGGTTTGTTCGGCAGGTTGTTCGGTCAGCGTGAAGCCGAAGTCGCCGCTTCTGTGGCGGTGATGGATACAGCCGTTGCAGAGTCCCTCGATGCCGATTCGCAGGTTGCGCAGGAAACAGCCGCAGTAGCCCCTGCGACGACGCCGTCGCTTGGAGCAGAGCGGCTTGCAAGCGAGGAACTGTCGGCCAATCCTGAGCCCTCGCCGGTGCTGCACGATCACGGTGAGGTCTTTGAGTTGCAGGCCAATGCCGATTCCGGCGAGCCGTCTGCGCCGATGCAAGCGGAAAGTCAGGCAGCAGATCTGCCTGCCGTTGCCGGTGAGGCGGAGGGTTATGTGCTGCCTGCAACGCCGGAGCAGGCTTACAGCGCCATTGCCGAGCGCGTGGAGTCGATGCTGTTCGGCCTGCTCGACGATCTGCAGCAATGCGAGCCGCAGCAGGCGCAGGTTCTGGCGCTGCGCGAGCGCATTCAGCGTGGCCTGAACTGGTACGAGCTGGTCCCGGTCCTGGACGACCTGGCGCAACTGATGATCGCAGTGGCGAACCAGGGGCAGCGTGAGTTTGAAAGCTATCTGCAGCTGCTCAACGAGCGTCTGGCCAGCATGCAGGAAAGCCTTGGGGCGACCCATGACGGGCATGCCCGCAGCAAGGAAGCCGCGCAGTCACTGGATGAGGAGTTGCGCCAGCAGGTTGGCGGGCTGCAAAGCAGCATGCTCGAAGCCAGTGATCTGCCCAGTCTCAAGCGGGCCGTGCAGGCGAGGCTGGATGGCCTGCTGGAAACGGTCGATGTCTATGAGCGCCAGCGCAGCGAGCATGAAAAGCAGGTGGGTGAGCGCCTGAATACGCTGGTCGAACGAGTCGCGAGTCTTGAACAGGCCGCCACCGGTATGCGACAGCATATTCAGGAGCAGCGCAACAGGGCGCTGCGCGATCCGCTGACCGACTTGCCCAACCGGGCAGCCTGGGATGAACGGCTGGAAATGGAAGTCGCGCGGCAGCAGCGCTACGGCGGGCAGCTGCTGCTGGCCGTGTTGGATGTCGATCACTTCAAGCGCATCAATGACAGCTTTGGTCATCTGGCCGGCGACCGGGTTCTGAAGATTATCGCCAACGAGCTGCGCAAGCGTCTGCGCAAGACCGATTTTATCGCCCGTTTCGGCGGTGAGGAATTTGCCCTGCTGCTCCCCGAAACACCGCTTGATGCCGGGCAGCGGTTGATCGAGAGTCTGCGTGAAGGCATTCAGAACTGCCCGTTTCACTTCAAGGGTGAGCGCACCGAGGTCACCCTGTCGGGCGGGCTTGCAGCCTTTGTCGGGACGGAGCGCGCAGAACAGGTGTTCGAGCGTGCCGACCGCGCGCTCTACCGGGCGAAAGGTGCCGGGCGTAACCGAATCGAAATGGCCTGATACCGATGAAGCTGCTGATTGCCCTGACTTTCTCCATGCTGCTGGCGGGCTGCGCCACCGGTCCGCGCATCGATACGCATCATGCTTCTGTGGGGCATGACAGCCGTGTGCAGTTCATCGTGGTGCATTACACCTCCAGCGACCTGGCGCGCTCGCTGGATATCCTCAAGGGTGATGGCGTCAGCAGCCATTATCTGATCGATGAGTCACCGGCGACCATCTACCGGCTGGTGGATGAGGATCGGCGGGCCTGGCATGCCGGCGACAGCCAGTGGCAGGGGCGGACCTGGCTCAACTCCAGCTCTATCGGTATCGAACTGGTCAATCGGGGCTATATCGAAGGCGAGCAGGGGCGGCTCTGGTATCCCTACCCGGATGAGCAGATCGATGCCCTCATCGCTCTGCTAAAGGACATCATGCACCGCCACGGACTCAAGCCCGGCGTGGTCGTCGGCCACAGCGATATCGCGCCACAGCGCAAGGTCGATCCTGGTCCGTTGTTCCCCTGGAAGCGCCTGGCCGATGCCGGGCTGGTGCCCTGGCCGGATGCCGCCGTGATGGCCCGGCAGCGCAGTCTGTATGCACTGCAATTGCCGGATGTAGCCTGGTTTCAGACGCAACTCGCTGCGCAGGGCTACAAGGTGCCGGAGCATGGTCATCTGGATCCGGAGACGCGCAACGTTATCGCGGCATTCCAGATGAAATACCGGCCGGCACGTTTCGATGGTGAGCCTGATGCCGAAACGGCGGCAATCCTGGCGGCGCTGGGCGCGACGCCCTGATCCCTGTTGAATTCCCGGCGCAGGGGCGGCCTGTTATACCGGAAGCGCCATGTAGAAAATCGTCCCGTGACCGATTCGCGAATGCACGCCGATGCGGCCACCGTGCAGCTGGACGATTTCCTTGCACAGCGCCAGACCCAGGCCGGCGCCGCCGCGGCGACGACCGATCTGCACGAAGGGCTCGAAGATCCGTGCCTGCTGGCTGTAGGGAATACCTTCGCCATTGTCCTCCACACTCAGAATCACCCGCTCGCCGTGGTGCCGGGCGAGCAGGCGTATCTCTCCGCCGTCCGGGGTATGGCGCAGCGCGTTGCTGAGCAGGTTGTCGAATACCCGCTCCATCTGCTGGCGGTCGAGCAGCAACGTGGGAAGCGGGGATTGCAGCTCCAGGGTAATCTCGATGTCGTTCTGTGCCGCCGTGGCCAGGAAGCGCTGACGGGCCTCGCTGAGTAGCCGGTCGGGAGCGCAGGGGGCGGGTTCGAGTTTCTGCTGGCCACTCTGATAACGCGAGAAATTCAACAGGTCGTTGATCAGGGTGACCAATCGCTGCATCTCTTCATGCACGGTTTCGAACAGCTCGGCTTCGCGGCTGCTCGGCGGAAGCTGCGTGCGCTCGCGCAGCAGGCTGAAGGCCATCTGCATGCCGGTCACGGGGGTGCGCAGTTCATGCGAGGCGCGCAACACGAATTCGTTGCGCACACGCTCGAAGGTGCGCTGATCGGTGACGTCGTGCAGCACCATCACGGCGCCACTGATCTTGCCATTGTGATGATTCACCGGGCTTATGCGCCATGCCAGCAGCCGGCGTTCGCCATCGGCTTCGATGATCAGGTCCTGCGGCGGGTCGGTCAGCGGCCTGTCGGCCAGAACCTGCTGTGCCGCCACGTCCAGTTCAGGATTGCCAAGCGCCTCGCCCAGTGTCGAACCGATGTGTTCGTCTTCCCAGGCCAGCTGGCGCTGTGCAACCGGGTTGGCGTGCTCCAGCCGACCCTGACGGTCAATGATGAGCAGACCGTCATCGATACTGTCGAGCAGTGCCTGCAGGCGCTGTTGACCGTTGATCAGGGCCTCCACATTGGTTTGCTTGAACTGGTGCAGAGCCTGCGCCATCAGGCCGAAGCGCCGGATCAGCGTAGACAGTTCCGCGATGGGCGTGGCCGGCAGGCTGATGTTGAAGTCGCCGCGACCGATCTGATCGGCGACCCGGGACAACTGCTCGATCGGATCGCCCAGGCGTCGTGCGAAACCATGCGCGGTGACGAAGCCGATCAGCAGTACCGCAACACCGGTCAGGCCCAGCAGCCCGGCCAGCAACTGCGAGCGCTCACGGCTCCGCAGCTCGGTATCGCGGATCTGGTCGTAAGCGCTCTGCTGCATGGCGACCATCAGCTCGCGCACCTGATTGAAGGCGCGGCTCAGCGGATTGTCTTCGAGCAGCGTCAGGTCCGCAGCGGAGCCGGACTGCAGTTCGTTGAGGAAGTTGGCGTAGGCGTTGCCGATGGCCTGATAGCTCCGATAGTCGCTTTCCTGCGAAGCCTCTGCCAGTCCCTTGGCCAGTGCGCTCTGAAAGGCCCGGCTGGATTCGCCGAGCGCTTCGTCGCTACGCTGCGTGCGCACCAGAATAAGCAGGTGATTGCCGAGCGACTGTCGCAACTGCTGGTTAACTTCAATGACGCTGAAGTTATCGCGAATCAGCTTTTCCTGACTTTTGGCCATCTGCACGACACTGACCAGTGCCAGCACCAACCCCAGCAGTGCCACGGTCATCAACGCCGAAAAACCCAGAAACAGCCGGGTTCTCAGCTTCATCTGAAGTTTCATAGGCCGTATTGCTTGCGCTTGCGGTACAGGGTGGAGGCATCGATGCCCAGTGTTCGGGCGGCCTGATCGAGGGTGTCGCTGCTGCTCAGCACCCCGGCAATGTGCGCCCTTTCCAGTGCTTCGAGGCTCATCGCTTCACCGATGCGCGGCGCACTGCCAACGGCCTGCTCGGCCAGGCCCAGGTGGCTGACCTCGATCATTTCCTGCGGACAGATAATGCTGGCGCGCTCGACGACGTTGCGCAGCTCGCGCACGTTGCCGGGCCAGCGATAGCTCTTCAGCGCGACTGTGGCGGCGTCGCTGAAGCCTCGGGCCGGTCGGCCATAGTTCTTGACGAAGAAGGCCAGGAAGCGCTCGGCCAGCGCCAGCACGTCTTCGGGACGCTCGCGCATGGGCGGCAGGTTCAGGGTGATGACGTTGAGGCGATAAAGCAGGTCCTCGCGGAAACGTCCTTCGCGAACCATTTCTTCGAGGTTCAGGTTGGTGGCGGCAAGAATGCGCACATCGGCCCGGCGCGTGACCGGATCACCGACCCGCTCATACTCCTTGTCCTGAATGAAACGAAGCAACTTGGGCTGCAAGGCCAAGGGAAAATCGCCGATTTCATCGAGAAACAGCGTGCCGCCATCGGCCTGGTTGACCCGTCCGAGAGTGCTTTCGGTGGCGCCGGTAAAGGCGCCGCGGTTGTGCCCGAAGAGCTCGCTTTCCATCAGTTCGGCGGAGAGGGAAGGGCAGTTGATGGTGATGAAGGCTTTTTTCGAGCGCCGGCTCCAGGTGTGGATCGCCCGTGCCACTTCGCCCTTGCCGGTGCCGGATTCGCCGAGAATCAGGATGTTGGCATCGGTATCGGCTACCTGCCGGGCAGTCTCCAGCACACCCATCATGGCCGGGCTGTGCGAGCCCAGCGCATCGTTGCGCTTGCGCATTTCGCCTTCCAGCGCTTCCAGGCGCGCCGCCATCTGTCGCACTTCAAGCTGCTTGGCGGCGGAAAGGCGCAACTGCTCCGGGCTGCAGGGTTTGACCAGATAATCCGCCGCGCCCGCCTGCATGGCGTCCACCGCGGTATCCACTGCCGAATGCGCGGTGACAATCACCACGCGCATCCAGGGCGCGAGGGTGCGCATCTGTTGCAGGACGTCGAGGCCGTTGTCCTCGCCCAGGCGCAGGTCCAGAAAGCACAGATCGAACACCTGCCGTTGCAGTACGGCTTCGGCTTGCGCGGCGCTGGCTGCCGTCACCACCGTGTAGCCACGGTCCTCCAGACAGTAGCGGAACGTACGCAGAATGGCGGCTTCGTCATCAACCAGAAGAATGCGGCCACCGGTGTCGGTCGTTTGATCCATGAATGCTCCAGACAGGCAGCAGCAAGTTGCTCTGCCTGGCTAATCGGGTGGAAGTGCTCGGAGCTGTTGGCTCCGGCGCGGGCGCGACGAAACGGCAAGCGACCCTGACGCCTGCGTTAGTCTACGAAAAGCCTTGCAAGTTGCACGGTGTAAATGGGTCTTTCCCGCACCGTGCAATCCATTTTCAAGCGAAACGGCAAGGCAAGTCTCTGATTTTCATAGCAAAGATTTTATCTTTCAGCTGGCATGCAGTTTGCGATTCCGAAAGTGATGCGCGTGTACCGCGTATCTGCACTCGTATTCGGAGGATCCATGAACCAGAACATGACGCAACTCAACGAGCTCATCGAAATAACGCGCGACGGCCAACACTTCTACCAGCATGCGATGGAGGAGGTGAAGGATGTCGAATTGCAGCATCTGTTTCGTGATATGGCGCAGGCCAAAACACACATTATTCAGGCGTTGTCGGTAAAGGTTGCAGCACAGCAACAGCAGCCTGCACAGGGCGGCACTATGGCCGGAAAAATGCGTGAAATCTACGCCGACACCAAGGCGCGGCTTGGCCATGCCGATGCGGTCTATGTGGATCAGCTGGATCAGACCGAGGAACGCATCCTCACCGCCTTCGAGGATGCGCTGAAAAGCGCAGAGCCTGATGTGCGTGCGCTGCTGGCCATCGAGCTGCCCAAAATCCGCGCCTGTCACGAGCGTATGCACCGGCTCAATCATGGCGAGAAAGGCTAGATAAGACAGTCATGCAAAGCGCACGAAGGCAATTGAGCCATCGTGCAATATAAGTTGGAAGGTTTGTTTTTTGCTTTAATAACTATTTGATAAATAAAGAAAAAATAACTTATTCGAGCTGGCATGAGGTCTGCAATACAACACCTGAACGCAGATGGTTTGCACGCATGCCTGGAGGGAGTTGAGGATGAATCGTCAAGCGCGCTTCTCACTGGTTGGTAAAGGGTTTCTTGCTGCTGCGGTGGTCACGCTGATCATTGGTGCCGAACAGCCCATGTCGCAACCGTTCAGCCAGACACCCCATGAATCTGTGGAACGAATTCGCCTGTACGACGCTCAACCAATAGGAATCGTGCAAACCGGACCGGCAGCGAACAGGGGTGATGCCCTGCAGTTGCAACCGGGGCAGCGCTGGGTTTTCTGAGTCGTAGAGCCAGCCGTCGTCAGTTGGCGGTCTCGCTGAAGATGTTTCTGAACCGAAGAGGAGTCACACCATGCTGAGTTGGGCCATTACATTCCTGATCATCGCCATCATTGCTGCCGTGCTTGGGTTCGGTGGTATCGCAGGTACTGCGACAGGTATCGCCAAGATTCTGTTCGTGGTTTTTCTGGTGCTGTTTGTAGCATCGCTGATCTTCGGTCGGGGTCGCGGGCCGCGTGTCTGATGCAATGAGCCGCCCGCAAGGGCGGCTGCAATCCCCGCAGTAATCCGACAGGCCGTCTTCCTGGGCCTGTTGGCTCGTTCCTTGTTTTTCTCCCTGATGCACTGTCGATACCCGTGCGCATGGCCGTTGTCCTTGTGCGCCGCTATCATCGCGCGCAATCCCTGCGGTGCTGATTTGCGGAGAAACACGACATGCTCAACGGCCTCTGGCTAGGCTTTTTCCTGATCGCCGCACTGGCCGCGCTGCTGCGTTGGCTGGTGGGGGGCGATCCAGCGGTGTTCGCAGCACTGGTGGAAAGCCTGTTCGCCATGGCCAGGCTGGCCGTGGAAGTCATGATCGTGCTGTTCGGCACCTTGACCCTGTGGCTGGGATTTCTGCGTATCGCAGAGAAGGCTGGGCTGATCGAGCTGCTGGGTCGCGCGCTCGGTCCGCTGTTTGCCCGGTTGATGCCCGAGGTTCCACGTGGGCATCCGGCGCTTGGGCTGATCACGCTGAACTTCGCTGCCAACGGCCTGGGCCTGGACAATGCCGCCACCCCCATCGGCCTCAAGGCCATGCGTTCACTGCAGGAACTCAATCCTTCAAGTACCACGGCGAGTAACGCCCAGATTCTCTTTCTGGTGCTCAATACGTCCTCCCTGACGCTGCTACCGGTATCGATCTTCATGTACCGCGTGCAGCAGGGGGCTGAGGACCCGACTCTGGTGTTCCTGCCGATTCTGCTCGCCACCAGTGCTTCTACCCTGGCCGGGCTGCTGTCTGTGGCGTTGATGCAGCGCCTGCGTCTGTGGGATCCGGTGGTGTTGGCCTATCTGATCCCGGGTGCGCTGCTGCTGGGCGCCTTCATGGGCCTGCTGGCCAGCCTGTCATCGGTGGCGCTGGCCCAGCTGTCGTCACTGCTGGGCAACCTGACGCTGTTCGGCCTGATCATCACCTTTCTGGTGGTGGGCGCGTTGCGCAAGGTGCAGGTGTACGAAAGCTTCGTTGAGGGCGCCAAGGAGGGCTTCGATGTAGCCAAGAGCCTGCTGCCTTATCTGGTCGCCATGCTGGTGGCAGTTGGCGCCCTGCGCGCCTCTGGCGCACTGGAGTTCGGTCTTGATGGCATTCGCTGGCTGGTCGAAGCGTTCGGCTGGGATACCCGTTTTGTCGATGCGATGCCCACCGCGCTGGTCAAGCCGTTCTCCGGCAGCGCGGCGCGGGCGATGCTGATCGAGACCATGCAGAGCCATGGCGTCGACAGCTTCCCGGCACTGGTTGCGGCCACCCTGCAGGGCAGTACCGAAACCACCTTCTACGTGCTGGCCGTCTATTTCGGTGCGGTTGGTCTCCAGCGTGCACGGCATGCCGTGCACGCTGGAGACCAACCGCACCGAAATAGACGGCCAGCACGTAGAAGGTGGTTTCGGTACTGCCCTGCAGGGTGGCCGCAACCAGTGCCGGGAAGCTGTCGACGCCATGGCTCTGCATGGTCTCGATCAGCATCGCCCGCGCCGCGCTGCCGGAGAACGGCTTGACCAGCGCGGTGGGCATCGCATCGACAAAACGGGTATCCCAGCCGAACGCTTCGACCAGCCAGCGAATGCCATCAAGACCGAACTCCAGTGCGCCAGAGGCGCGCAGGGCGCCAACTGCCACCAGCATGGCGACCAGATAAGGCAGCAGGCTCTTGGCTACATCGAAGCCCTCCTTGGCGCCCTCAACGAAGCTTTCGTACACCTGCACCTTGCGCAACGCGCCCACCACCAGAAAGGTGATGATCAGGCCGAACAGCGTCAGGTTGCCCAGCAGTGACGACAGCTGGGCCAGCGCCACCGATGACAGGCTGGCCAGCAGGCCCATGAAGGCGCCCAGCAGCAGCGCACCCGGGATCAGATAGGCCAACACCACCGGATCCCACAGACGCAGGCGCTGCATCAACGCCACAGACAGCAGCCCGGCCAGGGTAGAAGCACTGGTGGCGAGCAGAATCGGCAGGAACACCAGAGTCGGGTCCTCAGCCCCCTGCTGCACGCGGTACATGAAGATCGATACCGGTAGCAGCGTCAGGGAGGACGTATTGAGCACCAGAAAGAGAATCTGGGCGTTACTCGCCGTGGTACTTGAAGGATTGAGTTCCTGCAGTGAACGCATGGCCTTGAGGCCGATGGGGGTGGCGGCATTGTCCAGGCCCAGGCCGTTGGCAGCGAAGTTCAGCGTGATCAGCCCAAGCGCCGGATGCCCACGTGGAACCTCGGGCATCAACCGGGCAAACAGCGGACCGAGCGCGCGACCCAGCAGCTCGATCAGCCCAGCCTTCTCTGCGATACGCAGAAATCCCAGCCACAGGGTCAAGGTGCCGAACAGCACGATCATGACTTCCACGGCCAGCCTGGCCATGGCGAACAGGCTTTCCACCAGTGCTGCGAACACCGCTGGATCGCCCCCCACCAGCCAACGCAGCAGCGCGGCCAGTGCGGCGATCAGGAAAAAGCCTAGCCAGAGGCCGTTGAGCATGTCGTGTTTCTCCGCAAATCAGCACCGCAGGGATTGCGCGCGATGATAGCGGCGCACAAGGACAACGGCCATGCGCACGGGTATCGACAGTGCATCAGGGAGAAAAACAAGGAACGAGCCAACAGGCCCAGGAAGACGGCCTGTCGGATTACTGCGGGGATTGCAGCCGCCCTTGCGGGCGGCTCATTGCATCAGACACGCGGCCCGCGACCCCGACCGAAGATCAGCGATGCTACAAACAGCACCAGAAAAACCACGAACAGAATCTTGGCGATACCTGTCGCAGTACCTGCGATACCACCGAACCCAAGCACGGCAGCAATGATGGCGATGATCAGGAATGTAATGGCCCAACTCAGCATGGTGTGACTCCTCTTCGGTTCAGAAACATCTTCAGCGAGACCGCCAACTGACGACGGCTGGCTCTACGACTCAGAAAACCCAGCGCTGCCCCGGTTGCAACTGCAGGGCATCACCCCTGTTCGCTGCCGGTCCGGTTTGCACGATTCCTATTGGTTGAGCGTCGTACAGGCGAATTCGTTCCACAGATTCATGGGGTGTCTGGCTGAACGGTTGCGACATGGGCTGTTCGGCACCAATGATCAGCGTGACCACCGCAGCAGCAAGAAACCCTTTACCAACCAGTGAGAAGCGCGCTTGACGATTCATCCTCAACTCCCTCCAGGCATGCGTGCAAACCATCTGCGTTCAGGTGTTGTATTGCAGACCTCATGCCAGCTCGAATAAGTTATTTTTTCTTTATTTATCAAATAGTTATTAAAGCAAAAAACAAACCTTCCAACTTATATTGCACGATGGCTCAATTGCCTTCGTGCGCTTTGCATGACTGTCTTATCTAGCCTTTCTCGCCATGATTGAGCCGGTGCATACGCTCGTGACAGGCGCGGATTTTGGGCAGCTCGATGGCCAGCAGCGCACGCACATCAGGCTCTGCGCTTTTCAGCGCATCCTCGAAGGCGGTGAGGATGCGTTCCTCGGTCTGATCCAGCTGATCCACATAGACCGCATCGGCATGGCCAAGCCGCGCCTTGGTGTCGGCGTAGATTTCACGCATTTTTCCGGCCATAGTGCCGCCCTGTGCAGGCTGCTGTTGCTGTGCTGCAACCTTTACCGACAACGCCTGAATAATGTGTGTTTTGGCCTGCGCCATATCACGAAACAGATGCTGCAATTCGACATCCTTCACCTCCTCCATCGCATGCTGGTAGAAGTGTTGGCCGTCGCGCGTTATTTCGATGAGCTCGTTGAGTTGCGTCATGTTCTGGTTCATGGATCCTCCGAATACGAGTGCAGATACGCGGTACACGCGCATCACTTTCGGAATCGCAAACTGCATGCCAGCTGAAAGATAAAATCTTTGCTATGAAAATCAGAGACTTGCCTTGCCGTTTCGCTTGAAAATGGATTGCACGGTGCGGGAAAGACCCATTTACACCGTGCAACTTGCAAGGCTTTTCGTAGACTAACGCAGGCGTCAGGGTCGCTTGCCGTTTCGTCGCGCCCGCGCCGGAGCCAACAGCTCCGAGCACTTCCACCCGATTAGCCAGGCAGAGCAACTTGCTGCTGCCTGTCTGGAGCATTCATGGATCAAACGACCGACACCGGTGGCCGCATTCTTCTGGTTGATGACGAAGCCGCCATTCTGCGTACGTTCCGCTACTGTCTGGAGGACCGTGGCTACACGGTGGTGACGGCAGCCAGCGCCGCGCAAGCCGAAGCCGTACTGCAACGGCAGGTGTTCGATCTGTGCTTTCTGGACCTGCGCCTGGGCGAGGACAACGGCCTCGACGTCCTGCAACAGATGCGCACCCTCGCGCCCTGGATGCGCGTGGTGATTGTCACCGCGCATTCGGCAGTGGATACCGCGGTGGACGCCATGCAGGCGGGCGCGGCGGATTATCTGGTCAAACCCTGCAGCCCGGAGCAGTTGCGCCTTTCCGCCGCCAAGCAGCTTGAAGTGCGACAGATGGCGGCGCGCCTGGAAGCGCTGGAAGGCGAAATGCGCAAGCGCAACGATGCGCTGGGCTCGCACAGCCCGGCCATGATGGGTGTGCTGGAGACTGCCCGGCAGGTAGCCGATACCGATGCCAACATCCTGATTCTCGGCGAATCCGGCACCGGCAAGGGCGAAGTGGCACGGGCGATCCACACCTGGAGCCGGCGCTCGAAAAAAGCCTTCATCACCATCAACTGCCCTTCCCTCTCCGCCGAACTGATGGAAAGCGAGCTCTTCGGGCACAACCGCGGCGCCTTTACCGGCGCCACCGAAAGCACTCTCGGACGGGTCAACCAGGCCGATGGCGGCACGCTGTTTCTCGATGAAATCGGCGATTTTCCCTTGGCCTTGCAGCCCAAGTTGCTTCGTTTCATTCAGGACAAGGAGTATGAGCGGGTCGGTGATCCGGTCACGCGCCGGGCCGATGTGCGCATTCTTGCCGCCACCAACCTGAACCTCGAAGAAATGGTTCGCGAAGGACGTTTCCGCGAGGACCTGCTTTATCGCCTCAACGTCATCACCCTGAACCTGCCGCCCATGCGCGAGCGTCCCGAAGACGTGCTGGCGCTGGCCGAGCGCTTCCTGGCCTTCTTCGTCAAGAACTATGGCCGACCGGCCCGAGGCTTCAGCGACGCCGCCACAGTCGCGCTGAAGAGCTATCGCTGGCCCGGCAACGTGCGCGAGCTGCGCAACGTCGTCGAGCGCGCCAGCATTATCTGTCCGCAGGAAATGATCGAGGTCAGCCACCTGGGCCTGGCCGAGCAGGCCGTTGGCAGTGCGCCGCGCATCGGTGAAGCGATGAGCCTCGAAGCACTGGAAAGGGCGCACATTGCCGGGGTGCTGAGCAGCAGCGACACCCTCGATCAGGCCGCCCGAACACTGGGCATCGATGCCTCCACCCTGTACCGCAAGCGCAAGCAATACGGCCTATGAAACTTCAGATGAAGCTGAGAACCCGGCTGTTTCTGGGTTTTTCGGCGTTGATGACCGTGGCACTGCTGGGGTTGGTGCTGGCACTGGTCAGTGTCGTGCAGATGGCCAAAAGTCAGGAAAAGCTGATTCGCGATAACTTCAGCGTCATTGAAGTTAACCAGCAGTTGCGACAGTCGCTCGGCAATCACCTGCTTATTCTGGTGCGCACGCAGCGTAGCGACGAAGCGCTCGGCGAATCCAGCCGGGCCTTTCAGAGCGCACTGGCCAAGGGACTGGCAGAGGCTTCGCAGGAAAGCGACTATCGGAGCTATCAGGCCATCGGCAACGCCTACGCCAACTTCCTCAACGAACTGCAGTCCGGCTCCGCTGCGGACCTGACGCTGCTCGAAGACAATCCGCTGAGCCGCGCCTTCAATCAGGTGCGCGAGCTGATGGTCGCCATGCAGCAGAGCGCTTACGACCAGATCCGCGATACCGAGCTGCGGAGCCGTGAGCGCTCGCAGTTGCTGGCCGGGCTGCTGGGCCTGACCGGTGTTGCGGTACTGCTGATCGGCTTCGTCACCGCGCATGGTTTCGCACGACGCCTGGGCGATCCGATCGAGCAGTTGTCCCGGGTCGCCGATCAGATCGGTCGCGGCGACTTCAACATCAGCCTGCCGGCCACGCCCATCGCGGAACTGTCTACGCTGATCCGGCGCTTCGGCCTGATGGCGCAGGCTCTGCACCAGTTCAAGCAAACCAATGTGGAGGCCCTGATCAACGGTCAACAGCGCCTGCAGGCACTGCTCGACAGTATCGATGACGGTCTGCTCATCATTGACCGTCAGGGTCGGCTGGAGCACGCCAACCCGGTTGCACAGCGCCAGCTGGCCTGGGAAGACGAACACATCGGTTCGACACTGGGCGAGGCGCTTGGCAATCCTGAACTGGACGTGGCGGCACAGCAGGTTCTGGCCGACAGGCCGCTGACCGACCCGCCGCAGGACCTGATCATCGAAGCCGATGGCGAACGCCGGCTGCTGGCATGGCGCATAAGCCCGGTGAATCATCACAATGGCAAGATCAGTGGCGCCGTGATGGTGCTGCACGACGTCACCGATCAGCGCACCTTCGAGCGTGTGCGCAACGAATTCGTGTTGCGCGCCTCGCATGAACTGCGCACCCCCGTGACCGGCATGCAGATGGCCTTCAGCCTGCTGCGCGAGCGCACGCAGCTTCCGCCGAGCAGCCGCGAAGCCGAGCTGTTCGAAACCGTGCATGAAGAGATGCAGCGATTGGTCACCCTGATCAACGACCTGTTGAATTTCTCGCGTTATCAGAGTGGCCAGCAGAAACTCGAACCCGCCCCCTGCGCTCCCGACCGGCTACTCAGCGAGGCCCGTCAGCGCTTCCTGGCCACGGCGGCACAGAACGACATCGAGATTACCCTGGAGCTGCAATCCCCGCTTCCCACGTTGCTGCTCGACCGCCAGCAGATGGAGCGGGTATTCGACAACCTGCTCAGCAACGCGCTGCGCCATACCCCGGACGGCGGAGAGATACGCCTGCTCGCCCGGCACCACGGCGAGCGGGTGATTCTGAGTGTGGAGGACAATGGCGAAGGTATTCCCTACAGCCAGCAGGCACGGATCTTCGAGCCCTTCGTGCAGATCGGTCGTCGCCGCGGCGGCGCCGGCCTGGGTCTGGCGCTGTGCAAGGAAATCGTCCAGCTGCACGGTGGCCGCATCGGCGTGCATTCGCGAATCGGTCACGGGACGATTTTCTACATGGCGCTTCCGGTATAACAGGCCGCCCCTGCGCCGGGAATTCAACAGGGATCAGGGCGTCGCGCCCAGCGCCGCCAGGATTGCCGCCGTTTCGGCATCAGGCTCACCATCGAAACGTGCCGGCCGGTATTTCATCTGGAATGCCGCGATAACGTTGCGCGTCTCCGGATCCAGATGACCATGCTCCGGCACCTTGTAGCCCTGCGCAGCGAGTTGCGTCTGAAACCAGGCTACATCCGGCAATTGCAGTGCATACAGACTGCGCTGCCGGGCCATCACGGCGGCATCCGGCCAGGGCACCAGCCCGGCATCGGCCAGGCGCTTCCAGGGGAACAACGGACCAGGATCGACCTTGCGCTGTGGCGCGATATCGCTGTGGCCGACGACCACGCCGGGCTTGAGTCCGTGGCGGTGCATGATGTCCTTTAGCAGAGCGATGAGGGCATCGATCTGCTCATCCGGGTAGGGATACCAGAGCCGCCCCTGCTCGCCTTCGATATAGCCCCGATTGACCAGTTCGATACCGATAGAGCTGGAGTTGAGCCAGGTCCGCCCCTGCCACTGGCTGTCGCCGGCATGCCAGGCCCGCCGATCCTCATCCACCAGCCGGTAGATGGTCGCCGGTGACTCATCGATCAGATAATGGCTGCTGACGCCATCACCCTTGAGGATATCCAGCGAGCGCGCCAGGTCGCTGGAGGTGTAATGCACCACGATGAACTGCACACGGCTGTCATGCCCCACAGAAGCATGATGCGTATCGATGCGCGGACCGGTGGCGCAGCCCGCCAGCAGCATGGAGAAAGTCAGGGCAATCAGCAGCTTCATCGGTATCAGGCCATTTCGATTCGGTTACGCCCGGCACCTTTCGCCCGGTAGAGCGCGCGGTCGGCACGCTCGAACACCTGTTCTGCGCGCTCCGTCCCGACAAAGGCTGCAAGCCCGCCCGACAGGGTGACCTCGGTGCGCTCACCCTTGAAGTGAAACGGGCAGTTCTGAATGCCTTCACGCAGACTCTCGATCAACCGCTGCCCGGCATCAAGCGGTGTTTCGGGGAGCAGCAGGGCAAATTCCTCACCGCCGAAACGGGCGATAAAATCGGTCTTGCGCAGACGCTTGCGCAGCTCGTTGGCGATAATCTTCAGAACCCGGTCGCCGGCCAGATGACCAAAGCTGTCATTGATGCGCTTGAAGTGATCGACATCCAACACGGCCAGCAGCAGCTGCCCGCCGTAGCGCTGCTGCCGCGCGACTTCCATTTCCAGCCGTTCATCCCAGGCTGCCCGGTTGGGCAAGTCGGTCAGCGGATCGCGCAGCGCCCTGTTGCGCTGCTCCTGAATATGCTGTCGCATACCGGTGGCGGCCTGTTCAAGACTCGCGACTCGTTCGACCAGCGTATTCAGGCGCTCACCCACCTGCTTTTCATGCTCGCTGCGCTGGCGCTCATAGACATCGACCGTTTCCAGCAGGCCATCCAGCCTCGCCTGCACGGCCCGCTTGAGACTGGGCAGATCACTGGCTTCGAGCATGCTGCTTTGCAGCCCGCCAACCTGCTGGCGCAACTCCTCATCCAGTGACTGCGCGGCTTCCTTGCTGCGGGCATGCCCGTCATGGGTCGCCCCAAGGCTTTCCTGCATGCTGGCCAGACGCTCGTTGAGCAGCTGCAGATAGCTTTCAAACTCACGCTGCCCCTGGTTCGCCACTGCGATCATCAGTTGCGCCAGGTCGTCCAGGACCGGGACCAGCTCGTACCAGTTCAGGCCACGCTGAATGCGCTCGCGCAGCGCCAGAACCTGCGCCTGCTGCGGCTCGCATTGCTGCAGATCGTCGAGCAGGCCGAACAGCATCGACTCCACGCGCTCGGCAATGGCGCTGTAAGCCTGCTCCGGCGTTGCAGGCAGCACATAACCCTCCGCCTCACCGGCAACGGCAGGCAGATCTGCTGCCTGACTTTCCGCTTGCATCGGCGCAGACGGCTCGCCGGAATCGGCATTGGCCTGCAACTCAAAGACCTCACCGTGATCGTGCAGCACCGGCGAGGGCTCAGGATTGGCCGACAGTTCCTCGCTTGCAAGCCGCTCTGCTCCAAGCGACGGCGTCGTCGCAGGGGCTACTGCGGCTGTTTCCTGCGCAACCTGCGAATCGGCATCGAGGGACTCTGCAACGGCTGTATCCATCACCGCCACAGAAGCGGCGACTTCGGCTTCACGCTGACCGAACAACCTGCCGAACAAACCCACCGCGCGCGGGGCGCCCGCCATTTGCACCGTCAACGCCCGATCCTGCAGTTCGCCCAGCTCACCCAGCAGGCCGGGCAGCTCACGCGACTGCGCCGCACGCGTGCGCACCGTGCGTGCGTAGGCTTTCAAGGGCTTGCGTACTTCACTGGGCAACGGCAGCGCCAGCAGCTGCGCAGTCAGACGCTGAAGCCCCTGAGCCAGGCGTTCAATACGCGCCTGCTTGTTACGCTCGGTATCCAGCACGGCACGCTCGAGTCGCGGCACCAGCGACGCCAGGCCATGATCCAGGTCATCGTCGCGCAGCACTTCGCGCAAGTCGCGCATGCATTGCTCAATCACGGGGTCTGCACCCTCGACCGCAAAACTGCTGCGCACCAGGCTGCGCCGCAACAGATCGAGACGGATATTCCAGCGGGCTTCGAGCTGCTCCTGCTGCTCCAGCGAAGCCAGATATTTTTCCTTCCAGCGTGAAGCTTCGTCGTTCATTTGATCCCATCCACCGGGATTGGCCAGGCATTGCCGTGCAGCGCATCAGGCAGGCGGATCTCCACCGCTACCGGCAGGTGATCGGAGGTCGCCTGCGCCAGCACATCGACACGTTCGAGGGTCAGGCTGGGGCTCAGCAG
>Ga0194138_10000575_pt1 | contig 17454 bp, 13 predicted proteins | sample TARM_MetaG_T2_14_FD_134022 | JGI IMG/M metagenome (GOLD analysis project Ga0194138, IMG submission 134022) | Freshwater microbial communities from Pennsylvania, USA, analyzing microbe dynamics in response to fracking - TARM_MetaG_T2_14 (version 2) | ecosystem: Environmental > Aquatic >...
AAAGGAGGACATCCTTCTACATCTTCAGAAAAACGAAAAAAGAGCAATGAAGACCATCTAAAACCGACGGTTTTCATTGTTCTTTTTGTTTGTTAAGAGCTGGTTTTTTCCCAGCCCCTTTTTAGTTAAAGTCGTTTACTTCAATTTTTTTAAAAATAAAAGATAATAATTTTAAGAAAACGTTTGCGCAGGACATATTGTCATGTTATATTACAATTAAAGGTACGTACGACTATAGATGTCTAGCTAAGCACTTAATAACTGGATAAGATTGGTAGGTTTATAAAGCTAATTGAAGAAAATACCAGAAATGAGGGCTTAGATTTGGATAGTGTTCACGGAATTGAGTAATATAAGATCAAAAAAGTTTTTTTGCATCTTTATAGAAAACGGTTGCAAGTAAGCGAAAGAAATGCTATAGTGATTTCATATTAAAGGTACGTACTACTTACTGAGGGAGATGATAAGTTATCGCTGTTTCACCGTGAAGAATCGATGGTGTAGTCTGTTTCAATTAATACACTTTTACTTAAGGTAGTAGAACGTCCGTACCATTATAAAAGGAGGATTTAAAATGAAAAAAATATTATCAACTGGAATGTTGCTTTCTGCTCTAGTTTTAGCTGCGTGTGGAAATGGAGACTCTAATGACACTGGAACAAACGCTGGATCAGGGGACGCTGCTGGTGGATCAGAAGATGTTAACTTAACATTTATGTTCCGAGGTGGTCCAGATGAAAGAGAAATCTATGAATCTGTTGTTAGACAATACGAAGAAGATAATCCTGGAATATCAGTAGAAATTATTGCTACCGATCCAGATCAGTATGCTACAAGTTTACAAGCTTCTATATCAGGTAATGATACACCGGATGTATTTTTCGTTGAACAAGGTTCAGTAATGGCCTACGTTGATAACAACATTTTATTGGATTTAACCGATTTAATTGAACAGTCAGATATTGATTTAGATAACATTTGGGAGTATGGAATTGATAGTTACCGATATGATGGGGAAGTCATAGGAGAAGGCCCTATATACGCTTTACCTAAAGATGTAGGACCATTTGCTTTTGGATATAATAAAACGATGTTTGAAGAGAATGGTATTGAGTTACCTGATACCGACGTCCCATATACTTGGGATGAATTTGTTGAAGTAGGTCAGCAGTTGACAAATGGTGAAGATCAGTGGGCTACTGGTCTAAACGTTAACTGGTCTCTTCACGCATTCTTATGGAGTAACGGCGCTTCTTGGTTAAATGAAGATGCCACGGAAGTAACTGTTAATACTCCAGAATTCGCTGAAGCACTGCAATTCTTTGTTGATATTGAAAACGAACACAATTTAACACCATCTGTTGAACAAGCACAGACTCTTGATACTTATCAGCGTTGGATGAATGGAGAGTTAGCATTCTTCCCTGTAGGACCTTGGGACATGAGTACCTTCAATCAACTAGACTTCGAATATGATTTAATTCCATGGCCAGCGGGTGAAACTGGAGAATCTGCAACTTGGATAGGCTCGTTAGGAATTGGAGTATCTCAAAATACAGCTCACCCTGAAGAGGCTTTTGAACTAGTTAAATATTTATCTGTAGACCCTGATGGACAACAACAGTTAGTGGATGGATTAATTCAAATTCCGAACTTAATTGATGTCGCGGAAGACTGGGCATCAGATACTGAAAGTGTTCCTAATAATAAGCAAGAATTTTTAGATATTGTTCAAGACTATGGAAGAGCTTTACCAGGAGCAAAAACCTACACAGGCCAATGGTATGACGAGTTCTTCATTAATATTCAACCTGTATTAGAAGGAGATCAATCCGTAGAAGAATACTTGGAAGAAGTTCAACCAAGAATGCAGGAATTACTAGATAACGCAAGACAATAATTGAAAAATGAATTAGAAGGCATCCATTTATATGATGCCTTCTAGTTGTTTACAGATCAAGGAGGATTAACATTGGAAAACATTAACCTCAATAAAGATGAAGTGGGTGTACGTTCGACGAGTAGAAAAAGTAAACTATTTCAATCAGAACATCGAGCGGCATTCTTATTTATAATCATTCCGGTAGTGGGATTTAGTTTATTTTCAATAATACCTGGAGCAATAAGCATCTTTGCTTCCTTGACAAATTGGAATGGTTTAGGAAATATGGATTTCGTTGGGTTTAGTAACTACACAACGATGTTTAATGACACTTACTTTTGGCGAACATTGTGGAATACATTCTATTTAATGATAGGTATTCCAATTGGCTTAGTTTTATCATTTTTATTAGCTGTTGGACTAAATAGAAGAATTGCAGGGAGACAAGTTTTTAGAGTTATCTACTATATACCTGTAGTATCGTCCCTTGCTGCGATATCTATTTTATGGCAATGGGCTTATAATGGTGATTTTGGATTGGTCAACCAAGTTTTAGATTTGTTTGGAATTAATGGTCCGAACTGGCTTCAAAATCCAGATACTGTAAAACCAGCGATTATTATAATGAGCGTTTGGAAAGGTGTAGGATATTCGATGCTACTCTATTTAGCAGCAATACAGAGTGTTCCAAGAACCTTTTACGAAGCAGCAGAATTGGATGGAGCCAGTCCACTTCAACGGTTTAGATATATAACATGGCCAATGGTTAAACCTATAACATTCTTCTTAGTTATAACAAATATTATTGGAGGATCACAAATCTTTACAGAGATTAATATTATGACACCGACTGGTGGCCCTATGTATTCATCAGCTACAACAGTATGGTATTTATGGCAACAAGCTTTTAGTAACTTAAGAATGGGATATGCATCTGCTATTGCAACGGCACTTGGCGTACTGATATTCGTCATAACAGCTATTCAATTTTATATTAATTCTAGATCACAATATAAACTAGATTAAGGGGGAGATCACATGGAAAGAGAAAATAAAAAAGCTAACATAATAATATTCATATTGTTAGCGATTGGGGCTATTACGATGATTGCTCCATTACTTTGGATGGTATCGACATCCTTAAAAGATCGAGCAAGTGTTTTCAGTCTCCCACCTGACTGGATTCCTAATCCCATTCAATTTGATGCCTATATAAGGTTATTTGAAATGGACACCTTAAGAACGGGTATACAGAATTCATTAATTGTTACATTAACAGTGACTATAGTGGGGACGTTTACATCTAGTATGGCTGCTTTCTCATTCGCTAAATTACGTCTACCATTTAAAAACTTGATATTTTTAATCTTATTAGCCGGAATTATGATTCCATATCCAAGTATTATGATACCTCAGTATGTTATCTTTTCCAATTTAGGTTGGGTTAACACGTTATTACCACTTATCGTTCCAGGTTTGTTCGGTAACGTTATTATGATATTTTTCTTAAGACAGTATTTATCAAACATTCCAGATTCAATTGTTGAAGCAGCAAAAATAGATGGAGCAACATATTTCCAAATATATGCAAGACTGATCATGCCAGCAATTAAACCCGCAGTAGCAGCTCAATTTATTTTGTGGTTTATGGCTTCATGGAATGATTATCTGGCACCTCTGATTTACTTGCGTAGTTCGCACAGACAGACCTTACAGGTAGTTATAGCCAATTTAAATGCTCAATATGCTATTCAAACAGATTATCCGCTAATAATGGCTGCTTCTGTTATCTCATTGATACCTGTTTTAACAGTGTTTATCATTTTCCAGAAACAAATTATAGAATCTGTGGCACTTTCAGCAGTTAAAGGCTAATACATTTTAAAGGTGAGAGTAAATTATGTATACAAATAAAGTAATGAGAATATTAGAACTATTGATGTTCGCAGTTTTTTTGAATAGTTTATGGTTAACGGGAATAGTAGTTGGATTAGTCTTCTTTGGAATGGGGCCATCAACAATGGCACTGAGTTACGTTGTTAATCAGGAAGATACTTTTGGTAGTCACACAGGCTTTAAAGATCTACTCAAGCTATTTATTTCTGAATACAAAAAATGCTTCATCAAGAGCAATATCGTTTTTCTAATATACTTAACGTCGTTACTTGTATTGCTATTTAACTTTAATATCATTCGTTACAACACTATCATGCATTCACTATTTTATGTTCCGATAGTAGTGATGATTGTGTACTTTACAACAACGGTAATCATATCCATTCCTGTGTCTCTACTGACAGATGGAAATTTCAAAGAAAAAGCAAGATTGACGCTGCTCTCTCCTATACTAACTGGGAGTTCTGCAGCATTTAATCTTATTTACATGCTTTTGTTTGTTTTATTAACTTTAATAGCCCCTATAGGAATCGTTTTAGTATATGGGACGCTATTTGTTTTAGGAATAATGAAAATTAACGAGAAAAAGCTAGTTCAAAAAAGACTAATACATGTCTAATGATTTTTAAGGAGAATAAGAATGTCGAAAACTATTCAATATAACAATCCTATAGTATTAGAGCGTGCTGACCCTTGGGTGCATAAGCACACTGATGGGTACTATTATTTTACTGGCTCTGTCCCTGGATATCAGGAAATTGAATTAAGGCGTGCGAAGTCACTAAACGAATTGAAAGAATCAGAAACAGTAACGGTATGGCGAGCACATGAAGAAGGAGAAATGAGTCAATTAATTTGGGCTCCTGAATTACATTTTATTAATGGAAATTGGTACATTTATTTTGCTGCCGCTCCTTCTGACCAACCAAAAAACAATATATTCCAACACCGTATGTACGCCTTAGAATGCAAAGAGGACAATCCTTTAACTGGGTCGTGGGTAGAAAAAGGGCAAGTGAAGACTCATATTAATAGTTTTTCTCTTGATGCGACTGTGTTCGAGCATAAAAATGAGCTTTACTATGTTTGGGAACAAAAAGACCCAGCTATTCCTAGGAATTCAAATCTTTATATTTCAAAAATGGAAAATCCATGGACACTAAAAGGTCACGCAACACTTTTAACTATCCCTGAATATGATTGGGAAGTGATCGGCTTCTTAGTTAATGAAGGGGCAGCAGTTATTAAGCGTAATGGAAAAATAATCATAATGTATTCAGCAAGTGCAACCGATGAGAACTACGCGATGGGATTATTATGGTCAGATGAAGACAATGATTTGTTAGATGGTTATTCATGGCATAAATCTGAGAGCCCAGTTTTTGTATCATCAGAAGAAAATAGTTTATATGGACCTGGTCATAACTCATTTACTACTTCTGAAGATGGGACTCAAGATGTGCTTATTTACCATGCTCGTCCAGAAAAGAATAAAGCTGGAGATCCGTTGGATAATCCAGATAGGCATGCACATGCACAAGTATTCAAATGGAATGACAATGGCCTCCCTAATTTTGGATCTCCGGGATCTCCTAATACTTAATTTATTATAAAGAGAGGATCCACAGATGAAAAAAAAGAACTTGTTTTTACTAACTATACTATCAATTTCGATTCTTATAGGAGTGAGTGGTTGTATGAATAATACTGATGGCGTTACACCCCCGGAGACACAAGAGTGGGAAACTAGAAATGTTACTCGCGTAAGTATTCATGATCCTGCTGTCACCTCTATAATTGATGAAAATGGGGAAGAAGTTTTTTACGTGTTCGGTACACATGTTTCACAGGCGAAAACGAGAGATTTTTTATCTTGGGAGGTACCACACTCTCAAGAATATGAAAACATGGAAGACAATATAATTTTTGGTAATACAACTGAGAATTTGAGTGAAACTTTCGAATGGGCCGGACATGCGGATGCCGATTCTGCCCACGGGTTTAATTTATGGGCTCCGGATGTAATCTGGAATGAAGAGTTTGAATGGGATAATGGTGATACAGGCGCCTACTTGATGTTTTATTCTTCGAGTTCAACATGGAGGCGATCTGCTATTGCGTTAATGGCTTCACCTTCTATTGAAGGACCATATACTTACGTAGATACAATACTTTATTCAGGATTTTCATCTGTTGATTCTACAGATGGGAGTGACCGTAATATTAACTACGAGGGGACACACTTACCTGAGTTAATTGAAGAAGGGGTTATTTCTGAATTTAACGAACAGTGGGTTCGAAATAGTGGAACAGAATACAACACAGACTATGCGCCTAATGCTATTGATCCTGCTCCATTTTATGATGAAGAGGGAACCTTATGGTTAGTTTACGGGTCCTGGTCCGGTGGGATTCATTTACTGGAATTAGACCCTACTACTGGTATACCTAAATATCCTGGCGAAGATGGTGTGACAGAAGACGGCAGAACGATTGATAGATACTTCGGTACTAAGTTGTCTGGTGGTTTCCATCAATCCGGGGAAGGACCGTACATTGTATATGACCAAGACACTGGTTATTACAATCTATGGATAACTTACGGTGCGTTACAAGCTAGTGGCGGATATAATATGCGCTTGTTTAGATCGGATTCTGTTACAGGCCCGTATATTGATAAGCAAGGTAACGATGGTATTATCGCTCATAGAGGAGATATCAATTCTAATTACGGCATAAAACTGATGAATAACTGGCATTTTAGTGATCATGAAAGAAATGGCTATAAGGCAGCTGGTCATAACTCGGCTATTATTACTCAAGAAGGTAACCAGTTCTTAATCTTTCATACTCGCTTTAACAGAGGGACAGAAGAACATCAAGTTAGAGTTCACCAGATGTTGGTAACCGAAGATGGGTGGCCAATTCCCTTACCGTATGAATATAGAGGCAAACTGGCTGAAAGTGGCATTGTAGATGCTGATGAACTAGTTGGCTCCTATGAATTTATCAACCACGGCACCGAAAACTCCATAGAAATACTCGATACTCTTTCTATAGAGTTAACATCAAGTGGAAATATTGTTGGAGATACAGAAGGTGAATGGCTTGTTGCAGAGTCAGGTTACTTTGAGGCCACTATTGATGGAGTGGTATATAAAGGAGTGGCTTCCAGTCAGATTAACGAACAAGATGAAGAAGTAATAGTATTTGCAGCATATGGAGATAATAATGAAATGATTTGGGGATCAAAAATTGATTGAATAGAGGAGTATTTATAAATGGCAATCAGTGTACTTTCTAATAAAAATGGACCGCTAATCAGCAAATATATATATGGGCAATTTGCTGAGCACTTAGGTCGTTGTATTTATGAAGGCGTCTGGGTAGGGGAAGATTCGGATATTCCAAACGATAAGGGGATTCGACTTGATGTAGCAGAAGCGTTAAAAGCGATTAATGTTCCTGTAATTCGTTGGCCAGGTGGCTGTTTTGCGGATGAATACCATTGGAAAGATGGGGTTGGACCAAGAGAAGATAGAAAAACAATAGTTAATACTCATTGGGGCGGTGTGGTTGAAAATAACCATTTCGGCACGCATGAATACTTCCATTTACTAGAGTTAGTAGGCGCTGATGCTTACGTTAATGGAAACGTAGGTAGCGGAACAGTTCAAGAAATGCAAGAATGGGTTGAGTACATCACTTTTGATGGTCAGTCTCCGATGGCGAATTGGCGTAAAGAAAACGGAAGTGACAAAGGATGGGATATGAAGTTTTTCGGCGTGGGCAATGAGAGCTGGGGTTGTGGTGGAAATATGAGACCTGAGTACTATGCTGATTTATACCGTCGTTATCAAACTTATGTAAGAAATTACACAGATAAACCTGTTTATAAAATTGCTTGCGGCCCGAACATTGATGATTATAATTGGATGGAACAAGTAATGAAGATAGCTGGACCATTCATGGATGGCATCAGTCTACATCACTATGCTTTAGCAGACGTTTGGGAGAATAAAAGGCCAGCGACAGGATTTCCTGAAGAAGAATGGTTTTCTCTACTAGATAGTGCTAAAAAAATGGATGAGCTAATAACTAAGCACTCAACTATTATGGACAAGTACGATCCTGAAAAACGTGTAGGATTGATAGTAGATGAATGGGGATCATGGTTAGCGGTGGAACCCGGTACAAACTCTGGGTTCTTATATCAGCAAAATACGATTCGCGATGCTATGGTCGCTAGTTTAACTTTAAATATATTTCATAGACATGCTGATAGGGTAAGAATGGCAAATATTGCTCAAATGATTAATGTCTTACAAGCAATGCTTTTAACAGAAGGCGAAAAGATGATTAAAACGCCAACTTACCATGTTTTCGATTTATACAAGTACCATCAAGATGCAGAATTAATTGATACGTATGGAGAACCAGAAGAGCATACTGATTTTACGGTGTCTAAAAAAGATGGAACAATGGCCATATCAGCTGTCAATTATGATGTAAACGAAAGTAAAGTTTTAACGTTTGAATTATCAGACTTTAATATTTCAATCGTTAAAGGACGGATTCTTACAGGAAAAGAAATGGACTCTCATAATTCATTTGAATCGCCTGAAGAAGTAAAAGTGATCGAATTTAACAATTATACAACTGAGAATAATAAGATCAGTTTAACTCTTCCGCCCATGAGTGTCGCTACAGTATTATTAGAAGGATAAATAGATGTCTAATTGTAAGAGTTGTGACAGGCTTAATAAATTAGCTAATTTAAATGAAAAAGAGTTAATTGAACAACAACTAAGTCTGGAGTTTGATTTAGCTGATGAAGATGTAAAAGAAGAGAGGCTAAGCATATGTCTGTCTTGCCCTTTTTTGAATCAACAAACATGCTCAAAGTGTGGCTGTTATGTTTTATTTAGATCGAGTGTGTTGAATAAGAAGTGTCCAATAAATAAGTGGTAACAGATTTAAAAGGAGTGAAAGTGTTTTACTCCTTTTAAATTATCTTTCAATGTTTGTTTAAAAAATAACCTTACTTAGTTACTTTTTAATGCTTAATATTATACAATAGGCTTATGTTGGCAATTAGGAGTGTAAAATATGTTGAATGAACCGAAGTATTTGAGTATAAAAAAAGATTTGCAAATGAAAATAGAAAAAAATGATTATACTTTGGGGTCCAAGATTCCTTCAGAAGCCGAATTGAGACAGCAATATAAAGTAAGTCGTCATACGATTCGTCAGTCAATGGCCGAGTTAGTTAACGAAGGTTATTTAATTAAACAACAAGGATCTGGTACCTTTGTAAGTGACTATTATAAAAATAATGCTACAGGGAATGGGAAAAAAGTTATTGGGGTCATCACTACTTACTTATCTGATTATATTTTCCCTTCAATTATTCGTGGAATTGAAGAAGAGCTGTCAAAACATGATTATTCTCTTATGCTTTCCAGTACAAGAAACAATGTATTAAATGAAAGACGTTCACTTGAAAGTATGTTAGAACAAAACGTAGATGGATTAATAGTAGAACCTACAAAAAGTAACTTGATTAATCCGAACCTAAACTACTATTTAAATCTGACAGAAAAACCAACGCCTTTAATTATGCTTAATGCTTCTTATGAAGAATTAGATTTGCCCGTCGCAGCATTAAATGATGAAAAAGCGGGACAGCTTGCTACTGAACATTTAATTGAACACGGACATACAAATATAGGAATCATAACTAAATCAGATGACCTTCAAGGAAAGAACAGATTTAAAGGTTATTTAAAGGCTTTATATAATGCAAAATTGTCATTTTCAAATGATTATATTCTTCGTTACGATACGGAGTCTAAAGCCAATATACCGAATGTTATCCGTGAAACGTTACAAAAAAATGATCTTCCAACTGCTTTTGTTTGTTATAACGATGAAATAGCCGTTTATTTAATTCAAGAAATGAACGCACTGGGTTTAAAATGCCCTGAAGATATATCAGTAGTTAGTCATGACGATAGTTTCTATAGTACGACACTACCATCTGTTAAGTTAACTACTATAGAACATCCTAAAGAAGAGTTGGGTAGACAAGCTGCTAAAGCGATTGTAAAAGCGGTTGAGAAGGGAACTAAAATTGAATCGATTATTTTTGGACCTGAGTTGATTATTCGTAATTCTACTAGAGAGATATTAGACGAAGATAGTAGCGATTTAAGTTGAGAATAGGGGCGACGCATGTTTTATAAGCTGTCCTCAACCTCACATGTCCGTACCTTTATCTGGTTTAAATGAATGTAGAATTTGAAAGGAGTATGTATGTGTTAGAAAAATTAAAAGAACAAGTGTATAAAGCTAATATGGCTTTAACTAAATATAATTTAGTTCTCTTCACCTGGGGGAATGTCAGTGGAATTGATCGGGAGAAAAACTTAGTCGTTATCAAGCCTAGCGGTGTAGACTACAAAGAATTAACTCCTGAAAATATGGTTGTAGTCGACTTTGAAGGTAGAGTGGTTGAAGGGAACTATAAACCTTCGAGTGACACTGCTACTCATATAGAATTGTACAAACAGTTTAAGAATATTGGAGGGGTCGTTCATACACACTCTCCATGGGCGGTTAGCTTTGCACAGGCAGGAATAGATATTCCTGCTGCGGGTACGACTCACGCGGACTATTTCTACGGGGATATCCCAGTTACGCGGGCAATGACGTCTCAAGAAATTCAAACAGAATATGAGAAAGAAACCGGTAAAGTTATTGTTGAAACATTTTCAGAACGTGGGATAAATCCTGACCAAACACCTGGAGTTCTCGTTAATGATCATGGTCCATTTACGTGGGGAACGTCTCCAGAAAATGCGGTGCATAATTCAGTTGTTTTGGAGAATGTGGCTGAAATGACTTATCACGGTTTACAACTAAATAAGCAAAATAGTCGGATGAATCAAGAGTTGCTAGATAAGCATTACCTAAGAAAACATGGCAAACATGCCTATTACGGTCAATAAATATATTATAGTGAAGAGGACGTGTCAGAATGTTAACGAGTCAAGAAAGAGAATTTTGGTTTGTGGTAGGTAGTCAACACTTATATGGGCAGGAAACTTTAGATGAAGTTGAAAGTCATGCAAAAGAAATCGTTGATCAGTTAAATAAAGAGGCTAATTTTACTTATCCACTAGTATTTAAAGCTCTGGTTACCACAGCAGATGATATTAAACAGATCATGAAAGAAGTCAACTATCAAGATAAAGTAGCCGGTGTCATTACATGGATGCATACTTTTTCTCCAGCAAAAATGTGGATTCCAGGTACAAAACTTTTACAAAAACCATTGCTACATTTATCCACCCAATTTAATAAAGAAGTGCCGTGGCAAACTATTGATATGAACTTCATGAACTTAAATCAAAGTGCTCACGGAGACAGAGAATACGGCTTCATCAATGCACGTTTAAAACTAAATAATAAAATTGTCGTGGGTCATTATCAAGATGAAGAGGTACACAAAGAAATTAGCAATTGGATGATTTCTGCCGTTGGTTACACGGAATCACAAGGCATTAAAGTTGCCCGATTCGGTGACAATATGAGAAACGTGGCTGTTACAGAGGGAGATAAAGTAGAAGCGGCTATCCAATTCGGTTGGACAGTGGACTACTATGGTATCGGAGATTTAGTCGAAGAGATGAACCAAGTTTCCGATGAAGATATTCAAGCGACCTATGATGATTTCTCGAGTCACTATGAAATGGATCAAGGCGATAACGACGCTGACTTCTATGAAGAACATGTAAAAGAACAAATTAAAATCGAAATCGCTTTAAGACGTTTTCTTGAAAAAGGAGGTTACACTGCCTTTACAACAAACTTTGAAGACCTACACGGGATGAAACAATTACCTGGATTGGCTGTTCAACGTTTGAACGCTGAGGGATACGGTTTCGCTGGTGAGGGAGACTGGAAGACGGCAGCTCTGGACCGATTGCTCAAAATAATGAGCCAAAATGTTGCTACTGGTTTTATGGAAGATTACACATATAACTTAGCTAAAGGAAATGAATACATTCTACAGTCTCACATGTTAGAAGTGGATCCGACCTTTGCCGAGACAAAACCTCGAGTTGTTGTTCAACCTCTTGGAATTGGTGGAAAAGAAGATCCGGCCCGTTTAGTTTTTGATGGAAAAGCAGGCGATGGACTGGCAGTTTCAATGCTTGATTTGGGAACGCATTACCGTTTAATGGTCAATACATTTGAAGCGATCACACCTGAAGAAGAAGCACCGAATCTACCAGTTGCCCGAGTCATCTGGAAACCTAAACCAGACTTTAAAACGGGAGTAAAGAAATGGATTGAAGCAGGTGGTGGGCATCACACAGTAGCTACTTTAGCACTTGATAAAGAGGTCGTTTTGGACTGGGCTAAGATGGTTAATTTAGATACTGTAGTTATAGATTAAAACAGACATTTTATTGAATATGAGATACTTTAATAAAGTATCTCTATTCGATTATATAGAAGAAGTATGTAAAGGATGGGAAGCATGTCAAATGAAAAACTAACAATGGGAATTGAATTCGGTTCTACACGTATTAAAGCTGTTTTAATTGGAACTGAATTCACTCCTATAGCTAGCGGATCCCATGAGTGGGAGAATCGATTAGTAAATGGATACTGGACCTATGACTTAGATGAAGTATGGTCTGGGCTACAACATGCCTATAAAGAATTAGCAGCTGACTATAAAGAAAAACAAGGAGTGGAACTAACTAAAATTGATTCCATTGGTTTCTCTGGAATGATGCATGGTTATTTGGCATTTGATTCGTCTAATGAACTCCTTGTTCCTTTTAGAACTTGGCGTAATACAACAACTGAAGAAGCATCTAAAGAATTATCTGACTTATTCTCTTTTAATATTCCTCAGCGATGGAGTATCGCTCATCTATACCAAGCACTACTTAACAAGGAAGAGCATGTGACAAAAATTGACTTTGTAACTACTTTAGCAGGCTATGTCCATTGGAAATTAACTAATAAAAAAGTATTAGGTGTCGGTGAAGCTTCTGGAATGTTTCCAATAGATTATGGATCAACTGACTATAACCAGTCAATGATTGATTTGTTTGAAGCTAAAAAGGAATCGTATAATGTACCTTGGAAACTTAGAAACATTTTTCCTACTGTCTTGACAGCGGGAGAAGAGGCAGGGGTTCTTTCTGAAGAAGGGGCAAAATTAATTGATCCTTCAGGTTTATTAGAAGCTGGAAGTGTCCTTGCGCCGCCAGAAGGAGATGCTGGTACAGGCATGGTCGCAACCAATAGTGTAGCTGAACGAACAGGTAATGTTTCTGCAGGCACATCCGTTTTTTCAATGATAGTTTTAGAAGAAAATTTGAAAAATTATTATCCTGAAATTGATATGGTAACGACCCCTACTGGTAAACCAACTGCCATGGTTCATTGCAATAATTTTACTACTGATATTAATGCATGGGCAAAATTATTTGGAGAATTAATAGAAGCGCTGGGACTAGAGGTTCCGACTGACAAATTATTTACTACATTGTTTGAAAAAGCATTAGAAGCTGATGATGATGGCGGAAGACTTATGAGCTTTAATTATTACTCCGGTGAGCCGATTACTGGACTGGAAGAAGGGCGACCATTGTTTCTTCAAATGCCGGATAGTAAATTATCTCTTCCAAATTTCATGAGAACTCAAATTTATTCAGCATTAGCTACTTTAAAATTAGGAATGGATATTCTAGTAAAAAAAGAAAACGTATCAGTGGAACAATTGTTAGGACATGGAGGGTTTTTCCGCACTGAGATTGTAGGACAACAATTGATGGCGGATGCTTTAACTATCCCGGTAGCAGTGATGGAAAGTGCTGGAGAAGGTGGGCCATGGGGAATGGCATTGCTAGCATCATATTTAATAAATAAAAAAGAAAATCAAACATTAGAGAGCTTCTTAGCAAGAGATGTCTTTAGCAAACAAGAAGCGAATGTCATTGAGCCGACCGAAAAAGGCATAGCTAGCTTCAGTCAGTTTATAGAAAAATATGTTCAACTTTTAGATGTTGAAAAAGCAGCCGTGAACTTTATGAATTGGTCATAATACAGAGGCATATATTAAGAGAAAATATTTAGAGGCAGTTTAAAGTTTAAGCATATGACTTTGATACTGTCTCTATTTATAGCAACTATTAAATCTATTTTATTATAAAGGAGAAAAGTAATGAAAAATAGTAAAGCAAAAAATATTGTAATCGCTTTATTAAGTAGTGTATTGATTGTTCCTAGCGTGGCAGTCATTGCCAAAACAGATAATACCCATTCACCTAATAACAGTAATCGACCAAACCAGGAATACACCATGGATATACCTCAATTTAGCGAAGCTACAGTACATGATCCGTCAGTGCTGTTAGTGGATGAGACATTTTATGTTTTTGGTTCTCATCTATCTTCTGCAAAAACTACAGATATGATGAATTGGACTCAAGTATCTTCAGAAGTTACTGCTAATAACCCTTTATTTAATAATGTCTTTGAAGAATTGGAAGATACTTTTGAATGGGCGAACACCCGAACACTCTGGGCAGCTGACGTTAGGCAATTAGAAGATGGTAAATTTTACATGTATTATAATGCCAGTCAAGGAGACGCACCTCGGGCAGCAATGGGCCTAGCTATTGCAGACGATGTGGAGGGACCTTATGAAAATCAGGGTATCTTCCTAAAGTCAGGGATGTGGAATGAAATAAGTCCAGATGGCAGTATTTACGATGCAACTGTTCATCCACATGCTATTGATCCTCATGTTTTTTATGATAAAAATGACCAATTATGGATGGTTTATGGTTCCTATTCTGGCGGAATATTCATTCTTGAAATGGACAAACGAACTGGTTTACCAGTAGAAGGTCAAGGTTATGGAAAGCATTTAATTGGTGGTAATCATAGTAGAATAGAAGGGGCTTTTATTGAATATAATAAACAGACTAATTACTACTATCTTTATATGACATTCGGAGGTTTAGATGCTACCGGTGGGTATAATATGAGAGTAGCTCGTTCTAAAAATCCTGATGGTCCATATTATGATTCAGAAGGTCACTTAATGAGCGATGTGAAAGGTGCTCCAGGAACTTTATTCGACGATCGCTCTATAGAGCCTTATGGTGTTAAACAAATGGGGAACTTCTTATTTGAAAGACAACTAGGTGAAAAAGGAACGGGTATTGGAACAGGGTATGTATCACCTGGTCACAACTCAGTCTATACTGATCCAGATACAGGCCAACTTTTTATGTTTTTCCATACTCGATTCCCCCAAAGAGGGGAGACCCATGAAGTAAGAGTACATCAGATGTTTATGAATGAAGATGAATGGCCTGTGATTTCGCCTTATCGTTACACTGGTGAGAAATTAACTAAAGTAAATAGACAAGATGTAATTGGAACTTACAAGTATATAAATCATGGAAAAGATATTTCTTCGGAATTAACGCATTCTGAAATAATTGTATTAGAGAAAAACAATACAATCTCAGGAGCGGTTACAGGAAGATGGAAAGCAACTGGTCAGCATAACATTGAGTTAACAATAGAAGGAAAAAATTATAAAGGTTTACTGTTGAGACAATGGGACCCGACCGCAGAAGAAGTAGTTTTAACATTCTCTGCCCTGTCAGAAGAAGGGGTAGCTGTATGGGGAAGTCAAATGGAACGTTTGAGTCCACAAGCTAGTGTTGAAGCAGTATATAACGAGCTCACCTTAGATGCAAATATTTTAAATAATGTCGATTTGCCAACTGAAGGAACACAAATGACCACAATAAGTTGGGAAACATCAGATCCTTCAATCATATCTGAAGAAGGTTTAGTGAATAGACCAGATACAAATAATGGAGATGCAGAAGTTGTTTTGACGGCCACCATTCGAAACGGTCAAGCAAAATTAATTAAGCATTTTAACGTAACTGTCCCTTCCAGAAGTGAAGGAGGTCTTGTAGCTCACTATGCGCTTGATGGGAATTTAGTAAATCAAGCGGACAGCAGATTTGGAGAAGCCTTTGTTACAGGAGATAGAATAGATAATACTGGTGGGACAATAACCTTTGTAGAAGGTGCATATGAAGAAAGCAAAGCTGCTTACTTTGACGGTCAATCCGGTATAAGATTGCCAGATGGTTTAATCTCTTCCAATCAGTACGTTGTATCGATCTGGTTGAAACCAGAAGAGATAACCCAGTTTACTTCAACATTTTTTGGACTTAGAACTGTAAATGATTGGGTTAGTTTAGTAGTTAGTGGTCCAGTTAATGGGAATACAATGATTTGGTCTGGTAGTAATCGATGGTATGATGTTCCAGCTGGTTTTACTATACCGGTTAACGAGTGGTCTCATGTAACGTTCGCAGTCGATGAAGGATATGTCGTTTTATATGTAAATGGCCAAGTAGTCTTTGAAGGAACAAATTTCCCTGATGTCTTTACCACTGCTGAATCACAATTTGCTTTAGGTGTTAATTATTGGGATGTACCTTTTGAAGGTATGATGGATGATTTAAGGGTATTCGATAACATGACACTTACAGAAGAAGAAGTCCAAGAATTATATAACGGGAATTAAATATATTAACTATTGTTGAAAGAGATATAGGGTATTATTTCGCCTATATCTCTTTCAAACTTAAGGAGCTTTTAAATGACTATTGTTTTAAAAGATGCTTTTTGGAATAGATATACTGAATTAATTCGTAATGAAATGATTCCCTACCAGTGGGACGTTTTGCATGACCAAGCAGATATTTTTATTGATAAAGAACGTGATGATGCCGCAATCCCATCCGAGAAAAGTCATGCCATAGAGAATTTTAACATTGCAGCTGGGAATAAAGAAGGAAACCACTACGGTTGGTTATTTCAAGATTCTGATGTGTATAAATGGTTAGAATCTGCTGCTAACAGTTATGCACTACACCCAGATGATAAACTGTTGTCTATGATAGATGAAGTCGCCTCATTGATAGAGGATGCCCAGGAAGAAGACGGGTATTTAAGTACGTACTATCAAATAGAAGCACCCGAACTGCGGTTCAGAAGACTGTTTGAAAGTCATGAATTGTATTGTGCAGGGCACTTAATAGAGGCAGCAGTGGCTCATTATAAAGCAACAGGGAGTAAGCGACTTATAAACGTATCAGAAAAATTCGTCGAGTGTATCCAAGCTTCTTTCGGACCGGAAATAGGTAAAGTCAATGGGGCTGATGGTCACCAAGAAATCGAGTTAGCACTAATTAAATTGTACGAAGTAACAGGAAATAAAGACTATGTCGATTTAAGCAAGTGGTTTTTAGAAATCAGAGGAACAGATCCCCATTTTTATTCTAAACAATTAGAAGAAAATAAAGACCGAGGCTTAAATCAAGTGCATATACCTCATATTAATACAGCGTATCATCAAGCCCATAAGCCAATATATGAACAAGAGGAAGCGGTAGGTCACGCAGTCAGGTTAGTTTATATGGCAGCTGCTATGGCAGAAGTTGCAGCTATTCACCAAGACGAAAAACTATTTAAAGCTGCTCAACGACTTTGGGAAAATATTATTACCAAACGATTTTACATTACAGGGGCTATTGGATCGACTGTCCATG
>Ga0194138_10000578_pt1 | contig 17421 bp, 15 predicted proteins | sample TARM_MetaG_T2_14_FD_134022 | JGI IMG/M metagenome (GOLD analysis project Ga0194138, IMG submission 134022) | Freshwater microbial communities from Pennsylvania, USA, analyzing microbe dynamics in response to fracking - TARM_MetaG_T2_14 (version 2) | ecosystem: Environmental > Aquatic >...
ATGATAACGCATGGAATTCAGGAACACTACTATTTTTGCGCAAAAAAATAAGCCTCTGTCAAAACAAGAGGCCTTAGTATAAAATTAAGTCAAAGAACTATCGCGAAGCGATTTTGTTCAATAACGAAAAGCTGCGTTCAGGGAGTTTATTTGATAATCTTTATAGCCCTGGTCCCAGTAAGTCACCGCCCCTTCCTCTAAAGAAAGATCCTCTAAAAGAATGCTCTCCCTGCGAAGGTTCATGGTTTCGCCAATGCCTTGGCAGGTTTCACAAGCACCTTCTCGGGTATTGAAGGAAAAATGACTTCTGGTGTACTTTTCCATCTCTTCCTCGCAAAGAGGACAGGCCATATAGACTTTGAAACTCCCCTTCTCTTTACGAAGAATCTCCTGGGCATCCCCCGTATAAATGCGCTCTCCGCAATGGGGGCACTCTCTCTCATGTGCTTTTTCGAAAATCATCCGAAGCTCTGTATAAAGATTGGTGACGGTGCCCACGGTGGATCGTGGATTGGCTCCATAAACTTCTTGAGAAATCTTCACCGCAGGGGAGGCATTAAACACCTTGCCCACTTTGGGCTTGGCAATGCCTTGATAACCCATGGCTTCTAAGTATTGTCGTTGGCATTCTTGATAGAGCACATCCATAGCTAAAGTAGATTTCCCACTCCCTGAAACTCCCGTGAACACGATGAGTCTCTCCTTGGGCAGTTCTAGGCTAATATTTTGAAGGTTCCCTTCCTTGGCCCCTTCAATTTTCAAAAACCCTTTTCTTGGTAAGATCATACGCTACCTCCCTTGGACCTTTTCTTCATTCTACTACGATACGCGCCTTTCCCCTAGAAAGAGCTGCTGAAAAAGAAGCGAATTTTATTTGAACATCTTTAGAAAGAAAAAAAGACAAATGATCTTGGGATACTCCCCAAAACCATTTGTCTCTTGTCATGCTAAATGAAAGCCACGCAATGAGCGCTTGATCTTATTCTATTAATCGCCAAATACAATACCGATGGATTTGGCCATGTCCACCAATTCTCCATTGGGATTTACATTCTTGGACTTTCTACCAATGACATTTTCCAAGGAGTCATAGGACATCTGATCGCCCTTTAAGGTGACCATGTTGCCAAACTTCCCTTCCACAGCCAGTTTCACCGCGGCCACACCATACCGTGTGGAAAGAATTCTATCGGAAGAAGAAGGACTACCACCTCTTTGTAAATGGCCAAGAATGGTGGCTCTAGCTTCATTGCCACAAAGCTTTTCTAGATCATGGGCAACCTTTAGACCAATGCCCCCTAAACGGATGGGGTCTGGTGAATCTTCAATGATCTCTCGGACCACCACTTCTCCATCTACAGGCTTCGCGCCTTCTCCCACAACAATCACAGAGAAATTCTTACCTTTGGCTTTACGATCTTCAATCTTCTTGGCCACCTTATGGATGTCATAGGGTATCTCCGGTAGCAAAATAGCATCTGCACCCCCTGCAATACCCGCATGAAGGGCTATCCATCCTGCGTAACGCCCCATCACCTCTAGTACCATGATTCTATGATGAGACATGGCTGTGGTATGAAGACGATCCAACGCTTCTGTGGCAACGCCTACGGCGGTGTTAAATCCAAAGGTGGTATCTGTAGAAGCCAAATCATTGTCGATGGTCTTTGGAATGGCAATCACGTTCACGCCTTTTCGCGCAAAGTCTCTGGCAGAGGTTAAAGTACCGTCTCCACCGATGATGAACATCACATCAATGCCTAAATTCTTGATGTTTTCCACGCCCACATCTGAAACATCCTTATAGACCATTTCTCCATTTTCTTCTACCAAGTAATGGAACAGGTTGTCCTTATTAGAGCTATAGAGTATGGTGCCCCCCTTATGAAGGAGTCCTGAGGTGGATGCGCCATCCAGCTTCACCCAATCATTGTCGTAAAGCCCTTTGTATCCATTACGGATCCCAATGACTTCCCAGCCATGCTCATTGATGGCTGTCTTGGTCACCGCTCTGATGACAGGGTTTAGCCCTGGGCAGTCCCCACCACCGGTCATGATGCCAATTCTTTTAATTGTTGTTTTCATTAGATTTACCCTCCTATTGCCAAAAGGCAAGAATTACCCGATTTCTTTTGTTGTATACTATCCTTTTAGATTTTACCTTAAAGTATCTGAAGATACAATTCTTCCACCCATGAAATTCCTTTGTCCACAAGAAGTTTAAAATTCCTTCACAAGTTCCACAAAGCGGTCCCCTCGGGCCTCAAAGTTCTTGAAAAAATCAAAACTGGCACAGGCTGGCGATAGTATGGCCACATCACCAGGATGGGAAATTTCCCGAAGTTTGTCCACCGCTTCTTCAAAGGTATCCACAGCATGCACGGAGACTTTTACCCCCGTGATCTTCTCCGCCTCTTCAAAAGCTCTTAAGAGCTTCTCTTTAGTGGCTCCCACCACCACGGCTTCCTGAATATAGTCCTTGGCTTTTAGGGTGAGGGGCATGAAATCTAAGTGCTTGTCGTAGCCGCCTAGAATCACCTTGACCTTTTTCTCCATGGCAGAAATGCTGGCCAAGGTTCTGGTGGGACTAGAGGCAATGGAGTCATTATAATAGGCTACTCCATCCACTTCTCTAATAAATTGACAGCGATGCTTCACCCCGCTAAACTTTAGGGCTACGTCTCTCATAATCTTTTTAGGCACAAACTCTTCCACCGCAAGGAACGCCGCCAAAAAGTTCTCGGCGTTATGAACACCCTTCACCTTCATCTCTTTGAGGTCCACCAATCGTTCATAGCGAAGATAGAGACTTCCTCCTTGGAAATGGGCATCCTCCATCTCTTTTTGAGAGGAAAAATATTCCACCTTTCCTTTACCCAAGGAACCAAATCCTCTGGTGATTTCATTGTCTTCATTAACCACCAATAACGAGGAGGGCCCTTGGAACCTCAAGATGTTTTTCTTGGCCTCCATATACTCCACCATGTTTTTATGGACGTCTAAATGATTGGGGGTCAAGTTGGTCACCACAGCAATATCTGGGGAAACGGTCATGGTCATGAGCTGAAAACTGGACAGCTCCAGCACCGCAAAATCTTCTTCTTTAATCTCTTCCACCTTGGTGAAAAGAGGTGTCCCGATGTTTCCACCCACATAGACATGACACCCCGCTTCTTGAAGAAGCGCTCCAATGACAGAAGTGGTGGTGGTTTTTCCATCACTGCCAGTGACTCCAATGGTCTTTCCTTGGCAGTAGGTCAAAAACTCTTGCATCTCGGAGGTGATCCTTGCCCCAGCTTGCTCCGCCTCCACCAGTTCTTTCAGGTCTGCCCGCATCCCAGGGGTTTTGAAAATCACATCCATGCCCTTTAAATGAGCCAAGTAATCCTCCCCTAGATGGAGCTTCACATGGTCCTTCACCGCATCCAGTTCTTTTGACAAGGCCTCTTTTTCTCGCTGATCAAAGCCATAAACCTGTGCACCAAGATCCACCAAGAACCGCATCAAGGGCACATTGCTCACGCCAAGGCCTACCACACCTACTTTTTTACCTCGAATGGTTTCTTTAAATTCTTCAAAATTCCTCTTCATCTACGCCACCCTTATACTTTCTTTTTTCCATTTTTTCTTAAGGCATCCATGGCTTTGGTCTTTTTGTGGATGACCTCTTGAACCAGAGCACCTAAGGAGAATCCAAGGATCACTGGAAAAATAATGAGTCTTCCAAGATATAAGCTTCCCCCTATGATGAGGGTTGAGGCTGCACTACCAAGAATCCCTCGAAAGAAGTTCTCCTTTAAGGCCATCCGATACCCTTTCATCTTCCCTTGCTCCGTGGCCATGAAAGGCACCAGCGCCACCACATAAAAGAGGAGGAAAATCACGGCCAGTTGCAGGACTACATAGAGGGGATGAAGGTTCATCACCGTTAAAAAGGTACCGTTGAGTAACACAAACATGCTGAAAAAAGACACTACTGCCCCAGGCAAAAAAGTCTTTTTGAACATCTTTTGGTAGCCTGCAAAAAAACGATGATAAATGGTTTTTTCACGGCCCGCATGAAGGCTATAATACAGCGCTCCGTAGGAAGGTAGTGCATTTAACAGCAGCACCGCCGTGAAAAAGTAAAAGGCAAACAAACTGCCTGGTGTAAAAAAGAGCAAAAAGATCAAGATGTGAATATTAAAAAGAATCAGCAAAGCATTGGCCATGATGAGATCATAGACCCGATCCACCGCACCTTTCACCACTGCTGATGCCAGTTCTTCATTGCGTTTATTGTGTTGATTTTTTTTCATATTGCCTCCAGATGCCATATTAGTTCTCTTTTATTCTACCTTCTTTTTCCCATTGTGCAAATGCTTCTCCCAAAGTAAAAGGAACTGTCTAGATTCTTTTTCTCCAGACAGTTCCTTCAATAGGGATCTTTTTTTAGTTTCTAAAAGTCTAATTTCTTTTCTACGTAGTCCACCAAATCAAAAACAGATAGACGCACTTGCTCCATGGTGTCTCGGTCTCGCACGGTCACCGCCTGATCTTCTAAAGTATCAAAGTCAATGGTGATGCATAGGGGCGTACCAATTTCATCTTGTCTTCTATACCGCTTGCCGATACTACCTGCATCGTCATATTCACACAAGAAATGCTTAGAAAGCTGAGTGTATACTTCCATGGCCTTCTCAGAGAGCTTCTTTGAAAGGGGCAAGATGGCCGCTTTGATGGGGGCAATGGCTGGATGGAACTTCAGCACTGTTCGTACATCTCCCCCCTCAAGTTCTTCTTCCTCATAAGCATCGGACAAGAAAGATAAAAAGAGTCTGTCCACACCCACAGATGGCTCCACACAATAAGGCACAAACTTCTCATTGGTCACAGGATCCATGTAGTTCATATCCGTCTTTCCATGGGTTGCATGCTGCATCAAATCATAGTCTGTACGATCTGCAATGCCCCAAAGCTCTCCCCAACCAAAGGGGAATTTGTATTCAATATCAGCTGTACCTACACTATAGAAAGAAAGCTCTTCTTCAGCATGGTCTCTCATCCGTAGGTTTTCCTCCGTAAGTCCTAAATCCAGTAAAAAGTCCATGCAATACTTCTTCCAGTATTCAAACCACTCTAAGTCTGTGCCTGGTTTACAGAAGAACTCCAACTCCATTTGTTCAAACTCTCTGGTTCTAAAGATGAAGTTTCCTGGGGTAATTTCATTTCTAAAGGATTTCCCAATTTGGCCAATACCAAAAGGAATCTTTTTACGACTGGTTCTTTGTACATTTCTAAAGTTCACGAAAATCCCTTGGGCCGTTTCAGGGCGAAGGAAAATCTCTGTCTTAGATTCATCGGTGATGCCCAAATAGGTTTTAAACATCAAGTTGAACTTTCTTATGTCCGTGAAGTTCTTCTTGCCACACTTGGGACATACAATGCCGTGGTCCTCAATATAGCTTTTCAGCTCTTCTTCAGTCTTTCCATCGGCGGAAGCATACTCAACCCCTTGCTCTGTCATGTGGTCTTCCACCAATTTATCCGCTCTAAACCTTGCTTTACACTCCTTACAATCCATCAATGGATCGGAGAAGCTATCCACATGGCCTGATGCCTTCCACACTTCTGGGTTCATCAAGATGGCAGAATCCAGTCCTACATTATAAGGGCTTTCTTGGATGAACCTTCTCCACCAAGCCTTCTTAATGTTGTTCTTCAGTTCCACACCCAATGGGCCATAATCCCAAGAGTTTGCCAGTCCACCGTAAAGCTCTGAACCAGGGTAGACAAAGCCTCTTCCCTTACTCAGGGCTACAATTTTATCCATGGTCTTTTCCATTGTCATCGTCCTCCATTCATTTTTCTAATCAAAAAGAGCCTACACCATGAAGGGACGGATTTCTCCGCGGTTCCACCCTTCTTGGCATAAGCCCTGCTCTTACAAACAATTATTGCTCCAAAGCGCCCTTCTTCCTTCCGTCTTAGATCCTTTCACCACACCGGATCTTCTCTAAAAAGACTGGGAGGAATACTCCTCTTTTTCATCACAATTATGAAATAAAAAAATGGCTCCGCGAAGAGGACTCGAACCTCCAACCTATCGGTTAACAGCCGAGTGCTCCACCATTGAGCTATCGCGGAACGTCATTACAAAGACTATTATACCAAGGATAGAAATTAATGCAAGCCCTCTTTTAAAAAATTTTCAAAGGATGCTCTCCTTTTTTCTCCAGCAAAAACCCTTGACAAGGATCCAAATGTTTGTATAATTATCATAAGCAAGTGTTGATGAGAGAAGTACACTTTCAAGGACCCACAGAGAGCTAGGGATTGGTGCGAACCTGGCGGTATCCAAAGAAGTTGGAAAAACACCTCGGAGCTGCCGGAAGAAATCTATAGTAGACCCGGCCGGGCCTTCCCGTTACAGAAGTCGGATATCGGCTCTTTTATAAGAGTGCCTGTATCTTAACAAGTGAGTCCATGAGCATGGACTAAACTGGGTGGTACCGCGGAAGACCTTTCCTTTCGTCCCAATCTATGGGATGGAAAGGGATTTTTTATTTTAAGGAGGAATTCCCATGTATTGTAGCACCCTAACCCTAAGAGAAACCCAAGAAGCCATCAAACTCATCAAAGTCTTTTTCGAAGAAGCGCTCTCAGCGCGTTTAAACCTCACCAGAGTTTCCGCTCCTTTGATGGTGGAAAAAGGCAGTGGTTTAAACGATGACCTAAACGGGGTCGAGCGCCCTGTATCCTTTGATCTGCTTCATACGGGCAAAGAGGTGGAAATCGTTCAATCTCTTGCCAAATGGAAACGAAAAGCACTGAAAGAGTATGAATTCACCCTAGGGGAAGGCCTCTATACCAACATGAACGCCATTCGTCGGGATGAAACACTAGATGCCATTCACAGCATCTATGTGGACCAATGGGACTGGGAAAAAATCATCGGGGAAGGAGATCGGACCATAAGTACCTTACAAGACACCGTGCGGATTCTCTATGGCATCTTTTTAGATGCAGAGCTGCTCCTTCAAAAAACCTATCCGAAGATTCGTCCCATCTTGCCCAAGAACATCTCCTTCATCACTGCAGAAGCGCTGCTTCAAAAGTATCCTTCCCTCTCCGCCAAAGAACGGGAACGAGCCTATGCCAAAGAAACCGGCGCGTTCTTTCTTATAGGTATTGGGGATCCACTCTCCAGCGGTGTCCCCCACGATGGCCGGGCACCAGACTATGACGACTGGACCCTAAACGGGGATTTGATTTTCTATAACCCCCTCCACGATGACGCCTTGGAGCTTTCCTCCATGGGGATCCGCGTGGATCCCATGGCTTTGGCCCGGCAGCTTCATGTAAGTGGTCAAGAAAAGAAACGAACGCTCCCCTACCATGAGGCCTTGTTAAAAGGCACCCTTCCCTTGACCATGGGTGGGGGCATCGGGCAGTCCAGAATCTGTCAGTTTCTTCTTCAAAAGGCCCACATCGGTGAAGTCCAAAGCAGCATCTGGCCAGAGGAGATGCGCACTGCTTTAGCCAAGGAGGGCATCTACCTATTGTAAGAAGATCTAGTGGAAAAGAGGAAAACGTTGCAAAATACAATCTGCAATGTTTTCCTCTCTTTCTTAAAATACAGGTTTTTTCTAGTCTAGTGACTCCTGCATGAGTAGTGTCAAAAGCTGATCCTCTGGAAAAAGCTCATGGCTTCGAATAAGCAAGATGCTTCCTCCTTTCTCCATAAGGACCCCGTGAATCTCCATGAATCCTCCCTGGAGTACAAATCCATCATAACCCAGTTCCTTGAGACCTGGATATCTTCGGTGAAGAGGCTCCACCTCTTGGGCTTCGGATAAAACCATCGCTACATACTGCTCCCCTACAAAGGACATCCTGGGCTTAAAACTCCCGATTTCGTAAAAGGGTAATCTATCATCCAGTGCTGCATCAAGGGGCCACTCAGAAAAAACAAAGGCATGATAGTAATAGTCCAAAGAAGCCAAGAACCCCTTTTGTTTTTCTAGAGCCATGAATTCATCCATGCCTTCTTCCAAGGGATAGCCCATCTCTGTTAGGGAAAGAGGTTTTCCCCCTTCAGGAAGCACTTCAACGCCCTGATGACTCGTCATGAAGTTCGTACTGAAAAGCAGTGCGAGATAAGACATCATCACCAAGAGAAACAAGTTTCTCTTTCTCGTTGCATAGGAAGACTTACTAAAAACAACATAGAGGATCACCAAGGATAAGAGCATACCCACGGAGTATCCCACATGTACAACATTTGTCATCGAGGATAGGAACATCCATAGAATGGGTACCCCTAAGAATCCCTTTCCATACTGTCGAAGACGGATGAACCTTTTCCCCTCTTCTGGAGAACAAAGGATCATCCCTTCCCCAGTTTTAAAGGATCTTTTGTTCTTGATATGGAAGCCCAAGATCCTATATATCCCCAGGGCACCCTCTAGAAGAAACAGCAGGGCAACAAAGAAAAATCCAAGGAACAGCCAAGAGGACATGAATCGGGCAAACAGCCTCGCCGAACTCATGACGGTGCGAAGCTGTTGTCCCCATAAAAGGGCATACAGGACACCTAGTAAGAGCATTGGGACTTCTTGAAAGAGTGCTGCCTTTCTTAAGGATTGAAATCGAAAGACTTCCTCTGTTTCGATGCTTGGCGCCTCCAGATCTTCCGTATAAAAACACTGCATTTTTCCTTTGCTAAAGGCATGAGTCCAAGAAGTATTCTCCACATAGCCCAAGTAGTCCTTTGTACTCGGCGCTGGATTGGTATCTAATTCGCTGGCTTTGTAAAAATAGTCCACATAGAATTTTCTTTTTTTCGGCGCTACCTTCTGAAAGGTATAGAACGCTCCAAAAGCCCCCGTCACCAAATATCCTTCCACAGACATCTGCTGAAATCGCTCTTCCAGCGCAAGTACCTCTAAAGGGCTCGAGGGGAAGAACATCCTTCTTGTATTTCCCCCAAATCTTTTCCCGAATCTTGTATCCTTCTCTTTCATACGCTCTCCCTCTCAGCCATGGCTTCTCCTTGGTAGTCCTTCAGTATTTGCCCATCCTCTAGAAGTATGCAAAGCCTTTCTTGCTCCGTCTTCAAGGCCTGGACTCCTTCTTTGGTAATGACATAGTGTTTCTTTCGGCCGAGCATTTTGGTTTCTTCAATCATGCCCACCTTCACAAACTTATCCAATAGGGTATATAAGGTACCCGGCCCCACAGAAACTCTTCCCCTGGAGAGTTCATGGACACGGTCCATGATATCCACACCACAGACCTCCGATAAAAGAGAGAGGAGAATATAGTACATGGGCTCCGTCAATGTTTGAAACTGCTCTCTGGCCATTTTTTCCCTTCCTTTCTCCCACTCAATATCGAGTAACGATATTTATAGGGTAACGATACTATCGATACTCGATATTGTCAAGACTTTTCATAAAAAACACCCTTAGCTTTTTCTTGCTAAGGGTGTATGTGCTCTTTTATTCTTGTGGCTTCATGGTGGGGAACAAGATGATGTCTCTAATGGAATGGGCATCCGTTAGGAACATGGCAATACGATCCACCCCAATACCTAATCCCCCTGTGGGAGGCATTCCTGTCTCCAATGCACTCATGAACTCTTCATCGATCATATAGGCTTCATCATCCCCCAGCTCTCTTTCCTTGGCTTGCTGATTGAATCGATCCCTTTGGACGATGGGGTCATTGAGCTCAGAGTAAGCATTACAAACTTCACGTCCGAAAATGAACCCTTCAAAACGTTCTGTATAGGCTTCATTGCCTCTCTTCTTCTTGGTCAGTGGAGAAATCTCCACGGGATAGTCATAAATGAAGGTCGGCTGAATGAGCTTATCTTCACAGAACTTTTCAAACATGGCATTGAGCACATCTCCAATGGAGGTATGGGCGATGTCATATTTGAAGTCTTCTTCCATATGGTGCTTTTTCGCCGCTGCATGAGCTTCTTCCAAGGTGATGGTGTTAAAATCAATGCCTGTTTCTTCCTTGACGATGTCCGCCATGGACACTCTTCTCCAAGGAGGCGTCAAGTCGATTTCTGTCTCTTGGTAGGTGATCTTCATGGTGCCCAAAACTTCCTGGGCCACGGTGGAAACAAGGTCCTCTGTAAGGTCCATCATATCGTTGTAATCACTATAGGCTTCATACAGCTCAATCATGGTGAATTCTGGGTTATGTTTGTAGGAGACCCCTTCATTTCTGAAGTTCTTCCCCATGTCATAAACCTTTTCAAAGCCTCCCACGATGAGTCTCTTTAAGTAAAGCTCTGTGGCGATTCTTAGGTACATGTCAATGTCTAAGGCATTGTGATGGGTGGTGAAGGGACGTGCAGCTGCACCTCCAGCCACAGGGGAAAGAATGGGTGTTTCCACCTCTAAGTATCCTCGTGCATCCAGGTATCGACGGATGGCAGAGATGATTCTGGTTCTCTTGATCATCTTGTCTTTCACGTCTGGATTCACAATGAGATCCACTTCTCTTTGTCTGTAACGAATATCTGTATCCACTAGGCCATGCCACTTATCTGGCAGTGGCTTTAGGGCCTTGGCAATGAGTTCAAAACTCTTCACTTCTAGAGATACTTCCCCAGTCTTTGTGATGAACACATGGCCTTCTACACTGATCCAGTCTCCCAAATCTAAGGTCTTAAAGAACTTGAGCTTTTCTTCGCCCACGTTATCTAACTTTATGTATAACTGAAGCTTTCCTTCACGGTCATGGATATCAGAGAAGCCCGCTTTTCCTTGGACTCTCTTTCTCATAAGACGTCCAGCAGTCTTGATGAGCACCCCTTCAAGAGCTTCATGGTTTTCCTTGACCTCTGAGGAGTTATGGGTCACCTCTACCTTATAGACATCAAAAGGATCCTTCCCCTCCAGTTGTAGCGCTTTTAGCTTTTCTCTTCGCTGCTGCTCTTGTTCTGATAGCTTTGTTTCTTCTACTAAGATATTATTTTCTTCCTTGGTCAATGTCTACACCTGCTCTCTTCCGATTTCGATAATCTTAAACTTGCTGACGCCATTAGGCACCTGGGCTGTAACTTCTTCATCCACTTTGTGTCCAATAAGGGCACTGCCCACAGGAGACTCATTGGAGATTTTAAAATTCATTGGATCCGCTTCTGTGGAGCCTACAATGCTATAGGTCACCTCTTCTTCAAAATCATAATCATACACGGTGACTCTAGAACCAATACTGACCACATCTTTGGCAATGTCATTTTCATCAATGACACTGGCATTTCTTAAGGTGTTTTCCAGTTGGGAAATCTTTCCTTCCACAAAGGCTTGCTCATTTTTCGCTTCATCATATTCAGAGTTCTCACTAAGATCCCCATAGCCTAAAGCTACTTTGATCTTTTCTGTGATCTCTTTTCTTTTTACGGTTTTTAAGAATTCTAGTTCACTCTCAAGTTTCTTGACCCCTTCATAGGTCATGATGTATTTCTTTGCTTCGCTCATTGTTAATCCCCTTCTGGTTTATTTGATTTCTCATTATAGTTACATTCGCCTTGTCTGTCAATGCTATTCATGCTCTTTCAGTAGTTCTTCCTGGTAGGAAGCCAAGATGTCTAAGACCACATTGGGATCTTCTTCATGGTTGATGGCGTTTTTCACTTCCGTGTTCCTGGGCATCCCTTTGATATACCAGCCCACATGCTTTCGCATCTCTCGAACGGCTTTGTATGCCCCATCATAGGCCAAGGTATTCTCATAGTGCAGCATCAGCACATCCAGTCTTTCTTTTATGCTAGGTTTCTCATAGGGCACCCCTTTTAAGGCCGCTTCGATCTCTTGGAAAATCCAAGGATTGCCCAGGGCCCCTCGAGCCACCATGATGCCATCGCAACCTGTCTCGAAGACATCCAAGGCATCTTCTCCTGTGAAGATGTCTCCATTACCAATGACGGGAATGCTTAAAGACTCTTTGATCTTTTTGATCACGGCGCGGTCTGATTGCCCTTGATAAAACTGCTCTCGAAAGCGCCCGTGTACCGTCACAAGATCTGCTCCTGCCTGTTCCATCTCCTTGGCAAAATCCACTGCGGTTTCATCATCCATGCGAAAACCTCTACGGAACTTACAGGTGACAGGTTTCCCCGTGGCCTTTTTCACTTCCTCGATGATCTTCGCTGCTCTTTTGGGGTCCAGCATCAAGGCGGAACCCTCTCCATTTTTCACAAGCTTTGGCGCAGGACATCCCATATTAATGTCTAAGAGCACGATGTCCTCATTCTCATCCAGCTTCTTGGCAATGGTGGCCAAGATCTCCGGATCATTCCCAAAGAGCTGCACCGCAATGGGCTTTTCCTTAGGAGAAATGCGAAGAAGGGTTTCTGTGTTGCTGCTGCCATAGTGCAGTGCCTTGGCACTGACCATTTCAGAGTATACCATAGAACAGCCCATGGAAATGGCAATTTCTCGGAAGGAAATGTCCGTGACCCCTGCCATGGGTGCTAAAAAGACATTGCTGTCTAAGGTTTTATTTCTTATTTTTATCATAAATCAGTTTCAGCCCTTCCAGGGTGAGATTGGGTTCCACAGCATCAATACAGTCTGTGCTCTGCTTCATAAGTCTAGAGAATCCGCCTGTGGCCACCACAAAGGGTTCTTCTTCTCCCTCTTCCATCATTTCTTTTTTCATGAGCTTGACCAAATGTTCCACCAGTCCGATGTACCCATGGACCAATCCTGATTGCATGGAGACCACCGTATTCTTCCCAATGACTTTTTCTGGTTTCATGAGCTCAATTCTTGGCAGCTTTGCAGCCTTCTCAAAGAGCGCTTCTGCAGAGATTTTGATCCCTGGAGAAATGATGCCCCCTGCATAGGTGCCATCTTTCTTTACAGAGCAAAAGGTTGTGGCGGTACCAAAATCAATGATGATGAGACTTTTTTTATATTTAGCCGTGGCTGCCACCGCATTGACCACCCGGTCTGCCCCCACTTCTTTGGGGTTATCTGTCTTTACATTGATGCCCGTTTTCACACCAGCGCCCACCACTATGGGGGTCACTTTAAAGACTTTTCGTACCATGTTCTCCAAGGAGTACATGACATTGGGCACCACGGATGAAATGATGACCCCCTCTATCGAAGAAGGATCCAATTGGTTCATCTTAAAAAGATTGATCACATCAATGGAAATCTCATCAGAGGTTTTCATGTTATTGGTGGATAGTCTAAAATCAGAAATGATCTTTTTCCCATCATGGACACCCATGACGATATTGGTATTTCCTACGTCGATTAACAGTATCATAAGACATCTCCCCATGTAATTTTAAAAGCAGCTAAAAAGCTGCTCTTCCATAGAATTTTACCGTCTGTTATGTTTTTGAACACTATAATTATAGTAAAAAGACTCTATTTGTCAAGTAAAATCCTTCATGTTCTTATAGTCAGAGAATACTTGACATCCACCCCCATGGGCTAAAACACCTGATGGCCTACTTTGAAGAAAAAACCCTTCAAGAACTTCTTCACACTTTTCTAGACCATCGTAGCAAAGTTTCCTAAACTCAACCTAATCTGGGGCTCAGGGTTTTCTTTTTTCTGGTCCTCCTAGAACTGGAGATGGCCTCTCATCGCACCACCCATGCTGCTAACGCACCTCTTTTTTTAGCAGCTTCTTATGGGTACGATCCATGAGCACCGCTCCCACAGGTGCTGTGAGGATGATGGAGGCCACCGCCACCGTTAGGATAAGTTCTCCCTTGGGTAGCCCCATGGCCAAAGGCATGCCGCCAATGGCCGCTTGCACCGTAGCCTTGGGCATATACGCAAAGGCCGTAAAAAGACGCTCCTCTTTACTTAAATGGGTACCCAGAAGGCTCAGAAGAACCCCCACCATTCTAAAGAGAAGGACGCCTATTAAGAGAAGCCCCGCCAAGAAGCCTTCTGCCCGGAGATAAGAAAGGTCCACCGTGGCGCCAACCAAAACAAACAAGAGCACCTCTGCGCCCACCCAGAGCTTAGAAAACTTTTGAGATAATCGAACCGAAACCTCTCCTTTTCGCTCCCTGACCAAAGCCCCTAAGGCCATCACCGCCAAAAGACCTGAAAACTCTATGACTCCAGCGCCATGTTCTTCCAGGGTCATGAGTAAAAAGGACACGGACAAAATCATCATTGCTTTTCCTGTGTCTCGAATATGAAAGCGCTTGAAAAGGAAGGTTAACAGGAGCCCGCTTAAAGCGCCTCCTAAGAGCCCTAGCAAAATAGACAAAGGAATGGTTAAGAAAGCACCATAGGAGAGCTCTCCGGTGCTCATAAGGCCTGTAAAAGCTGTGAACAGGACGATGGCAAAAACATCATCTACCGAAGCTCCAGCCATGACCATTTGTGGAATCCTTTGCTTTGTACCATAGCCTTTCTCCATAAGGCTGAGCATCCTAGGCACAATCACCGCTGGAGACACCGCTGCCACCACGGTCCCCATCACCAAAGATTCCAGCAAGGTGAGTCCAAAAATTCTTGGTCCCAAGAGAAGCATGCCACCAATTTCAAAAACAGCTGGAACGAAGCACAGAAGAAAAGCTGGCCTACCCACTTCTTTCAGCTCTTTAAAATCTAAGTTGAGCCCCGCTCGCACGAGTATGATAATCAGCGCAATCTTTCGAAGCTCCGGAGAAATCAGTAAAATCTTCTCATCAAGAACATTGAACACAAAGGGTCCTAAAAGAATCCCTGTAAGTAACATCCCCAATAACCTGGGCAGTTTTAATTGATCAAAACCCTCCCTAAGGTCATGCCCAAAAGAAAAATCAGTGCCAAAGAAAATAACATTGTCCTACCTCCACGTCTTGTTTTGCCCCAAAAAAAAAGCCAATGAGCCTACGAGTCATCCCGTAGAAGTCATTAGCAATACTTGCGGTTTGGGCATCGATGCCCTGGGCGAACTTCATGCCCAGATTTTCATATTACCAAAGGCTCCTTGAGCTGTCAAGAATACCACGCATTCCCCTTACCCTTTCCCTAAAAAATCTTCGAAAAGTACAGAAGACCTCTTGGTGTACCAAGAGGCCTTCTCCTTCTACTATGTTGGCTTAGAACAAGCCTACAATGTTTCCATCTTCATCGATGTCCATCTTGTTGGCTGCTGGAACCTTAGGTAGTCCTGGCATGGTCATGATGTCTCCAGTGAGGCAGACGATGAATCCAGCCCCATTAGACAGCTTCACCTCATTTACCTTCACTTCAAAGCCCTTAGGCGCACCTAGGAGCTTAGGATTGTCGGATAAGGAGTACTGGGTCTTGGCCATGCAAATGGGCTTCTTGTCTAATCCCATGGCTTCAATTTCCCTGATGGTCTTTTCTGCCTTGGCACTATACGACACGGAGCTTCCACCGTAAATCTCCTTGACGATGGTTTCCACCTTTTCCTTGATGGACTTGTCCACATCATAAAGAGGCTTGTATGTTTTGGCTTCTTCAGCCACAGCCACAACTTTTTCTGCTAAGGCTACGCCGCCTTCGCCGCCCTTTTCCCACACTTCTGTCAAGGCCACGTTCACGTTGATCGCATTTAAGAAATCTTCGATGAACTGAAGCTCTTCGGAAGAGTCAGACATGAAGCGGTTGATGGCCACCACAGGCTCTAAGTTAAACTTACGGATGTTTTCAATTTGCTTCTCTAGGTTGACGATCCCCTTCTTCAGAGCGTCTACACTGGGTATAGAAAGATCCGCCTTGGCTACTCCGCCATGGTGCTTTAAGGCTCGAACGGTGGCTACAATAACCACGGCGCTGGGATTTAATCCACCAAATCTACATTTGATATCCAGGAACTTCTCCGCACCTAGATCTGCACCGAATCCAGCTTCTGTCACCACATAATCCCCAAGTTTGAGGGCAGTTTTAGTCGCTAAGATACTGTTGCATCCATGGGCAATGTTAGCAAAGGGGCCACCATGGATGATGGCTGGGGTATTTTCTAAGGTCTGCACCAGGTTTGGCATGATGGCATCCTTCATAAGAAGCGCCATGGCGCCATGAACGTTCAGGTCTTTGGCGAAGATTGGCGCGCCTTCATAATTGTAACCAATCATGATTTCTCCCATACGCATCTTTAAGTCTTCTAGTGAAGTGGCTAGGCAAAGAATGGCCATGACCTCAGAGGCCACAGTAATCATAAACCCATCTTCCCTGGGGAATCCATTGGGCTTGCCACCAAGGGCTACGTTCACTTGACGAAGGGATCTGTCATTCATATCCATGACTCTCTTAAAGAGAATACGACGCACATCGATGTTCAAGGCATTGCCTTGATGGATATGGTTGTCAATGGCTGCAGAAAGTAAATTGTTGGTGGTGGTGATGGCATGCATGTCTCCGGTGAAGTGTAGATTGATGTCCTCCATGGGTACCACCTGAGAATAACCTCCCCCTGCTGCGCCACCCTTGACCCCAAACACGGGACCAAGAGAGGGTTCACGAAGAGCAATGACTGCCTTCTTCCCAATGCGGTTTAGGGCCTGCCCAAGACCCACGGTGACCGTGGACTTTCCTTCCCCTGCTGGAGTAGGGTTGATGGCAGTGACCAAAATAAGCTTGGCATCTTGCTTCCCTTCATTTCTCTTTAATACATCCAATGAGATTTTGGCTTTATATTTTCCATAAAAGTCTAAATCGTCCTCGGTAAGATTCATCTTCCCTGCCACATCTTTGATGTGCTCCATGGTAGATTCTTGTGCAATTTGAATATCTGTTTTCAACAAACTGTACCTCCCTGATCTTTTTTATCGTATTTTTCAATGGTTCATAAACTTTAGCGAAGCTTTTCCATGAAACGCTCCTTAGACACAATAACCCGCTGATGGGTGCCTACACCAACTAAGATATCTCCTTGAAATACCTCCACATGGAAAGAAATTCTCTTACCATCCACCGCCAGGATCTTGGCTTCCGCCCGAAGCGCATCTCCTCGTTTGTTGGCTTTCAAATGCTTCACATGAATCTCAATGCCCACGGAAGTTTCCTCTTCTAAGAGCGATGGCTTCAAGAGCTCCTTGGCTGCATATTCCATGAAGGCAATGAGCGCTGGTGTGCCAAAGACCTCTAAATCTCCAGAGCCCAAATATAGAGCGGTGTCTTTTTCAGCCACCTGCCTATGGGCTGTATACACTTGCCCGACACATACTGTTTCTTTCATAATTCCCGTCGAGTAGACAGTCTCGACACTCCTTTCTTCTTTTATTTAAGTTAAGAAAGGCTTGCCTACTGCCCCTCACAGAACCGTACGTGCAGTTTTCCCGCATACGGCTCTTCAAGCCATGGTAATCCGACTTCTGACAAGTCATCGCTTCGCGCTAAGTTTACAAAACCTCGCTTAAAGCTACCAACATCGTGGAACTTGTCAGATCTCCCAGGTATGCATGTAATACCTTATATGCTCGCC
>Ga0194138_10000579_pt1 | contig 17404 bp, 18 predicted proteins | sample TARM_MetaG_T2_14_FD_134022 | JGI IMG/M metagenome (GOLD analysis project Ga0194138, IMG submission 134022) | Freshwater microbial communities from Pennsylvania, USA, analyzing microbe dynamics in response to fracking - TARM_MetaG_T2_14 (version 2) | ecosystem: Environmental > Aquatic >...
GCAGCAATCACCGCGGTGATCGAGGCAAACGAGCGGTTGGTTGAGTGGTTGGCGGATGGGGCAGCGCCGGGGAGGGCTGCTGCGGGTTTGGTGTGATGGGTGGTTTTCATGGGATTGATTGGGGTTGATTGGGGTTGATGGTTAGCGAAGACCTCGTGGGCGCGCGGCTCCCGCAGGGTTGACGACCGACGCAAGAGCGGGGCTTGTACCAGTTGCATCGTCAATGGTCATCCAAGGCGTAGACGCAAGACGACGCCTCAAATTGAGGACGGCGCTTGCCTGCCTTTGCTTTGCCAGGAGCGTTTCGTGCTCGCTCGACCAAAGCTCCGCGTACGGTCGGTGGTAGCCAGAACCACCGCGCATCTTTCCTGCCGCCCTCGAGAAGGTCAATCAATCCGCCGCTGCTGCAGCGCGGCACGCAGATCTGCGAGCTGCTGCACCAACCGATCGACTTCCCCGCGCAGCGCTTCCTGCGCCGCACTCGAGCGCGCTTCTGCAAGCGCGGCGGCGGCGGCGGCCTGCTCACGCTCACGCGCGTGCTCTCGTGCTACCGCCTCTGCTGCCGCTGCAGCCTCTGCTGCGGCGGCGGCTGCAGCGGCTGCGCATACCTGCGCCTGCTGCTCTGCTGCGGCTCGCGCTTGTGTAGCCGCAGCTAAAGCGGCGGCTACCTGGTCAAGTTGCGCCGCTTGCTCGTCCACCGTGGCAACCATCCCTGCAACATCTTGAGTCAGCGTCTCGACTTTGAGCAGTGCCGCGTCTCGCTCTGCTGAGAGCACCTCTGTCCGTCGCATCGTCTGCACCTGAGCGGCTTGCCACGCTGCAACCCACATAGCCTGCGCAGCATCTGCTGGCAAGCCCGGCATCTGGTCTGCTGTCACCGGCATAGCTGCCACAGCTATCTCGGCGCGCAGTGTCGCTAGCGCCCGCTGGATCGTCTCAAAAGACCCGCGGTTGCCCAGCAGAGCACGCACCCGACCGGCGTTGGTCTGGTTCGGGTCAATGTTGGCGGCAGCTAGTGTGCGCCGCACCTCGTCAAGCGTCACGCGTCCAGCGGTAGCGGCGGCGGGGGTCTGTGTGTCAGTCGTCATGATCAGAGTCCTTTTAAAAGCGTGAATGAAAAACCGTAACTTACGCCGTAAGTGTATGCTCGTAACTTACGGCTGTCAAGTATATCAAGGAAAAAATTTACGGTTTTTGTTTACGGTTGATGCACCCCTCGCAATCTGCCTTTAGAACCCCCTGGCTTTAGCCATGGGGAGGTTTAGGGCACTTTCCCCTCCGGCGGTGCTTGACACTTTTTTGGGAGTGTAGTACTGTCGGGATGATGAGTAGGAGCAAGGGCTAACCTGCGCTTCGCTTGGTTATCTCCTTGCCCCCCCCTCTACGCTGCGCTCGGGGGGGGGATGGCACCGCCGCGCTGGCGCTTGCGGTGCAGGTGTGGGCACTTTGAGGGGTTTTGCATGCTTGAGGAAAGACGCCGCCGGCACGGTCCGGCCCCGCTCGATGCCGCTGAAAAGCGCCGGCATTGTGCGAGCGTGCGGCTCAATGACGCCGAGCTTGCCTGGCTCGATGCCGCCCGCGCCAGCGTCGGCATGCAGCGCGGTGAGTACCTGCGCGCCGCCGCGCTTGACCGGCTCCCGCCGCAGCCCGCGCCCGAAGTGAACCGTGCTGCGTGGCTCGAACTGTCGCGCGCAGCCGCGAACCTGAACCAAGTGGCCCATCATCTCAACTCGGTCGGCGGCGCAGAGTCGGCGGATGTGCCCAGCATCGCCGCTGAGTTGGCCCGGTTTCGCGCGGCCCTTTTGGGAGTGCGGCTGTGAAGGGCATGCAGAAGATTAGCCGTGGCACGGGCTTCCGCGGGGTGCTCGAGTACCTTTTGGAGGACGAACGCGGGCAGGTGATCGGCGGCAATCTGAGCAGCGGGGACGCGCGCGCTATGGCTCGTGAAATGGGCGCGGTGCGCGCATTGCGCCCGGATATTGCAAGGCCGGTGTGGCATAACAGCTTGAGGCTGCCGCCCGGCGAGCGCATCGATACAGAGCGTTGGCGTGTAATAGCAGACGATTACATGCGCCGGATGGGCTTTGCAGACGACTATCCCCGCGCGTATGTCATGCACGACGATGCAGACGGGCAGCATATCCATATTGTCGCCAATCGCATCAGTTTGAGCGGGAAGGTGTATCTCGGACAGCACGAAAACCTAGCGTCAACGAGACATATCGCAGCGCTGGAGCGGGAGCATGAGTTGCAAATCACAAAAGGCACAGAGGTATCAAAGGAGAGTGCGACTATGAAAAAAGGAGAGATTGAAAGGGCGTTGCGCACCGGTGAAGAACCGCCACGCCAGCGCCTGCAGCGGCTGATCGATGCAGCTGTGGTCGATGCGCCCAGCGTTGTCGAGCTGGCCGAACGGCTGGAGTCGGAGGGGGTCGTGGTGCGTGCGAATCTTGCTTCGACCGGCACATTCAATGGTTTCAGCTTCGAGCTGGCCAGCGTCCCTTTTAAGGGTTCCGATTTGGGTAAAGGGTATGCGTGGAAAGGCCTGCAGGCCAAAGGAGTGACATATGAGCAAGTTCGCGACCGTGAAAGCCTTGAGCGATTCCGCCCCACCGCCCGAGCGGCTGCGGGCAACGATGAACCTGCAAGCGCAGATCTCGACACTGACGACTCAGGTCGAGCAGTTGGGCCAGACACTGATGCAGTGGGGACGCGCATCGACGGACCTCAGCCAGCGGCAGCGCCAGCAGATGCTCGACTTAGCGGTGCTGATCGAGCCGATCGTGCCGGCGTTGGCTCAGATCCATCAAAAACAGCAGCAGCAGGACGAGCGCTTGGCCCAGCTAGAGGCGGGGATGAACCGGGTCACGGCCGCCCTCCCCTTGCTGGTGTCGAAGGACGGTCGCAAGGCGCAGCCCCGGCTGGCCAGCCGGGACGACCTGATGGGCTTGCCGTCGAAGGTCTGGGAGGCGAAGCCGGGGATATTCTCCAAGTCCTGAGTGAAGACCACAAACAGAAGATCAATGCGTGGCGGCGTCAGGCTGCGGCACTGGGTGCTCCGGCGTACCGCGTGAGCCTCATTGGCCGCGCCGGTACTGCAGAGGGCAAGCGGATCAATCTTGGGAAGCAGCGCGACGAGGGTCAAGCTGAGCGCTTTTACGATGCTGCCGAGGTCCAGGCTCTGATTCCGCAGCTTCGCCGGCGCAATGCTCAGGGCTTCGATGTGTACGTTACGCCTATCGATCAGCGTCACCACTACATCGTCATCGACGACATGAAGCCAGATGCTGGGCAGCTGCTGGCCGACCTGGGTTATGCGCCCTGCATCGTTCAGTCGAGCAGTAAAGGCAACGAGCAGGCAGTCCTGAAAGTCCCGCGTCTCGACCGGCCTGACGAGCAGGCGCTGGCCAACAAGGTCGTCCAGCAGATGAACATGGCTCATGGCGACCCGAAGTTCTCTGGCGTGGTGCACCCCTTTCGCATGGCCGGCTTCAGCAACAAAAAGCCTGGACGGGAGAGCGCGTTCACGCGAATCTTGGATGCCAGTCACCGCACCTGTCGCAGGGCTGCCGACCTGCTGCAGCAGCTTCGCCAGGCTGCCGACGGCTTGGTCGAGCGGGCTCGTAAAAAGCGTGAACGGGAGCAGATCGAGGTCGACGCCGCCGGCCAGGCCCTGCGCAGTCGGGATCAAGCCGAGATCGAGATCGACTTTGATCGCAGCGACGACTCGGAGCGGGGGTTCCGGCGTGCCGCTGCGGCGGTTCGCGCATGGGTGCGTCTGCGCGGCTTGACCGAGGACGCCAGTCGTGTTGACTACCGAGCGGCTGTAGCCATGCTGGGTGCTGGCTGGACGGAGGCCGAGGTTCAGGCCGGGATGCTCTCCGGATCCGAAAACCTAGCTGCGCGGCACACCGACCCAAACGACTACGTGCGGCGCACCGTGAACAAGGCCAGCATCTATCTGACCACCAGTCAAGCGAGCGAAGCGAGCGACTCGCCTAGGCCAAGTGGGGGTTGACCCCTTTTCTGCCGCGCGGGCGCGGCGGCGGGAGTGTTGAATTTCCCTTATTGAGCCGCCTTGGGCACCCTTTACTTCTTTTATCTCATATACTCAACGAATCACAAACTCACATGAAGGTATGAATCGGTGAAGCTCATCGCACTGATGAATGAAAAAGGGGGTTCTGGCAAGAGCACCCTTGCGACTAACCTGGCCACGGCGCTTCATCGTCGAGGGAGGAAGGTCGTTCTTGTTGATGCCGATCCCCAGGGAACAGCCCGCGACTGGCGCGCAGCTTCGCCAGAGGGTGCGGATCTGCCTCCAGTGGTCGCTCTTGATCGTCCGCAGCTGCTTGCTTCGATTTCGACCCTAGCGGTTGATTTCGTCGTGATCGACACGCCAGCCAAGGCTGAGGCGATGGCAGCCGGCGTTGTGAGAGTCGCGAATCTCGCTCTCATCGTGATTCAGCCGTCCGGCGCGGATGTCTGGGCCTCTGCGGCAACCGTGAAGCTGGTACGGCAGAAGCTGGACGTTGGTGGGCAGATCGATGCGGCGTTTCTTGTGAACCGCACGAGTGGCATTACGAAGCTGTCCAAGCTGATCAAGGGCGGGGAGTGGAACGAGTACGGCATTGACCAGCTCGACGCCACGCTTGGCAACCGCGTTTCTTTTGCTCAGGCTCTCACTGATGGCGTGAGCGTCTACGACCTGCATGACGCCGCGGCGAAAGCCGAAGTCGATGCCGTGATCACCGAATTGGAGGCCGCAAGATGGCTTTGAAGAGCAAACCGCTTCAGGACGTGCGTCCTGACGTGCCTGTGCACGAGGTTTCACGCGAGGACATGGTTCGGGTGAATTTCCTTGTTCCTGCCAGTCTCCGCAAAGAATGGAAGAGCGCTGCGTTGCGTGAGGACAAGACGCTGACGGAGCTCATCCTGGAAGCGATGCAGACCCGCCTGTCTCAAGTGAAGCAATGAGTAAATGAGGATGTGAGCGTATGAGTAAAAACGAGAGAAAAACAGAGAACGTCGTCCGCGAAGAGCTTCGGCGCCTTGGGTTTTACGACCCCGCTGCTGACATCCAGGTCGAGGAGCAAAAGAGCAACATTGATGCCGTCAAGAAGCTGCTCAAGGCGGGAAGCAAGTCGGGCGGGGGTGGCGCCGGTGCTCCTGAGTTCATCATTAGCGCTCTCAGCTCGCCTGATTTTCTGTTGGTCGTTGAGTGCAAGGCTGACGTGAAGGATCACGTCAGCGGTCAGATTGTTCTGCTTCTTGCTGGCCAGGCAATCGAAGAAGATGACGACGAGAAGGCCAAGCGGGTTCAGCGTTTCGCGGCTGATGGTGCTCTTCACTACGCGAGGTCTCTGTCACGCGAGTTCAACGTGATTGCTGTGGCTGTCAGCGGGGAGACCAGGAAGTCTGCTGTGATCTCGACCTACCTGTGGCCCAAGGGCTCAGTCAAGCCCAAGGAATTGCTTGCCAAGGGCGGCGCCACAGTTGACGGGTTCATTCCGTGGTCCGACTACATCGAGAACGCCACGTTCGATCCGGCCGTCCAGAAGCTTCGCTTCGATGAGCTGATGAGCTTCGCGGCGGACTTGCACGAGTTCATGCGCGATCACGCCAAGCTCACCGAAAGCGAAAAACCCTTGCTGGTGAGCGGAACGCTCATCGCTCTCAGGAATAAGGCTTTCGCTGCGTCTTTTGGCTTGCACACGCCCGTTCAGTTGCAGAAGGAGTGGATGCGCGTCATCCAGGAGGAGATCCAGCGCTCCGAGATCCCGCAGGCCAAGAAGGACAACATGACTCAGCCGTACTCGAGCATCGCGGTTCACCCCGAGCTTGGTAAGGCGACGAAGGCGTACCCCAAAGGTCCGTTGCATGAGCTGATCGACCGGCTTAACAGCAAGGTCTGGCCCTTCATCAGCGTGTATCACGACTTCGATGTTGTGGGCCAGTTCTATGGCGAGTTCTTGAAGTACACCGGCGGCGACAAGAAAGCCCTCGGCATCGTGCTCACGCCGCGGCATGTCACCGAGCTGTTCGCTCTGCTTGCCAATGTGACCAAGGACAGCCAGGTCTTGGACATCTGTGGTGGCACTGGCGCCTTCTTGATCTCGGCCATGCACCAGATGTTCAGGTCGGCCGTGACCGACGCCGACCGCGATCGCATTCGAAAGCACGGCCTGGTCGGTGTCGAACAGCAGCCCAACATGTTTGCCCTGGCGGCATCCAACATGATTTTGCGGGGTGATGGCAAAGCCAACCTGTACCAGGGCAGTTGCTTCGATGATGCGATTACGAAGGAGATCAAGCGCCATGGCTGCGACGTTGGCATGGTCAATCCGCCGTACAGCCAGAGCGACAGTGACCTCCATGAGCTCAAGTTCGTGAAGCACATGCTCGATTGCTTGAAGCCTGGCGGAACCGGGATCGCGATCGTTCCTATGGGATGTGCCTTATCGGCGAGCTCACTCAGAGCCGAGATCCTCAAGGATCACACCATCGAAGCCGTCATGTCCATGCCGGATCAGCTTTTCTATCCGGTGGGCACTGTCACTTGCATCATGGTTTTTACGGCTCATCGTCCCCACGCGACCGAAAACCGGAAGACTTGGTTTGGCTACTGGAAGAACGATGGGTTTGTGAAGACCAAGCACAAAGGTCGGATCGATCTCAACGAGTCTTGGTTTTCGATTCGAGACCGTTGGGTTGAAGCATTTCGCAACCGTGAGGTGCACCCAGGCGAAAGCGTCCTGCAGAAGGTTTCCGCTGTTGATGAGTGGTGTGCTGAGGCCTACATGGAAACGGACTATTCCGCCATCGACCAGCAGGCGTTTGACGGAGCTGTTCGCACCTACGTTGGATACCGCCTGTTGGGCGGGCAGGGGGAGTCGGAAGAGTTGGATCAAAACGTGGAAGACCAGGCATGAACCTCGTTCCTCTCTCACAGCTTTTTAATGTGACCTACGGTGTCAATCTCGAGCTCAATCGCATGACTCTTGATGCGGGCGGCATCCCTTTTGTGGGGCGTTCAGATCGCAATAACGGAGTCACAGCGCGAGTCGCGCCAGTTCCTGGCCTTACTCCCAACCCGGCTCGCACCCTGTCTGTTGCGGGAGGCGGATCCGTCCTCGCTACGTTCTTGCAGGTGGAGCCGTACTACTCTGGTCGCGACCTTTTCTATCTGACTCCGTTGGTGGAAATGACCGACAGTCAGATGCTTTATTTCTGCGCATGCATTCGAGCCAACAGGTATCGCTACAGCTACGGCAGGCAGGCCAACAAAACGCTGAAGGACATTCCGTTGCCCAGCCTCGAATCTTTGCCTTCTTGGGTCTCGGACGGCTTGCCCCGCGTCGTCGCTGGTCTGTCCAGCAGACTTCAGTCCGTTGTTCCCGTTGTCTCCTAAATGGTCCTTTGCGGGACGATTCCAGCACCCTTGATCAGCAACCTCTTTTGAGTCCCGAAACCGTGTCCCATAAACCTGCCCCTGCCGTCGGCCGCCTAATCGGGTACGCACGCGTCTCGACGCAGGATCAGACCACCGCGCTGCAGCTCGATGCACTGAAGGCTGCAGGGTGCGCTGAGATCCACCAGGACCGCGTGAGCGGCTCCGTGGTGCGACGGCCAGGCTTGGATGCCGCGCTTGCCGGTCTAGTGTCTGACGACGTTCTGGTGGTCTGGAAGCTGGATCGGCTGGGTCGCAGCCTGGCGCACTTGGTCGAACTCGTCAGCGAGCTGCAGGGCAGGGGAGTGGGGTTCCGTTCGCTGTCCGATGCCATCGACACGACCAGCGCCGGCGGCCGCTTGGTGTTCCACATCATGGCCAGCCTAGCTGAGTTCGAGCGAAGCCTGATCGGGGAGCGAACCCGGGCGGGCATGGCAGCCGCGCGGGCTAGGGGATCGATGGTGGGCCGGCGGCGGGCGTTGACGCCCGCCCAGCTTGACCACGCCCGGTTGCTGATTGAAAGGGGCGAGAGCCCATCCGTGGTGGCTCGGTCGCTTGGTTGCGGTCGGTCCACTCTTTACCGGGCGCTTGCGCCTAACAAGGCGGCCCCGGCAGGTGTTGGAGCACCTGGCAGGGCCTCACCATAACCACGATAGGACCGTGACCATGGCTGATGATATTTTGCACGAGCAACTACGACCGCAGCGTCTGGACGTTGCTGCGGCATTTTCGACTGAGCCGAGGCCTTTGGATTTTGTGTTGCCCGGCATGCTGGCTGGAACGGTGGGCGCATTGGTTTCGCCTGGCGGCGCTGGCAAGTCGATGATGGCCCTCCAGCTGGCTACGTTTGTGGCCTGTGGAGCGAATCTCGTAGGGTTCAATGCTGAGATTCCCCATGGTCGTGTGGTAATTCTGGCCGCTGAAGACCCAGCCGAAGCGCTGAAGCACCGCTTGCACGCGCTTGGTGGGCACCTGAACGTGTCTCAGCGCGAGCTTGTGGCTGATAGCGTGGACATCCTGCCGCTCCTTGGCTACGGCTTCGACGTGATGACGCCTGAGTGGTACGACTGGATGCTTCAGCAGGCCCGAGGAACGCGGTTGCTGATCGTTGATACGCTCCGCCGCATTCACACATTGGACGAGAACGATTCGGGGCATATGGCCATGCTGCTTGCCAAAATCGAGCGCATCGTGTATCTCACTGGCTGCTCAGTCCTGTTCCTTCATCACAGCTCCAAAGCCGCGGCGATGCAGGGGCAGGGTGACTTGCAGCAGGCTAGCCGCGGGAGCTCTGTCCTCGTCGACAACATCAGATGGCAGAGCTATATGGCGACTATGACGCGCACAGAAGCTGATAGATATAGTGTGCACGAAGACCGCCGTGGCTTTTTCGTGCGCTGGGGCGTGAGCAAGCAAAATTACGGCAAGCCTATCGCTGAGTGCTGGCTGCAGCGACATGAAGGCGGCGTGCTTTTGCCTGCCGTGCTTGAAGCGCCGACGCTTTCGCGTCGCACCAGCAAAGGGGCCTTCAATGAGTAAATCTCGCCCTTTGCAAGGCCTGCCAGCGCCTGATTTCGCGCTGCATGACCCCGGCCTAGCCATCGCCTCGATCTTTCGGCCTGTGTGCCGTGGGCGTCGGCCACAAGGTCTGAACGTGTCCCATGCCTTCGACGGACTTTCGCTCCAATTCACTTGCTTCGAGTGGCTCGATGTGCGAGATCAAAGCGTGCTCCTGGGCCTCTGCGGTCTGGCGGGCATCTCGAGCTCAGAAATCTCAGCACTGTCTGCAGGCAACATTGGCCAGCAACTTTGGCTCGATCTTGAGCCGACCAAGCAGGCTGTCATCGATAAGGCGGTGGTGATCACTACCAGCCACTACCAGGTGCTCGATGCGGCACGGTTGAAGGACAACGGAGCCACCGGCTATGACCGTCTGAAAGACATGCTCTATCGGCTCTCGCAGGTCGGTTGTCGGGCACGCACTGATGACGGGTACGACTGGTCCATGCGGATGCTGAGCTACGCAGCCAGGCCCGATGGCGGTGTCAGTGTCGCTTTGAATGGCCGGTTCGCTGCGGCTTTGGCCGGGCAGCACATCAAGACCTCGCTCGTGGAAAGGCACAGCCTGCCGACTGAAATCTCAGAGCTTCTGCATTGCTACCTCACAGCCTGGGTGCGTGAGGGCAGTACGCAGCGATCCAGCGTCGACAAGCTCGTCGCCCGCATCTGGGGGATCGAAAGCGCGAAAGAGGACACAGCGCGTAAGCGCAGGGAGCGTGTTCGGGAAGCGCTGGAGGCTGTGGGCAAGCTGGCAGGCTGGTCGGTTGAGATCGAGGGCCGTGGAACAACCGCAATTGCGACCATTTCGCGGTCAAAAGTGACCTCTTTGCCCTCTGCCAAGTAGCGGTGAATCAGTCACGTTGTAGCGGTGAATCAGTCACGTTGTAGCGGTGAATCAGTCACGTTTGCAACGCAAATTAATCCTGTATCCTGTTGTTTTTAAACAAATAAAACTGACTCCGAAAAACGTGTACTAAGAGTCTACCAAGACTCTCTATCTGGCTTGCGCAGCGCAAGCGCAGCGCGGCGCCTAAGAACACACGCCGCCGCGCCGCCGCGCGGCAAAAAAAACATGCTCGCTCTGTTGTGCTTCGCAGCGCAAGCGCAGCGCGGCGCCTAAGAACACACGCCGCCGCGCGCAAAAAATACCAACCACCCCATGTCCACCACCAACTTCTACTTGCATATGGTCAAGGCTGGCCGTCGACGTCGGGGCCGCCATAAATCCATAACTTGCTCTTAGATTCCACTAGGATCGCTTGATTTGATCTGATGAACCCTGGTGCCTATGCGCTGACTTTATCGATTCTAGGTGCAATATGGCGCGCTGCTGACCCCTTTTTGCTTCCCTATGTCATGTCAAACGTGACTGATTCACCGTGACGGGAATACAACACTTTTTAAGTATGTGTGTCGCATCGCAGGGGCCGCACTAGGCACAGGGCGGCAGGGGCAGTGAGGCGAGAGAGGATCATGTGAGATCAGCACTGAGCAGTCAAAAGCCCTAGGAAGGCCTTGGCCCCCTGCTGCGCGCGCGGTTGGGCTACTCGGCAGCCCCTCGGGCGGGTTGTCCATGCGCACATCGACGGGTGAAGGGCGCTTTCCCCGTGCCGACCGAAGGGCGGCGTCGACCTTTGGTGTGCACGAGCCGTGCCTGGCGGCGGTAGCGAGGGCGTGCGTTGACATCCACCGATTTTTGTACTACAGTGAAGTACAAAGGAGTTACATCATGGCCGCTAGCCGCATGGTTCAAGCCCGCGTTCCGGGCGACATTCAAGATATGGCAAACCAAGTCATCAAGGCTTCTGGCTTGACGGTGAGCGACGTTGTGCGCGTGCTCATGACCCGCATTGCGCAGGACAAGATCATCCCGCCCGGTCTGTTCCAGCCCAACACGGAAACGCTAGCAGCCTTCGCTGAGGTCGAGCGCGGAGGCCTCCAGCGGTTTGATTCGGTGGATGCCCTATTCGCCGAACTTCATGCGCAAGATTGAGCCGACAACCGCATTTAAGCGGGATTTCAAGCGTGAGGGCAAGGGGCCACGCCGCGCCGTGTTGGACACCGATTTGAAGCAGCTAAACCTCCCCATGGCTAAAGCGAGGGGCTTGCGCGGCTATTTCTGGTCATAGATGCCCATGCGGGGGAGTCGAAGTCTTCGCCCACCGCAAAGGCAGCGGTCACGAGCTTGAACGGTGGGAACTCCACTGCTGCTTGCGCTGCTTGCGCTGCTTGCGCTGTCGTGTTCGTGTTTTTCAACTGAGCTTTCCTTTCGTTTGCAGACAGATTTACCACTAAGACGCCGTGGAGATGCTGGCACAGCACATCATCACCAAGCCGGTGTTTGATGCACTGTTCGAGGGCTACGCCTTCACCAGCAAGAACCCGGTCTCGCAGTCCATGCAGAAGATCATGGACATCCTTGAGGCGCAGGCCTTGGACAAAGAGCACGAGACGCTGCAAGGGTTCTATGCCAGTGTGCGCGAGCGTGCTTCGGGCATCACTGACCCCAAGGGGCGGCAGAAGATCATCGTCGAGCTGTACGACAAGTTCTTCAAGACCGCTTTCCCGCGCATGGTCGAGCGGCTGGGGATCGTGTACACGCCGGTCGAGATCGTGGACTTCATCCTGCACAGCGCCGATGCTGCCTTGCAAGAGCACTTCGGCACCCGCCTCGCCGACAAGAACGTCCACATCCTTGATCCGTTCACCGGAACCGGCACCTTCCCCGTGCGACTGATCGAAACCGGCCTGATCCCGGCTGACAAGCTGCCCTACAAGTATCGCCACGAGCTGCACGCCAACGAGATCGTGCTGCTGGCCTACTACATCGCGGCCATCAACATCGAAGAGTCGTTCCACCGCGTCACCGGGCAGGACTACGAGCCGTTCCCCGGCATCGTGCTCACCGACACGTTCCAGATGAGCGAGCCGCAAAACGGCGACATCGACGAGGGACTGCCGGAGAACCACGAGCGGGCCGACCGCCAGAAGGCGCGCGACATTCGCGTGATCGTGGGCAACCCGCCCTACTCTGTCGGGCAGGACAGCGGCAACGACAACAACCAGAATTTGAACTATCCACGGCTCGATGGACGCATCGCGGCCACGTATGCGGCGCATTCCACCGCCACGCTGGTGCGTAGCCTCTACGACTCCTATATCCGCGCCTTCCGATGGGCCTCTGATCGCATCAAGGACGAGGGCATCGTTTGCTTCGTCACGAACGGCGGTTGGGTCGATGGCAACACGATGGACGGCTTCCGCAAGACGCTCCAAGACGAGTTCTCGGACATCTACGTGTTCAACCTGCGAGGCAACCAGCGCACCAGCGGAGAAATCTCGCGCAAAGAAGGTGGCAAGGTGTTTGGCTCGGGTTCACGCAGCTCAGTGGCGATCACCTTGTTGGTCAAGCGTAAGGGCCATGTTGGCAATGCAAATGTGCAGTACCACGACATTGGCGAGTACCTGACGCGCGAGCAGAAGCTGGAAATCGTGACTGGCTTCGCCAGCTACAAGGCTGTGCCTTGGGTGGCCTTGCAACCCAACGAGCACCACGACTGGATCAACCAACGCAGCGGCAACTTCAACGAGTTCGTTCCGTTCAATGACGAAGCCGGAGCCATCTTCGCCACAAGGACGCCGGGTGTCTCAACCGGGCGTGACCCGTGGGTCTACAACTACAGCCAAGGGGCGCTGATCGCCTCTGTGCGGAAGATGGTCGCCTCATACACGACCATCTTGAACACCCTTGTGTCGAATGGCTCGCTGGCGACGGCTAAGACAGAGAAGGATGTGGCGGGCTTGGTGGACAAGAATCCGAAGCTCATCAAATGGACTAGAGGGCTGCGGCAATCCATTCTGAGGCAGCGGGCCGCAGAGTTTGTGCCTGAGAACCTCTGTCTGGCGAGTTACCGACCATTCTCCAAATCGTGGGTGTATTTGGACACGATGTGGTCTGAGTACCGGCCCACCAAGCTGTATCCAACACCTGCCCATGAAAATCTGGTCATCCAGTTGCCGGGGCCGGGTGAGGATCGACCATTCTCCGCGCTGGTGACGCGGCTCATCCCCAACATCCACCTGCTGCACGGCGGGCAGTGCTTCTCCATGTATTGGTACGAGAAGCAAGGGGCTAACGGTCAGGTCAAAGGGCTGTTCGACGCCGCCACGGTTGTCGATGGCTACATCCGCCACGACGGCATCACTGACGTGGCGCTCGCAAACTTCCGCAAGCACTACGCGGACGCGACCATCACCAAGGAAGCCATCTTCTACTACTGCTACGGGGTGCTGCACTCTCCCGAGTACCGGGAGCAGTACGCATCCGATCTCAAGAAGGTGCTGCCACGGGTTCCTTACGCGCCTGACTTCCGTGCCTTCGAGAAGGCCGGGCGAACCCTTGCGGCACTGCACCTTGACTATGAGACGGTGGAGCCGTGGCCCGTCACAGAGGAGGCAAAGCCCAAGGGCGACCTCAACGACTTGGCCTACTACCGAGTCGAAAAAATGCGCTTCGCGTCAAAGGGTGGCCGCGAGAAAGACCGCAGCGTCATCGTGTTCAACAGCCGCATCACGATCAAGGGCATCCCCGAGCAAGCCTACGACTACATGGTGAACGGGAAAAGCGCCATCGAGTGGGTGATGGATCGGTATGAGGCCGCCACCGACAAGGAAAGCGGCATCAAGGACGATCCAAACGAGTGGTGCCGGGAGAGCAACGACCCCGCCTACATCCTGAACCTGCTCAAGCGCGTTATCCGCGTGAGCATGGAGACGGTCGAGATCGTCGGAGGCCTGCCGTCGCTCCAATGACGGCAGAAGGGAGCGAAGAACAATGTCCGACCTGACCGCGTTCGAGGGGCGCAAGCTGGAAAAGCTGCTTGGCATGGGCAGCGGCTACGTGCTGAACTTTTCCGACCGCACCTACAGCGAATTCTTCATCGACTACCGCATCGACATCGACGCGGCCCAGTACCGCACAGGCGGCGACTCCAAGGCCAAGCGGATGCGCACCTTCTGGGCTGTCGCGCCGAACCACACAGTCGGCCGCGTGCTGGAAGGCCTGATCGCCTACGGCATCGACGAGCGCTGTCTGGGTGATAGCAGCCACGAGCTGATCGACGCCTGCCGCGTGATCGCGCAGCGCCTGCTTGCTGACCAGCCGGTGGCCGAGCTGGACTCGCTGACGGCCAACTCCGATGATCGCGACTTCGAGGTGGTGGCCGAGCACGTCCGCGAAGCCATCGAGAAGAACCAGCCCGAGGGCGCGCTGGATCGCCTGCACACGTTCGTCATCAAGTTCATCCGCATCGCCTGCGAGCCGCACGGCATCGAGGTGAACCGGGACAAGGCCCTGCACAGCATCTTCGGCGAGTACGTCAAGGCGCTGCGTGAAGGTGGCCACCTTGAATCGCAGATGGCCGAGCGCATCCTGAAATCCAGCATCTCGGTGCTGGAATCGTTCAACGACGTGCGCAACAACAAGAGCCTCGCGCACGACAACCCCATCCTGAACTACGAGGAAAGCCTGCTGATCTTCAACCACGTTGCCGCGTCGATCCGCTTCATCAAGGCGCTCGAATTGAAGATCAAGCAGAAGGCCGAGGCAGCGAAGAAAGCGAGCTGGGAAGATGACGAAGTGCCCCTTCTGACCGCCTGCTGGCCAGCGCGGTACTGGCGTGCCTGCTGGCAGGCCCAGCGATGGCCGCCGATGACCCGGCCAAGCCGCCGATGGTCGGCCCCAGCTTCTGGAAAACCAGCCAGCTCTACGAGCTGTGCACGAGCCAACACCAGACGGATCGCGCCCACTGTGAGGGCTTCATTACGGGCGTGGCCAGCACCTTGCAGAACGAGCAGATTAGCCGTGTGCGCGTGTGCATCCCGAAGGGCACGAGCAGCAACGACGTGGTGCAGAAGGTGGTGTGGTACTTGAGGGAGAAGGCCGACGCCGACGACATGAAGGTGGCGGCCGTGAGCCTCATAGGCCCGCTGCTGCCCGTGCTCTACAACTGCACGCCGGGCCAGCCGCCCAAGTTTGCGCCCTGATAATCTGGGGTGACTGCCTCGTAGCGGCGTTTTCCTCCCTGATAGCCCGCAGTCTTTTACCGCCTCGCTTTGCGAGGCGGCTTTCTTTCCGGGCTACGAGAACAGCTCGGAGTGCGTCCCGCTGCGCACGAAAACGACCAAGCCGCTCTTGCCCGAGTCGTCGAGCGTGTAAATCAGCAGGAAGTCGCCGCCAACGTGGCACTCGCGATGGCCTGCCCAGTCGCCCGTCAGCGGGTGGTCGAGCCATTCAGGCGGCAGCGGCCCGTCGTTGGCGATCAGCAGCGTCATGGCCTCTTTCAGCCGGTTCATGTCGTACCGGCCAGAATGGGACAGGCGCTGCCAGTCCTTGAGGAAGTCCTTGGTGTAGTCCGACGCGCGAGGCAGGTTCGCCCGCTTACTTGCGGCTGGCTTCTTCGAGGTCATTCAGCAGAGCGTCAGCGGTTGCGAAGCGAGCGCGACGGCTCTTGATGATCTCGTTGGCTTCGGCGATGGCGACGCGGCTGGTGGCGTTCGGTGCCTTGAGCGCGAACGGCAGTTCCTTGTCGGCGACGACGCGGGTCAGGAACACGCGGATCGCATCGGAGACGGTCAGGCCCATCGAGGCCAGCGTTTCCGCAGCCTGCGCCTTGACGTTCTCGTCCACACGGACGTGAACCATAGTGGTGGTAGCAGCCATGATGGCCTCCTATTGCGACTGATTGAGATACATTGTATCGCATGCCGTGCGCAATGGCAAGGTGAACCCCTCCCCCCCCCCGGCATCCTGTCTTTAGGTATGTATATAGGTAGGTATATATATACCTACCTATAACGACCACGGCAGCAACTTGGCGATGTTGCGGGCATCGTCGAGGCCGCGATGGTGTGCGCCATCGAGCGGCAAGCTCACCATCTGCAACGCGCGGGCCATCCCCACTTCCTTGATCTTGCGGGCCTTGGCGAACCGGCGCTTGAGGTTCACATGCTCGAAAGCTGCGAGCGGGTTCTGGATGCCGTGTCGCTCGCAGTCGCGGGCAAGCTGCTTGGCGTCGAACTGGCCCCAACTGCCCCAGGTTGCGCCCGGTGGCTGATGCCGTTGGGCGAAGCTGGCCAGCCTTGCTGCGACGGCCGGGAACAGCTCGGCACCGTCCACATCGGCCTGCTGGATGTTGGTGAGCTGCCGACAGAACGACGTGAGCTGAGGGCGTACCACGGGGCGCACCAGCGCCTGAAACGTGTCGAGCACGATGCCCTCAGCGGTGGCCCACACCGCGCCGATCTCGATGATCTCCATTTCTCTTGCCGGGAGGCCATCGGCATCGTCGCAGGTGGCCTCAAGGTCGAGCACCAATACTGGTGAAAACGGCCCCGGCCGGTGATGCCATGTACCGGCGACCCACTGTTGCCAGTCGTGCGCCCACGCGCATGGGCCAGCGCCGTCGATCAGCGGTGCGGCACTACCCCGCAGTGCTGCGGCGAACTGATCGCGCCACGGCTGGGCAATCTCGGCCAACACGACATAGGCACCGCTGCCGGGGCGATGGATGGGAACGCTGGCCAGCAGTTCGGCGGCCGTCATTCTTGCCCCCGCACTGGTTCGATGCCAAGCGAGCGCATGAAAGCCCGTTCGCTGACCGACAGGGCTTGCCAGTCGATCCGGGGCAGTCCAGCCTCGTAGATGTACCGGCAAGCCCTGCCGTCCAGCTTGGTCGCCTCGGTGCCCTCACGAGCCAAAGCAGCCAGCACGGGGTACTCGGCCAGCCGGTGCAGCGCGTGCCATGCGGCGGGATCGTTCATGGTGCAATTCCCGGCACTTTCCGCTGGGCAATGAAAGCCGCTTGCGTGATCGCGCCCTCTGGGGCGTGCTCCGCGCAGCGCGTCATGTGGCAGTTCCCATGAACCAGCGTCTGCCCCGGTTTGCCGCACTGTTCACAGATGCAGGCGGACATGGCCTCAGCCATCGTAATCATGCCCCACTGTTCCGGGCTGGCGTCACCTCGTGGGTAGAAGCACAACTCGCCCCATTTTTCTTTCACCTGCGAAGCCACCACTTGCGGTGCACCGTTGCGATCAGTCCAAAACTGCAAGCGTTCGCAAAGCGTGTCGATCAGATCGAACCATCCATCACCACAAGAAAAGCCCCAACCCATGCAGCTCTCTTTGATCGAGCGACGGCGGTCAGCGAAGATCAGCGGGTAACGCTGGCACAGCAGCTCATCGAGTTCTTTTTTCATAGCACTCCCTTAACAGGCCGTTGAAAAAATGCACACCAAAGCCGCCCCGCCCCCTGCTGCATCGCTTTCGCGCCGCCGCAGAGCGCATTTTCCAGCCTTTGCAGCCCCTTTCGCGGCCCGTTTCATGCCAATGCGC
>Ga0194138_10000580_pt1 | contig 17391 bp, 15 predicted proteins | sample TARM_MetaG_T2_14_FD_134022 | JGI IMG/M metagenome (GOLD analysis project Ga0194138, IMG submission 134022) | Freshwater microbial communities from Pennsylvania, USA, analyzing microbe dynamics in response to fracking - TARM_MetaG_T2_14 (version 2) | ecosystem: Environmental > Aquatic >...
GGCTGGAACGGGCCAAACGGGCCATCTCCAGGCTGGTTGACCGTTTGAGTGACGACAAAATAGGGCTCATTGTTTTTGCCGGCGACGCTTATATGCAGCTGCCCATTACTTCCGATTACAATTCGGCCAAGCTTTTTTTAAGTTCAGTAAACCCCCAGATAGTTCCAACGCAGGGAACGGCAATTGGTACAGCCATTCAAATGGGAATACGCTCGTTCACTCCGGAAGGCCAGTCCAACAAGGCCATTATAGTAATTACCGATGGCGAAAACCACGAAGACGACCCGGTGTCGGCTGCTCAGGAAGCTGCCGAAAACGGAATTGTAGTGCATACCATTGGAATGGGTTTGCCCTCGGGGGCACCTATTCCGGTGCTTAAAGGCGGTCAAAAAGATTACCTGAAAGACAAAAACGGCGAAGTAGTAATTACCAAACTGAATGAACCCATGCTGGAGAAAATTGCTTCTGCCGGAAACGGAATATACGTTCGGGCTAATAATGCACAGGTGGGGCTCAATGCCCTGTTCGACGAAATCAACAAGCTGGAAAAAGAGGAGATGGAATCGCTGGTTTATTCCGAATACGACGACCAGTTTCAATACTTTTTTGCCATTGGATTGTTTTTACTTCTGCTCGAATTTGTTATTCTTGAAAGAAAGAACAAGTATTTTAGAAAAGTAAACCTGTTCACCACAAAATAGAATAAAAATGAAACAGACTGTTTTGTTCATATTGATGATGTTGTTTACCCTGACTGTTTTCAGTCAGAATGAGCGGAAATTTATCCGCAAGGGAAACGAAATTTATGAAGAAGCGGTAAAAGATACCACACGCATCGATACTTCAAAATTTAGTTTGGCCGAAACCGAATACCGCAAGGCGCTCAATAAAAAACCAGGGAACGAGAAATGGGAATTCAACCTGGCCGATGCACTTTATAAACAAATGCGGTTTGAAGAGGCGGAACAAAAATTTGCAGAGTTGCACAAAAAACTGGAAACGCCTGAAGAAAAAGCCCGTGCGCTGCACAACCTCGGAAACAGCCAACTGATGCAGCAGAAAATAGATGAAAGCATCGAGTCGTACAAAAATGCGCTACGCAAAAATCCGGATGATATCGAGACCAAATATAACCTGGCCTACGCGCAAATGTTAAAAAAGAAACAGCAACAGCAGCAAAAACAACAACAGCAAAACCAGGATCAGAATAAGAAACAGAACAAGGATCAACAACAACAGAATCAGGACAACCAGAACCAGCAGCAAAATCAGGATCAACAACAAAACCAGCAAAATCAGCAAAATCGAGATCAAAACCAACAACAGAAGCAGAAGCAGCAACAAAACAAAATTTCGAGACAAGATGCCGAACAGTTGCTGCAGGCATTACAAAACGATGAACGCGATATTCAGAAAAAAGTAAAAAAAGAGAAGGCTGCTAAAGCACGTCAATCGAATGTTGAAAAAGAGTGGTAAGGAAAGGCCCCATCCTGACCTTCTCCCAAAAGAGGAAGGGATTAATTACTGAATTAAATGAAATTTGATGAATAAAAATTTTTCTTTGTGAAAAAAATAATGATAAAGAACCTGATAACATATTTTTTATTTTTCATTTTGACAGCGGGAGTGTCGGCCGAACAAACCAAATTTGAAATGTCGGCACCCAACGCGGTAGAAATGGGAAAACAATTCCGGCTCTCTTTCACACTGAATGAAAGGGGAAGCAACCTGCAGTTGCCACCGGGCCTTACCAATAACTTCGATGTATTAATGGGGCCAAGCACCGGCCAGTCAACACGCATGCAATCCATTAACGGCCGCACAACCACCGAGGTAACATTTTCTTACACCTATATTTTGCGTGCCAAAGAAACGGGAACATTTGAAATCAGGCCTGCCACAATTGAAGTTGACGGAAAGGTTTTTGAATCGAATTCACTGAAAATACAGGTGGTTAAAGCCAAGCAGCAATCCACACAGCAATCGCCATCCCAGGGTGAAGGAGAACAACAATCAGTTGATTTGGGTGGCGAAAACCTGTTTGTCAGGGTTGAAATGAATAAACAAAATGTGTTCAAGGGCGAGCAGATTATTGCAACTGTAAAATTGTATGTCAGTCCCGACATTCCTGTTTCAGGATTCGACGAGGTGAACCTGCCCACTTACGAAGGATTTTACACACAGGACATTGAAATCCCCCAGCAAATAAATTTTTCGCGCGAAGTTTACAACGACCGTATTTACCAGGTTGGAATCCTGAAGAAAACAGTGCTTTTCCCGCAACAAAACGGGAAAATAACGGTAGAGCCTTTCAGCATGTCACTGCTGGTACAGCAACGGGTAAGGCAGCGCAGTTTCTTCGACGATTTCTTTAGCGGAGTACGCACCGTTAAAACAACCGTTACCAGCGATCCCGTTTCGGTAAATGTGAAAGACCTGCCGCCCGAACCTGCAAACTATTACGGTGGCGTGGGTAATTTCAATATTTCTTCGGAAATCAACAACGAAAATATTACCACAAACGATGCGGTTACGCTCAAAGTAACCATCAGCGGAACCGGAAATATCAGGCTGATAAGAACACCTGAGCTGGAACTTCCATCCGATTTTGAAGTTTACGATCCGCGTTCAAACGATAATGTGCAAACTTCCGACAACGGAGTGTCAGGCACAAAAACAGTGGAATACCTGTTCCAGCCCCGTTTCGAAGGCGACTACACCATTCCGTCGATTGAGTTCGCCTATTTCAATCCGGCTACCGGACGGTATGTTACCAAAGCAACAAGGGAGCATTCGCTGCACGTTACCAAGGGATCCGACGATCCTTCGGGAGCTGTAATCAGCAGCACACGGCGTGAAGACCTTCAGTTGATTGGGGAGGATATCCGGTTTATAAAACAGGGAAATCCGGCATTGCGCGAAAAAGGGTTCACTTTTTTTGGAACTCCGCTCTTTTATTCCGTATATGGAGGTAGTGCTTTGTTATTCCTGGCTCTGATTGCCGTTTACCGCAAAAAAGCACGCGAAAATGCCAATGCTGCACTCATGCGGAATAAAAAAGCCAACCGCATTGCTGTTAAGCGATTGAAAACAGCTGCCGGGTTCATGAAAAAGAATGAAAATGAAGCTTTCCACGAAGCAATCCTGAAAGCTTTCTGGGGTTATTTAAGCGACAAGCTGGGGATTCCGGTGGCCAACCTTAACCGCGAAAGTGCCGTAAACAGTTTACAACAACGCAATGTGGCGGAAGACCTGATAAATGACTTTGTGGACATTATTGAACAGTGCGAATTTGCACAGTATGCCCCGTCGGGAGGTTCAGAAGCCCGCAGTGACCTGTACAAAAAAGCCGTTTCGACCATGAGCAAACTGGAAAAACAGATAAAAAAGTAACTGTAAAATGCTTATACAATTATTGAAAAAATATGGCTTTATATGGATTTGGATTTTTTTGGTCCTGAATTCATCAGCACAGGATTCCACCCAGGTCCTTTGGGAGAAAGCCAATGCCTACTACACTACGGAAGAGTTTCAACAGGCAATTTCGGCCTACGAGCAAATTTTGCAGGAAGGGCAGGAATCGGCCAAACTCTATTTTAACCTTGGCAATGCTTACTACAAAACAGGCGATTTAAACAACGCCATTTTAAATTACGAACGCGCCCGGCTTCTTGCCCCGCAGGACGAAGACATTCAGTTTAACCTCGATTTAGCCAACCAATCGGTGGTAACCGAAATTGAGGCTCTCCCCCAGCCTTTCTTCGTGCGATGGCGCAGCCGGGTGGTCAACCAGTTCACTGCCGATTCGTGGTCGTTCATCAGCATCGGGGCGTTTATTATTTTTCTCGGATTGCTTGCACTGTTTATTTTCAGTAAACGGCCGGGCCTGAAACGGCTGTCATTCTGGCTGGGCATTTTTGCCATTATTGTTTCCGGATTCACCTACTCATTTGCTGCCCGCCAAAAAAAGAAGATAGAAAACCGTAACCATGCCATTGTATTTTGCCCGAGGGTGACTGTTAAAAGTGCCCCGGCACAAACCGGCACCGACCTGTTCCTGCTTTACGAAGGCGTTAAAGTACAGATATCGGACAGCGCCGGCACCTGGAAAGAAATCAGGTTATCAGACGGAAATGTGGGCTGGCTGCCCGATTCATGTATCGTAAAAATTTAATCATGGAAAAAGATTTTAAACTGGCCGTCCTCATCGATGGTGACAACATCCCCAGCGCTTACGTAAAAGAGATGATGGAAGAAATTGCAAAGTATGGTAATCCTACAATAAAGCGCATTTACGGCGACTGGACCAAACCGTTTCTTTCGAAATGGAAAAACCTGCTGCTCGAAAATGCCATCACCCCAATTCAGCAGTACAGTTATACCACCGGCAAAAATGCCACCGACTCGGCAATGATTATCGATGCTATGGATATTCTGTACAGCGAAAAAGTGAACGGGTTTTGCCTGGTTTCGAGCGACAGCGATTTTACCCGGCTGGCCACCCGGCTGCGCGAGGCCGGAATGAAAGTTTACGGGATTGGCGAAAAGAAAACGCCTGATCCCTTTATTGTGGCGTGCGATAAATTCATTTATATTGAAATTCTGGAAAACCGTTCCAAGGAGAACGAAACCGCAACAACACCTGATAAATCAAGCAAAAAAGCGCAATTGGATAAAATTACGCCCAGGGTGGTTAAACTCATTTCCTCTACAATTTCCGATTTGGCCGACGACGATGGCTGGGCTTTTCTGGGTGACGTGGGCAGCCTGCTCCAAAAAAAGCAGCCCAATTTCGATTCACGTAATTATGGCTTCGAAAAACTCACTCCCCTCATCGACTCCATCGGAAAATTTGAAATCGACCAGCGCGACAGCTATAAAGGAAAATTCAAACTAATTTATGTCAGAAATAAAAAACGGTAGTTGCCTATGAAAACAGATAAAGTAAAGCGAATTGCCCTACTCACCTCCGGTGGCGATGCCCCCGGGATGAACGCTGCCATCAGGGCCATTGTGAGAAGTGCCATTTATTACAACCTGAAAGTTGTTGGTGTGGAAAACGGTTTTTCGGGACTAATTAACAACGACTTTATTGAAATGAAATCGCACTCGGTCTCTAAAATAATTTCCCGCGGTGGCACCATCCTGAAATCATCCCGCTGCCCCGAATTCAAAACACAGCAGGGAAGGGAGCGTGCATTCAATAATATGAAAGCAGCCGGAATCGATGCGTTGATTGTTAACGGAGGAGATGGCTCCTTCCGCGGCACCGACCTGCTTTACAAAGAGTTCGGGATTCCGGTTATCGGTATTCCCTGCACCATCGATAACGACATTTACGGAACCGACTTTACCATCGGTTTCGATTCAGCAATAAATACAGTAATCAGGGCTGTGGACAATATCAGGGACACGGCAGAATCGCACAATATACTTTTTTTCGTGGAAGTGATGGGGCGCCACTCCGGCTTCATTGCACTTAACTCTTCCATTGCCAGCGGCGCAGAAGCCACTTTGCTGCCCGAAATCCGGACTGACATCGACCAGCTTTGTCATTTCATGGAAATGGAGCGGCGGAAAAACAAAACATCGGGAATTGTAATTGTAGCTGAAGGTGACGAAGAAGGCGGTGCCGCTGAAATAGCACAAAAAGTAAAACAACGGCTGCCCAATTACGAAACACGGGTTACAACGCTGGGGCATATTCAGCGTGGCGGCTCTCCTACTTGCAACGACAGAGTACTGGCAAGTCTTTTGGGACATGCTGCTGTTAAGGGATTGCTCGAAGGCAAAACTGGACTGATGGCCGGACAAGTAAACCGACAAATTGTTTTCACTTCCCTGGAAGAAGCTTTTTCAAAACGCGACAAAATTGATAAGAGTTGGATTGAGATTAGTAAAATAATTTCAATGTAAGTTGATTATCCGTCAAGCGGTTCAAAACCCCTTGACGGATGACTATTTCAGCAAATCCAGTATTTCATCTTTGGTAACCTCCTGCAGCAAATTGTTCGAATTGATAAATTGTTCAGCGAGCGAATTCTTCCGTCCCTGCAACAGTTGAATTTTTTCTTCGATGGAATTTTCGGTAATAAACCGGTAAACAAACACATGCTTTTTCTGGCCAATACGGTGCGCACGGCTGATGGCCTGATTTTCGGCCGCAGGGTTCCACCACGGATCGATAATAAACACGTAGTCGGCACCGGTGAGGTTAAGCCCCACTCCACCGGCTTTCAGCGAAATCAAAAAAATCTGCTTGTCGGGTTCTTCCTGAAACTGCCGGATAACCTCGCCACGATTGGATGTTTGCCCGGTGAGCATGCTGTATTTCCATTGGTTCTGTTCAATTTTGGTTTTCAGCAGCTCCAGGTGTTTTACAAACGACGAAAAAATCAGTACTTTATGTTTTTCAGCCATCAGGTTTTCAAGCATCAGGAAAATCTCCTCAAACTTGCCCGATTCAGTCTCTGTACTATTTTCCAGCAATTGCGGATGATTGGCCAGCTGACGCAGTTTGGTCAGCCCCTGCAAAATAATCATGGCTGATTTATTCACACCGTTCTCTTCCATGCTGCTGAGAATGGAATTGCGGATAATAGATTTTTCACGCTCATAGGTTTTTTGCTGGCTGCCTGCCATTTCGCATAAAATAACCTGTTCCATCAACGGTGGCAGGTCTTTGGCCACTTCTTCCTTGGTGCGCCGGAGAATAAACGGCCGTATAAGGATTTGCAGCTTTTCCTGCGGCTCTTTCTTATTATGCTTTTCAATGGGAGTTATAAAATATCGCCTGAAAAACACCAGGTTGCCCAACATTCCTTTGTTCAAAAAATTCATTTGCGACCACAAATCGGACAGAGAATTTTCGATGGGTGTGCCTGTAAGCACAAGCTTATATTTTGAATTCAGTTTTAAAACAGATTTGTACGTTTTAGAAAAAGGATTTTTCACGTACTGGCTTTCATCCAGTATCAGGTAAAAAAATTCATGTGTTGAGAGGAAAGAGGAATCGTTTCGCAAGGTGCCGTAAGTTGTGAGGATTACATCGTAAAAACGGACCATCTGCTCCATTTCCTCCGCTTTTTTGCGTTGTGGTCCTACATGCCGGTAAACTTTCAGCGAAGGAGTGAATTTTTTAATTTCTGCTTCCCAGTTGTGAACCAGCGAAGTGGGCAGCACAATCAGGCTGGCCGGCTGAAAAGTGTCGTTCCTTTTTCCTGTCAAAAACAAATCGAGCTGACCGTCGGCAGCTACAGGATGCACTATGTTTGCATCCCTTTTGGGACGTTTAAGCTTTAAGAGCAGCGCCAGGGTTTGCAGGGTTTTTCCAAGCCCCATATCATCGGCCAGGCATCCGCCAAAACCGTTTTTGTGAAGCCCATACAACCAGCGAAACCCAGCTTCCTGGTAACTTCTCAAACTAACTTCCAGTCCTTCTGGTAATTCGACTTTCGCGGTGCTTTTATTCAGGTTCAGAAACTTTTCCAGAAACGATTTATCATTAGGATTCAGAACCCGGCTGAGCAACGCGTAATGATGTTTGCTGAACTGCATTTTTTCACCTTTCCCGTGTGCAAAAGGCATCAGTGCTTTATAACGGGCAAACCACTCCCCGGGCAATACAGCAATTTCACCATTAGGGAGCTCAAACTCACGAATGTCGTTTAAAATATGGTTTTTCAGTTTGATAAACGGAATTTTAAACTCGCCGAACTGAACCGTGGCATAAACATCGAACCAGTCATCGTTTCCTCTGGTCTGAAAATCGAGATACTGTTCTCCTGTAAAATATTTCCTTTCCAGTTTCGCCTGCTCAATTTTTACCCCCGCGGCATTTAATTGCGGTTTGTTGGTATTGAGCCAGTTGATGAGAAAATAAAATGCATTGTTTTTTTCGAGAAGCTCCATTCCATTCAGGGTAAAATAACCGCCTGCAGTTTTTAAACCTGCTTTCTTCAATTTGTTTTCAATTTGTTTTTCCCACTCAAAATCGCGTTGGATTTTGCGAAAAACAAAACGACCGTTTTTCTTTTCGTACTGAACAAATATTACTTTCTCATCGTTGGGCAAAAAAGTTTTGTCATCATACCGGAATTTCAAAACAAAACAGGGTTCATATTTTAAATTGTATTCCACCGATAGCAGAGCAACTTTTTCAGCTACTTCATTAACAATATCGAACCCTTCTGCCTCAACATCGAACTCGCGAATGGTTTTGCGGACAAAACCTCCGTAATATTTCTCCTCGATGGAGTTGGGCACCGAAACAGCCTCTTTTTCAAAAAACGGAACCAGCTTTTTGGCATCCAGCTTTTCAAAAGCTACAAGACGGCCACGGTGCAAAATCATGCACGGCTTGTTGGTTACAATTTTAATGTTCCGGTTCTGCAGCGGGAGCTCTTTTTCATCGAGAAAAACTTTTAACCGGTAGCGGGTTTCTGTTTCAGTGCGATTAAAATAGAAAACCGGCCGTGCAAACAGGGGCTGCACTTTAATTTCGTCTTCATCATATAAATTGGAGTATTTCACCTGTTTGTTGAACAAACGAACCGGGCTCAGCATTAAAATGGAAACCACCTGAAACATGCATTGTTCAATAAACGGAGATACCTGCTTTTCGAAATAAGCAGGTTCAAGCTTCGAAAAAAATTCGGAAACGCTGCCAGCCCGCGAAAATTTCTTCACCAGTTTTTCATCGCTGTATTTCTCGATGATCTCAACCAGCTCTTTCTCATATGGTTTCAGGGATAATTCAGAGTCGTCCAAATCACGCTTTTTCACATGCCGTTCAATGGTGTAAAACTTATCCTTTTCATGAATAATGTAAGGCAAAAAAACATTACCCAAATAGCGATGCTGCGTTAAAGCAATAATGAATTCGTTATGGTTCATTAAAAACTGTTTAGTAAAAACAAACCTCAAATATAATCAGACTTGCCCGTTTTCAGGTCATTCCTTCCTGATGTTTAAGTTAAATCCTTTGCCCGGCGGGGCTAATTTTTTATCTTTACGAAAAAAGTAAAATGGCACAACTATTTGTTAATAAAATTAAAACGGCAGCAAAGAAGGAAGTAAAACTATCGGAGGCTGCACATCTGCTCGAGAACCAGGCAATACTTCATTCAATAGGCCACATTAACTGGGAAAATTTTCCGTACCGACCTGATGTTCAATTTAGAATTGCCCATACCGGGGACCAAATCTGGTTAAAATTCTATGTAAAAGAAAAGCATATCCTGGCACGCGAAACCCGCACCAACGGTGATGTTTACAAAGACAGTTGCGTGGAATTTTTCGTATCGTTCGACAATGAAAATTACTACAATTTTGAATTTAACGGAATTGGCACCACTCATTTGGCTTTTGGACCGGGCAGAAACAACCGCAAGTTTGTGCCTGCCAAAACAGTTGAAAAAATTGAAACCCATTCAAGCCTGGGAAGCGAGCCGTTTGAAGAAAAAACCGGTAATTTTGAATGGGAAATGATGATTCGAATACCGCTTGAATGTTTTGCCTACAGCAAAATCAACTCACTCAACGAATTGAGCGCCAAGGGTAATTTCTATAAATGTGGAGATGAAACATCCGAGCCCCATTTTGTTACCTGGAATCCTGTTGGAACAGATGAACCCGATTATCACCAGCCGGGTTATTTCGGCGATTTAAAATTTGAATAACCCCAAAACTACCGGCAGGGTATATCAACTGAAATAATTGCACTACAAAATATTACATCCCGCAAGAATCAATGGATTTTTGCGGGATTTTTTGCATCTAAACGAAACTAAGTTCATAAAAAATCACACAATTATTTTTATTTTACACATAGGTGCATTATTTTTGCAATAGGAATTAAAAAGGAAAGGAGTACATTATGCCAGGATTTAACAGAACAGGTCCGCAAGGTGCCGGCTCCATGACCGGCAGGCAACTTGGACCATGCAACGACAACAATCGCGACGTACAACCCCGGGGAACAGGTTTTCGCAGAAGACCAGGCTGGGGAGCCGGACGCAGAGGCGGAAGAGGATTTGGATTCCGCTGGGGAAATCCTTTTGCAGGAGCCCCCGGTTATTACGAAGATGCAACTGCAGGTGAGGCCAGTCTCGAAAACGAGGTCCGTGTTTTGAAAGACCAATTATCTGAGGCCGAAAAAGAACTGGAACAGTTGCGCAAAGAAAAAAATGAATAAACGGCAGGTGAAATTCCTGCCTTTCTTTTAAAAATAAAAAATATGAGATTTGGAAAAGGAAGAGGCACCCCAACGGGTGACTATAAGGGACGAAACAAAGGCGGAGCTTACGGCCCCGAAGGATTTTGCGTTTGTGTAAAATGCGGACACAAAGTAATGCACCAAAGAGGTGAAAAATGCACGAAACTTAAATGCCCTGAGTGTGGTCACACCATGGTACGCGAGGAATTGGTGAAGAATAAAAAATAAGTAATTTTGCCATTCTGCTTTTTGCTTATTTTTTAACCAACTTTAAAATGTATAAATACCTGTTTGGCCCTGTACCGTCGCGCCGTTTGGGAATGTCACTGGGAGTTGATTTAGTGCCCCGTAAAGTTTGCTCGCTCAACTGTGTTTACTGCGAGGTGGGCGATACCACAAAACTCACCACCGACCGGATGGCCTACATCCCGGCAAAAAAAATCATCAGCGAACTCGGGCAGTATTTCACAACCAGCCCGGCACCCGATTACATTACTTTTTCCGGCTACGGCGAACCAACGCTCAATGCCTCCATAGGAGAAATAATCAGCTTTATCAAAGAAAAACAGCCCAATATTCCGGTTGCGGTGCTTACCAACGGAACACTGTTTTTTTCAGAAGAAGTCAGGAACGAACTTTTCCAGGCTGACCTGGTTCTGCCTTCGCTTGATGCTGCAACGGAAGAAGCATTTCAAAAAATAAACGTACCGGCTCCGGGGGTAACAATAGAAAATACTATCAACGGGTTAATCAGCTTCAGCAAGGAATTTTCAGGAAAAATATGGCTTGAAGTTTTCATTTTACCCGGCTACAACGATTCACCTCCCGAACTTACTGCGCTAAAAAACGCCATTCTGCAAATTGCTCCCGACCGCGTTCAGCTCAACACACTCGACCGGCCGGGGCGGATGGAAAACCTTCAGGGTGCATCACACGAAGACCTGGAGAGAATTAAAGATTACTGGCAACTTGACAACGTTGAAATTATTGCCAGCGCTGCGGTGCGAAAAAAACAACAGGCTTACCGGAAAGACATGGAGAATGCTATTCTGGGCACCATCGACCGGCGCCCCTGCACGGCCGACGACCTTGCCCGGATTCTGGGAACGCATGTAAACGAAATCAACAAATACCTCACTATTTTGGAAAACAACCAGACGATTGAACACATCCGGCAAAAACGCGGCGTTTTTTATCAGCTTAAAAAATGAATTTCATATTTTTCAATTCTATTTGAGTTTTATAAATACAAGGAGAATTCAAATGAAAACTTTCACCAGCACGTTACCCGACGATTTATTAAGCAGTCTAAAAGATACGGCAGAAAAACTGACTATTCCCAAAAATAAAATTATTGAAAAAGCCCTTCGAATCTACCTGGATCAGTTAAACCGGGCCGAATACCTAAAATCATTTAAACAGGCTGCCAACGACAACGAAATAATTATGATGGCTGAAGAAGGTATGAAAGAATACCTTAAACAGAACGACTAATAAAGAAGATTGGAAACATCACAACAAAACAACTATCAGAATTAAAAAAGGGGCTGGATGATATCCTGAGGTATTAATGAAGTTTTTTGTTAAAAGATGGAATCCTCCTTTTTACATTACAACTGCTTAAAAAAATCGTTTCCTTTGTCGTCAACTATGATGAAGGCGGGGAAATTCTCCACTTTAATTTTACGAACGGCTTCCATTCCCAGCTCTTCAAAATCAATCACTTCAACCGATTTGATGCTGTCTTTGGCCAGGATAGCTGCCGGGCCGCCAATGGAGCCGAGGTAAAAACCACCATGTTTTTTACACGCATCGGTAACTTGCTGCGAACGGTTGCCTTTGGCCAGCATCACCAGCGAGCCGCCATAGCTTTGGAATTCATCCACATACGGATCCATACGCCCTGCCGTGGTTGGCCCGAAACTACCGGAAGCCATGCCTTTTGGCGTTTTGGCGGGGCCGGCATAATACACCGGGTGTTCCTTGAAATAATCGGGCATCGGTTTTCCTTCGTCGAGCATTTTTTTGATTCGGGCATGGGCAATGTCGCGGGCAACAATCAACGTTCCGCTCAGGTTCAGCCTTGTTTTTACAGGATGTTTCGACAGCTCTTTACGCACTTCTTCCATTGGCCGATCGAGATCGATATCCACCGCCGGCTGTAAATGAGGCGCTTCCCTGGGCAGGAACCTTGCCGGATTTTTCTCCAGCTCTTCCAGGAAAATACCATCGACGTTAATTTTGGCTTTGACGTTGCGGTCGGCACTGCAGCTCACACCCAAACCAACCGGGCAGGAAGCTGCGTGGCGCGGCAAACGGATAACGCGCACATCGTGCACAAAATATTTTCCGCCAAACTGTGCCCCTACTCCACTTTCGCGGCAAATTTGCTCCACTCTCTTTTCCCACTCCAAATCGCGGAACGCCTGGCCGCCTTCGTTGCCTTGGGTGGGCAGGTTGTCGTAATAACCGGCCGATGCTTTTTTCACGGTAGCAAGTGTAGCTTCAGCCGAAGTACCTCCGATAACCAGTGCCAAATGGTAAGGCGGACAAGCAGAGGTTCCCAAATCCATAATTTTTTCTTTCACAAACTTGGTCAGGTTCTCCTCGGTGAGCAACGATTTGGTTTGCTGGTACAAAAAAGTTTTATTTCCTGAACCTCCCCCCTTGGTTACAAACAAAAACTCGTAACTGTCGCCTTCTTCAGCATAAATATCGATTTGTGCAGGCAGGTTGGTTCCGGTGTTTTTTTCTTCGGTCATTGTAAACGGGACCACTTGCGAATACCTCAGGTTTTTATCTTTATAAACATCATAAATTCCCTGCGACAAATGTTTGGCATCGTTGGCACCGGTAAATACATTTTCGCCCTTTTTGCCAATCACAATGGCTGTTCCCGTATCCTGGCAGGTGGGAAGTTCACCTTCGGCTGACACCACCTGGTTCAGCAACATGGTGTGCGCCACAAAACGGTCGTTATCCGTTGCTTCCGGATCTTTCAGGATATCCGCCAGCTTTTGCAGATGGTTGGGCCTCAGGTAAAACGACACGTCTGAAATCGCTTCGCGTGCCAGCAATTCCAACCCTTTGGGATCAACTTTTAAAATTTTACGGCCATCCAGTTCACTGGTTGAAACATAATCTTTGGTGAGCAACTTATATTTCGTATCATCTTTCTGAATGGGAAATGGTTTTTGGTATTTAAATTCGATCATTTTTTAAATGTTAAAATTCAACTTATTCACAAAGATAAAACTATTCGCTATTTTAGATTTCAATCTTTCAAATTTGAACAGGAAGTTTAACTTTCTGCCAACTTTATTAATTTCACGGCAATCGAAAATGATTATTTGTACATTTAACAATCTTAATTGAAAGTGCATCAACAATGAAAAAAACACTGCTATTCCTGGTTACAATTACTTTTTTCGCTGCCCAACTACTGTTTGCTCAAACGGGTTCACTCACTGTAAAAACATGGGTTCCTGAAGAACTAAAAACGAATGCAAAACCCGAAGGCCGGATTTTTCTTTTTATAGCAGAAAGCAGTGGTCGCGAGCCCCGCCTGGGTATCTGGCCGGGCGGTTCAACCCAAATATTTGCTGCCAATATTGAAAACTGGAAGGCTGGCGAAGTTTTCACTTTCAGCGGTTCGGCTGATTTATCCCGGCCGAAAACCATTTCGCTGGATGAAATCCCCGAAGGGAATTACAGGCTGCAGGTTTTATGGGACCAGAACCGTGAAGCCTCGCAGATAAATGCTGAAGGAAATCTGTACAGCCAGGTAATGCGGATTGAACTTTCAGGCAACCTGGATGTGGAACTTCCGCTGGAAAATAGTGTTCCACCCCAGGAACTGAACCAACACGAGTTGCTGAAAGAGGTAAATATAAAAAGTGACGTGCTTAGCGAATGGTGGGGAAAAGAGATGCGGTTAAAAGCCGCCGTTCTGCTGCCACCCGCTTTTCACGATGAACCGGACAAGTATTTCCCGGTGCGCTACAGCATTGCAGGTTACGGTGGCCGCTACACGCGAGCCAACAGGTTTGTGGAATGGGATACCAACTTCATGGACTGGTGGCAATCGGATGAATCTCCTGAAGTGATAAACGTTTTTCTCGATGGCGAAGGTCCGTTTGGCGATTGTTACCAGCTCAACTCCGAAAACAGCGGGCCTTACGGAACTGCACTGACAGAAGAACTGATTCCTTATATCGAAAAAAAATACCGGGGAAAAGGAACGCCCGAAACCCGTTTTCTCGACGGTTGCAGCACAGGTGGCTGGGTTTCGCTGGCACTGCAACTCTTTTATCCCGACTTTTTTGGCGGCTGTTTTTCCTACAGTCCCGACCAGGTGGACTTTGAAAACTGCCAGCTCATGAATATTTACCACGATGAAAATGCTTTTTACAACGAACACGGTTACCTGCGGCCAATTATGCGCGATGTTACCGGGGAGCCGATCGTTTCGCAAAAAGCTTTTATTCAGCATGAAAATACGCTGGGGTGGAACAATACCTACACCACATCGGGTGGGCAGTTCGGTGCATTTACTGCGCTGTTCAGCCCAAAAGGCGAAGATGGATTGCCGGTGCCGCTGTTCGATCCGCAAACAGGTGAAATTGACCACGAAGTAGCGGAACACTGGCGGAAATACGATTTGAAAAATTATGTAGATACCAACTGGAAAACACTCGGCCCGAAAATACAAGGTAAAATCTGGATTTGGATGGGCGACATGGACAACTTTTACCTCAATCCTGCGCTGCGGGCTTTTGACGAAATGTTGAAATCAAAAGATAATCCTAAATCTGACGCAGTTATTAATTTTACACCCATGGCCGGGCACTGTTCAGGATACAGCCATATTAAGGTGTTGAACCAGATTAAGGAAAAGCTGGAAGAGAAGTAATTATGAAAACACGCCAGGCGGTTGGAACCGCGTGACGGATGTGTTATGATTCCAGAATCTTTTTCAGCAAATTCACAACAAACAGGAAAACAATGGCACCTATAACGGAAGTCACCAAAGTTCCGATTATCCCGTGACGGATATAAATTCCCAGCTCGGGAAGGAGCCAATTACCAACATAAGCTCCAATTATGCCAATCACAATATTCAGCAGGCAGCCATAACCTTTGCCACGTAAGATTAAGCCTGCGATTGCTCCGGCTGCCAGTCCGATTAAAAGTACATATAGCATTTTTATAAATTTTAGGGATTGCCGCCCAGGTAGTTGACAGCCTGGTGAATTAATTTCCGGAAATGCGGAGAGTTGAAAGCGTTCGAATCGTGGCCCGGCTGAAGGTACACAATGGTTGAGGCGTTGTATTTGTTTTCCCAGCCAATAACAGGCGAACTTTCGGGATGGCTGGTTTTCAGCAAAGGCGTTACGTCGGGTAAAACCCGGTAATTTCCATACACCTCGTCAAAAAGCCTGAAATCATGAAAGCCTTTGGTAACCGGATGTTGCGAATCGACAACTTCAATATCCACCCACACATCGTGTTTGTAAGTCGAAAGTTTTTCCCGCGGGATTCCCTCCCCTTTTTCTACGTATCGGCCTCCAATTATTTGTTCAAACTCATCCCAGTTTTGGTACGAAACCAGCGCGTGGTGAAAAAACAGGAAAGGTTTACCCTCTTTGGTCAGATCGATATAAGCCTGTTTTTCCTTTTCCGAAATGGGTTGCCACATATCGTAAAAAACCAGCACATCAAAATTTTGGGCAGCACCTTCGGCAATGGCTTTATTGGCCGCCGGCTGAGGGAAATGTTTGTATTCAATGTTTTCAAGAGCATCGAAAAGCTGAAAAAACTGAAGGGTATCGTAAGAGTGGCCGCCGGTAACCAGCATTATTTTAACAGGTTGGGCTTGCAGCGATAAACACATGAAAAACAAAGCAGCAAATACGACTAACTGTCTCATTTTATTTCGGTTTAATAGTTTTTCATTTCAAAAGCAAACTATAAAGCAGTGTCACTTTACCTAACCCAATCACCGGGAGAAGTATTAAAAATTTCCCGGGTCAATTTACAAAACAGAAACTGCTCTTTTTTGTAAAAATAACAATAATATTCAGTCATCCACGAAGTTCCTCCAATTTTTGAGCCAAAAAAATACGGAAGATTTCAGGTTTGATATTAACCACCACTGCGCTTTTAATTGTTGTTGCACCCATCGTGGCGTGGATTCTTTTGCCCGGGTTCGCCAATAAAAAACTCACCAAATTTGTAGCTGAAAAATCGGGTGGAAACTACCATTTAAGCATTCAAAACATCGAAAGAAAATATTGGACTTTTTCGGTTAAATTCCATGAGGTGAGCTTCGTCCAAGATGAAGAATTTTCACCAAAGGCGGAACAGGATTCAACAGGCAAAACCACCTATTGAGTTCAGGCAAAAAGCATTGAATTTGAGGGAATAAAATTCAGGAAACTGCTCCGCAACAAAGCATTTTGGTGCCGGAAGGTCAGTATTGAAAAACCTGAAATCTCATTGGCGGGCGATGAACTGGCGCAAAGCAACTCAGAACAAATGGCCGAAATGATACTTGCCGAAATAAGGGCAGTTTACCAACATTGCCAAAGTGCTGCAACAGCACAACAATCTCATCATCGATGCACGGGCCGAACTCTACAATCAATCGGCGCTGAGCGCTCGTTTTAATTTCGACATGACAAGCAATAATTATTTTAACTACTGGTGGAAATCAATCTATTCCGGCACCAAAAAAGTGTTGGGCATAGAACCAAAGGAATAGTTCAGCATAACAAATACGATTTAAAAAAAACATACGTTAAAATCATATATGCTGTCAGCTATTTTTTCAGGGAAGCTTTCCGGCACCAATTCTTTTTACGTAACTTTGAAAAAATAAATGTAAAAAATTTAAATATGAAGATAAAATTCAACACGCTTACCAAAACACTGTTATTGAGCCTTTTGGTGCTTTTCTTTTCAGCCTGCCACAATTTATTCAATAACGATGACGACGAACCGGTTAACGAATATTTGGTTAGCTACACAAATGTAAAATCATACCCTACGTTTTTGATAAAGCAGGCTTTCGACAAGATTTCAGAAGAATACCCGGCAGTTGCACCTGTTATTTCTCCCATAAAAGAGCGTGCCGACCACGGAATTATGGTTTATAAAATAACCTACTATACCAC
>Ga0194138_10000581_pt1 | contig 17389 bp, 17 predicted proteins | sample TARM_MetaG_T2_14_FD_134022 | JGI IMG/M metagenome (GOLD analysis project Ga0194138, IMG submission 134022) | Freshwater microbial communities from Pennsylvania, USA, analyzing microbe dynamics in response to fracking - TARM_MetaG_T2_14 (version 2) | ecosystem: Environmental > Aquatic >...
CCTTTACTTGCTGTAGTAGCGGTTGACGTGATCCATCAACAGCTGAACGTCATTGTCCATGAAGATTTGGTTCGAGTTGAACATCTTCATGGGTGCGCGGATGCGCTCACCGAGGGTCTTGGGCGTGATGCGTGTCTGGAACACATACTTGAACCCATTGGCCCGATCATCATCGGTGATGCGGAGAAGCTCCTGATCGTAGTCAGGGTTCGCCGTGAGGTCTTTGATCGACATTCTCTTGGTGGAAACTACCAAAGAGAAGTAGGCCTCGACTCCGTTGTTCTTCAACGATCCCTTAATGGGGACCGAAGTCGATGCAACGCCAGCGTCATCGAGTGTCGTCATGGTGTGGGCGAGGAACACGACGGGAATGTGGATGAGAGCCACCTTCTCGTGCATGATCTTCTTGAAGTATTGGGCGAAGTCTGCCCAAGCCTGCTGCCCGTTCGAAGCCAGATAGACATCTTGGCTCTCCTTCATCTCCATCAGGAAAGTCAGGGAGTCAATGATGGCACCCTTCGGTCCATCCGGCTCGTCTTGACGCTCGATAATGTAGTCGAGCATCTCGAAGATGTGGTTGGGCTCGGTGATTTCGAGCTCATTGAACTGGCTGGGGAACGGGAGTTCCTTGTGCTCTGCGTTTCCGTAGAGCCACTTGTCAGGTTGTCTGATCTCGGCAAGGGAGGCTGACTTCCCTGTGGAAGACGGGCCGGAAATCAGCACGCCAAATCGATTACCATTCGCCATTATGGCTCCTGTAGCTGGTGGTCTTCATCAAAGAAGCCCCACGGTTAGTCCTACTCGTCGTACTTCTTGGCCACGGAGACCAGAACGGTACGATGAAGTTCGTCTTCTTCAAGCGGCTCAGGGAGCTTCTTGTTGAAGTCGATGGTTCGGGCAGCCACCTCGTCGTAGCCGACGCCGTTGTCCATGAGTGCCATCGCAAAGCGCAGCATCATGTTGTTCCGGTTGCCGTCGCTGATCTTGCCTGCGAACCAGCCTTCCAGCTTATCCATGCTGGTCAGCTTCTGACGCATCCGCTTGTGGTCCTCGTTCCTCGACGTTTGAGGGATGAAGTCCAGAGCGTCGATGATGTCGCCGTCCATGTTGTAGTGATACAGCCCGTCGAACGTCTCCCATTTACGGGCACGTTGGTTCGCACCACGATCCGTCTCGAAAGGAAGCCAGTCCATGAAAGCGTTCATGAACTTCTTGTAGTCCTCTTGATCGAGTTCGAGGTGATAGTTGATCGGGAAGATCATACGGAAGCGGTGTTCGCCTTCGTCCTTGTGGCTCTTGGTCGTGTAGAGCAAGAACTTGTAGCCCGAGAGCAGCGATGCAGCTGCATCCACCGTGGCTGTTCCATCAACGTCAATGACGATCATGTTGAAGCCAGGGACAATGTTCTTGTCCTGTCGGTGTCCTTCACCCTTTTCACCAGCCACAAGCTGATGGTTCAGGAAGTGAAGGCCGGGAGCCTGCGTCATGCGATGCAGTTGGTCGAATGCCCCGGTCTCGTTGGTGTAGTGGTAGGCGTAGTCCTCCGACCACGAGATAATCATCTCGTTCAGGTCGGTTTCCTTGAGCTTCTTGCCACTGAAGAACTCCACGCCGTCGGCGTAGGTCTTCTTGATCACCATGTGGTTCTTGTAGCCCCATGCGATAGCGAGGTTCATCATCTCGTTACGCTGGCTCCCTGAGCGACCGTAGAACGGGTTGTTCTCCATGATGTCCACATGGGTCACTTCCCCTTCGACGCTGGCGACGTACTTGGCCAGACGGGCGTAGGGCTTCTCACGGTTCAGGATTTGCTGGAAGCTCTCGCCGCTCTCCTGCACCAGCAGCATGGCGGGCAACAGGTGCTCGTCAATGTCCACTTCAGCAGCCTCGTCCACGAAGGCATAGGCTCCTGCGAGCTTGAGAGCCCGGAAGTAGCGGTGGCTGATCTCAGCCTTCTTGATCTCGTCGTGATCAGGGAGGTCGCGAGCAGTCGCTTCACAGGCCAGCTTGTACTCCATGAGCTTGACGCCCACGGCATACGGCACATCGATCTTCCAGCCATAGAGGCCAGCGTCAGCGAGGCCTTCGAACTTGGCTGCCCACTGACGAGTCACGGCATTGTTGGCCGGGTTGATCAGGCGTTTGAAGACCTCTTCGGGGTCTTGGTCAGCAGGGTTGTCGGCGACACCCATAGCGAACAGGCAGCGACGACCGTAGCCGGTCTCCAGGAACCCGTAGAAGTCGGACTCCGTGGTGCCACCGTCGAACAGCTTCGAGGGCGTACCGAACATCAGCAGGTTGGCTGGCGTCCGACCTTCGAGCTCTTCGCCACGGACGTTCTCAGCCGTGTTCTTGGTCAGCTTGGGTTTGACCATGCCTTGGTCATAGAGTTCGAGGAACAGATTCAAGAGCTCGGCATTACCGAGCAAGTTCGAACCGATTTCATCGATCTGAAGGTTGATTGAGCCAGCCTTCGAGATGAGAAGCTTCTGGCGCAGCTGCTTAACAGCAGGGACCGTGCCGCTATCGAAGGTGAAGGGATACACGCCAAGAGACTTGTATTCCTTTTCGATCTTCTGGAACTCTTCATCCTCATCGGATTGGTTCCGAATGGCCTTTTCACGGGCCATATCCCAGATGCTTTGGTCAGCAATCTGCGGGAGAGTGCTCTCCACGAAGGCCTTTTTGAACGGGCCAAGGATGGATTGCTCCATGATGAAGATCGAATGGCCCTTGCCGTAGCCGGACGAAGCCAGCAACAGGCCATAGAGGTTGACCGGGATTTCACCCCGGTCTTGGGTCAGCAGGACAGCACCCATAGTCGAGGCCACCTTCGAGACGAAGTAGGCCACTTCCGTATGGAAGAACGGTCGGTCTTGGTTCTGCGTCTGGTTACAGAGCAGATCAGTCAGTTCGGTGACGACGGGGTGATGCTTCACCCCGGACAGGTCAAAGTTGTTCATAGCGGTCCTTCTGCTTACAAATCTCGAAGGCATCGCAATAGCCACAGGCTTTAGGAGCTCCTTCGACGGTGAGCACGATACCTTTGCCCTTCTCCATCATGAACTTGTCGGCTTCGACACGATCAGAGAAGTTCTTGGTAGCGCGCCCCCCTGAGGTTACTTTGGAGGGGTCGGCGTAGTATTTATAGACGGGTGGGTCCATCCAAAGGTCCTCCCGAGTACACTCGGGGATGTCTTCTTCAGGTGCATCCCAATACTTCACGAGGTCATTGAGACGTTGTTCGATCAGGGCTTCCACCTGTTGATCGTTCAAGAGATCAAACTCCCGAGACTCGAAGCGTTTCTCAGGATAGTTGGGGTCCTGACGGGCACGGAAGGCCTGCCAATCGGTGAACACGAAGTTGATCTGACCGATCATGTCCGTGACTTTGTCGGGGTTCAGCCACTTGTAGATGGAAAGCTGATCCCGATAGTCGGTGTCCTTGGTTCCCTTGGTGAAGGAGAAGGTGCCGGTGGACTTGGTGTCCTGCACCCGACCGTCTGCGACTTGGTCGAACTTGCCGGTGATCGTCCAGCCCTTGAACTCACGCTGAGCGCGTTGCTCGAAATAGACGTGAATGGCGTCGGGACGAGCAGCCACCTCTTCCGGGGTGGGGTTGATCATGATCTCGTCTTGGACGTGCTGGGGAATACCCAGCTGCGTCAGCGCCTTGGTGCGCTTCGCATCGTCAGTCCAGACAGCCTCAAGACTGTCATGAATGGCGCTACCAAGAGCAGAAGCCATCAGATCGGCGACATCAACGGTCGCAGTGTCACGATTGACCCGCTTACCGAGGATGTATTTCTTCAGAGGCTTGATAAGAGCCGACGCAGAAATGGTCTTAGGGTTGTTGTTGTGGTCGTAGTCGTCGTTGAGGAGCCAAACTGCCATAAGCAGCGGCACCTTGTAGTGGTTGGTAATGTTCATTGGGTTGGTTCCTGTGCTCTGCATTCGCCCGCCAAAGCGGCATAAGCAGCCATGTCGAGATAGTCGTCCTCACGGAAAGAACCCCCGTGAGCTCGGGCCATCTTCAGGAACATCATGAACATCCAGCCCTGATATTCCGAGATTTGGTTGTCGGGGAAAGCGGCGTTGAAAAGGGCGACGGTCTTCGCCATTGCACGCTCTTTTTCGGTATCTCGCTCTGAAGAGCGATCACGCATAGTGGCAGCGGCTCTCTCAAGGAGAGCGGGAGCTTCAAGCATAGGGTTCTCGCAGGGAAAAGGGGGCCTGGAATGCTCAGACCCCCTTGGGTTGGTTGATGTTTATGCCGACGTTTAGTCGGAAGGGAAAGCCACTACGTCTGGGGGGCTTCTACGCTGGGGACCGCTAGATATTGGTCAACAGCATTCTCAGGCTCCACCTTCGTAAGAACGTCCCCCTCTCCGTTGAACGGATAGATGGAGGGGCCGACTAGCGTGCTTTGAAGAACGCCGTCCACCAGAAACAGTCTGTCGTCATTGATATGCAGACGAGAGTTTTCGTCTCCTGCATAAAGGGACTGCCCTTCCTTCAAGTACATCAAAGGAACGGTAGGATCGGGGTAATCAAGGCTCATGGCCACCGATCCATCAGCGTTGATGATGCGGAAAATCATGTGTTAGTCCTGTATTCCATCACAGACATGAAGCGGTTGAGGACATCCCTCACCGTCATGTTGGAAGCAGAGGTCCTTACGTTGACATAATAGCGGATAGTTCCTGCCGGGGGACGATCAAGTACCTTGATAGGCCACTTGCCGATGACGTTATCCGCCGTGTTACCGGCACCGAAGACAGTCTCGGAGACGACTTGAAGGTCTGCTGCGCCTCCTCCGCTTCGACGGAGTTGGATTTCCAGATCGAAGGAGCCCGAGGGCTCGTGGGTGAAGAACATCAGGCCGTTGAACTCGACCTGAACCTGAGACCCGTTCGTGTTCACATAGATTTCGGCTACGGTGGTGTAGCCTGTAGCCTCAATGGTCAGGGTGCCAGCGACGTAGTTCGACACGATGGGCATCACCGTGTCCTTCTGGATCGCATTGGCTCCAACGACAGTCCCATTCAGGATCAGGGAGCCGTTGACCCGAACCTCGCCGGTCAAGGTCAGAACATTTCCTTCCATTTGGAAGGGAGTACGTGGAGTTCCCCCGTTGGGATCAACTAGAGAGAAGGTGTTGGTCGTGATGACCATGCTTCCAGTTGAGCCATTATTCTGAAAAACATAACCGACAATGTGGCCATTGCTGTTCAGCTGTAGGCTATACATCGTGTCGATGCGACCATCAGCAGCAACAACTGCTTGAGAAAGTGTATTAACACTTCCTTCGATGTTACCAACACGAAGATCAACGCCATCTATGCGTTGAGCGATGCCGCCGTACAGCTGCCCAGATTGATCAGCAAACAGTTGAGCTTCATTTCTAGCTGTTACAGCAGCAGCAGCAGATTGACCCGCTTCAGTTCTCTGAATAACAGTCAGATCGTAGTAATCTTTAGCCCCGGTACGGTAGCCCAAGGCGTCATTTTTGGCTGTGACAGACTGATCACGAGCAATGCCAGCAGCACCACTTGCGGTTTCAGCTTTAATTCTTTCTTGTTCAGCAGCTGTAGCAGAAGCTCCAGCAGCTGTAGCCTTAGCATCAGCCGTTTGAGAGTGTGACAGCGAGGCAGCAGCAGATTGTCCGGCAGCAGTGTTAGCTGCTTCAGCTAGAATGCGTTGATCTCTCGATACATTCGAGTACGCTTCAGCGTCATCTGCATAGGCTTTAGCCTTATCCACCTCAATGATGACACCAGCAGCAGTGATGTTGGTTTCATCACGAGCAGCAGTGGCGCTGAGTTGGCTCTGACGAGCAGCACTGGCTTCTGCACGGGCTTCGGTGACAGCAGTTTGAGCGCCACTCTCAGCGAGAATGGCAGCATTGGCTCGGTCATCAGCTACGTTGCGTGCTTCAACAGCCATAGTGGCATTGTCAAAGGCAGAAGCAGAAGCTCCTTGAGCGTTACTCTCACTGATTGCCGTGCGATCACGAGCAATCTCTGCACCAGAACGTGCAGTTTCAGCGAGAACACGCTCTTGAATGGTGGCACGAGCAAGCTCTGTCGTACCAATCAGGAGAGCTTCCGACTCCTGGAAGATGGAAGTCGCTGCACTAGCGATCTGTCCTGTCTCATCCCGAGCAGCAATGGCTTGGGTGTACATCTCAGCAGCAGACTGAGCATGAACACCAGCCACACCAGAGTAGGTGTAGGCGTCGGAGCGGAAGCCAGCGGCTGCGAGAGCGTCGCCAGACGCGGAAGCAGCAGCGGCTTCAGCCCGATTGACTCCGTCCTGACCAGCAGGAGACAGATCACCCGGCTCTCCCTTCAGAGAGGCCAGCCACTCAAGCTCAGAGCCAACGAAACCGTTCTTGACGGCTACCTCGTAGGCGGACAGGCCATGATAGGGGAACCCGATCAGGTCCAAGTCCAGATAGCCGAACTCAATCGGCTGTGTGTCCACGCCGAAGACGAGAGGTCCTTGCAGGCCCACCGTGGAATGTTCGTCCAAGACGACAGCCAGATCGGTGATCTCTGCAACTTCGAGGCTCAGGTCGAGCTCGGTGAGTTGAATGTCGATCATTAGTCCTGCGTCGGTCCAGCTTTGATGAGGATACGCAGGGTCTTGGTGCGGATGCGACGACCCTGTTTCGAGGAGAACAGGACATCGAACTCAGCCATGCCGAGTTTCCACTTGTCAGTGTCGTTGCTCGACAGGATGAACTGGCGAGGACCAACCCACTTCAGAGACAGGTCTCCAATGAGACCATCCTTCGTGAGGTTTCCTTCTTCCCTGATCTGGGAGAGCGGCTGCCAAGTAGCGAAGTAGTTCTCTTCAACGCTCAAGGGCAGGCTCATGACGGCTTCAAAAGAAGAGCCACGAGCAAACTCAGGAATGTTGTCTTGAATGGGTGCGGACATGAGGATGATCCTGTCGGGGAAAGCCCTCTGGGCTTAGTCCATCAGCACAAAGAAAAACAGCCCCCTCAAATGAGGAGGCTGTTCTCTTAGTCACGCTGACCGTCTGCTTAGTCTTACGACTTCACATCCGCGCTGGTGACGCTGTCGTCGGCAGTCGCTTCGACAGCCTGAGCATCGAGCTCAGAGTTGTCAGCAGGCGCCGGCTGTTCGGTCTGGGCGGCAGCTTCGGCAGCACGACGCAGGTTCAGCTGTTCGGCGAGGGGCGTGCCAGCGACGAACTCGTCTTCGTCACAGCCGTCCGGCGTCAGGCAGAAGATGTTCTGGATGACCAGATCATCGTATTCGACTTGGCCGTTGATCATGTCGGCGGCAGCGCCTTGGATCATGTCGAGCGAGCGAGCCGTGATGTTGCGGTCGTTCAGCGACGTGATCGTGTTGAACTGGACCTGAGGACGGCCTTGGAGAGCGGCGCTGATGGCCGCCATGAAGAAGAACTTCTTGGTCATTGTTTCCGTTTCTGAAGCTGGACATCCACAAAGTTGTAGATGTCTTGGCCCTTAAGGCCGTTGGGGATGCTAATCTCTTCCTTCCATGTTGGATGGAAGACAGAGAGTTCGCCGCCGAGTTTTACCTCGTCGTGGTAGATAGCCGGGTCATCCTGCCATTGTACAGCTTTTACAAGGTGTACGTTGGTGTATGTCACGGCTGCCAGATCATCTCGGATGAGATAATACTGGGCGTCATGGATATGGGCACAGGGGCGAATGTCCAGTCGGAACTCGCTCTTGCGTACCTTCTGCATGAACTCGGATGCTGCCCGGTTGTTGAGCAGGCACCACGATTGCCCGAGGGCATTACCCGCTGATCGGCCTTCGGCAGCCGCAGCAGATGGTGTTCGCTTATTCCCGAAGACGACTTGCTTCAGCTTGGGAGTCCTGAGTCTCAGGCCGAAAGCGAGAGTGACGAAGCCGTCTTTGGAAGCTTGAGCGAGCTTGTTGTTCACCCAATCAATGGACACCGAGTACAGTCCTTGGAAGGAGGCTTCCAGTGACCGAGCGAGCACCTCATCGAACCCACAGTTGTTCATCAGAGTTGCCCAAGTGCCTTGATATGTGAGGGCGAAGGTTGGTGCCTTCGACTTCCCACGGAGGGCATCGTACTTAACTTGGATCGAGTTGATACTGTCCACTGAGTTTGGATCAATGTCTGGCATCTGAGCAGTGAAGTAGGCGTATGCACGGAGCGAGTGACCGTCATAACCGTCGGTGTACACCTTCAGTTTGTTCGGGTCCTTCGTGGTCAGAGCCGAGATACGGTCTTCCAAACTAGCAAAGTCGAGCCCTGCGAATATCCAGCCCGGAGGGGCTTCGAAGATAGACTTGATCAGCTTTCCGTATTTGGAGCCAGCTGGAAGGTTCTGGAGGTTGGGGTCTGAACTGGACAGGCGACCAGAGATGGTGCCGCCCAGCTTGAAGCTGCCACAGAGATAGTGCCAGCCGTCAGGACCAACCTCAGCGTCGAGGATGGCAGGCATGAACGAACTGATCACCTTCGAGAGGAGCTTGAGCTCCCTGATCTCGTTGATGAGTGCGATGACCGTAGGATCATCCGTATGGTTCACGAGCTTCTTGAGGGTCTTGGACCCTGTCGAAGGCCCTCCCGTATCCGTTAGATCGAGGACCGGGAACCTGAGGAAGTTGAAGAACAGATCAGCAAGCTGATCGTCGGAGCCGGGGTTGAACTTGGCCCTGTCCTTCACATCAGCGAGGGTTCGCTTCTGCTTCTTGAGCCGGGCGTTCCACGTCAGCAGGTAGCCGTTGTCCAGATACTCCTGGAACTCGACAATGACGGGAGACTTGAAGATGTTCTCCAAGTGGACAGCCATAGCTGCCCGTAGTTCGGTATCGACTTCTCGTGCTCTCACGATGTTCACTGGCATACCAGTGAGTTGCATCTGGATGATGTCAATCTGTGAGGGCTTGAAGATGTTCTCGTAGAACTCTTGCTGTTGGTCAGCAATCATAATGGGTTTGTTCTTGTTCAGAACATACCAAGTCGAGAACGTATCCACCAAGTTGTACCGAAGGAGCTTATCCATCGGGATTTTCTTGATGTCCTTGATCTCCTCAATGGCATAGTTGCCACTGTATTCCTGAGAGTTCGGCTTGAGACCGAGCTTCTGTTTGGCGCACGAGTTGGTGGCCAGATAGGTGATCAACTGGGAGCAATCCCAGTTCGTGGTCATGATTTCGAGACCCTCAAGCAGCCCTTCGGTGTCTAGGATGTCCTTCATGAACAGGGCGGAGATGATGGCTGACACATCGTAGGATATGTTGTGCCAGATCAGCTTACGACCCTGCTTGTGCATGGCGATGAAGAGGGACTTCAGAGCAGCCCGGATGGCGTGGTTCGGCTTGCGCTTGTGAAGCTCTTCGCCTTCTGCGTTATCGAGCCAGAGCTCCTCCAGATCGACGGGGAAGGCTACGCCTTTGCCCTCCTCCCATGCGAAGGCGATGGTTCCGATGCCAGCACGGTGGACTTTCAGATCGAAGGCTTCGATGTCCGACGACAGGTCGCAGGTCATCTCGTCCCGGAGCTTCTTGATCCAAGTGATGATCTCGCCACCCTTGGGGTAGTGAGCCTCCTTGAAGATGTCGTCGCCGGGAGGGGCATAGTTCCCCTCGGAGTGATCCTTCACAGCTTGCACTGCTTGGCTCACCTTTCGGACAACTGCCTCTGGATCGTAGAACTTCATGGCGAAGTTCGGGATGGAGACGACCAAGAAGTCGCCGTAGGTGGATGGAAGGACATAGCCCTCCCATCCTTCGGCCTTGGCCTTGCCTGTCAGTTCCTTGAAGGTCGCTGAGTCTGCAACGAGGACGTACTGAGTTCCCTGATCTGCGAGGACTGGAGCCACTTCTTCGGTCAGATACTCACGCATCTGAGCGACAGGCACTTTCGCTTTTCCTGGAGCTCTCAGAGCGGTCAGAGCCATCGTGTGTTCAGCGGGAAGTCCGCCGTCCTCACAATATACTTTGACCATGTCTGCCTTGCGAATGTCAGGAACCATCACAACGATGGGCGCAGTGCCCGGTTCTTGGCCTGCAAGGTAGCTGTACTTCATGACAGGAACAGTCTCGCATCAAAGTAGCCTTCGATCATCTCCAAATCCTTGAGGATATTGGCATGGACACGAGGTTCCATCGTGGCATACCGATAGGCAGGCTCACGGGTACGCTCGATATGAGCAAGGCCGAGTTTCAGGGAGAGACATTCAGGAAGACTGTCTCGGAGGTCTTGGTCGGTATTCATGCCCCGGACCAACTGGGTCAAGGTCTTGTGCGCCCGCTTCGTGTCTTTTTCCAGAAGCTGGTAGTCAGACAGGAGATTGGCTGCACGAGCCTCATGCTCAGCGAGCACAGGGACCACCGACAGCGGGGTCATACCCCTGACCTGCTTGGGTCTGTCGGGGTGGGTCCACGTCGTGTCGCGATAGCGAACGGCGAGGTTCATGATGTCGTGAACCTGCCCGCCAGCCGAAGGCTGACGATGCAGGGCCATCAGAGCGATGGTGTTCTCTCGGAGAGCCTTCTTGTCGGTCTCGAAGATGAAGCTCATCGCCCTGTTTACGATGTCGTTGGACATGGAATGTGCCTTAGAAGATCACACCCCCGTACTTCGAGGGCAGATTGCCATAGAGAATGATCCTGTAGCGGGCTCGGGAGAGCGCCACATACAGAAGACGAGCCACCATTACGGTGAAGTTGCAGGCCCCAATGTTGTTGAGGTCCACGATTACGAGGTCCTTGGACGATCCTTGGAGCTTGTGGATCGTCGCTGCGTCACGAGGACGGAAGTCAGCGAACTGCTGCTGGAGAGCCCAGTAGCGAGACCAGTCCTCGGTTCGGGCTGCTGCCCGCTTGCCGACGTACTTGATCGCGTCCTTGTGGAAATCACGATCAAGGATGACCGGGATACGCACGAGTGGGTCAGCAGTGACCCGGACGTACTGGGTGGGGATGTCCAGATCGCCGAGCTTGATGAGCTCGACGTTCGGTTCAGCGTCGCAGATGGTGACTGTCTGCTCGTTGCTGATACGGAACTTGCCGTACTCGAACATGTTGTTCGAGATCAGGACCTCGCCCTTCTGGAACATGTGATCCATGCCGCGAAGCTGTCGCAGATAGTTGTTGTAGTCGTTGACTTTGCTGTTGGAGAACGCAGCAATAGCCTTACGACCATCTGGAACGAGGAACTCGGTGTCCAGAATATGCTGCAAGCCAGCATCATCGACATGGTCGATATAGCCGGGATGCAGCTGGATCATGGGCCACGGAGCCATGCCGTTGGAGGCTTCCTGATCGGCCACGTTCTGCCAGAACAGATCGCAGAGGTCCTTCAGGTATGGCGGAGCCGGTGTGCCATCCGGGTTCAGAGCCTGACGCATGGGCATGGTCAGGTTGGCTGTCGGGACCTGAAGCAGAGCGACAGGGCTCTTGGCCGACTCGATGGGGTCAAGCTGCTTGTCGTCTCCGATGAAGACGATCTTGCACTTGAAGGTCGCTGCCCGGAGTTCATCCAGCAGCTTCCCGTCCATCATGGAGACGGACTCGTCCACGAAGATCAGCATACGTTCACGGATCGTCCAGTTGGGCGTTCGCTTGAGGTCCTGCTTTCCAGTCGAGTTGTTTGACTTGATGGTCAGCGAGAGGAAGGAGTGAACGGTGGTAACGTCCATTCCTGTCGCATCAGAGAGCTCTTGAGCAGCGCGATTGGTCATCGCTGTTAGAGCATAGTTGGTATATTCGGGCTCAAGGCCGAGAACTCGACAGTTCTCTTGGTACTCTGTGAGCGCGTTTGTGATCAGATCACGGACAAGATAGGACTTTCCAGTCCCACCTTTACCGATGAGCTTCATTTCCTTCTCGTCAGGATCGAGAAGGAAGTCAACGAACACGCTCTTGGCCTTGACCTGATCTGCGTTCAGATCGGCCATGTTGGTTCCTTAGATGAAGGGTTTCAGGTTCGGGGCGGTGTAGTTCGGACCTTTGATCCACTTGAACGTGGTCGGGTCCTTCTCCATCACCCCATTGATGAGTTTGGAGGCGTTGGAGCGATTGACCTCTTGGAGGCCGCTCGTGATGTCGAAGTTGTGGAGGACAGCGGTCAGGGTGCCCGTGACAGCTTGATCGCAGAGTGCGTCCAAGAAGCCAAGCCGGTCGTTGATCGCATAGACCGTCGTCGGCGTATTCTTGAGGTGCTCTGCCAGATGCTTCAGGGCGCTCTCAGCGTTGCCGAGGATTTCGGAGGTGATCACGTCACGACCGGAGATGGTCTCCAGTAGTTCGGCCTGCTCTTCGAAGTGGACGCCCAGCTGAGTCTGACGGTTCCGGTCAGAGACGCCATCGGCATAGGCGATTTGGGCGAAGGCAACGATGCCTTCAATGCCACCGACTTCATCGGGTTGGCTCAGGACTTCATCGATGTCCCGGACGAGTTGCTCGTTGACTTCAGCCTTGACGGTGGCTTCAGCGGTGTTCTTTGCCCGATGGCTCTTGCCGTACATCGAGAATTGATCCCGACAGATACGAAGCATGTCGCGTTGAGTGGTCATGTGTCTCTTCTTTGTGGAGAGCAGTGATTGCCTCCACAACTAGCTGTCTAATAGGATATTCAGCTGAGACTTGTAGGCGCAACCACGCAAGGGTTTGTGGTGATAGACTCGACAAAACGAAGTCCATGAAGGCTCTTCGTGTATCTGCTGGCGGAATACCAAGCTGTCTGAGTCGTTGGGCGATAGAACTGGGGGCGACATCGTATTTGTAGGCGATAGCCCCAAGGCTCATCCCCATTGCATTGTCGAGCAAGACCTCCCTTGTGGGGGCCTTTCTCCCCGGATGATGTTTGGGTTCGTTGGTCACGGAGTAAGCCAATAAAAGAAAAGACCGACCACCCTTATGGATGATCGGCCTCTTTCTCAAGCTGCTGTTAGTCCAGCAGCTTCTTCAGTTCGGCTTCGACATTGTGTTTGCCGAGGCCCAGAGCGTCCCAGCTGACCTTCGCGGACTTCTTGAAGTCACGAAGGGACTGAGCGGCTTCCTTCTTACGGAGGTCAGACCAGTTTTTGTCCGTGGCCATTGCCCACAGACGACGGGCCTTGTCCTGTCGAGTCCCGCCAGAGGCAGGCTTCGCAGGGGTCTTCGACGGCTGAGGAGCCGTCTTGACCGGTTCGGACTTCTTCGCTTGGGGCTTGGAAGAGACCGGGACAGATTTCTTCGGAGCAGCCGTGGTCGGCTTGTCGAGCAGTGCCTGGACTTCCTCGCCGATTTCGGCGGTGAGACCCAGAGTGGCCCAGCTGACCTTGTGAGCCTTCTTCATCGTCTTCAGCTTTTCAGCTGCGCCACGGTGGGCGAGATGCGTCAGGCTCGGGTTGGTCATCATGGTGTAGAGACGCTTGGCCTCCACCTCACGAGCCGACAGCTGCTTTTCAGCAGGCTTGGCAGCCGGAACAGGAGCTTCGGCTTTCGCCTTGACTTCAGTCGGCTTGACCTCGTGGGCCTTGTCGCGAACCTTCCGGGGTTTCATGTCCGATTGGTTCCCGTTGGCGGTGTCATCGATCGTGCGAACGTCCTTGACCTCGCCAGTCGCAGCCGTGGCCTTGGACTGAGAGGCGACCAGAGCATCATCGAGACTGATGTTGGTCGGGAGGTTGCGGCTGCCGATGTGGTACGTCAGGCCAGAGCCCTTCGATCCACCGATGTTGACGACGCCCAGCAGAGCCGGACGGGCGCCAGCGACGATCTGAGCCACGACTTGCATCGTGTCCTTGCAGTCGTCCATCCGCTTGTTGGCGTTGACGAGACCGTGAGCCTTGTTCGACAGGTCGGCAAGGATCAGGTAGCGGCACGAACGCATCTTCGTCGTCTGATATTCAGGGACGGCGATGACATCTTCGGGCTGGATCAGCACCAACATGGTGCCGGAGCCTTCAGCGTTGGCGTGGAACGAGCCCATGTAGTGACGGGTGCCGACGTGGAGGCCTTGCGAGCACTCCTGACGACGGTTCTTGTCCACGAGGCTCTCGTTCATCTGAACGATGTCCCCGATCCGCTGATGCACGAGCCCCGAGTGGGGATCGACATACACGCCCTTGCCGATGTGACGCAGGCGCTTGTAGGCGAGGAAGGAGCCATCGGGCAGGATCGGAAGGTCGATCTTTTCGATGAACTTCATCAGTTCAGCAGCCGTGTGTCCGCGAGTTGCAGACATGTTGGCCAGCCGAAGGATCAAGTTGTCGGGTCCTTCAGCAGGAGCCTTGCCTTCAGCACCAGCTTGGAACTGGTCTGTCAGGTTTTCGACACCGGGAACGACGCCGCTCTCGGTGACGGCGATGATGGTCTCGTCCTTGGCCAAGGGGCCTTCGGAGTGAACCATCTTGATCGGAAGCGGATCGTCTTCGACGGCTTCCGGGCCGGTGTCCTTGTCCGACTTGTACAGTCGGGCACAGATTTCCCGGACCTTGGCAGCAGCGGCCTCGTGAGAGGGTTCGGACGAGGTGTAGTCCGAGTCGTTGGAGCCAAAGAGCTTCACAACGTCGGCGATCTTGGCCTTGAAGAACCGGATCAGCGGGTTGCGTTTGGTGCTGGTGAGATGGTGGCTCGTGTCGTTGTCGCCCTTGAAGGTCAAGGTGATGACTTCTTTGCCCAGCCTGCGCTGTTCGAGGAACTCATCGCTCATGGCTCCCCCTTGGGGGTCTCCTTGAGTGACAGTGAACACAGAACCATCCAACTTGTAGAAGGTGATGATGCCTTTATCGACAATCATCGCCGCTACTTGAATGGACTTATCGGTCATGCCGTTCTTTCTTCAGAATGGTTTTCAGGATTGAACGAGCAAGTGCTCGCTTTGGAGACGGTCTCTCCGAGTAGGCCTTCTCAATGGCCCTGTGAACGTCACAGAAGTTGGCCTGAGCGTACCTACGAAACACATCTTCATAGTGCCGTGAAGGCGTACAAACATGTGCGTAGTATGCGTCACGACCACGCAAGTAGGTGGCGAGTGACGGGAACAGACTGCTGAGTTCGTGCAGCCCCTTATAGATGCGCTCTTCTTCAGCATCCATGACAGGCGGGACACGGTTGAAGAGCAGCTTCGTCAGGTACTTGTTCTGCTTGGCTCGGGACACGAAGAACGTGCCCTGATAGTAGAGCTTCTCGTGGATGCCCGGCTTTTTGTAGAACCACTGAGCCAGTTCCAGCAAGGCGTCTTCGAGGTTTCGACGCCCCTCCTTGATCATGCGAGCGATCTCGGACTTGGTGCTGACGGCGTGGATGTCTGTGCCCACGAACCGAACCAGACGGACATAGTCGCCCATCGTTTTCATGTTGTAGGGCAGGTCTTTGCCACGAGGCAGGATGAAGAACAGGGGTTCTCCCTTGAACTCAGGAGAGTTCTTCAGACCATTCAGCTGACGCCGTTTGATCTTGCCCTCAACGAACGGGTGTTGAGGGATGTTGTCCCGGATGAGCTCATCGAGCATGGGCAGGGGGATCGCCTTCAGAGCAGCACGCTCCTCAGCAGCAATCCGACGCTCTTCGAGCTCAGCCCTCGTGGGGTCCAAGAGGACCAGCACCGAGTAGCCGTAGCCTTCGAACCGCTTCTTGAGCGTCTCGACCTCGGTGGGCTTGATGGTGGCCCGAACACGGACGCAGCGAGCACCGGCCAGACGACCGGGACCATAAGGAACGAAGACGTTCCCATGAGGCTGCTTCTCGAACTTCTCGATGCACCGTTGCACCATTGATGCCGGTGTTGTGGAAATAACCACCGTGTTTGAGACGTAAAGCGTCTGCTTCAGGAAGTCCTGATAGTGGTTGAACATCGCTTCCTTCTTCACATCAAGGTCTTTGATCTGAAGAACTTCAAGGAAGCAGCCCGCAATGCGGTTGCCGTTGGCTGCGAACCGAAGGTCGTCGTCCTTAGGCAGATAGACCTCCACAATATCAGGAGTGGAGTTGGCTTCAGCACGCCAGAACATGACTTCTTCGTACACATTCCTGATTAGTTTGCGAGGGAAGTCGGCTTTTCGGTTGTAGCACTTCTTGTTCTCCTCCCAAATCTCGATCAGGCGCTCCTGATCGTAGTAGTCGTATCTCGCCAGCTTGGCCTTGAACGCTGTCTCCAGCGTAGCTGTGAGGTTGAGACGGAACTGCTGACCAGTGATGGTCGGCGTCTCCAGATAGGGAGTACGGGCCGTCAGCCAGCGGACCATGTTGTTCATGAGCAGATAGTTCTGCGTCTCGGACAGGTCCCGATCCCTGAGGTTCAGCTGATGGGCACGAGCGATGTGCTCAGCAGGCTCGAAGCGGTTTGCCCACATGGCCTGCACGAAGTCGCCAGCTGACTCGGTCAGGTATTTGGGGAACAGTCGGGCTGTTCTCTCGGTGTAGGCATCGACATTGTCGGCCAACCCCTTGAGTGCCTTCTTCATCAGGTCCCGGATGCTCTTGGAAGTGCGATCCGTGTACTGGAGGCTCTCACGAGACAGGGTGGGGATGATGCTGTCGGGCTCTGCCATGAAGAGCAGAGGGGTGTTGTGGGAGCCGGTGTTCAGCAGACCCAAGAGCTCGAAGGCATCTTGGAACTCGTCCTGCACTTCGATGGGATAGATCACATCGCCTTGCCGGACATAGAACGGAGACGGCTGAATGACCGTCTTGGGGTGCTCGGGGAGACGAGCAAAGCCAAACTTGGCGAGCTCTTCATTGGCGAAGTGATCGCGTTGAACGACTTCCTGCTCATTGAGCTCGATAGGGATACCGAGCTCTTTGGAGAAGAGCAGCAGATATTTGTGAATGTCGCTGTGCATCTTCTCGGGGAAGGGCACGCTGACCTCCACGCCTGATTGCTCAGTCGAAGGGATGCACATGACCGGCGTACAGGTCGGCTTGCCTTCCATGTTCGGGTCAGACTTGACGATGGAGTAGGCGGTCATCGTACCGTCGATGAAGTTCCGGGCACTGAAGACATCGCAGACAGCCCAAGGCACCTTGGTTCCGACGCCGAAGCCGCCCGTCTGGTTGGCTTCCTTGCGCTTCGTGGACTTGCCGAAGGTCATATAGGTCGGGGCGAAGATGGGGTTCGGGATGCCAGTGCCTTGGTCACGAACCACCAGAAGGTTGTCGGTCAGGGTGACGATGATCGGCTTCTCCATGCAGCCAGCCTTGGCATGGCCGTCACGGGCGTTGCAGAGTAGCTCACGAACCAAGGCCAGAGCCTTGTTGGAATAGATGCCGTGAGCGATGGTCATCATGAACTCAGCGTCCGTAGAGACGGTGACTTCCTCGGCTTTACCGTTGATGCCGATAGCTACTGCTTGTGTTTCCGATGTTGCGTGAGAAACTTCCATAGGTTCTTTCCGAATGAGGTGAATAATTCAGAAAAAA
>Ga0194138_10000583_pt1 | contig 17371 bp, 12 predicted proteins | sample TARM_MetaG_T2_14_FD_134022 | JGI IMG/M metagenome (GOLD analysis project Ga0194138, IMG submission 134022) | Freshwater microbial communities from Pennsylvania, USA, analyzing microbe dynamics in response to fracking - TARM_MetaG_T2_14 (version 2) | ecosystem: Environmental > Aquatic >...
GCCTTGGACGAACCGGCCGAAGTGGCAAAGTCGATGCTGATGGGCATGGTGACGTTTGCCCCCGCTGAGATAAGGTCGGGGTCAATGGTCACTGAAGCTGCAGCCGTGCCTTCAAGATACTGAATATTCAGCTGGTTGACATTCTTCAGCGGGTTGAAGTTGAAGAACCACGAGGTGGCAAACTCTGCGTCGGTCAGGTTAACCGCCCTCAGGGTAAGCAGAACTTCGCCGGGGGCGTAGTCTGCAAAGTTGGCTGAAAGCCACGGATACTCCCCGAAAGGTTGCGAAGATCCGTCCGTATACGTTTCCGTGTATTCAATGAAAAGGGCATGCGCGCGAGAAACGGGCATGAGTCCGGTAATGACTGTAATCAGAAGGATAATGAGAAGGGTATGGGTGTTTTTCATAGTGTGTCCTCCCTTGGTTGGCTTTGTTGCAAAATATATGCTACAATAAAATTTCATGTATTCGGGATGTTGTGAAAGCAATAACGCTGAATTTGTTGGGAAAACCAACAGAAATGTCGGAATAGGCTACATGTGGGCCTTGTGCCCTGTAAGGTCCGGAATAACTAACGATTGGGAGCACGGCCATGAAGCGGGTAGCGTTGGGGATGGTTGTAATGGTTCTTATGCTGGCAGGGTGTTCAAGTACAAGTGCGCAGAATGCGCCCGGGCACGGAACGGAGGCGGGTATGGTGCAGGCAAATGCAACTGTGGAAACTGGTGCCGCAGGGCGGCTTGCGCCGTTGCCTTCTTCGCCCAATGCGATTTCTAGCCTGAGCGGAGATGCTTCCCGTCAGGTGCCTGCGTTACCCATGAAGGGAGACAGGCAGCAGACCATGGCGCTGATTTTGAAGACTTTTGCCACCATGGGGCACAATAGTGTTGAAAAGCAGGAAGATGTGTATGTGCACGTTGTGTTCGTGAGCCGTCTTTTCCACTTCAAGGATGATGTTGAATTGTACATCGAAGAGGAAACCGGAATGGTGCACTACCGTTCTGCTTCACGCTCAGGTTATTGGGATTTCGGTGTGAACCGCAAGCGGTATGAGGAGTTCAGACGGCTTTACATGAGTGGTGTGTAATGCGTTCCATATGAACAGGCAGATAGCGGGGCGAAAGATCTGGCAGATCAGTGCAACCGGTATTTGTCAGTAGCCCTATATTTCCCGTTGCCGGATCGTGCACATGAGACCGCCGCCTGAAGGTACTTAGGCGGCGGTTGTGCGTCTCATCGGGTATTAAGGCCCCGTGTAAAACGTCTCCTCCGGTGGCAGCGGCTGTTGGGCGCAACGGCTGCCACCGGAAGGAGGGGTTGGTGAGCTAGTGGAGTTCGGGTTCCGTCTCCCTCTTAGGAGCGCATGTCGTCCTTGCAGATGCCTGCTACGGGAACGGGCTTCTTCATGGCGTCACGACGGAAAGGTTCGCCGAGTTCCTGATTGTTCAGGATTTCGATGAAGGTGGTCTTGCCTTCTTCCATCTGTGCCTTCACGGCTGCAGCGAGCTTTTCGCGCAGTTCTTCGGCGGTGGAAGCCTGACAACCGTCTACACCGCACGCCTTGGCTACGTTGGCGTAGGATACGTTGGTGTTCAGTTCGGTACCCACGAAGTTGTCATCGTACCACAGGGTGGTGTTACGCTTTTCAGCGCCCCACTGGTAGTTGCGGAAGATGACCATGGTGATGGCGGGCCAGTCCTTACGGCCGCAGGCAGCCATTTCGTTCATGGAGATGCCGAACGCACCGTCACCGGCAAAGCCGATTACGGGAGCTTCAGGCTTGGCGATCTTGGCACCCAGAATGGCGGGGAAGCCGTAACCGCAGGGACCGAACATGCCGGGAGCAAGGTACTTGCGGCCTTCTTCGAAGGTCGGGTACGCGTTGCCTATGGCGCAGTTGTTACCGATATCGGTGGAGATGATGGAACCTTCGGGCATCACTTCCTTGATTACACGCCATGCCATGCGGGCGGTAAGCTTTTCGGGCTCACGGGTGCGGGCGCGCTCGTTCCAGCTGGTGCCGGGATCGTCCTGCTCGTGGTCCATGGAAGCCAGTTCCTTGTCCCACGCAGCCTTGGTCTGAGCAATGAGTGCCTTGCGCTCTTCGCGACCGGCATCACCGGCAGTGGGTGCCAGCTTGGCGAGAATGCTCCGGGCAACCTTCTTGGCATCGCCGACGATACCGACGCTGATGGTCTTGGTCAGGCCAATGCGGTCGGGGTTGATGTCAACCTGAATGATGGCGGCGTTGGCAGGCCAGTAGTCAATGCCGTAGCCGGGCAGGGTGGAGAAGGGGTTCAGGCGGGTGCCCAGTGCGAGCACCACGTCAGCCTTGGCGATGAGTTCCATGCCTGCCTTGGAGCCGTTGTAGCCCAGAGGACCGGCATACAGGGGGTGGCTGCCGGGGAAGGCATCGTTGTGCTGGTAGCCGCAGCATACGGGAGCATCAAGACGCTCGGCCAGAGCCTTGGCATCTTCGATTGCGCCGCCGATGACAACGCCGCCGCCGTTGAGGATAACGGGGTGCTTGGCATTGGAGAGCAGTTCGGCTGCACGTGCAATGGCATCTTCACCGCCGCTGGGCAGTTCGAAATCAACGATTGCGGGCAGTTCAATATCGATCACCTGCGTCCAGAAGTCGCGGGGAATGTTGATCTGCGCAGGTGCGGAAGCACGCTTGGCCTTGAGGATAACGCGGTTCAGCACTTCGGCGATGCGCGTGGGGTGCAGAACTTCTTCCTGATACGCTACCATGTCTTCGAACACGGACATCTGGGGAACTTCCTGGAAGCCGCCCTGACCCATGGTCTTGTTGGCAGCCTGCGGGGTTACCAGCAGCAGCGGGGTGTGGTTCCAGTAAGCGGTCTTGACCGGAGTTACGAAGTTGGTGATGCCGGGGCCGTTCTGGGCGATCATCATGGACATCTTGCCGGATGCACGGGTGAAGCCGTCGGCCATCATGCCTGCGTTGGTTTCGTGTGCGCAGTCCCAGAAGGTAATGCCTGCCTTGGGGAACAGGTCGGATATGGGCATCATCGCAGAGCCGATAATGCCGAAGGCGTTATCGATTCCGTGCATCTGAAGAACTTTCACAAATGCTTCTTCAGTGGTCATCTTCATGACAGTACTCCTTGTGTTACGTCTTGCCGGCCGGTTCTGCCGACGTTTTCTGACTGTTATTTTAGTTGGACAATGCCCTGATAAGCCTGTCGGGAGCCGGTACCGCACGGCACCGGTCTTCTATCGTGCCAGCGATGCCTCAAGTGTCCGGGCAAAGAACATCGCCAGTTTCACATCATCATCAAGGGCTCTTCCGCTTACCCCCACGGCGCCGATGCAGGCACCGTCCATGAGGATGGGAATGCCCCCCGGAAGCGGCGAGAATTCTTTGTCGCAGAACCATTCGGCCTGCAGGTTCTCGTTCCGGAGCTTTTGCAGAAACACTTCAGTAGGTACCGTCATCTTGGCGGCGGTATACGCCTTGGCTCTGGCTATGCCGACAACCCGTGCCGGGGCCTTGTCCATGGTTGCCGCCGCAATGGTTATGCCTGTGGCATCCACAACCGTCAGGGCCACGTGGTTGCCACCGTCGTTCGCGGCGCGTTCCACTGTTGCGCTGATGGCCTGCATGGCCTGTTCAAGCGTTATTCTCACAACATCTCCTTACAGCGGGCCTGCTACAGCAGGGCGAGTGAGAGGAAGGGGATGTAGGTAACCAGCATGAGGACAACCAGCATTGCTATGAGCAGCGGCATGCCTGCACGGGCCACCGCCGTCAGCTTGGTTCCGCTCATGCCGCTGGCAACGAACAGGTTTACGCCGACAGGGGGAGTGAAGAAGCCGATTGCAAGGTTGACGACCATCACCACACCGAAGTGAATGGGGTCCATGCCTATCTTCAGGATCAGGGGCATGAGAATGGGCGTGATGATCACGATGGCGGCCAGTGCTTCCATGAACGTGCCTATCCACAGCAGGAACAGGTTGATCAGAAGCAGGATGATAATCTTGTTTTCAGTCATCGAGAGAATGATCGAGGTGATTCTCTCAGGCACCTGCTCAATGGTCATGATGTTGCCGAACAGGGTTGCCATGGCCATCAGGATGATGATGACCGAAGAGGTCATGGCGGAGCTGAGAGTGCTCTCGTACAGTCTCTTCCAGTTCAGTTCCTTGTAGACGAAGAGACCGACCATCATGCCGTAGAAGGCGGCAACGGCTGCGGCCTCGGTGGGGGTCATGAGACCTCCGTAGATACCGCCGAGAACGATGACGGGAACAAGCAGGGCCCATTTGGCTTCCCACATGCTTCGTGCCACCGTCTTGATGTTGCGCTCGCGCTGCTCGCCGCACCAGCCGTTCTTCTTGGAAATGAAGTAGACCACAACCATCAGGGCAAGACCGGTCAGAAGGCCGGGAATGATGCCTGCGACAAAGAGCTTGCCCACGGAAACCTGCCCTGACACGGCATACACCACAAAGGGGTTGCTGGGCGGGATCATGACGCCGATGGCACCTGCCGCAGCCACAACCGCAGCGGAGAAGTTGACGTTGTAACCGCGCTCGATCATGGCGGGAATGGTCAGTGCCCCGATGGCGGCCACGGTAGCGGGACCGGAACCGCTGATGGAGGCGAAGAACATGCAGGTCACAACGCTGGCCAGTGCCACGCCGCCGGGGAGTGAGCCGACAAGTTCGTCAGCCACGGCGAGCAGTCTGGTTGAAAGGCCGCCTGCACCCATGAACACGCCGGCCGCGATGAAGAACGGAATGGCCATGATCGGGAAGTTGTCGATAGACGTGAACGCGATCTGCGAGAGGTAGTCCACAGGCAGTGTGCCTGCGCCGAGAACAGTGGAGAACGCGGACAGGCCCAGCGCAAACGCCATGGGAATGCCGAGGAATACGAACAGGATAAAGTAGCCGAACAGCAGGGCCACGGGGTTCAGGTCATCCCAAATGACAATGGGGGTGTACATCAGCACAGTGGCAACTGCGGAGAGTACGAAGTGCAGGGGCGGCATGCTGCGGAACTGCTTGGACAGGCTCTGCAGGCCACGGACAACGGCAAGGCCGAATGCCACGGGCAGAATGAGATAGGGAATGTAGTACCCGATCCGCATGGCGGGGGTGATCTGGGGGAATTCGAGCTGCATCTGCACGATGCCCCAGCCCATGTATGCCAGCATGCCGGACAGGATGATGATGGACAGCTCGACTACAACCCAGTTGCAGGCCTTGAGATTGTCCGAAAGTTTTTCGTAGACCAGGTCAACCCTGATGCTGGTGCGCTTGAGCACCGCCAGCGGAACCGCCAGGTAGGACACCCATACGAAGACGTAGCGGGCCAGCTCTTCTGACCAGACAGCCCAGCCGGCTATGCTCTTCATGAACTGGCGGGCAGAATCTATGTTGATGAACAGGTTCAGCAGCGTCTTGTTCTGAGGGTCGTTCAGAAAGTTGACGAGATTGCTTACGATATAGCGGAAGGCGGTCTGATATGTAATCGCGAGAATCATAATCATGAAGCCGGCGAACAGAAACGGCTTTTCCACGTTGTTATAATTCCGCTTAATAAAGGATGATAGTGAACTCATATTACCTTCTTTGAGGAACGTGTTCTCAGCTGCATCGACTGAGAGTGGCACTCTTCTCTATCAGTACAACTGAAGAATATCGTCCGTGCGGTGTCGTCGCCCGCACGGACGATAGGCAATTCCTTAATTATTTCTGGGTGTCCTGAACCATCTGTACGAGTTCAGGAGCAAGCTTGTTCAGGTAGTTGTCCCAAACAGGACGGGTGAGCTTCTTGAGTTCATCCATTTCGCCGTCGGTCAGGGTGTGCACCTTGATGCCGCTCTTCACAAAGCCTTCGTAGGCGCTCTTTTCGTTTTCGGGGTAGAGCACATCACGCTGGTACTGCACGGCTTCGGCAGCGGCTTCACGGATGACCTGCTGGGTCTTGGGGTCAAGGCTGTCCCACCACTTCTTGTTGGCAACGCCGAGCTGCATGCCGTAGTTGTGGTAAGAGTACATGGCGTAGCGCAGAACCTCGTTGTGCTTTGCGCCGTAGAGGTGGGGGAAGGTGTTGCCTTCGGAGTCGATGGTTCCCTGCTGCAGGGCGGTGTATACTTCGCCCCAGGCGATGGGGGTGGGGCTCATGCCCAGTGCCTTGGCAACGTCCACTTCAACGGGGGAAGCGGTGGTGCGGACCTTCAGACCTTCAAGGCTCTTGGCGTTGGTGATTTCTTTGCTTACGGCGCAGAAGTTACGGTAGCCGTATTCGGCCCACATGATGTTCTCAAGGCCGATGCCGTGGGCAACCTTGTCGAAGTATTTGCCCAGATCGCCGCTGTCCAGAGCCTTGTACAGGTTCTGCTGGAACTTGGGGCTGGTGATGTAGGGCAGGTCGAATACCTGATAGTCGGGAGCAAAGTTGGCCATGTTGGGGGTGGAACTCACAGCCATCTCAAGAGAGCCGCGCTGTGCGCCTTCGATCAGAACGCGGTCACTGCCAAGAACTGCGTTCGGGAATACCTGCACCTGAATCTTGCCTTCGGACTTTTCCTTCACCAGGTCAGCGAACTTCTGGTACGCCAAAGTGATGTGGTTGCCGGGAGGGGTGGTGTGTGCAAGACGGAATTTGAGCTTGGGGCCATCGTAGGCGTTTGCGGTAACAATGCTACCGAACAGCATCGCAAGTGCGATGATACAAGTTGTCGTCCTCTTCATGATTCCGTTCATCTTGACCTCCTTACTGGTCGTATCTTGAAGCCTTGCCGTAGAGCTTCTCAATTGGTTTTCCCTATCGGACAGCGATGTCCGATATTTCACAAACGGGTGTATGCTTACGCTCGCAATCTATATGGAAGAGAACGGTGCAAATGGAAATATTGTAGATTTAGCTAGAAATTGTGTAGGCAATCTAAGCAATTCTAATCCCTCCAAAGTTGGCGATCGCCTCTGTCTTTGTTCGCTAGCAATCTGTTTTTATTTACTTTGTTCCTGTTTTTATTTTCGGAAAGGGGCTGCCGTAATACCCCGATTGTGTAGATTATGTGTAGGTCTCATCACAGAGAATGAGGCGGGAAAAGGCTGGTGCTTGTTCCAATATGAACTTGCAGAGATGAGATTATGGAGGTGGGGAGGGCGGAGGACAGGGAAGAAGGGGGTGTTTACGACTGCCCATCAGATGACGAGCCGGAGCGGGGTCGGATGCCGGCGGATAATACGGCGGTGATTCCGGCAGCCTTTGCGGGGCAGGGATGGTCCGTGGGAAGCGGATAAAGTGATCAAGCAGATGAATCAGTTAGGGGGATCAGACAGGGGGAGAGAATAAGCGGGCGAACAGGGTTGGAGGCGTATCGTTTGGCGATGAGGAAGTTGCTGTCAGAACGATTGCAATCGATATGGTATCAGCGAGTTACGTGCGACAAGGGCGTTGTGGCGGGAAGGTGTTGGCTGCTGTTGTTGCGCAACGCTTACATCATGTTACGCATTTCACATATCGGGGAAGAAGAGGGGCGATGGAATAAATGACAGCCACCTTTCATAACAGGTGGCTGTCGGGGGATACTTTTAGGATTCGCCATTATCGGCGTTGAGAAATGTTTCCAGATTGGTGCTGGAATTCAGCAGTCCGAGCTTGCGCCGTATGCTGTAGCGGTGGGTGGAGATAGAGCTCGGGGCAAGGTTCAGAATGTCGGCTATGTCTTTGGTCTTCTTGCCCTGCCGTATGAGGTCGGCAATGCGTGACTCCTGCGGGGTAAGGTCCAGATACTTGGCAAACAGGGTTTTCGAGGCGGGAGAAACCGCCTTCTGCAGAGCATCTTCCAGAAAGTTGACCGTTTCCAGCACACCAGTATCGGATGTCTGGCTTTTTATCATTTCCACATACGGGACAACGTACTTCTTGATGTTCACGAGGATGGATTCTTCAAGAGCACGCTTTTCCGCATCTCTGGCTTCAAGCAGGCTAGTCAGGGCCTTGTTGGCATCCTGCAGGTGGTCTGATTTCTGCTGCAGCTCTCTTTCCGCCATTTCACGGGTGGCCACTTCCTTCCCGAGTTTTTCGGTGTGTGCCTCCACCGTCTTTTCCATCTCACGGCTTTTCTGATCGCGCTTTTTCTCTTCCGCCGATTTGTGCAGCGCTATCTTGACGGCGGAAAGGATGTCGCTCTGTTTGAACGGCTTGAGTATGTAGCCGAGCGGTTCAGCCGACTTGGCCCGGTCAAGCAGGGAATTGTCGGAATAGGCGGTCAGGAAGACGGAAGGAATTCCGAACTCGGTTCTGAGTTTGATGGCAAGGTCAATGCCGTCCGGGTTGCCCTTGATCTTGATGTCCATCAGGGCCAGATCCGGCGAGCATCCGGCAAGCACCTCCATGGCGTTTTTCGTGGAGCGGGCAATTCCGCATACCGTATAGCCTTCAGACTGGAGAATTTCCCGTATGGAAAGTGCCACCAGTCGTTCGTCTTCAACAATCAGTATGTTGCAATTACTCATCGTCCTGTTCTCTCTGGCTTTCGCATTCCGGTGTGCTCCAGGTGATTTTCCAGAACGCTCCGGCTTTTCTTTCTAATTGTATATTGCCTTCCAGTTGTCCTTCTACGAGCTCGCGCACTAAGAGAAGTCCCAGTGTGGCGGACTTGTCCCAATCCACCTCGCCCTTGAAACCGACGCCGTTATCATAAATCCACAGTTCGTACCGTTGGCCGTCAACATCTTTGAGATGTATGCCGACCGTGCCGGACGAGCGGCCAGGAAAAGCGTATTTCAGGCTGTTCGATACCAGTTCTGTTACGACAAGGCCGCACGCGATGGCGTCTTCCACTGAAAGGACGACATTGTCCGCCTTTATCTCGATTTTCACCCTCTGGTCGCGGCGGTACATGTCGGAAAGATATTGCACCAGCTTTTCCGCATAGGTCTGAAAGTCGATGTGGGCAATGGTATCCGACTGGTAGAGCAGCTCGTGAACCAGCGCAATGGATTGCACCCTGCTGCCTGCGGTATTGAAAGCCTCCAGAGTTTCCTGATTCTGCAGCTTGTTCTGCTGCAAAAGCAGCATGCTGGAGATAACCTGCAGGTTGTTTTTGACCCTGTGGTGAATTTCTCTGAGCAGCAGTTCTTTTTCTTCAAGAGTTTTCTGAATTGTCCTGCGATCTTCTTTCTGCTCCAGAATAACCATTTCGAGGTCTTGTTTTGACTGGTCAAGGGACTGGTTGAACTGGTTGATCCTTTCATATTGCATTTTGTGGTTTTGCATGACGAGCATGACGCAGACAACAATGCCGCAGCCGATGAGGATGAAGTAGATGAAGATGTTGATGAGGTGGTTTCTGGGATCGGCATAATGGCGCGCAATGTCGGGCAGGGCGAGCTCTGTGCAGAAGAGGCCAGTGACGACCAGTATGATGAAGGCCATGAGGGAGTATTTGCGCCAGCCTTCGAGAATCAGCGATACGGTGACTATGAAATGCAGCGCAATAAGGGGAGCCACTCCGGCCACACCGCCGTACATGAACCATGACTGCAGCAGAATGGCCAGTTCCAGCAGGACATAATAGATGGTATAGTCCCTGTAGTCCCCGGTTTCCCGTGATTTTCCGTAAAGCCAGAAATAGGCAACCGTGACAGAAAGGCCGAAGGCAAAATTGTTTTCACGCCTTGCCTGCCCGAGAAAGGTATCTGCGCAGAAGATCAGGAGCGAAGTGAGAATGCCGGAAAAGGTGATGGCATTGAAGATCTGGCTGGGCAGAGAAAATTCGTGAGAAGAGCCCAGTATGATCTCTATGAGACTCTCTTCCCTGTCTTTGGACTTGATGTCTTCGTCAGCCAACGCTGTGCTCCTGTGTATGGATCATTGCCCGAAATGCATGTTCGGGGTGCTTATTAACAGTATTGCCTCGGGCAGACGGGCATTGTCCAGCCTGTCGTGCTGCCGCGGCAGCCTGAATGGTGCGTCCGGAACTGCTGCTTTCTGCGTGCAGGGTGCAGGCACTGCGAGCCACAACCCATATATTCTTCCTGCAAAAGATGCTGAGGTGTGCCGGACACAGTGCTATTATGTATCGATTAGCGTATTGGATAGAGATATGGCAGCGTCTTCAGGTTCGGGGCAAGGCAGACGATGCTCCGTCTGCGGCTCGAAAATGCCGGATGCACGCCGTGCCCCACGCCACCGCGGAATACATAGCAAGTCGGAAAGGTGAGAGCAACTACTCACAGAATGTATGGCAGGCGATATCGCCTGCTGGATTTGCGGACTGAGCAAAGGGGGGCTGCTGGCAACCTGTGCTTCCCCTTCATGTATGAAAAAGAAGAAAGCCCCATGAACTGGGGCTTTGCGTGCAGTGGCGGAAGCGTATAGGAGTCGAACCTACCGGGGACATCTCTGCCACCCCACCGGTTTTGAAGACCGGGCGCAACACCGGTTACGAAACGCTTCCTTCCGGTGTATTGAGGAAATCCTCAAGGGTCGGGAATGTCTAGCAGGTTTTATAATAACCGGCAAGCAACTTGCGCGATTTGCGCAGAGAAGGTGTACCTGTTTGAGAATTCATAAATTTTCGGTACTCTTCTCATTGTCAAATGGCGCGCTACGCCTTAATAGTAACAATCCAAGCTAAGAAATTGTCCGAAACGAAACTCGGAGGCATAGACTCTTGAATCAGTTTTCACGGAATTTGGTATTGTGGGCCGTCATCTCCGTCTTAATGGTGGTCCTGTTCAATCTCTTCAGTCAGCCGCAGACCCCGCAGGGTAAGGTAAGTTATTCCGAATTCCTGCAAATGGTCGATGGCGGTCAGCTGGCAGAGGTTGACATACAGGGGCAGAAGCTTTCGGCCAAGCAGCAGGATGGTTCCACCATCGTGACATTTGCTCCCGAAGATCCTCAGCTGGTCGAACGTCTTCTTTCGCACGGTGTTCGCGTGAACGCCCAGCCGCAGGAAGATGCTCCCTGGTACATGACCCTGCTCGTATCGTGGTTCCCCATGCTGCTGCTTATCGGCGTGTGGGTGTTCTTCATGCGACAGATGCAGGGTGGCGGCGGGAAGGCCATGTCCTTCGGTCGTTCCCGTGCGCGTCTCATCTCGCAGGAGCAGACCCGCGTCACCTTTGATGATGTGGCAGGCGTGGATGAAGCCAAGGAAGAACTCACCGAAGTGGTTGACTTCCTCTCCAATCCCAAAAAATTTACCCGTCTTGGCGGCCGCATTCCCAAGGGCGTTCTGCTCGTGGGACCTCCCGGTACCGGCAAGACCCTGCTGGCCCGCGCTGTTGCGGGTGAGGCCGGAGTGCCTTTCTTCTCCATCTCCGGTTCCGACTTCGTGGAAATGTTTGTCGGCGTCGGTGCCTCCCGAGTGCGTGACCTGTTCGTGCAGGGCAAGAAGAATGCTCCCTGTCTTATCTTCATTGACGAAATCGATGCCGTGGGCCGTCAGCGCGGTGCCGGTCTCGGCGGTGGGCATGACGAACGTGAGCAGACGCTGAACCAGCTGCTGGTGGAAATGGACGGCTTCGAATCCAACGAAGGCGTCATTCTCATCGCCGCAACCAACCGTCCCGACGTTCTGGACCCTGCATTGCTGCGCCCCGGCCGTTTTGACCGTCAGGTGGTGGTTCCCACCCCCGACCTGAAGGGCCGCAAGCATATTCTGGAAGTGCATGCCAAGCGTACCCCCCTTGCCAAGGACGTGAACATGGAAGTTCTGGCAAAGGGCACCCCCGGTTTCTCCGGTGCCGACCTTGAAAACCTTGTGAACGAAGCTGCCCTGCAGGCCGCCAAGAACAACAAGGATCAGGTCAACATGTATGACTTTGAAATGGCCAAGGACAAGCTCCTCATGGGTAAGGAACGCCGCAGCCTCGTGATGAGTGATCACGAAAAGCGCGTTACCGCATATCATGAAGGCGGTCATGCCCTTACTGCCATTCTGCTTCCGGAAACCGATCCCGTGCACAAGGTATCCATCATTCCCAGAGGTCGTGCTCTCGGCGTAACCATGCAGCTGCCTGAAGGCGACCGCCATGGCTACTCCCGCACCTATCTGGAAAACAGCCTTATCGTGTTCCTCGGTGGTCGCGTGGCTGAAGAACTTATCTTCAACGAAATCACCACCGGTGCCGGCAACGATATCGAGCGCGCCACCAAGATGGCCCGCAAGATGGTGTGTGAATGGGGTATGTCCGATGCCATCGGTCCCATGAACATCGGCGAACAGGGCGAAGAAGTATTCATCGGCCGCGAATGGGCGCATTCCCGCAACTACAGCGAGGAAACCGCACGTCTGGTGGACGCTGAAGTGAAGCGGATAATGGAAGATGCGCGTCTGCATGCCCGCAAGCTGCTCGAAGAAAACATCGATGCGCTGCACAAGATTGCCGATGCCCTGCTTGAGCGTGAAACCATCAGCGGTGCAGATATTGATCTGCTTATGGCCGGAAAGGAACTTCCGCCTGCCGAGGTGGTAGCTGCTCCTGTCGCTCCGGAGCCGGAACGCGACACCTTAGCCAAGGCTGCCGCTACATACCGCGAGACGCAGGCTTCCGGTTCCCGTCCTGTTGCTTCTCCGGCGGCTGAACGTGAAAAGACTTCCGGCGGCGACTTCACCCTTGAAGAAGAGTCTCCGCAGGACAAGGGCAACAGCGAGGACGGAGAAAAGCGTTGATGCTCTCCCCGGTAGAATGGAAAATCAGAGGGGGCAGGTCGTTAGGCCCTGCCCCCTTTCTCGTATTCGGCATCGTGAATGTGACCCCCGACTCTTTTCATGACGGGGGGCAGTACATGCAGCTCGATCAGGCTCTCGCCCATGGCCGGATGCAGGCGGAAGCCGGAGCGCATGTTCTGGATATCGGCGGAGAGTCCTCCCGTCCTTTTGCTGCCCCTGTGTCTCTGGAAGAGGAGAAGGAGAGGGTGGTACCGGTTGTTGAAGGGCTCCGTGATCTGCACTGTGTCAACGGTATGCCGTGGGCGCTGTCTGTAGACACCTACAAGGCTGGCACTGCAGCCGCCGTGCTTGAGGCCGGAGCACAGATCATAAACGATATTTCCGCATTTGCCTTTGATCCGGCTCTGCTTGACGTGGTTGCGCAATACAAGCCCGGTTACATTCTCATGCACAGCCTTGGCAGACCCACCGAGATGCAGAAGGCTCCTGAATATGGAAATGTGGTTGAGGAAATTCTGGACTTTTTCGAGAAAAAACTGAAAGAATTAACCACAGCGGGCGTACCGGAAGACAGAATAATGCTTGACCCCGGCGTGGGGTTCGGCAAGACGCTGGAGCACAACCTCGCAATTTTGCGGGGTATGGGCAGATTCGCTTCGCTCGGTCTGCCTCTTATGGCAGGAATATCCAATAAATCCATGTTTGGCATGTTGTGCAATGCTCCTGCGGGGCAACGGCAGAATGCCACTCAGGCTGCCACAGCCATTCTGGCCGCTCGCGGCGTGTTCGCCCACAGGGTGCACGACGTGGCTATGACGGTGCAGACCCTGCAGGTGGCGCAGGCTTTGGCAATGTAAGGGACGCTACCGGCGACGGATAACGATTAACATACCCGAGGGGCGGCTGCGGTATGCTGCAGATTGGCGATATAAGTGTAGGCTGGCGCGATATAGTAGATATCGGGCTGGTCACCCTGCTTTTCTATCGGATAATTCTGATGGTCAAAGGCACGCGCGCCGTCTCGGCCATTTACGGGCTCCTGCTCGTTCTTGTGGTCTATTTCGTCTCCGAAGAAGTGGGTTTGTATACCCTGCACTGGCTGCTCGCCAACTTCCTCAGTTCCATATTCCTCGTCATCATTGTGCTCTTTCAGCGCGACATACGCAGGGCGCTCACCGAAATGGGGGCGCGCGGTTTCTGGCGCAAGAAGGTGGTTGAAGACGACCTGCTCAACGAGGTTGTCGGCGCGGTGCTCAGCATGGCCCAGCGACGCGTGGGCGCGCTGGTGGTTCTTGAGCGGAACGTGCCGCTCGGCGATACCGTTGAGCGGGGCATTCCGCTTGAAGCCAAGGTGACCAAGGAACTGCTCATTTCCATTTTTCAGACATCCACTCCGCTGCATGACGGAGCCGTGGTGGTCCGTGGTGGCAGGCTTGCCGCGGCAGGGTGCATTCTGCCCCTTGCCGTTTCGCCGCAGGACCGTCCCGAATACGGCACGCGCCACCGTGCCGCCATGGGCATAACCGAAGAGAGTGATGCCGTGGCTGTTGTGGTATCGGAAGAGCGCGGGGCGGTTACCGTGTCCATCGGCGGCAAGCTGACAACGGCGCTGGACGCCACGAGACTCAAGCGCGTGCTGCGCAATGCTCTGGAGCGATGATCATGCGCGGAAACTGGCAATATTTCCTGCTTGCTCTGCTTATGTCATGTACCCTGTGGTACATGGTCTCCGGCCGTGAAGAAGTGGAAGCATGGGCCACCTTGCGCATCGAGATGAAGGGTATGCCCTCCAATCTGGTCATCATGAACGGCCTTGAGCCGACTGTTGACGTGCGCGTGCGTGCCCCCAAGGGCCTGCTGAGAGGGCTCAATGAACGCAACCTTGCTTATTCGCTCGATCTTTCTGCCCTGACTCCGGGGCTGAACGTCATGAATATTCTTCCCGAGCATGTGCCTCTCGGCAACGCCTATGAGGTGGTCGAGATGCGTCCTTCAAGACTGGCGCTGAACGTGGATGCCATTGAGGTGCGCGAGGTTCCGGTCCGCATTCAACTTGCGGGCGCACTCCCTCCGGATATCCGCGTGTCGCGGTCCACAGCATCACCTGAAGCTGTCAATCTTCGCGGCGCGTCGACGCTGCTGGCAAAGGTGAAGCAGGTGGACGTGATAGCCACCGTGCCGGAAGTGACCGAGGCAGGCGTGGTGGAAGTGACGGGTGTAGTTGACCCGCCGGACGGACTGGAGGCGAATCCTCCTCAGGTCAAGGTGGGTATGCTGCTCGGCATCAAGACGGTTTCCAAGACGGTTACCCGGAATGTGGAAATCAATGCACCGGACTGGGTGAAGGTGAGTGTCAAGTCGCGCAAGGTCAATCTGCGCCTTGAAGTGCCGGAATCCAAAAGCCGTAAAGAAGGCTTGTTTGACGAGGTGAGGGTGGAATTGGTCGTTCCGGAATCGCTTGAACCCGGGGCGCACACGCTTCCGTATCGACTGTATCTGCCGGAAGGGGTCTGGCTCAAGTCTGCCGAGCCGAGCACGCTTACCGTGACAATTGGCACCAGATAGCGTAGTGCTGCCGCTGCCGCGCGTCTGTTGCGCGCCGAAGCCGGAAGTGGTCCGGCTGCGAGATTTTTCAATGAGGATATGAACTGATGGGAAAACGGCTGTTTGGTACTGACGGACTGCGCGGTCAGGTAAATGTGTATCCGATGGTTCCCGATATCGCCCTGCGTCTGGGCCTTGCTGCGGGTACCTTTTTTCGCAATGGAAAAAAGCGTCACCGTGTGGTGATAGGCAAGGATACCCGCCTTTCCGGATATATTTTTGAAACGGCTCTCACCTCCGGTCTTTGCGCCGCAGGTATGGATGTTTTTCTCGTGGGCCCGCTGCCCACCCCCGCCATTGCCTTTCTTACCCGCAACATGCGGGCGGACCTTGGCGTTGTCATTTCCGCATCGCACAATCCCTTCATGGATAACGGCATAAAGTTTTTCGACAGGCAGGGCTTCAAACTGCCCGACGAGTCGGAAGACGCCATTACCGATATGGTCCTCAACATGGATCACCAGTGGGATTATCCTGCACCGGAGCGGGTAGGGCGCGCCTATCGTATCGAAGATGCCCCCGGCCGCTATATCGTGTACCTGAAGAACAGCTTCCCCAGCCATCTCACGCTGGACGGTATGCGTATCGTGCTCGACTGTGCACATGGTGCAAACTACCGTGTGGCACCTCTTGCCCTTGAAGAATTGGGCGCGGATGTCATCAAGATAGGTGTTTCTCCTGACGGCGTGAACATCAATCAGCAATGCGGGTCGCTGTATCCGGGTGTTGCCGCCGAGAAGGTTGTGGAACACCGGGCCGACATCGGACTTGCGCTGGACGGCGATGCCGACCGCCTCATTGTGGTGGACGAAAAGGGCCAGGTGCTTGATGGCGACCAGATCATGGCCATCTGCGCGCAGGATATGATGGAGCGAGGTGTGCTGCCTAATAACACGCTGGTTTCCACAGTCATGAGCAACATGGCTCTTGAAGTCTTCATGAAGGAACGCGGCGGCAACCTGCTGCGTACCTCGGTGGGTGACCGGTACGTGGTGGAAGCTATGCGCCGTGAAGGTGCGGCCATGGGCGGCGAACAGTCCGGCCACCTCATCTTCATGAATTATGGAACCACAGGTGACGGCCTGCTTGCGGCTCTGCAGCTTTTGCGTATCATGAAGGAAAGGGAAAAGCCTCTTTCCGAGCTTGCCGGCTTGCTGCAGCTGTTCCCGCAGGAGTTGATCAACGTGCACGTGCGCAGGAAAATTCCCTTTGAACAGAGTCCCGAACTCATGGCTGCCAAAGCCAAGGTGGAAAAGGAGCTGGGCGACAGGGGACGTGTGCTGTTGAGATATTCCGGAACAGAAGCAGTGTGTCGCGTCATGGTGGAAGGCGAGCATCCTGAACAGGTTAGCCGTCTTGCTTCCTATCTGGCAGAGGCTGTACAGGCGAACTTGAAGTAGTTTCGACCGTCATCCGATTTTCCGCAAAGGAGTGCTCTCAATGAATATTCGCAAAGTCGTGATTCCTGTTGCAGGCTGGGGAACCCGTTCGCTTCCTGCCACCAAGAATATCCCCAAGGAAATGTTGCCCGTCTACAACAAACCTGCGGTGCAGTATGTCGTTGAAGAAGCTATCCGCTCCGGTATGAGTGATACGGTCTTTGTCACCAACCGTGACAAGAAGATCATTGAGGATCATTTCGATCACAACCTGCAGCTTGAAGGGGTGCTGGAGCGGGCAGGAAAAACAGCCATGTTGCAGACCATCCGCGAAGTGGCAAGCATGGTGAACATTATTTCCATCCGTCAGAAGCAGCAGCTCGGACTTGGGCATGCGGTGTTGTGCGCAAAGCATGTCATAAGCGAAGAGGCATTCGGCGTCATGGTGGGTGATGACCTCATGTTCGGCATGGAACCGGGACTCAAGCAGTTGCTGGACGTTGCCGTTGCCGAACGGTTGCCCGTGGTTGGCGTTATGGAGGTTGAGCCGGACAAGGTCAGCCGCTATGGTATCGTATCGGGAGAGGAAATCGCTCCGGGAACGTACCGTGTTACCGATCTCGTTGAAAAGCCCGCAGTCAACAAGGCGCCTTCACGTCTGGCGATAGTTGGACGCTACATCCTGACGCAGGATATCTTCCCCGCTCTCGAAAA
>Ga0194138_10000585_pt1 | contig 17367 bp, 14 predicted proteins | sample TARM_MetaG_T2_14_FD_134022 | JGI IMG/M metagenome (GOLD analysis project Ga0194138, IMG submission 134022) | Freshwater microbial communities from Pennsylvania, USA, analyzing microbe dynamics in response to fracking - TARM_MetaG_T2_14 (version 2) | ecosystem: Environmental > Aquatic >...
GACGGCATGCCCTACGGCATCCCGCGCAACATCCGCGACATCCAGACCGACATCAACAAGCGCGCATCGAAGGCGTTGCACATCATCTCCACGAACAAGATCATCATGGAAGATGGCGCCGTCGACGACATCAACGAGCTTGTCGAGGAGGCCGCACGGCCTGACGCGGTGATCGTCAAGAAGAAGGGCTATGAGCTCTCGCTCAACGTCGATCGCGAACTGTCGCAGTACCACCTCGAGATGATGTCCCGAAACATCCAGATGGTGCAGCAGGTCGGTGGCGTGACGGACGAGAACCTTGGCCGCTCGACGAATGCGGTGTCAGGCGTCGCCATCACAGCCCGGCAGGAGCAAGGCGCGCTTGCGACGGCGGGACTGTTCGACAACCTGCGCCTCTGCCAGCAGATCCGTGGCGAAAAGGTCCTCTCGCTGATGGAGCAGTTCATGAGCGACGAAAAGCAGTTCCGTATCACCAACAGTCGCGGTGCGCCTGAATTTGTCACCATCAACGACGGGCTGCCGCAGAACGACATCACGCGCAGCAAGGCCGACTACATCATCGACGAGGACGATTGGCGCGCATCGGTGCGCCAGGCACAGGTCGCCGAACTGCTCGACCTTCTCGGCAAGCTGGCGCCTGTCGCGCCGCAAGTCGTAATGGTGTCACTCGATCTCATCGTCGAGAGCATGGATATCCCGCAGCGCGACGAGCTCGTGAAGCGTATCCGTCAGGTCACCGGCATGGTGGACCCTGATGCCGAGGAAGATGATCCGGATCAGCAGGCGCGCAAGGCTGCTGCCGATCAGCAGAACGCGCTCACCCAGCAGCAAATCATGGCGACGCTCACCAAGCTGATGGCCGACGCTCGCAAGTCCGACGCCCAGGCGCAGGAAGCCGAGGCGCGCGCGGCCAAGACACGTGTCGAAACCCAGAAGGCGGCGGTAGAGACGGCCGGGACCGTGGCGGCGGTACCGGCCGTCTCGGATGTCGCCGATCATCTCCTGCATGAGGCCGGCTTTGTGTCGCGCACCGAAGGCGAGCAGGTCGCCCAGCAGGCAGCCGCACAGCAGGAACAGCAAATGGCGGCCCAAGCGCAGGCGCAGCAGGGCCAGCAACCGCAACAGACAATCGGACTAGGATAGGAGCCGAGACAGATGACCACCGATCGCGAAAAATACGACCAGGCAATGCTGGATTCGCTCACCGACGAGGAGCGCGAAGGCCTCCTGGACGAGGAAGCAGATGAAGGTGAGGACGACGATGACGCAGACGCCGGAGCCGACGGCGGAGCAGCCGACGAAGGTGATAATGCTTCTGACGACGGCGACGAAGATGATGCTAGCGAGGATGGTGGCGATGGAGCAGATCAGGCGGCAGCCGACGCCGCAGCCGCTGCTGCCGCCGAAGCAGAAGCCGCCGCCAAGCTCGCCGCAGATACAGCCACGGCCGATGATGCAAGAGCAGAAGCCGCAGGCGATGATCAAGCCGGAGCGGACGCATCCGACGACGCCAACGAAAAGCGCCCGGCATGGCTCGACGCGCAGGATCTCTCGGCGCAGAAAACGGAACTGAAACAGCAGCTCGCCGAGCTCGCCAAGAAGTTCGACGACGGCGATCTGATGGCCAGCGAGTTCAACGCCCAGCGCGAGGCGATTGAAGAGCAGCGCGAGGCCCTGCTCAAGCAGGAGATCAAGACCGAGACGCAGCGCGATCTCGGACTGCAGAAGTGGCGTGACGACGTCGCCGATTTCTCGAAGGACAAGCCGCAGTATCAACCCGGCGGCATCCTGCGCGAGGCGCTCGACAAAAAGGTCAAGGAACTGCAGGTCAGCGCCGTCAACCCGCTGAGCCCGCGCCTGCTCGAGAAGGCGCATGCTGAGATCCAGAAGGCGCTCGGTCTGCCGCTCGCTAAGGCGGAGACGCCGGCGCCGAAGAAGGACGAGAAGCCAGCCCCCGCGCCGCGTCGCCCGGCACCGCCGCCGACGCTGGCGCATATCCCCGCAACCGACATCACCGACGCAGACGACGGCGCCGAATTCTCCCATCTCGACCAGCTGCTGGAACGTGACAGCGTGCGGTTCGAGCAGGAGTTGGCGCGCCTCTCGCCAGGCGATCGCGATCGCTATCTCGCACGCTGACATCCGGAGCCAACATGCTGCGACACGACATTGAGCCAGGCGAAGCGATCGAACTGCCGGGAATCGGCACGATCCGCTGCATTCACAAGAGCGGACGCCGAACACGGCTCGAGCTCGATTTCCCCGCGTCGCAGAAAGTCGTCGTGGTGAAGGCAAAGGACATTTGCCAGCAGCAGAACGGGGATCTCGCCTGCGTCCGTTGAGGCGCGGTCGACACAAGAGGGGAAGCCGCTGCGCCCCGCACTTCACGGAGCCTTGGCCACCTGAGGGTGACGCCGCCAAGGCCCAGCGGCCAGCCGGGAGGGTAGCCCGGAAACGATTCGCCCGGGTTGGGCACAGAGTAGAAGCACCACACGACGCAGCCGGATCGAAGGCCGTGAACTGGTGCTGGATCTCGCGGCAAGTAGACCTTGAGCGTCGAAAACCGCGATGACCTATTCGCCGCAAGGCAAGACAATCGGGAAGGCGGCGAACGTCGTGAAGGTTGGGGGTGCCCGGCCGTTCCTTCCCGGCATCATCTCATGAGGAGAACCGCAATGTCGCATGACGAATTCGACTACCGTTTGGGCAAAGGCGACCGAAAGAAGATACCGGCCAAGGCCGCTGCAGAACGTAGCAGCGACGGCCCGACAGAAGCGGGCGAATTGACCACACTGCCGTTCAATTTCGGCGCCGCGCTTGAGCGTCTCAAGAACGGCGAGAAAGTTGCCCGCAAAGGCTGGAACGGCAAGGGCATGTATCTCTGGCTCGAAAAGGGCAGCCACGATTTCGGGACTGACGCCGTGCAGAGCTACATCGGCGGCATTCGTTGCTCGCTGTTCGAGCGAGGCGACAAGGGGACATCGACGCGCATGCCGCACATCTGCATGCGTGCGGCCGATGGCTCGACGGTCTCCGGCTGGCTTGCATCGCAGACGGATATGCTGGCGATCGATTGGGTGGCGGTTTGAGCAAGAACCGCGTCGCCTGGTGCAATCGCGGCTGGCAACCTGTTGAGTTCGGGTTCTGTCCGAACGCCAAGGCGTGGCGCCGTCAGATGAAACGGATGGGCATTGATAATGTCGATTATCCGACAAGCGATGGCGCAGCGACCACGTTCACCAAGGACGGCAAGACGATCGTTCTTGTGACGGTCCTTGATGGGGCGGAGCGCGAGCGGACCCTCCTAGAGATGGTTGGTATCGTCGTGCACGAGGCCGCTCATGTCTGGCAGGAGGTTAGACTGGCAACCGGGGAACGATCGCCGAGCATCGAGTTTGAGGCCTATTCCATGCAGGCCATCACGCAGGAACTGCTGTCAGCATTCGAAGACACCAGAGGGCTGCCGAAAGCCAGGTAGTTCGGTCGCCTATCATCAGCGGCTTATAGCGGAACATCTTCCCTTAATCTCCGGCGCGATCTATAACCGATGAGTTCCCGCGCATGAGTGCGGCCCCGATCATACGGAGCCCGCGCGCATGCCCATCGTCATCGGCCTCGGCGATACTGACTGGAGCGACCCACTCAACGTATTTGGTGGCAAGTTTACGGCTCCTGAGCCGAGCAAGCCCGCGCCTGCAAAGGATATCGAGAGACCGGCTCTTGAGAAGCAAGTGGGTCTTGGCACGGCGGATGACCCATTCGAGTTCTTCCTCGGCGAGAGGAGCGACCGCAAGATGGGCGATCCAAAGACAGATCTCCCCGCAGCTCCGCCCGTTCTGGAAAATTACGAAGAGCTAGCCCCCGTGTTCGATGTGCTCGGCAAATCCGAGGGCACCGACAAGGGTAGAGGCTACAATGAAACGCTGGCTTACGGCGCCTTCACAGGTGGGGAAGTAGACCTCGAAAACATGACGATTGCAGAGGTCAAGGCCCTGCAGCGTGACATGCTCTCCCATCCCGATAATTCATGGAATTCATCCGCGGTCGGCCGGTACCAGATCGTAGGCAAGACGCTGCGAAACCTGCAGAGACAGATGGGGCTGCCGGACGACGCAAAGTTTGACAGGCGCACCCAGGACGCCATGGCCGCGCAGCTCATCAAGGGCAGAGGCTACGACAAATGGAAAGCCGGCGACCTGTCGGACGACGAGTTTCTGACGTCGCTTGCAAAGGAGTGGGCATCCCTGCCGACGGCAGAAGGCCGTGGCTACTATGCCGGTCAGCGCGCATCCGTCGGCACCAATGACGTTCTCTCAGCATTCATGGGCCAGCGCCCTGTCTCGGCAGGTCAAGCCGCAATCGATGAGCAGCTCACGCCCGCGTCTGCATCCGCCAGCGAAAACGCCATCGTCATCGATGAGAGCTTTGCGGCCAGCGATCCAATGGGGCTGATGGCAGGCGGGAATCCGTTTGCCGCCATCGCCGAAGAGGCCAAGGCAGCGCGCCAAGCAGAAGAGACGCAGGTCGCGGATCAGTTCGAGCAGAACCGCATCACGGGGCTTAATCAGATTGCGGACCGCGAGACCGGTTCTCGACGCGCGGAGCTCGAAGCAGCCAACCCGGGCAGGACTTACATCGAAGTGGATGAAGCCGATCTGCCTGAATACCAGCGGCAGTGGACGGAGGAAAATGGCTCGACCGGTCGTGGCGGCGACTTCATCCGCAATTGGGCCGCGGGCGCCGGGGAGTCGGCGCAGTCGCTCGACGAGATGGGTACGCTGCTGATCAACCAGATCCCCGGCGGCGAATGGATCACCGGCAGTCTGGAAAAGATCGAGCGCTGGATGGGTGATGGCACCACGGTTGCCGAAAAGCGCGCGGCTGCCGTCGCCAAGGCCGATGCATCGCGAACGGCTGAAGGGCAGGAAGCAGCAGCACAGACGGTTTTCAAGGGAGACAGCTGGGAACTTGGCGGCGCGCTGACCGATCCGGATTGGTATCTCGCGATGATTGCCAGGTCCGCACCCTCGATGGTGGTTTCCATGGGCCCGAGCGGTCTTGCGGCTCGCGGCGCTTTCACCAGTGCGATTGCTGCAGGTGCGCCGGAGATGGCTGCCGCTGCCGCTGCGGCCCGCGTGGCAACGATCGGCGGCGGCATCACCGAGGGCATTCTCGGCGGCGCTGAAACCTCGGCCGGCGTGGCGCGCGCCATTGCGCAAATCCCGCGTGTGCAGCTGCTGGACTCGGATGCGGTGAAACAGTTGGTCGCGGAGGGGATGAGCGAGGACGAAGCCGTCAGGGCCGTAACCGAAGACGCGCAGCTGCAAGGTTTCATCACGGCTGGCGTGGCCACAGGTTTGTTCGGTGGTGTCGGCGACCGGGCTCTGGCGCGCATCATCGGCGAGGGCGTTGGCGGCAATCTCGGCAAGCGGATCGTCTCCGGTGCCGCACGCGGCGCCGTGGCCGAAGGCGTGTTCGAGGAACTGCCGCAGAGTGTGGGTCAGACCATTGCCCAGAACGCCGCGGTGCAGCGTGTCGACCCAAACCAGACACTGACCGAAGGCCTCGCTGAAAACGCAGTCGCCGGGCTGGCCGTTGGTACCGCCATGGGCGGCGGCATGGGTGCGGTGGCCGGTGGCGCCAGCCCGCAGGCCGCTGCCGCTGGCGATACCGTGCCGGAGGGATATCGGCGGGTGGCGCCCGATGGCAGCCTCGAGCCTACGCCGCCCCCTGCCCCGGAGCCTCGCGGCCCCATCGGCAGATCGGTGCGCCATGCCGAGGAACAGATCGCGCAACGCGGGACCACAGCGCCGGCGGACGTGATCCCGGCGCAGGCCACGGCAGCTGCGCCTGCTGATGGTCGCCCAGCTGTTGGCTCAACAGTCACCGTCAGCGCTGATGGCATCGACCCGTTCATGGGTACGGTACAGTCCTACGAAGGAGACGAGGCCGTCGTCAGCACGGGCGACGGCGAGCTGTTTCAGGTCCCGATGGGGAGCCTGTCGGTCAACGCTCCTCCGGTGGCCCGCATTCCCGATCGCGGTCCAGAGCCGATCAATGATGCTATCCCCGAATTCTCGACCGATCCGGCGCTGGAGCCCATGGCGCCGGCAGCGGCCGAGGTGCGATCGGAGGGATTGCCGCCACGGTCGGAGCAGAAGGAAGCGACAGAGCGGTTCCCCAGCGCGCCGACAGCCGGACAGCGCGTCATTGTCGACGATGAGAACGGCGGCCGGTTTGTCGCTACTGTGCAGGGGTATGAGAACGGCGGTACCGAAGCGCTCATCCGCACCGATGACGGCAAGGATCTGCAGGTGCCGGTCTCGTCGCTCAAGGTGTCGAAACTCACGCCGAAGCAGGTCGAGGCGCAAGAGCTCGAGCGTAATCCGCCGATCGAGCGCGAGGTGGCGGATGCGGGCCCGATGTCTCGCAGCGTTCTCGGCAAGACGATCGTTATGCCGGACGACAAGCATGCCCGCCTGTTCGACCTGGGCAAGATGCGGCAGTCGTCGCGGCGTACGCTTGGCACCTCCCAGCTGGATCTCGACAGAGTTGATCCGCGCGAACTGAAGGCGTTGGCGAACGAGTTTGGCATTCCCGAGCAGGCGATCGGCCAGCTTGCCGACGACTATGCCACCCGCATGGTACGCAATGTCCGGTCTGCAAATTCGAAGCTGCCGCAGCGCATGCCGCCGGTCATGGATACCATCATTGCCCGCTGGCGCCGGGAGGTTGTCGACGCAGACACTAGCCCGGCAGCGGACGAGACGCAGTCCTGGTGGGATCGCGAACTGGACGACGAAGGCCGTCGTCTGGCGATGATATCGGCGAACATCAAGCGCCCACCCAAGACGCCGTGGGTCGATCTTTCGCCGGCGATGCAGCGCAAGCTGGGGACTGTGCGCAGCGAGCAGCAGGCAGCAGAAGCAGCAGCGAATGCAGTCGATTCGACAGAGGCTAATTCCGTCGAATCGGAGGTGAGTGACGAGGCTTCAACGGACCCCAAGGAGTTTGAACCGAGCGGCGATGGCCTGGTGCGAAGCGCCAACCAATCTGCCGATCTCTCTCAACGACTTGCCGGATCGGAACAGGCTGACAGCCGTGTCGATATCCCAACCAACACGGCGAAGCGCGGTACAGCGGATACCCCGCTGCCGGAGACAGGCGTGGAGGTTTCGGAAGCTGGTGCCGACGGCCGTGGCGATCTCATCGAATGGGACGCCATCGCCCGCCATGGATATAGCTCTCTCGATGTCCCAACTCAAAACCGCGTGCTCAAGGCGGTGGCGGCGTTGATCCATGACGACAAGGTTTTCCGGGCGGTTATCAAGGCCGTCCCTGTTGTCGTGGTGGACCAACTCATGCCTGGTAAGGCGTCGGCCAAGGGTTCGCTCGACGACAGCGCGATGTTCGTACATGCGCTCACCTTCGACGCGGACCTCCCTGTAAGGGCTGCGGCGATTGACGCGTTGGTACGCAGTCCTGCATTTCCGATTGCAGAAGCTGGTCTTCCAAATCCTGCTTTTAGCTCTCCCGAAGTGGGTGCCGCAGTTAGCACACGTAAGGATGATGGGCATGAAGCGGCAACTTCTCCATTTAACGACAAGCCCTATCCGACCCAAGCTCAGATCGAAGCTGGCAACTATCAAAAAGGGTTCATCAAGCTAGGTGGCCTCGACATCTCAATAGAAAATCCGCCGGGCTCAATTCGCTCTGGGGTAGATGATAAAGGTAACGCGTGGTCCGTCAAAATGCAATCCGCATACGGCTACATTCGGGGCACGGAAGGCGCCGACGGCGATCATATCGACGTCTTTGTGAAGCCGGGCACAGAAGCGCTCGACGGCGGCTCGCCGGTATTCATCGTCGACCAGGAGAACGTTGACGGCTCCTTTGACGAGCACAAAGTGATGCTTGGCTATGGTTCGCAAGAGGAGGCCGAGAGAGCCTATCTGGCGAACTACACGAAGGGTTGGAAGCTAGGGCCTGTTACCGGCGCCACGCTTGACGGTTTCAAGTCATGGATCGCTAACGGCGACACGGCCAAGCCGTTCTCGGGGATGGAAACCGATGCTGCCCCCGATGTGCCTGCCGCCCCGTCTATCCTGCAGCCCCGAGACGACAAGCGCCCAGATCCAGAGCCGCTTGTGCGCGGGTCCGATTTCCGCAGGGTGCCAATTCCGGCTATTGCCGAGGGTACGCCGCTTGTATCCTGGGCCAAGGAGCAGTTGCTGGAGCGCGGGCGAAAGACTGGCAATGAGTTCCTCCTTGCCATCGACGACGATGGCAGCGTGGTCGACTTTGGCACGACGGACAAAACCGACTTTGTCGGCGTCAACGCCAAACTGGCACGGGCTTTTGCAAACCCTGATCGACGCCTGGTGGTGATGCACAATCACCCGGCAAACCGCCCACTTAGCAAGCCTGATCTGACGATGTTGCTCAATCCAGGCATCTACTCGATCTGGGCCATAGGTCATGAAGGGCGAGAAGACAGGGCAGCGCTGACAGACAAGGCTCGCGCTGCGCTCGCCATCGACGGAGATCCCGCAGATGTTATCGCAGCGATGGACCGCTTTGACGCCGCCATGCGGGATGCCGAGCGTGGGCTTTACGTGGCAATGTCGGCCAAAATCGAGGATGGCAGCCTGACGCTGGATCAAGCCAGCGAGGCGCACTTCGCCGCAGTACCCGAGATGGCACGGCGCGCAGGCCTCATTGATTTCACAACCAACCAGCCGTATGATCCTGCTAATATACCGATGCTTGATCGGCTGATGGATAACGCGGCCCTCAAGCTCGCAAGGACCCTTCTCAATGAGCGAGAAACATCGCAGGCTTCTGATGCCCGGGTTTTACGATCCGCCGTCGCCGTTCAGCACATTGGAGAGCTGGAAGGTGTGGCTGAAAACCGTGGAGTCGTGGAAGGACGGGACAAAGGACAAGGAGGCCTATCTGAAAGAGGCCAGAGCTATGATCAGTCAGAAGCGCAAGGTCGCAAGCCTCGGCGTCTGACCGGCTCCCGCCGCATTTCCGAAAACAGCATCGTCGAAGCTATCAGCGGCAAGTGGACCGACCTGAACCCGACGGTTCTCGCCACCGTGCCGCTCAACTACTTCGTCGAGCTTGCCCGCCCCAACATGACCGCCGTGAAGGAATACATGAGCGTCAAACGGCTCATGGACGCCTATCGTGGCGACAAGCACGCAAATGCTGACGCTATCGCTGGCGACTGGCTGAAATACATGCGGCTCGGCTTTGGCAAGACGAACAAGGCCAAGGCGCAGCAACTCGCCGACCTGATGCACGACAGCACGCTTGCCGGCATCGATCCGAGCCTGACGGACGATGAAACCAAGGCGAAGGCTGGATACGACATCCTGCGCAAGCGGTACCAGGCGCTGCCGGCATCCGGCAAGGAACTGTTCGCCAAGGTGCGCGACGCGTACCGGGCCCAAGCAGATGAGCTCGACCAGATACTCCTCGACAATGTCCGCAAGTCGCAGCAGATCGCGAAGGACCAGGCCGAGGCACGGTACCGCAAGAAGCTGGAAGAGATCCGCGACGCGAAGATGAACCCGATTGATCGGCGCAAGGCGGAAGAGGATGCGGCCAGCCGGTACAAGTCCGAGAGCACCAAGATGGACTGGTCGGCCAAGGCGCGGTTGACCAAGCTGCGGATCCAGTTCGAGAGCAACCGCGTTCCGGCGCCTTACTTCCCGCTCGGCCGCTTCGGTCAGTACTATGTCACGGCAAAGGACGTCGACGGTAGCGTGATCAGCTTCTCGAAGTTCGAGCGCGCCGCCGATCGCGACAGGTTTGCTCGCGAGATCCAGAGGGATTACCCGGGCGCGGCCGTTACCAAGGGCGTGATGAAGGACATGACGGACCCGCGCGCGGCGATGGACCCGCGCATGGTGGCCGAGGTGGAGGCCCTGATGGGCAACGCCGGTGTGGATCGCGAATTGGTAGACGCTCTGTATCAACGATTTTTGGAAACGTTGCCGGAGCTTTCCATGCGGAAGCGCTACATGCACCGCAAGGGCACGGCCGGTTTCGACACAGATGCGCTGCGCGTGTTCTCGTCGCACATGTTCCATGCTGCTCATCAGCTCGCAAAGCTGAAATACGGGCTGGAACTGCAGGAACTGGTCAACACCACATTCGACCAGGCGGAGGCCGCAGACGATCAGACCCGCGCCATGCGGCTGGCAAACGAGATGGCCAGCAGGCACAAGTGGGTCATGAACCCCACTGGCGGATCGGTCGCGCAGACCATGACCAGCACGGCGTTCGTATGGTTCCTAGCCGCCTCGCCCGCTGCCGCCGTTCTCAACCTGACGCAGACGCTCATGATGGGCTTGCCTATCCTCGGCACGCGGTTTGGTGGCATCGGTCGCGCCAGTGTCGAAGTGGCAAAGGCGTCGGCCGATCTGATCAGCGGCAAGGGCAGCGTGCGCGACGCGAACCTCAGCCGTGAGGAAGCTGCGGCGGTGGACGCATTCTACCGCAGCGGCATGATCGACAGGACCCAGAGCCACGATCTCGCAGGCGTAGGGGATACCGGCGTCAAATACTCGCCGCTGCGTTCACGGGTCATGGCTGTAATGTCCTGGGCGTTTCACAATACCGAAGTATGGAACCGCGAGACGACGGCGCTCGCTGCCTATCGCATGGCACGCAAGGCCGGGCAGAGCCATCTGGACGCGATCGACAGTGCCCATGATCTGACGTGGAAGACGCATTTCGATTACTCGAACAGCAGCCGTCCACGGATCATGCAGAACGACTTTGCCAAGGTCGCGCTCGTGTTCAGATCCTACTCGATCAACATGCTTTACCGCATGTTCCGAGACATCCATCAGTCGGTGAAGGGCGAAAGCCCGCAGGCGCGACGCGAGGCTCGGTACCAGCTGGCCGGTGTCACTGGCATGATGGCACTGATGGCAGGTGTGACCGGCACGTTTGGGTTCAACCTGATGATGGGCGTTGCCGGACTCGTGTTCGGAGACGATGACGATCCGATGGATTTCGAGGAACGGTTCAAGGCCGACGTCATCGACATTCTGGGGCCGGAGCTTGGTGGCGTGGTGCTAAAGGGTGTGCCTGGGCATTACATGGGCGTTGATCTGACGAGCCGCATCGGCATGCCAGACTTGTGGTTCAGGTCACCCGGGCAGGATCTGCAGGGCAAGGAAGAGTGGAACTACTGGGTCAGCCAAATTCTGGGCGCAACGGCCGGCATTGGTGAACAGTGGTTCCGCGGCGCTTCGCTCGTCATGGAAGGCGATGTTGCGCGCGGCGTCGAGGTCGCGGCGCCAAAGTTCATCCGAGATCCGATGAAGGCTTTCCGATATGCGAGTGAAGGCCTGCAGTCCATCCGTGGCGACGAGCTTCTGCCGGCCGACGCGATTGGCATTCATGGTGCCGTGGCGCAGGCCATGGGTGTGTCTCCCGCCATCGTATCCGAGACATGGGAGCGCTCCGGCGCGCTCAAGAACGCAGAGAAGCGCGTGATGGATGAGCGGCAGCGCGTGGTCAATGCCTGGGCCATGGCAGCTTTGGCCAAGGACAAGGAGGCCGTTGCGGAGGCGATCGAGCGCATAAAGGCGTTCAACAAGAAGCCGGTGCACAGCGCGATCCCAATCACCCAGGACACGCTCAAGCGCTCAATCAAGACGAGGGTGCGCAACGCTGCTAAGCGCGAGGACGGCGTTCTGATCCAGAACGAGATCCTTAGTCAGCGGCTCAGAGCGGCGATGCCGGAGCGGCTTTATTGAGCAAGCTAACCTGACGAAGAACAAAAAAGGCGGCTACCAGAGCCGCCTTTCCCAAACGCGTCTTGCAAAACTCAAGCAGCGACGAGCTCGTATGAGCTCGCACCGTTATCGTTCGCAAACTTGATGTTGATAGGCTGGGCCTGAGCCGTCGGAATGCTCTGGCGAGAGAGCTCCTCGATGCCAAGCTGCAGGCCAAGGTTCAGCTTTTCCATGGCGAGCTTGCGAATGATCGCCTCGGCAGCACTATCAATATCGTATTCACCACGCTCCCAGCGGCCAATGGACTGCTTGTCATGATGGACCACAGCCGCCAGTTCCGATTGGGTGTAACCCATCTCGGTCCGCAGGAATCGCAATTCCTCGCCGGTCATGCCGTGCTTGTGTGACACGATCCCTTGGGAAATGCGAAGGTGAAGCTCATTGATAGCCGGAATCGTGATGATCTCATCACCGGCATCATCTACGTGGAACACCAGGCCGTCGATGAAGACGTTCTGCAGTCCGCACTCAGTGTAATGATACCTATTCATCTGTCTCTCCTATTATGCTTCCAGAACGCGTTTCCGGTTCGTCAACCCACATCACCGTGGCGATCTTTAAGAAGCACCCTTCACTCTCAGGGATAACAACAACTCTTACAGCACGGTTCCCACCGTTCGGGCACCGACATTCCATGGCGTACTTGTGATAACCGGGTCGCGTCGACGCTTGGGGCGGCAAATGCACGAACCCGTTTTTTAGCACGTACAGAACGTCACCCATGATAAGGCCGCGTTCCAACATGCGTTCACGAGCATGTTTGGTATAGGTGACCGTCAGCGAAAGCGACTTTGCAATTGCCCTGATTTTCTCAGCGGCCTTGTTTACGTCCCACGCTTTTTCGTCCACAACGAACCTCATTCACACATTTCTTGTGTGCATGTATATCACCATGATACCTTTGTGTAGGGCATGAATCATTAAACTTTTGTTACTTGCAGAAATGACACAGCCCAGCCAGCTACGGGAGCGGCGCGGCGGCTAGACGATAGAGCACTACCTATCAAGCGCGGCGCCAACTAGGACGATTTCTTTTTGTCCATCCTTACCTTCGACAAGGATACGCCCTCCGTCGGCAACAATCTCGGTCATCCTGCGGTGAAGGATCAGCGCCTCGCGCACCAGCGCGCAGCGGCTAATGCCCTTGCGCCGCGCGGCCCTGCCGAGATCGTCGATCACGTCCTGCGGGGCTGACATTTGGAACTGTGCCATGGGTCAAGCCTCCTTTCGGTCATCCTGCCGCGCGAAAAGCTGGGCAAGCCTTGCGATTCCCTTCGGCGTGACGAGCATCTGCGCAACGGTGCGATCCTCATTCGTCTCGCGGTCGCGGTAGGTATGGGGTCGGTGCGCCAGGTAGCCTATGTTGCGTTTCTCGACATAGGCTTGCAGCGGGCCGATGCCGTTATGACGGTAGGCCCAGCGGTTAGCTTCAAGCCACCCTGTGAACTTGCGCTCCGGGATGTTCAGCACCTTGGCTGCAAGCCGGATGTTCATGGCGCCCTCAGACGCCTCGAGCCGATCGAACGCCTCAGCCTTCGGGGCAAGTTCCACCACCTTCTGCTCCGCGATCTGGGTGCGCGTCGCATATGTGGAGAGAAGGGGGACGAGGACAGCGGGGTCGGTCAGGTCAGGGACGGCTGTCGGCCGTTTCTGAACCTCAGCCTCGAGCTCCTGCCAGCGGTCGACCAGGCGCGCGGTGAATTCGGGGGAAAGTTGGGCGACGATGACGTAGCTGTCGCGCTTGCCGACGCGGTACTCTTCGACCGTCTTGGGTCCAGGCCCCGTATTCGATACTTCCTCAATTTGAGGAAGTGTGATCACCCCTTTCTCTGCAAGGGTTTCGATGGTCCGCTTGACGTTGTCATGCCGCTTCTCAACCAACACTGCGATTTCGCGACTCGACATGGTCAGTGGCTCGCCATCTGGTGCAGACGACGGCAGAAGGATTGGCGGCACCGGTGGGGGTGGTGGCGCCTTTTTCGCTGGGTGCGCCAACACGATAGCGGTCGGCGGCTCCGGCTGAGGGCTCTGCCCCGAAGTGAGTTTGTCCATCCATGCCCTCACGTCCGACAGTTTCCAACGCACGCAGTTTTCGCTGAGATTGACCGGTGCCGGGAAGGTGCCGAGGCCGATGCGGCGGTAGATTGATGTCTTGCCCTGGCGGGTGAGTTTCACCACGTCGTCCAGCTTCAACAGCTGGTCCTGCGCATCAAAGGGGAGAAGAGACTGCTGCGGCTTGTTCTGGTCGGTCATGGGTCATGCCTCCTTCGCAGTAAAAAGGGAACGCGTGTCGGTGAAGCCGGACAGCCAGTCGTAGCGCTGGCGGACCGTGGAGCCGGTTTGCATCGCTGATCCACGTGCCGCGCCAGCCGCAGCCGTGGCCGCGTGCATTTCGGGGATGCTGTATGCGTCCTCGATCGAGGCCAGTTCCATGAGCAGGAAGGCGTAGTAGCCGGCCATTGCCTCGGGGACGTTTAGGGCAAGTGTCGGCGCGACGTCGACAGTAGCGGCGGCGATGGGAATCGGCGCCAGCGAAGCCGCTGCCGCGAGCTTCAACACGGTCCGGCGTGTCGGGGATTGGGGACGTGGTTGCGCGCAAAGGCGCTTTCTGCTATCTTTCATAGCGCATTCCTTTCAACGGGTGATGTGGAGAAAAGAGCGGGAAGGTTCTCAGGCCTTGTTCCCGCTCTTTTCGTTTTCTGGGCGCTGGTAGGCGCGTTGGAGGTGATAAACCACCTCAGCATTCATGCTTCTGTTATTCTTAGCCGCCTCGATTTTTATCTGCTGCCGCAGGCCCTCAGGAAAGCGCAGCATAAATTTGTCCGCTGTTTCGCTTGGATACATGAAAGCTCCATTGTCGTAACATTGATAATGGCTATGAGCCACGTAATCACAGTGGCTGTTAGCCATCGTTGTGTCAATTCTAAAAATATGGCTCATAGCCAGAATGTCAGAAAGATCGCCTCAGAACGAAGACAAATACGTGCTCCGCTTCCCCGACGGGATGCGGGACACGCTCAAACAGCATGCCGCTGACAATAAGCGCAGCCTGAATGCGGAGATTATTGCCCGGCTGCAGCTGACGCTCAGACAGGACACGCTGGACCACCTCGCCTTGCCAGAAGGGAAATGGCAGGACATTATCGAGCGGGCGGTACGAACTGTGCTGGCTGAACGGTACGGAGAGGGTGGAGGGGAGCCAAAATGATGCCGGTATTCTGGCGAGTATGCGCGGGCGCAGCTGCGTTGATAATACTTTACGAGTTCGCCAAAGAAGTGGTCTGGTGGGCGGATTCTGGAAGGGCGGCCGAAGATGTTCAAGGAGTGCTGATGGTAGTCGGCATTCTCGCACTCTTGGGGATTGCTGTTCTTGCGATCGTCGCCATTCCAGACGAGATCAAGGAAAGGCTATGGGCGCCCTTATGGAAGGCTATAGCGTGTGGGGGGCTAACGTCGGTTAGCCTCGCCATATTTCTGAGCCCTGAGGGACATGTCACACTCTTTGCGGGCGTGATCGCCTTCTTTGCTGCTGGCGCATACTTCGGGATGAAGCAACAAGCCGACTATGACTGATGTCTACTGCGGCCCAATCCCAATCGCCGCCCGCTGCCGCTGTGCTAGGGCCCGTCGCAGGGCCTCTGGCCACTGGCTCTCTGGTACGCCCCGCCGCTGCAATTCGCGAGCAATCTCCTCCGGTGACTGCTCGTTCATGGGGCGCACGCCAGCAGCTTCTTCCGACGCTCGAGTTCGAGCAGCTGCTTGCGCCGACTCCCGCTCCGAGGCCGCGTTGCTTGTCTGCGGAGGCGCCCGCTCCCCTCCGAGGCCAAATGCTGAGCGGGCTGGCGCAACAGGCTGGCCTGTTGCCGTATCAACGATGACCTTGCGCCCGGTGCCCCCGTTGGCTGCCGGCGCGCTTGACGGATCGGCAAGGCCAGGCTGACCGCTCTGGAGCTCGATCTCCTGCGCGATCATTTTCTCCTGCTCGTCGCGCGGCAGATCGTCGAACTTCTGCTCTTGTCCGTCCAAGCCACCGTCCATGCGCTTGCGCAAGCTACTGATTGCCGCCTCGCGGGTCGGCTTGCCCGACGTGCTGTATTTGGCGTCGATCTTCTTTTCTTCTTCGTAGGTGCCCAGCTTGGTCTGACGATCGGTTTCTGCCTGCTGCGCGGCCATCTGCGATTCCCACGCCGCCTGCGGGTTCAGGTATGTTCCGATCAGCTTGGGCACCTGGGCAATCGGCAGATCCTGCGCGAACTCCTTGCCATCAGGGCCCTTCATGTTCAACCGGTAGCCCTGCAGCTGGCCCTTGGGGTCTACGATCGTATCCTGCCCAAGGATCTCGTAGCCATGCTGGATATAGCCCTTGTGTTTTCCTGCGGCCTGGGCGTCGGCGAGCGCGCCGGCGATGTCACCGTTCTGCGCTTTCCACATGGCGCTCGTGGCAAGCTTGGCACCCGCGCGGGTCTCGGCATCTTCGCCCCAAGCCCTCATCTTCTCTGCCATTTCCGGGTTGTTTTGGGTCAGGTAGGTCTGCTGTAGCTTTGGGAGCGCCGTCTTCGTCCAGTACTCTTCGAACTGATCCGGCTGTGCCTCGCCAGTCTTTACGCGGGCATCAAAGTCGGCCTTCGCCTGCGTGTTGATTGCGCCGATTTCGTCGCGCTGCTTTGTCTTTAAGTCGAACTCGGACTGCTCGCGCTGAGAGGCCTGTTCATATAGCTTTTCCCGCTTCGCAAGCCGTTGATTTTCAGCCTGCTTGTTCCAGCCGTCGACAAATCCCCCGAGACCGATTCCCAGCATCAGGCCATCTCCATCATTCTGTCGCGCTCAATAGGCGCGGCGTTTTTAATCTTGCCGGGGCGGCTCGGTGCGCGACGGCGCGCGGGCACTGGTCCGACCTCGTCGCCAAGGCCGATTGCGGATGCAAGCTGGTCCACCTTGGCGCTCAGATCTTTGATCGCGGCCATCGAGATGCCGATCGCATCCTGAGGCGCGATCGAGCGGCCATCACCCTTGCCGGTCTCCCGCTGGAAGTCCTGAGCGTAGGTCCCGATGTGTTCGCCCTCATCGGCGATGCCGGGCTTGTACTTCCACGACTCGACGCGCATGTTTTCGACGGCATCGAGCGCCGCACCTTCCTCGATCGGTTGCTTATCTTCCTTGAGATTTTCATCCGAGGTGAATGGGATCGCCTTGACGACGGTGCCGAGGAACTGGCCGAACCCGGCCGCATTTTTTGCAGCGATATCCTGCTCCGCCTTCCAGCCTTCGAGCTGCAATCCGTATTGCTGATTGAGCGTCGAGCCCATGCCCTGGTAGCCTTGCATCGCGCCGCTGAAACCCTGCGACATGACTTGTGGAGCTGCGAGTGCTTGCGCGTTGGTGGCTTGCACTCCCGACAAGGCAGTGCCGCTGGCGCCAACGCTGCCAGCAGCACCGGCGGCCGCGGCCGACGACGCACCGCGGCCCATGTTGGCGACGTCGGCCGTCAGCGCCAAGCCCTTGTCGCGCACCATGGTGCGGGCATTATTCGCTGCACCCGCCTCGGCCA
>Ga0194138_10000586_pt1 | contig 17334 bp, 20 predicted proteins | sample TARM_MetaG_T2_14_FD_134022 | JGI IMG/M metagenome (GOLD analysis project Ga0194138, IMG submission 134022) | Freshwater microbial communities from Pennsylvania, USA, analyzing microbe dynamics in response to fracking - TARM_MetaG_T2_14 (version 2) | ecosystem: Environmental > Aquatic >...
CTGTTCAGTGGTCGGCGCGTCAAGCGTGGCTTGTACAAGACGGGAAGTAGTGTACTACTCAACAGTGACGTGAACGGCGCAGCCAATATTCTCAGAAAAGAAATCGGTGACGACTGGCTGATTAGCCAGATCGAAGCCGGTAAGGGCGTTATGGGCACGCCCGTAGCAGTCAAACACATCGACCTGCTACTAGAAGCGGGGCTACGGCCCCGCGAAACCATGTCTAACCGCGAAGCGGCTTAGGCGTGGTAGTTCATGCTGTGGCTTTGAAGATCACCACTGCGGCACTGGTGCCATCAAAAGCTCCTGCAAACACCTCGCCGTATTGGACACAGAACCCCGGCAACAGACTTTCGAGCTTACCCCTTGCCGCAGCAGGGAGAATCCCGAGCAAGCGCCCCCCCGGAGCGACGAGGCTTGCAGCCTTCTCCACATGCGCCTGCCATCTGCGCTCACTGAAAGGTGGGTTCATCAGCACGGCGCTGTACCGATCAGAGGTTTCCCAGCCGAGAAAGTCGGCTTCAACAGTGGTCAGTCCCTTCTCACGCAAGATCATGCAGTGCAGGGGGCTTACTTCAACGCACAGCGTCTGATCGGCCGGAAGCAGGGCGGCAATACCACCCTGGCCGGCGCTTGGCTCAAGAATCGTATCTGAAGCGGTGATAGCGGCCCATTCGACAAGGCGTTGAGCAAGCGGTTCTGGTGTCGGGTAATACTGATGGCTCTTCTGGTCAGGCAAATACCCTCGGGCGATCACTTCGGCAATGACCGGCTCCGGGTTGTAATCAAACTTCCAGTAGGTCAAGTGCTTGTGTGTGCTGCAATTCATCATCACGCCGCCCAGGGCCGACAGCACACGGGCAACCTCGGCAAGTAGGTGCTTGCTGGTTTCGCCTGTTCTGTAATGAGCAAGGGTATTCCTCACTACCATCCGATCATGCTGCCGGAAGCCACTGGAGGCAGGACGCAGGACAAAGTGCGGTTCCATTCTGGCTATCAGGGACAACACCGCATTGCTGATAGGGCGCTCAAAGAGGGGACGATTTTTGAAACCAGTACCTTTCGTGCGTCGTGGCGGCCGCCGGGAGGCTTCAGGGATCGCTTGCGGATAAAGGTAGGCCAGCACAGCATTCAGCCGGTAGGCCATCTCCGGGTGAACTTCGACATGAGTGGTGCCAACCATGTAGGCACGAACCCGGAAGCTGCCGCCGTCACACTCAACCCACTCGCCGGTTGTCGCCCTGGCCGTCTTCAGGATCACGGATGTCGTTGATCTGGCAGGCTCGTCGCGCCCCATGAACAGAGAAATAATAACCCTCAGATCATGGAAAACCCCTTCCATGCTCCAATCAGAACTACCCCACTCGTTGAATACGCCGGATGTGATCATGCGCTTATTGAAACCGCAGGGGCTGTTGGTGACATGAGTGCGACTCAGGGCTCTGAACACCCCATCAACGCGCTCGGCCAGAAACGCGGGGCGGCGAGCCAGCAGGCTGTCCACGGTAGCTCTCAGGTTCGCCTCATTGAACTCAACCATGTCCATTTCAGGCGACTCGCCACGCTTATACCGAGGCTCCCGCCATGCGTTGAGCATGGTATGCCATTCTGTGCGACGAGCCTGGGGCATTAAATCCATGAGCCCGATGAGATCCAGGGCACGCTGCCAGTAGGTCGAAGTCAGCTCATTCAGCGCACCCTCAAGAGAAAAGATTTCCTCGAACGAAGTGGCGTGCTTCAGTGATACATAAGACCCGTGCCGATCCCTGGCATTCCCGGCGAAGAAATAGCCCATGACACCTGATACCTTCTCCTGAGTTACGAGCTGGTGAACCTCGACAATCCGTTTTTTCAAGGCCTCGTACTCGCCGGTCAACTGAGACAGCACATCGGAAGCAACCGGCGCAAAAAACCTATCGAGAACATCGGGAATCAGGGCAGAGTCGTCCTCGGCCAAGAGGGTGTCGTGAAGATGGGAATCGAACATGGGAGGCACTCCAGCGTAGTGAGATGCCACCCAGGATCTCCCCAGTTCGGGAAAACCCAAGGAAAACCCGCACAAAACATGAAAACCTTGCATGTGCTGCAACATTGGTGCAGTATTCCCGACGTTCAGCAACGTCAATAAATTGCTCCGGAGGCATAGCACATGGTCTTTGATCGACTGAAGGTTTCCAGCATTGTGCAGAAGGGCTTAATTGCTCAAGCCGTTATTCGGCAGTTGGACGAAGACGATTGCTCGTGGGTGCTAGAGTTTGAACTCACAGACGGACGGATAGAACCGATGACTCGGGCTCGAAAAAGCACCCCAAAGTGCTACAAGTCCTTGGATGCGGCGCTTAATGACGCTCACACAGTTGGTCTGAGAAAGGCAGTTATAGAAATGACATAACAGAAAAGTAAAAGGCCCATCGTGGCGACGATGGGCCTTTCAGTACAACGAACTCCCGTTCCAAGCAAGGATAGAGTCGTTTTACTACACACACAAAGCAACTTTACGGTTCGCAGCCTTGTTGCTTTCCCACTCCGACCTTGCTGGGACGGAGCGGGTTTTGTACACCCTCTAAAGAGTACAAGCAAATTATGACCCCAAATCCTATTTCGTGCAACACCCGCACAAAAAAACCCCTTTTTCTCGATGTTTCTCTCTGTCTCGGCTAGGCCAAAATGGCTATGCAGCGAGTGCAGGGCAAGAGAATACCCCCCGACAACCCACTCCACGGGTTGCGGTCAGCAATCGAGCATTTGCCCGCAGCACCGGGGAAACCCCGCTGCCTGACTCCCAAACAGCTCCGACTGCCGTTCTTTTCGCGGGCGCTTGAGGTTCTCTCGAACATCTCGCATCAGAGGGAAAAACTTCTTCCTCGGCTCCTCGCCTGGGGAGGAGAGCGACGAACACGAATCGAGGTCTATCAAGCTCTGGAAGCGATCAGCTCACCCATGTTGGCAAGGTATGACCTTGCCACCGGCATCCTCGGCTGGCTGGATGAAAGCGGTGCTTTCCACTTGAGCAATCAGGGCGCTCTGGCGCGTGACAGCCGGCTGACCCCTTCTATCGTCAACCGGCTTTTTAAGCGGCTGTCCGCTGTCGGCTATGTCCGCCGCCGCATCGAGCTGGTATCTGGTCGAGCGAACGGTGAACGGTTCATCAGAACCCGCGTGCTGATCCACTTCACCGACCTTTTCTGGAGGCACTTACGGCTGTCCCTCGCTCACGGGTTTGCCCGCAAATCTGCACGAAAGCGCCGAGCCAAAAAGGTCATGGAAGCCCAGGCCAAAAATCTCGCCGCACAGATGCAGATAGATCAGAAGCGCAAGCAAACAGAAAAAAGAAACGCTACCTTCATCAAGCAGAGATTGAGTGACCTCGGCCTGCCAAGCCAGACACCCAAAAAAACCGAGGCCCAGCTACGCGAGTTCACTGATCTACTCATACAGCTCAAGCTGGAACACCCAACGTACTCAGCAGCGGAAATCAGGGAGATGGCAGAGGAAATCCTGTCTCAATCGCCCTGAACGCCTGACGCAATCCCGCACCATTAACTCGCACGCAGCCCCAGGCAACCGCCTGGTGGAACCCGTTCACGCCACACACCCCAGAAATCTTTTTTCTCTGGAATCCGGCCTAATCACGCGAAACGGCAGTTTCTACATCAAAAATGACCAAAAATTGGTCTTTTGGCACACATGACGGCTGGCCTTGAACAACCCTCGATCACGACTCATCTCCATACCCGCGATTTTACCTCCCCTCCATTACCATGCTGCGCATGGAAAACATGACCTACATCGCCTGTTGAAAAGCGCTGCTGTTTGAAGAGGCTCAATTTTCCGCTCACCGAGCTGCTGCGACGAATCCTGAGTAGACCGCGAAGACCTGCAAAAAATACCCGCGATTTTATACCCCCTCCATTACCATGCTTCGCATGGAAAAAATGCCCTAATCCCCGACGGGCAGCCGCCCTTGGGAAGCCGGGTTTTTGTGGGAAAATCGAGCGAGTCAAAACCCACGGAGATCCACCATGCAGATCAACGCCCTGATTTTCGCAGCCACCATCCTCCCACTGCTGACCGCGTGCAGCGACAAACCCTCAACCCAGTTTCCCGACGCACCGGGGCACTACGCTAGGATCGGCAGCAGCACGCTGGAGGTTCTGGTGATTCGTCGAGACGGCAGCAGATTCATGGACACAGGGACGCACACCAAGCTCGACCGCTGTGGGCCAGTTATCCTAACCAGCGACGGTCGCACCGCGCTGATTGAACCTAGCGGAATCAACCGGCCCTCAGATTGCCAGCTCCGCAGCGGGACTGAGTTCCAGGTCGTACGCTGACAGACCCACAAAAAACAAACCCAAGCAGCCGCTTGGGTTTTTTTGTACCCATGAGAGCCTGACTACATAGCTCCTCACAGTCAGACAGTCAGGGCCAAAAATTATGCAGCTTCGACCATACCAAGACGAACAGCTCACGCTTCTCCGGCAGGGTATTCGTGACAAGAAGACAATACAGATGCTGATGAGCCCAACCGGCTCCGGCAAAACTGAGGTTGCCAAAAGAATCATGCTTAACGCTTATGAGCGGGGCAAGCGTACCTTCTTCGTGGTCGATAGCCTGAAGCTGCTGGATCAAACTATTCGGCGCTTATCAGAGCACATGGGCCTGGGTGTGGTGCAAGGGGATCATGTACTGACCGATTACGCCAAATCCGTGCAAGTAATCAGCGTCCAGACACTACGCACTCGTATTGAGCTGTTACTGAAAAACTACCCACCAGAGCTGGTGATCATTGACGAAGCCCACGTTATCCATAAGGCGCACCTTGAAATCATCGACTGGTGCAGGGCCAACAACGTCCCTGTCATCGGGCTGTCTGCTACGCCCTTCCGAAAAGGGTTAGGCAAGGTTTTCGACCAGATGATTTACAACATCACTGTCGAGCAGCTTACCGATCAAGGGTATCTCGTACCGGCTGTGTGCTACGCGCCTTTTGCCCCATCCATGAAAGGCGTTAAAACAAACGCCTCGGGCGATTGGGTTGAAGACGAACTGGCAAAGGTCATGGGGAATGCAAAAATCCTCGGGAACGTAGTTGAACACTGGAAAGAACTGGGTGAAAACCGGCAAACACTGGTGTTCGCCTGCAACGTCAATCATGCCCGTCAGCTTGCCGACGCCTTTCTCAATGCTGGAATTATGGCGGCACACATCGACGGCTATATGCCCGAAGATGAATCCAAGCAAATCATGTCCCTATACGCCGATATGAAGATCAAGGTTCTCGTCAGTGTGGGAATGATCGCCAAAGGCTACGACAACCCGGCTACGTCCTGCCTGGTGATAGCGAGGCCAACCAAGAGCCTTATGCTGCACTACCAGATTCTCGGTAGAGGGCTGCGGATCAGCCCTGAAACCGGCAAAAAGGACTGCATCATCATTGATCACAGTGGCAACCTGCTGCTCAACGGTAAACCAACCGACCCAATGCCTGACCGGCTGGATATGGGGGAGGGGGACAACCCTGACCGAGCCAAAGAGCGCAAGGAACATGAGCGCAAGGAACATGCCTGCCAGATATGCAGCTTTGTCCACACCGGGAGCCTCTGCCCGAAGTGTGGTCACAAGCTGGAAGTGGCCGAGGGCATTACGACAGCGAACGGGAAGCTGGTTCCACTGGAAGATCGGAAAAAAGTTATCTCTGCGAACCACAAGACTGAGGTGTTCGAGCAATTGCTTGGCTACGCCCAAGCTAACAAGAAAAAGGATGGATGGGCTTTCTACGCCTACCGGGCCTTCATGGGTGAAAATCCGTCCAAGGAGGCGCAATTACATGGGGTGCCACGCGAAACCAGCGATGAAATTACCCGATGGGTTAAGGGATACAACGTACGCCGCGCCAAGGGCTATCAGAAGCGCGTAGGTTGAACGGAGAAGCCATGATGAACCCATCCATCCAAGAACAGATCAAGGCGGCTAAAGCGCAGCTACGGGCCGACCAGAAGCGCCTGAAAGGGAAGTCCACCCCGAAGCCTGCCGAATCGAAGGGGGAAGCGAGCGTCAGGCTGGCACTGACTCATGCCTTTGGCGACTGGTTTGCCGGGGGCGAGGTGGTAGCGGAGCTTGAACCGTTCGCTCACAGGGCATTTCGAGCGGACTTCGCCTTGCCGCGATACCGGGCAGCCATCGAAGTCGATGGCTGGCAGCATCATGGCCGGACGCTGTACGCCCACCATTCCGACCGGCTCAGAGGGATTTATTTCGCTCAGTTTGGCTGGGTTTGCTTCCGGGTATCCCACAAGCAGGCACTCTCCGACACGCCGATACTGATTGATGCGATCCAGACCTACATAAACCGGACAGAACCAACGTCCAGAGAGAGCATCAGCGTAGTCCGGGTAACGACACATAAAGGCTTTTACCACAAACTCACATCAGGCCACGATGACGCCTGACAATCACCAAAGCAGAAGGAAGCACCATGTCGAAGCGCAAGATCAAAACACTCCTGCTGTCAGACTTTATGCAGCTCATAAGCCGGAAGGACTGGCAGCAAAAGCAGACAGTAGACATCCATCTTTCCAAGCCGCGATTCGTGGATGACGGTTCCGAGCGAGCTGGTGAGATCGAGGTCTTTATCCGAGGAACCTTTGCCCTGACATCCACGCTGGACAACTACTCGATTACTTACACAGAGGATTTTTCCTACATCGAGGATGATCCAGATTCACTGTTTATCATCCCGCCAAGCGACGACATTGAAGATCTGTTCTGGTTCTATAGCGGGTTTCAAGTGGTTAATGAGGACGGTTGGCGCTTAGATCCACACGATCTCGCGGTTCACCTGGGCAAGTCCTTTCGGACAATCGACTACAAGGCGTTACAAGCGGACGGGCAAAAACTCAAGGAGGGGACTCTTCATTGATCGCTGATTGACCGGCAGGCGTTCATGCTGACCCTGCCGGTGTCACCGTTACACTGAGTCACTCTGAGGGAGCTTGACTCTGGTATTGCTTAAAGTGATCGAAGGTGTATAAATACCCTCATGGAAATCACTATGAGCACAGGCAGGGCAGCAAAGCTGCTCGGCGTTACGGTCAAGACCTTGCAGCGCTGGGAGCGCGAAGGTCGCCTGATTCCGGTCGCCAGAACAGACAGCAATCGCCGGCTTTACACCGAAACCCAGATTCGCCACTTCCTCGGCGCTCAAGGCGCGGGGCGAGTGCCAACGAAGCTGGTGGCGTACTGCCGCGTCTCCAGTGCAGCCCAGCGTCCCGACCTTGCGAACCAGCGCCGGGTTCTGGAGGAGTTCGTCGTCGCCCGAGGACTCGCAGGCGTCGAGTTTATCGAAGAGGTCGGCGGCGGCTTGAATTTCAAGCGTAAGAAGTTTCTCGCGCTGATGGACGAAGTTGGGCGCGGCGAAATCAAGGCGCTGATACTCGCGCACCGCGACCGGCTGACCCGCTTTGGCTATGAATGGTTCGAGCACTACGCCCAGTCGCATGGCTGCGAGATTCTGGTGCTCAACCAGGAGCGCCTGTCGCCCGAGCAGGAGATGGTGCAAGACCTGATGACCATCACGCACTGTTTTTCTGCCCGGCTCTATGGGCTGAGGAACTACCGCAAGAAGCTCGATGAAGCCCTGAATGCGAGCGTAGAGCATGAGTAACGCAGAGAAAGTCACGATCCATTGTTATGGCGGTTGCGGTCGATACATAACGCTTCGCAGAAGCAAGGTGTGCAATGCCCACTTCTACTTGTGTCATTCACGCCAGGATGGCCATAAGTGTCTCTCAAAGCTGCCGACGCTGGCGGCAGGAATGGTGCGTGTCTGTGAAATGAACGCAGCGGCACATTTCTGGGGTTACCGTGACGAGTGGCCAGATAATGAGACCGCCGCATCTGTGATGCGAGCGAGAGAGGTTCTGACGGCCGGCATTGCTCAAATGGCCATTGAGAAAGCCCGTAAATGCATCTGACCCACAAGATCGCTTTGCGCCCGACTGCCGAGCAGGCGGACTACTTCCAGCGTGCAGCGGGCACCGCCCGCAAGGTCTGGAACTGGGCGCTGAACGAGTGGAACAAGCAGTACGCTGGCGGCGGCAAGCCGAACGCGATGGCGCTCAAGAAGCAGTTCAACGCTATCAAGTACGACCTGTACCCGTGGATCAAGGACATGCACCGCGACAGCCATGCCCAGCCGTTCGCCCATCTGGGCAAGGCCTGGACGACCTTTTTTGCCGACCTCAAGGCCGGCAAGCAGGCCCACGAACCGCGCTTCAAGAAGAAAGGTCGCTGCCGTGACAGCTTCTACGTCGCTAACGACAAGTTCGCCCTGGATGGAAATTCGATCCGCCTCCCGAAGATCGGGGCCGTGGCTATGACCGAGGCGCTGCGCTTTGAGGGCAAGATCCTCGGGGCCACCGTCTCGCGCGCCGCCGACCGCTGGTTCGTCGCCGTGCAAGTCGATGTGCCCGAGGCCCAGGCACTGCGCCGTCGCACCGGCCACGGCACCGTGGGCGTGGATCTTGGCCTCAAGGCTGCCGCCACGCTGTCCAGCGGTGAGAGCATCCAGGCACCGAAGCCGCTGAAGGCCGCACTGCGCCGGCTGAAGATTCGCAGTCGCCATCTCAGCCGCAAGCTGGAGGCGGCCAAGCTCGCAGCCGGCTTCGCCCCCGGTGCCCGGCTGCCGAAAGGCGCCCAGCTCCCGGTGTCGAGCAACCGCCGCAAGTCCGCTGCGAAATTGGCAAGGCTGCACGCCCGTATTGCCAATCTCAGAGTGGATTTCACCCATAAACTCACGACCCAACTTTGCCGCGAAAACCAAGCGGTGGTGATCGAGGATCTGAACGTCAAAGGCATGCTGGCCAACGAGAAGCTGGCCAGGGCGATCAGTGACGTGGGCTTTGGGCTGTTCCGCGTCCAGATGGGCTACAAGGCGCAGCGCTACGGCACGCGCCTGGTGGTGGCTGACCGCTGGTATCCCAGCAGCCGGCTGTGTTCCGTCTGTGGCTGGAAGAACGAAGCGCTGACGTTGAAGGATCGGGAGTGGACGTGCCCTTGCTGCGGCACGCACCACGACCGGGACTGTAACGCTGCGTGCAACCTGAAGCGGCTGGCAACCGAAACTGCCCTACCCGTGGCGAGTCCGACCGGCAACGGCGGCGCTGCGGCGGGGATAGTCCCTGCCGTAGCCGGGAAAGTTACGCCTGTCAGAAACGGATGCGGTCAACAAGACGCGCCGGGGCAGGAAGAATCGCGTGAACACATTCGTTCACCTTTTTGATAGCAGTAAACACAGGAGTAAACAGATGTCCAGCGAGTCCCCGTTTCTGAAATACCGGCAGATTCTTGTTCACGAGTCCTATAGTACAGCGAAATCGCTCCAGGACTTTATCGTCAGTTGTTATAACCCAGATGCAGGCCAATTTAGGGGCGCGACACTGACTAACTTCGATGAAGAACACCTGGCCATTTTCTTCCAGTTGGCACGGCACTATCATGCTCATGGCGAAGATGACCCCGAGTTTATGGAAACTGCAAAAGCGATTCTTGATGCACGCAGAGCAAACGCCAACCGTATTTTCAGGCTGCTTGAGGGTGAACCTGAAGAGGTCAAAAAACAGGAACGTCTGGAACGGTCTGCTGCAAGAGCCCTCTACCATGCCCGCATTGGGCACGCCCAAGATATTTTAATGCAGCTTGAAGAGCTCCGAGCTATTGATCCTGATGATTACGAATATGGCCCAGCCGATTATTCCGATGAGCTTAACCGTCTGCTTGGTGAGGTTGATCGGCTGAAAGCGGCAGGCTTCCTCGACAGCGACTCAGCGGGCTCTTGATGACGCTGGGAAGGTTGAGTATTCTGAAGGTGCAGCCATCCCTGCTGCCGCCGTTTGTGAGGGGTTAGCGTTATCGTGCTGGAGTGATGCTGGGCACTCAACAATCTGCTCCCTCAACCTCGGTTGAGGGGGGTTAGCGTTATCGTGTTGGACTGATGCTGGGCAAATGTATTCCTTCGCAACGGCACCCAAGCCGCCCTTCTGGGCGGTTTTTTTATTCCGCTTGAGCCTGCTGATACTCCCTGTGCAGATACGGATTGCGGCCCCAGCGCGTGACGTAGGGGCTGTATCCCTGCTGGATTAGCCAGAGCCCTACATCGCCTGCGGGCACCCCGTCGATCTGCACGTTGCAGATACTGCGCCCGTACCGGCCCCAATCGTGGCACAGCACGCGCACCGGTTTGCCTTCGATCATCAGCTTAACCTGGGCAGAAATTTCAGCCCCTTCCCGTGAGTTACGCTGCGCGTTGGCGTGGACAGATTCTGGAGTGTCCACGTTCGCCAGCCTGACCCGGATGCTGCGATGCCGCTCATTCAGGTATCGCTGCCGGCCGCGATCTCCTGCCGCATCCGATACAAACCGGCTGAACAGATCCGGGCTGTCCAGATTTACATCATAGGTATCCCCATCAATCACCCGATGCACCACCCCGGCACCAATGGCCGGATGAGTCGGGGAGATCGAGCCTGAAGCGAAAGCCTGTCCGAGAACACCCTGGAGCAGTAGCCCGGCAGCCAGTCCAGAGAGAATAATTTTTCTTGTAGTCAAGGCCGTCCTCCATGCTACCTAAAGCGACACATAATAGATTTGCTCGCGGAACCATTTGCTGTAGAGATCAGGGCTGCGCCGAAACACATCCTGCACAGCCGGCACACGCCCCAAATCTCGGAAGGTAGCAACAATTGCTTGGTCTATGATCGAAACTCCGCTGCTCTCTTTGACAACAATATCTGTAATCTGCCCTGTAGGCAGTATTTTGACGGCCACAACGGCCTTCAAGCCCGACAGATGCTGAGGAGCGACAGGTCGATTGCGGTTATGCCAGGCGACAGAAAAGGCGTCGGAAACGCTTTTGTAGTGGCTGTAGAGGAACTGCTTTTCTGCATCTCCGAACTCAACAGCCTGCTCGCTCCCTACTGCTTCAGTACCGTTCCACTTCTCAAGCAGAATATCTAGGTACTGGCCCGCAACAAAACCTGCTCCAAATACAACGACCAGGAATAGCAGAAAGCTGAATGCATCTGACGCTATTGGTTGATCTTGTCTGGCTGAAGGCCTCGTAGCGCGAAAAGCCTTTGGATCATAGTAAAGATCATCATCCAGACGTGTTCTCTTTTCCCGAAACCAGTTCCTGTCGTCCAACCCCATTGCTATCTCCTTTCGATATTCAGTCGTAGACGAGATTGTATGCGGGCGCGAACCGCACAAAAGGCCTTAAATACAGCGAAAATCGGGCATTAAATAGCAAAAAAAAAATTGCCCTTGATGTTCTACTTCCCCTCAAGCAACCGAAGGGGAGGAGTGATGCGACTGAATGACATTGAAATGAGCATTGCAGTTGGCAGGACGGGGGCAGGCGAAACTATAACGGTTCGTGATCTGCTAACGATCCTTGCAACCGTGAGCGGTGCTCGACTGGGGTCACAGCAGTTCGACCAGATTCTTGCTGACCCTCAGATGATTCATGCGCCTGACACGATCTGCAATGCTCGCAGATACGGGCTGCTGGAGGCTATCTTGTCTGAGGCGATTTGCCCTCCGGGCTCAATTAGCTTGACCAGCTCGACGCCCTGCGCGGGGGAAGATCGAGCACTGAATATCCACATTGTTTCAAATACCGAAGACCTAGCGGGCGAGATGGGGGCCATCATTGACGGCCTCTTGATGCCCCATGAAAGCAGGAGCGCCACTTATGACTAAGCAAGACCTGATTCGCAACATCGCAATCAAGACAGGGCAGAGCCAAAATGATGTCTCTGCCATTGTTGATGCGTTCATGAGCACTATCAACGCTTCTATGGCTGCTGGTGAGCGCGTTGTCTTGACCGGCTTTGGCACGTTTGATCTTTCCCGCCGCCAGGCCCGAGAGGCACGCAATCCGGCGACGGGTGAAGCGATGCAGATCCCAGCAAAAACCTTCCCTCGATTTTCTCCCGGCAAGCACCTGAAGGATGCGGCGGCCTCTGCGCCTATTGACGCCTAACCCATTCCCTACCGGGGAGAGCCGTCCTTGAGGCTCTTCCCGCGTCATCAGCTCTGACGGAAATACCCTATGCAACTCACCGATGAGCAACAGCCGATCATTGATTACGAAGGTAAGCACCTCGTAGTAAAAGCGTTTGCCGGGTGCGGTAAGACAAGCACTCTTGTTGCCTACGCTCAGGCGCGACCAAACCAGCGGATTCTTTACCTTGCCTACAACCGGGCGATACGAGATGAAGGAGCGACAAAGTTCCCAAAAAACGTCGCGTGCAAGACCTCTCATCAGCTTGCGTGGCCTGAATATGGCAGCCGCTATCAGCACAAGCTAGGCAATCTGCGGTTGACGGACATCGCCCAGCACCTGAAGACCCGAAACTGGTCACTGATCAAGGCTGCACAAGCCACGCTAAATGCGTTCCTTAGCAGTGCTGACGAGGTGATTGATGTTGTTCATGCTCAGGCGGGCATGGAGTGCGAGGCATTTATCAACGCCAGCGAAGACTATTTGCTGGAGGTTGTAGAGGGGGCACGATCCCTGTGGGAGAGCATGACTGACCCGTCGTCCCAGCTTTCGTGTGTACATGATGCCTACTTGAAGCTGTACCAGCTCAGTAAGCCGATTCTGCCCTACGACACCATACTGTTCGACGAAGCCCAAGACGCGAACCCTCTTACCTCCGCGTTGGTAGCAGGCCAGTCGGCTGCAACAAAAATCTTTGTTGGCGATCAATGGCAGCAGATTTACCGCTGGCGGGGGGCTGAGAACGCGCTCGACCAGCAGATAGAGGCCGGTGCCGACGTAATGCACCTGACCAACTCGTTTCGCTTCGGCCCGCTCATTGCCGGGGTTGCCAATGTAATCCTCCGGGCTCAGGGAGAAACTCGTCGCCTGAATGGTCGGGGGGCAATGGATCAAGTGCTGACAACGCTGCACCATGGAACTCGTCAATACACCGTCCTAAATCGCACCGTGGCAGGCGTAATTCAAACCGCTATCGAAGAGGTGGAGCGGGGTAAAACGATCTACTGGAATGGGGGGATTGAGTCGTACCAGATTTCAGACATAGAGGACTTGCACAATCTGCGGGTCGGCAATAAAGACGCCATCACAAACCCCAAGCTCGCCAAGCAATTTCCGACTTTCGCGCAATATGAGAAGGCGGCAGAAGAAACCAAAGACCCTGAGATGATGAGGATGCTGAAGATACTGAAAGACCACCCCAGTGTTCCGCGTCTGCTTTCCAGCCTGAGAAAGAATATGGCTCTGGATGCAGAGGATGCTGATGTGGTCGTCAGTACAGCGCATCGCGCCAAAGGCCTTGAGTGGGACACGGTGGTGCTGGAAAACGATTTCCCTGAGACAGTCGAGCAAGACTACCGGCAAATGGACTCGCTGCAACGCTCGGACGAATTGAACCTGCTTTACGTTGCCGCCACGCGGGCCATGAAGACGCTCGTGATAAATGCTGCGATAGAAGAGTTGATACTGAAAATGCACGCAGAGGCCCGTCGTGCAAGGGCAAGCGTTCATGCTTGATGTCTTGATTGGGATTATTGCGCTGCCCACAGCGATAATCTGGCTCTGGAACAGGGTGCTGGTGGGAATGAATGCCTTTGTTTGGGACGCCTACCGTTACACAGGAATCATAGGCACGCCCATTCACGAAGCATCTCACGCCTTGGCGTGCCTCCTTTTCGGCATGAAAATCCAGCGCATTGTTCTGTATGCGCCCAATCCTCTAACCGGAACGCTCGGGTATGTCACCTTTTTGTACCGTGCGAACTCCATCACTCATGCTGTTGGCAGGGTAGTGCAGGGGGTTGCGCCGATGATTACTGCGGCGGCGCTGATGTTTCTTCTCATGGATATTGGTAGCACCATGGCAAAGCCAGGGTCAGTTACGCTATGGAGCTGGGTTGTGTCCGGCGGGCAGGCCACCCTACGCAATGCGAGCGAATTGTTTTTCTCTGGATGGTCGGGTGCCGGCCTGGTGTTGCTCGCCTCCCTGATGGCGTTGCATCTGATCCCCAGCGTCTCTGATGTTCAGGTATCGCTTGGCGGTCTGTTTGTTGTGCTCTTGGTAACGGGCCTTACGCTCTTGGGCCTTGATTTATTGCAGGCAAACGCAATCGCTCTTGGCATTGATCGGTTTATGGGGGTCGATCTCTACCTCTACGGAGGCATCGCCCTGAACGCGATTGAACACATCCTCTGGATGGGAGTGTTGGGGGTTACAGCAACGCTGGTGATGGCAATAATTGGCTCGCTGCTCGTTGTCTTACTGCCGTCGATACTTCACTACGCTGTTAATTTTGTAAGGGGTGCGCGGGGAGAGGTCTGATTCTCTACCAGCCAAATGTTTGTACGCCAAAACACTTGAACGTCAAGCCGGGTAAAGGCAAGATAAAGGAGCCGAAAGTTGGCCCGCTCGCTGCGCGGCAAGCAAGCACATCTCCTATATCGGTCGCAAATCTGCGGCCGCACATTCTTAGGCATACAGCCTGCGAATCTTTTGTCAGCGCATGTGCGTTGACAATTGACCATGCTTTGCATGGGTCGTTAGCTGACGACTGAATCCAGCAAACCAACCCTGTCGGGAGATCCTTCCCGATAATGGGGAGGACTCTCGCTTTAACCGTTATGGAGAAATCGAGATGTCTATCATCAACCTCACAAAGTTTCGTATCACGCCTGAACTTCAGGCGCTTGGCGTAGCTGACCTATCCGATTGGAAAGCATTCCAAGAGGTTAGAAATCTTCTGTTCTTCCCCACCCCCCCAACGGCGGAGTTGATCGCCGCTCGCGTTGAGCGGCTGGGAGAAATCGCGCTGGCTGAGTCCAAGCGCACCACCAAAACACAGGTACTTATTAGCTGCCCGCCATGGGTAGCTCATGCTCTGTGTAAGGAACTGCTGTACCACGGTCTTCAGCCAGTGGTCAGCTTCACCAAAAAAACCAATGAAGGCTGCCTTCAGGTCGTCGATCTGGTCAAGGCTGCCTAACAGTCACTGTTAGCAGCATCAAAACCAACCCCCAGGGGAGAACTTCCCTGTAGGGGGGATTCTCTTTTCTGTGGGCAAAAAAAAAGAAAGGAGAATTAAAATGCAGTTGACTTCCAGCGTTCCCGTAAGCGTTTTTGGCCTCAACATCAAGGCTGAAGCGCCCGCGTTCCAGGAAAATCACGAGCTGTCCGACTATGTTGGGGCGGTAAATGACAACTACTGCTTCCGGGAGGAAGTGCGTAAGCCGTTCATGAACTGGCTCTACAGCCCGTTTGGTGATGCCTGCCTTTTGGTGGGCCCAACCGGGTCTGGCAAGTCCAGCCTGGTCGAGCAGATAACTGCTCGCCTTCGGTGGCCCTGCATCACTGTCTCGGCTCACAGCCGGATGGAGATGCCGGAACTGACCGGCTTTAACTTGCCTATCACCGATCCGGTGTCTGGCGACCTGAACACGAAGTTTGTGGACGGGCCGCTAACAAAGGCAATGCGGCTGGGGATGGTGTTCGTGCTCGATGAGTACGACACACTTGATCCGGCAGTGTCGGTGGGTCTGCACGCAATTCTGGAGGGTCGCCCTCTGGTCATTGCGGAAAACGGTGGTGAGGTTATTCATCCTCATCCCAATTTCCGTTTTGTCGCGTGTGGCAACACAGCGGGTCAGGGAGATGAAAACTCCCTGTACTCTGCGACGATGCAGCAGAATCTGGCGACACTCGACCGCTTTCGGGTGTTTGAGATCGGCTATATCCCGAAGAAAGAAGAGATAAAGCTCCTTATGGATGCTGTGCCGGGGCTGGATTCAAAACTGGCCGCCAGCATGGCCGAGATCGCCTGCGCGATTCGCGCTCGCCACATGGGTAATGGCTCCTCGTTCCTCAGCGTAACAATGTCCACTCGGACGCTGCTGCGCTGGGCTCGAATTGCCAGCACCTATGCTCATGTTGGAGCACCTGAGCCTGTGCAAACAGCTCTTGCCGAGTCGCTGCTTAACCGCTGTGACAAGGTACAACGCCTGGCAGTCGAAAAGATTGCTCAAAGCATCATTGGTGGAACCTGGACGAAAGAGTCTTAACCATCAAATCCCTACGAGGGGCTTCTCCCCCTCGGGGGAGCAGTCCCCTTTTTTTATGAAAAAAGGAGAATTGCAATGTCAACATCAACGCAGGTAGTACAGAACGAGATCCGCATTCTGGATCAGATTCTTCTGCTTGATTTGTCCGGCATCCACTTGTGGACAGCCCGGAAAAAACTCAAATCCTCAATGCTGGAGGGGAAAATCCCGCCAGCAACGCTGGCATCACTTGGCTCTATGCGTGTCATAGATCCGCAGGAGCTAAAACCCTTCGAGAAGATCAAGCGTCGGGCAACCAGTGTCCTGGAGAACTACGGCATCAAATTCCTGGGCGGCTACGCCGTTCCGCAGGAAAAGATCCGTGATGTGGTCGATGAGCTCGAAGCTCTGAAGAACCAGTTCTACGACCTGAAAAACAACTTCATCCCGAACTACGACCGCTGGGTAACTGAGTGGATCGACAAGGATTGGGAGCGTCCTGAGTGGCGCGAGGCGATTGCGCGTTCGGTAACACCGAAAGCGCAAGTCGACCAGGGCATCCAGTTCGGCTATGCGGCTTGCCGCGTAGCTCCGGACGGCGATAAGCACCTGAGTCAAACCCTCGGGAGTCAAGTGCGTGGACTGTCTGATCAGTTGTACAGCGAGACGGCAGAAACCGCAGAGCGTTTGATGGAAACCGGCTTGGCCACACGTGGCCATGTCACCCAGACAACCCTCAATACTGTGCGCAGAATGAACAACAAGCTGAAAGGCCTGATGTTCCTGTCCGGCGATGTTAAGGCCTTGGCCGACTACATTGACGAGATCCTTGATTCGCTACCAAAAAACGGTGTGGTCAACGGTACGCAGTACAACCAGGTGGTCATGTTGGTGTCATCGTTGTCCGAAGAGGATTCGATTCGCCGCTTGATCAAAAACCTCAGCCAGGCGAACGGTGCGCAAGCATCTGAATCTGCTGAGTTGGTCCAGTTGCCAGAGGTCGTTTCAGCGAAGCCACAAGCTGAGCCGGAATTGCCGCCTGTGTCGTTGGATCAAATTACTGAGGATGAAAGCCCGATGGTTGGCCAGATGCGGATTTCGGTGAACGTGACCGAGCGTTTCGCTAATACGTGACCGGTGCTTCCACCCCGGTTGCGCGGGTTCTGGATTGTAATCGCATCGGTCACGATGCGGCTTGTTCCTCGGCTTTTTTTCGGCGCAGCGACTCGCCTTTCATC
>Ga0194138_10000590_pt1 | contig 17239 bp, 13 predicted proteins | sample TARM_MetaG_T2_14_FD_134022 | JGI IMG/M metagenome (GOLD analysis project Ga0194138, IMG submission 134022) | Freshwater microbial communities from Pennsylvania, USA, analyzing microbe dynamics in response to fracking - TARM_MetaG_T2_14 (version 2) | ecosystem: Environmental > Aquatic >...
ATCACCGCTTGCACGCGGCCGGCTTCTTCGAGCTGGTCGATCAGCCCGAGCTGGTGCTGATGGTGGCCACCGGGGACGAGTGCGAGCGCCTGTTCGCGCGGCTGGCCGACGAGTCGCTGGCGGTGTTCCACGTCAAGACGGCCGCAGAATTCGGCACTGCGGCTGCGGGGCCGGACAACGATGCGTGATCGGTGCTGGGCGACCGTTCTGCAGGCTGCCCGGGGCCGGCGGCTGAGTGCGGCGGTTTCTGAATCAATATTTTTTGGATATTGATCCATAGCCGATGGTTTCTGGATCGTATGGATGGCGGATCCTATCCTGAGCGTCCATTTTTTACGGGCGCCCGTGCAAGACGGGTGTTTCCAACGCGATGAACGGCGACACGGCGGCCCGCGCGGCCGTACCTGCGCCGACGCCCGAAGCGGCGCCGACGTCTCCCCTCCACATCCGGCAAGGCACGCCCGAATTCCGCCGGGCCAGTCTGGCGCTGTTCGCCTCGGGCTTCGCCACGTTCGGCCTGCTGTACTGCGTGCAGCCGTTGCTGCCCGAGTTCTCGAAGGATTTCGGCGTCGGCGCGGCCGGCAGCGCGCTGGCGCTGTCGCTCAGCACCGGCGTGCTGGCGGTGGCGATGATTTTTGCCGGCATCCTGTCCGACCGGGTCGGGCGGCGGCCGGTGATGGCGGTGTCGCTGCTGGCGTCCTCGGTGCTGATGCTGCTGGTATCGCTGATGCACCAGTGGCATGCGGTGTTGCTGCTGCGCACCTTGCTGGGCCTGACACTCAGCGGCGTGCCGGCGGTGGCGATGACCTGGCTGGCCGAGGAAATGGACGCCGGCTCGCTCGGGCTCGGCATGGGCCTGTACATCGGCGGCAATGCGGTGGGCGGGATGAGCGGGCGCCTGATCGCCGGTGTGGTGGCCGATTACTGGGGCTGGCGCGCCGGCGTGGCGACGGTGGGCTGCATCGGCCTGATCGCCACCGCGGTGTTCTGGAGCCGGCTGCCGGTTTCACGGCATTTCGTGCCACGGCGGGCCGACCTGCGCGCGCTGCCAGCCAGTTTTGCCGATCTGTTCCGCGATGGCGGCCTGCCGTGGTTGTTTGCGCTCGGCTTCGTGCTGCTGGGCGTGTTCGTGACGATGTACAACTACCTCGGCTATCACCTGCTGGCACCGCCCTACCGACTCAGCCAGACAGTGGTCGGGCTGATCTTCACCGTGTACCTGATCGGCAGTTTCAGTTCGGCCTGGATGGGCCAGCTGGCCGGGCGCATCGGTCGCGCGCGCGCGCTGGGCATCTCGCTCTGCCTGATCCTTGCCGGCGTGGCCTTGCTGGCCTTGCCGCAGCTGTGGGTGATGGCGCTGGGCATCACCCTGGTGACGTTCGGTTTCTTCGGCGGGCATTCGGTGGCCAGCAGCTGGGTCGGCAGTCGCGGCGGCCGGCACCGGGCCGAAGCCTCGGCGCTGTACCTGTTCGGCTATTACCTAGGTTCCAGCGTGGCCGGTGCGCTGGGCGGTTTGTTCTACACCGCGCATGGCTGGACGGGCGTGTGCGTTTTCGGCGCGATGTTGACCTTGATCGGCCTCGGTCTGGTGTGGCGCTTGGCGCGGCTGCGTTCGGCGCATCCGGTGACGATGCCGGCGGCCGGTTGATTCAGCGCTTGGCGGTGCTTGCGCGCAGCAATTCGACGAAGCTTCGCACCCGCGCCGAGCGTTCGTCGCGGCGGTAGGCCACGTGCACGTCCGAGGCGGCATCGCGGTCGGCCAGCGGGACGAAGCGCACGCCTTCCACGCGGATGTGCTCGCACGAGGCGGGCAGGATCGACACGCCCAGCCCGGCCGACACCAGGCCGATGATGGTCGAGGGTTCGCGTGCTTCCTGGGCGATGCGCGGGGTGAAGCCGGCGCGGCTGCACAGCGCGATGACTTGGTCGTGGATGCCGGCGCCGGCGCTGCGGTCGAAAGTGACGAAGGGTTCCTGCGCCAGCAGGCGCAGTGGCAGCGCGGGGTGCTGCGGGTCCAGCGAGGCCAGGGCGGGGTGGTCCCCACGCATCACCACCGCGAGCGGGTCGCGGAACAGCGCCTGCGATGCCAGCGCCTCGGGCAGGGCGCGCTTGCGGATGATGCCGAGGTCCAGCCGATGGTCGAGCAGGGCATCGATCTGCTGCAGCGTGTTCATTTCCAGCAGGTGCAGGTGCACGGCCGGCGATTGTCGGCGGAAGGCGAAGATCGCGGCGGGGATCTGCGGCGACAGCGGCGTGGCGCGGGTCATGCCGATGCGCAGCTCGCCGGTTTCGCCGCGCTGGGCGCGCCGGGCCTGTTCGACTGCCTCGTCCACCCGGGCGAGGATGGCGCGGGCTTCGGTCAGGAAGGCCCGGCCGGCTTCGGTCAGCTCCACCCGGCGGCTGTCGAGCAGGAACAGGCGTACGTCCATCTCAACCTCGAGCTGGAGGATCTGCTGGCTCAGTGGCGGTTGCGACATGCCCAGCCGCTCGGCCGCGCGGCCGAAGTGCAGCTCGTCGGCGACGGCGACGAAATAGCGCAGATGGCGGAGTTCGATCGGCATGCCGGCAGTGTAGGCGACACGGGGAGCGGGCCGGCATGGCCGCCGGAAACGCTTACCGCTCGGAGTCGCCGGATTCGTTATAAGAAGATCTGCTGAAAAGATCCGGTTTTATGAGTTCAACGAATGCACGTGCCTGCGGGGACAGGTATTTGCCCTTGCGCACCACCACGCCGTAGCTGCGCGAGGGGAAGTAATCCTTCAGCGAGCGCGCCAGCAGCTTGCCGCGGTCGGCCTCGGTCAGGCAGATCGAGGGCACGATCGAGATGCCCATGCCCATCGCCACGTATTGCTTGATGATCTCCCAGCCGCCCACTTCCAGCGCCACCGTGTAAGGCACGCGCGCCTGCTGGAAGGTCATGTCCACCAGCCGGTAGGTGATTTGCCGGCGCGGCGGCAGGATCAGCGGATAGGGCGAAAGGTCTTCCAGCGCGATGGCCGGTTTGCCGGCCAGCGGGTGGTCGGGCGGGGCGATCAGCATCGCCTCGAAGCGGTAGACCGGCTCGTAGCTGAGGTCGGCCGGCACGTCGAGCATCGAGCCCACGGCCAGATCCACCGCGTCGGTGCGCAGCAGGTCGGTGCCGTCGGCGCTGATGGCGTTGTGCAGGGTGAGCCGCACATCGGGGTGGCGATTGCGGAAATTGGCGACTATCTTCGGCAATAAATACAGGATTGTCGAAGTATTTGCGGCAATATTGAGTTCGCCTGCGTCCAGCCCGAGCAGCTTCTGGCGGAATTCGCCCTCCAGCCCGTCCAGATTCTCGACCAGCGGCTGGGCCATGTCGTAGAGCAGCTGGCCTTCGCGGCTGGGCAGCAGGCGGCGGCCGCTGCGTTCGAACAGCTTGACTCCGAGTTCGCGCTCCAGCGCCTGCAATTGCAGGGTGATGGCCGGCTGGCTGACGAACAGCGCCTCGGCCGCGCGCGACACCGAGCCCAGCCGTACCGTCTGGCAGAACGCGCGCAACGGCTTCAGGCGGTCGGCCTTGTAGGGGAAGCGCAGCGGAGAGCCGGATCTGGTTGATTTCATGTCGATATATAAGTAGCACTGATTAATGTGATTGACAAAACTGTTTTGTCAAATACGAGGCATGAAACGCACCTTGACCACCCGCATCGCAGGTCAGGAGTCCGATCATGTCTTCCGTTTCCGCTACGGCCCCCGCCCAGGATCGCCCGACGCCGGGCGTGTCGCTGAAGGCCGTCCTCGCCGGTCAGGAGCAGTTGCTGCCGCCGGGCGCGCTGGCCCTGCTGGTGTCGCTGCACCGCGCGATCGAGCCGGAGCGTCAGGCCCGCCTCGCCGCGCGCCGTGCCCGACAGGCCGAATTCGATGCCGGTGCGCTGCCGGATTTCCGCGACGATACCCGCGAGCTCCGCGAAGGCGACTGGAAGGTCGCGGCGATCCCTGCCGCGCTGCAGGACCGCCGGGTCGAGATCACCGGGCCGACCGACCCGAAGATGGTGATCAACGCGCTCAATTCCGGCGCCAGCTGTTACATGGCGGACTTCGAGGATTCCACCTCGCCGACTTGGGCCAACCTGATCGAAGGCCAGGCGGCGCTGGCTGGCGCAGTGCGCGGCGACCTCGCATTCACCGCGGCCAACGGCAAGCAGTACGCGCTCAAGCCCTTCGAGCAGCAGGCCGTGTTGATCGTGCGTCCGCGTGGCTGGCACCTGGACGAGAAGCACGTGCTGATCGACGGCCAGCCCATTGCCGGCGGTTTGTTCGACGTGGCGGTGTTCGCCTTCAACAATGCGCGCGCGCTGATGGCCAAGGACCGTGGCCCGTACTTCTACCTGCCCAAGCTGCAGTCGGCCGAAGAGGCCGCGCTGTGGGAAGCCGCGTTGTCCCACGTGGAGGCGATGCTCGGCCTGCCACACGGGCAGATGAAGGTCACCGTGCTGATCGAGACGCTGCCGGCGGTGTTCCAGATGCACGAGATCCTGCATGCGCTCAAGGACCGCATCGTCGGCCTGAACTGCGGGCGCTGGGACTACATCTTTTCCTACATCAAGACCTTCCGCCGGCATGCCGACCGGGTGTTGCCCGAACGCAGCCAGGTGACGATGACCCAGCCGTTCCTGAAGGCGTATTCCGAACTGCTGATCCAGACCTGCCACAAGCGCGGTGCCCATGCGATGGGCGGCATGGCCGCGCAGATCCCGATCAACAACGACGAAGCCGCCAACGAGCAGGCGCTGGCCCGCGTGCGCGCCGACAAGTTGCGCGAGGTGACCGCCGGCCACGACGGCACTTGGGTGGCGCATCCGGCGCTGATCCCGGTGGCCAAGGCCATCTTCGACGAACACATGCCCGGCCCGAACCAGCACGGCATGCTGCGCAACGACGTGCACGTCACCCGCGACGAGCTGATCACGCCGGTGGCCGGCACGGTCAGCCGCGCCGGCTTCGACGGCAACGTCGAGGTGTGCGTGCGCTATCTGGCCGCATGGCTGGACGGCAATGGTTGCGTGCCGATCCACCACCTGATGGAAGACGCGGCCACCGCCGAGATCAGCCGCACACAGATCTGGCAGTGGCTGCACGTCGGCGGCCAGCACCTGGACGACGGCACCGCCATCGACAACGCACTGCTGCAGGCCTCGCTGAAGGCCCTGCCGGCTCGCCTCGGCGACCGCTCGAAGATGCCCGGCGGCGGCAAGGCCGACGACGCCATCGCCCTGCTCGACCGGCTCAGCCGCGAGGACGAGCTTGCCGATTTCCTGACCCTGCCCGCCTACGCGCAGATCGACTGACCTTTTCCGGTTCCACACAAGACACCAGAGAGACGACCATGACCACCACCAAGCAGAACCAGATCGCCGCCGACATCCAGAAGGACTGGGACACCAACCCGCGCTGGAAGTCCGTCAAGCGCAACTACTCCGCAAGCGACGTGGTGCGCCTGCGCGGCAGCGTGCAGCCCGAGCACACGCTGGCCAGGCGCGGTGCCGAGAGGCTGTGGAAGCTGGTCAACGGCGAGGCGAAGAAGGGCTACGTCAACGCCTTCGGCGCCATCAGCGCCGGCCAGGCCATGCAGCAGGCCAAGGCCGGCCTGGAAGCGGTGTACCTGTCCGGCTGGCAGGTGGCCGCCGATGGCAACACCAGCGAAACCATGTACCCGGACCAGTCGCTGTATGCCTACGACTCGGTGCCGACGATGGTCCGTCGCATCAACAACACCTTCCAGCGCGCCGACGAGATCCAGTGGAAGAACATCTGCGACGGCAAGCTGGAGGAGAAGGACGCCATCGACTTTTTCCTGCCCATCGTCGCCGACGGCGAGGCCGGCTTCGGCGGCGTGCTCAACGCCTACGAGCTGATGAAGAACATGATCATCGCCGGCGCGGCGGGCGTGCATTTCGAGGACCAGCTGGCTGCGGTCAAGAAGTGCGGCCACATGGGCGGCAAGGTGCTGGTGCCCACCCAGGAGGCCATCCAGAAGCTGCAGGCCGCGCGCCTGGCCGCCGACGTGCTGGGTGTGCCGACCATCGTGCTGGCCCGCACCGATGCCGAGGCCGCCAATCTGCTGACCTCCGACTTCGATCCCAACGACAAGCCCTTCGTCAACGGCGAGCGCACCAGCGAGGGTTTCTATCGCGTCAAGAACGGCCTGGAGCAGGCCATCAGCCGCGGCGTGGCCTATGCGCCCTACGCCGACCTGGTGTGGTGCGAGACCGGCACCCCGGATCTGGGCTTTGCCCGCGAGTTCGCCCAGGCCGTGCATGCAGCCAGCCCAGGCAAGCTGCTGAGTTACAACTGCTCGCCCAGCTTCAACTGGAAGAAGAACCTGGACGACAAGACCATCGCCAAGTTCCAGGACGAGCTGTCGGCACTGGGCTACAAGTACCAGTTCATCACCCTGGCCGGCATCCACATCAACTGGTTCAACACCTTCAAGTTCGCCCACGACTACGCCCGCGGCGAGGGCATGAAGCATTACGTCGAGCAGGTGCAGCAGCCCGAGTTCGCCGCGCGCGAGGAGGGCTACACCTTCGTTTCGCACCAGCAGGAAGTCGGTGCCGGCTACTTCGACGACGTCACCACGGTCATCCAGGGTGGCAGCTCCAGCGTCACCGCGCTGACCGGTTCGACCGAGGAAGCGCAGTTCTGAGCCAGCGTGCCTGCCGCCGTCCGTGCAAACGGGCGGCGGCAGGCACGATCCGGGTGCGGCCGATGCCGCGTCTGCTTTGCGACGCAGCAATTCGATTCGTGTATTCTCGAGTGTCAAGGGCTGCCAGCGCAGTATCGGGCGCGGCCGGCCGAAGACAGGGATGCAGGGGTCCGTCGATGAACCGCGATCAGGCCGCCGTGGCGGCATCCGGTGCTGCATTTGCCAATGGCTCGAACGACGGAGCCGATGTTGCCGTGCGCACGCCCCTGTCGTTCGCCGAATTCGTCCTGTTCCGCGAATGCGGCCAAGCCCGGCAACTGGCTGCGGGCGAGGCACTGTTCCGGCGCGGCGACCTGGGCACCACGATGTACGTGATCGAACAGGGTGCGGTCGAGCTGGATTTCGGCGAGGACCTTGCCACCAAGCATATGGGGCCGCTGGAGTTCTTCGGCGAGCTCGGTCTGCTGATCGGCAACCATGCGCGGACCGCCGATGCAGTCGCTTCCGCCGACACCACCCTGTACGCGCTGGACCACGGCGAATTCCAGCATCTGGTGGACCGCGACCCGGGATTGGTGGCGTATTTCCTGCGGCGGGCCATCGGCCGCGTGGTGTTCAGCGAACAGAGCCTGTTGCGGCAACTGCGCCGTCGAAACCAGGATCTGGAAGCAGCCCTGGACAACCTGCATGCGGCGACCCACCAGCTCAGCCAGACCAGCGAGCTGATCCGCGTTGACGAACTGACCGGGCTCTACAACCGTCGCGGCCTGCATCTGCACCTGCAGGAGCGGCGGACGCAAGGCATGCCGGCCCGGCTGGGTCTGATCCTGATCGACTGCGACCGGTTCAAGCGGGTCAACGACGAATATGGCCACATCGTCGGCGACCGGGTACTGCAAGGCATTGCCGCGGTCCTGCGCTCGGTGATCCGGCACGAGGATGTGGCTTGCCGCCTCGGCGGCGATGAATTCTGCCTGCTGGTCCAGGCCGGTTCGCTGCTCGATGTGCAGACGGTGGCCATGCGCGTGCTCGACGCCACCCGCGCCCAGTTGTCGATGCCGCAACACCCGCCGCGCATCTGCCCGATCAGCGTCGGCGCCTGTCTGGTGGATGGGCGCCACGATTGGGGCGACTGGTACGCCCAGGCCGACGAGGCGCTGTATCTGGCCAAGCGTCAGGGCGGCAACCGGGCGCACTGGAACGAGGTCGCGGCATCGGCGCGGACATGAGCCCGGACGAATCGCCGCAGGCGGATACGGCAGACGGCTCCTCGGCGGCACGGCTCAAGACGGTCCTGCTCACCGACATCTGCGATTCCACGGCCATCGTGGAAAAGCTCGGCGATGCCCATGCCGCGGACTTGTTCCGCAATCATGACCGGTTGGTCCTGCGGCTCCAGCAACAGTGGCACGGGCGTCTGATCGATCGGTCCGATGGCCTGCTGATGCTTTTCGAGCGGCCGGTGGAGGGCGTGGGTTTCGCACTCGATTACCTGCGCGGTCTCGACGAGCTGGGCAGGGTGCGCGATATCCGGCTGACCGCCCGTGCCGGCCTGCATGTGGGCGAGGTGCTGACCTGGCACAACAGCGAGGAGGCGGTGCGCGCTGGCGCCAAGCCCGTCGACGTGGAGGGCCTGGCCAAACCGATGGCGGCGCGGTTGATGGCCTTGGCCCGGCCGGGCCAGATGCTGCTGTCGGCGGTGGCCGAGTCGCTGGCGTCCCGGGCCGCATCCGAGCTGGAGCGTGACGGCCGTCATCTGGTCTGGAAGCTCCACGGCCGTTGGCGCTTCAAGGGCATCCCGCAGGCGCAGGACGTATACGAGGTCGGCGAGGTCGGTCATGCGTCCTTGCGTGCGCCCGTGCCTTCGGCCAAGGCTTGGCGTGACCTGCCGCTCTGGTGCCGGCCTGTCGCTTTGGCCGCCGAAGTGCTGTTGCTGGTCGGCATCGGCATCGCGGGCTGGTTCCTGACCCGGCCGCAGCCGGCCATCGCCTTCAACGAGCGCGACTGGGTGGTGATGGGGGACGTGCGCAACCTGACCGGCGAAAAGGTGCTGGACGATTCGTTGCAGCAAGCCTTCCGCATCAGTCTGGAGCAATCGCGCCACGTCAATCTGCTCGGCGACCTCAAGGTGCGCGACACGCTCAAGTTGATGCGTCGCCCCGACGATGCCCCGCTCGACCGTGCCGCCGCCTCCGAGGTGGCCATCCGCGATGGCGCGCGCGCGGTGCTGCTGCCTACCGTGGCCGAGGTCGGCGGTCGGGTCAAGGTGAGCCTGGAGGTGATCGACCCGGCCACGCAGGCCACGGTGTACGCCGAGTCGGCAAGCAGCCGCGGCCTGGACTCGGTGCTGGGCTCGGTGGATGCGGTCACGAGCCGGATGCGCGGCCGCCTCGGCGAAAAGATGCAGGCACTGGCCGCCGCTTCCATGCCGCTGCCGCAGGTGACCACGTCCAATCTGGATGCATTGCGGGCTTATGCGTTGGGTCAGCAGGCATACGTGCGCAGGGAATTCGATGACGCGGCCTCGCTTTACCAACAGGCGCTGGCGCTGGACTCCCGGTTTGCATTGGCTTGCATGGGCATGTTTCGGGTGGAAATGAGTCGTGGCCGGCTCGCCGCCGCCGAGCCGTGGTTGCGCAAGACGCTGGCTTTGCGCAATCGCCTTGCCACGCGAGAGCAGTTGTTCATTGATGCATGGGCGGCGGAATTCTCTCCTCAATCGGCCATGCATGCCCCCGGCAAGTGGAAAGCGCTGGCCTCGATTTATCCGGATTCCGGTGCCGCCGATGCCGCTTATGCCTGGTGGGAATACATGCTGGGCCGGTATCAGGAGGCTTACGAATGGGCAAGCCGGGCCTCTTCGGAAAAGGAGCCGCAACGCTATGCCGCCTTCGACACGATGGCGCGGGCGAAGCTCGCGCAAAATCGGTACGACGAAGCCTTGGCCTTGTTTTCCCAGTCGGAGCGCCTGGGAGGCTTTCCGTTGTCCAGACGCCATGCTTCGGCGCTGGCCGCCGCAGAGCGTTGGCCCGAGGCGGAAAAGGCGATCGCCTCCTTGCGCGTGGGCAAGGACGATGTTTTCGGCTACATGGACAAGATCGTGTTCCTGGTCGACAAGAGGGACTGGGGCGCCGCCAAGGCGTCGGTGAAAGCGGCGCAACATGACTCGGCAGGTGAGGAATTGCTTGTTTCCGCGCCTTTCAGGGTCGTCGGATTGTTTGTGGACGGACAGGATGAAAAGCGGAAAGACGAGGCAATCAGTGATGCCATGGGTCTGGCGCGGACCTATCTGACGGCAGCTCGGAAGGGCAACGCCGCAGAAACGGAAACGCTGCTCGGGTTCGCCATCGCTTGCCTGCATGTTGCCCAGTTGCAATCGGGAGGTCCCGAGAATGCTCGTCTCGTCGATGAGGTCACCCGCTCGGCAAATGGATTGGGCAACCCCGTGATCGCGGGGTTGGCTGCCATGTTGCAAGCGGACAATCTTCGCCTTGCCGGCGAGCCACGCGCTGCCGTCGATCTGCTTCGGCACCACATGGATGGCGCCGAGCATTTCCAGCTGCACGTTTCGCTGCGAGAGGCCTTGGCGGCAGCGGGTGAATCAGGCGCCGCCGAAGAACAGCGGAAATGGATCGCCGGAAACCGTGGTCGGGCCTATGCCGACAACGTCGCTGCACAGGTGTTCGTGCCGATGAATGTCGATGCCAGTCGCAGGGCTGCCATGGGTCACTGATGCGGCTTGGCGCCGCATCGGTGAAGAATCCGGATCAATTCGTCGCGGCTGCTTCGAAGCAGAACACGTGGGTATGCGGAGCAACCCCGATCAATTGCTCCAGCAGCGCCGCTCTTGATTCCGCGATTTCCTGTTTGCTGGCGAGCTTGGTGGCTGTCAGGCAGGTGGGGGATACCGTGGCGGCCTGGATTTCGCTTGCATTCAAGCCTATCTGGGCCAGTGCGGAGGCCAGGTTGTCCATGAACAGCGTGCGGAAGGCGTCATCGTTACTGAGCAGGTCGAGCAGCCGATTGGCTGCGTCAACGGGAAACGGCGGATGCGATGGAGTCTCTTCGGAGCCGGTTGTCATGTCGGAGCGCCTTTCAATGAAAGTACCGAGCAGGTGGCAATTGCCGATGGATTTTATCGGCACAATGTTGCGTGAATTGAACGGGATCGCCATCCATGCGCCTGCGCCGCTGCACCGTGCTGTATCTGGAACCTCGCGAAGAAGCCGCTTTCGACCTCGCCTCGTTGCTGGCCGGCGGCAACGGGCTGCGGCGTACGCGCCGCTGGGTGGCGCTGGCCCCGCATCTGGAGACTGAAGTCGAAGTGGATGCCGACGAACGCGAATTGCTCGGCCAGCTCGGCCCGGGCGAGTGGAGCGAGCGTGATGGTTTCGATGCGGGCTGGCAGCCGGCCATCGGCCGTTTGCTGGACGAGGGCCTGCTGATCGGCGACGACGAGCGCTCGCTGGCCCATGCCGAACGCGATGGCGCGGTGCGTGCGACGCACTGGTGGGGGCCGTCGCTGCTGATGCACCGCTTCGGCCGCTGGCAGGGGCTGGACAGCGTGGCGGCGATGGAGGCCAACGGCATGACCACCGCCAAGGAAATGCGCGAGAAACTCGGGCCGCCGCCGCCGGAAGTGGGCGAGCGCGTGCCGGCATCGCGGCGTCTGCCGTTGCCGCGCGCCGCGGAGGACGGATTCGACGCATTGCTTGCACGCCGTACCACCTGCCGCAATTTCGACACCGGCCGGGCGCTGTCCCTGGCGTTGCTGGCGCGCCTGATGCAGCGCGTGTTTGCGGCGCGCGCCGCGGTGGCGATTCAGGACGATGCGGTGTTCCTGAAGAAGAACGCGCCCTCCGGCGGCGGCCTGCACGCCACGGAGGCCTACCTGCTGGCGCGCAACGTGGAAGGGCTGGCCTCGGGGTTGTACCACTACCATCCGGTGGATCACGCGCTCGAACCGTTGCCCGCTCCGGACCAGCCGCTGGGCGCGCTGTCGCAACGCATGCTGGCCGGCCAGCACTGGTTTGCCGATGCTCCGGCGCAGGTGGTGCTGGCGCCGCGCTATGCGCGCAGCTTCTGGAAATACCGCAACCACCCCAAGGCCTATCGCGCGCTGATCCTCGATGCGGGGCACCTGTCGCAGCTGCTCTATACCTGCGCGACCGAAATGGGCCTGGCGGCCTTCGTCACCTCGGCGATCAACGAGGCCGACATCGAGCGTGCATTCGGCATGGATCCGCTGGTCGAGGGGCCCTTGGCCGTGTGCGGTTTCGGTTGGCGCGCCGACAGCATGGGCACCACCGAGTTCGATCCGGCCGGCGATGTGTGGGGCCGGTGAGGCGACGGCGTGGAAGGCTCAGGCCGCGCCGCGCGTGCCGGCAACCGCGATGCCGCGGTAGCCGAGCGCTTCGCTCAGGTGTGGCGTGGCGATGTCGGCCGCGCCGGAAAGATCGGCGATGGTGCGCGCCACGCGCAACAGGCGGTGCATCGTGCGGGCGGACAGGCGCAAGCGTTCGGCGGCCTGTTCGAGCAGGTGCTGGTCGTCGCCGGCCAGCCGGCAATCGCGCAGTGTGGCAGCGGGGTCGAGCCGGGCGTTCAGCCTGCCGGCGCGCGCATGCTGCCGTCCGCGGGCCTGGATGACACGGGCCCGTACCGTGGCCGAATCCTCGCCCGATGGCGTGTCCGGGCGCAGTTCGTGCGGCGGCAGGCGCGGCACGTCCAGCTGCAGGTCGATGCGGTCCAGCAGCGGGCCCGAAATGCGACCGCGGTAACGCGCGATGGCTTCCGCACTGCATCGGCAGCGGCCGCTGCTGTCGCCGGCCCAGCCGCAGGGACAGGGGTTCATCGCGGCGACCAGCTGGAACCGGGCCGGGAATTCGGCCCGCTGCGCGGCACGGGCAATGGTCACGTGCCCGGATTCCAGCGGCTCGCGCAGCACCTCGAGCGCGGCACGGTTCCACTCGGTCAGCTCGTCGAGGAACAGCACGCCGTTGTGTGCCAGTGAAATCTCGCCGGGCCGCGGTGGCGAGCCGCCACCGGCCAATGCCACCGCGCTGGCGGTGTGGTGCGGGTGGCGATAGGGGCGTTGCCGCCATCGGCCGGCATCGAAGCCGAGGCCGCTGACCGAGGCGATGGCGGCGGTTTCCAGTGCCTCGTCTTCGTCGGCTTCGGGCAACAGCCCGGGCAGGCGCGAGGCCAGCAGCGACTTGCCGCAACCGGGCGAGCCGACCAGCAGCAGATGATGGCCACCGGCGGCCGCGATTTCCAGTGCGCGCCGTGCCTGTGCCTGGCCGCGCACATCGGCCAGATCCGGATGCGCGCCGTCCTGTGCGGGCGTGGCCGTGGTTTCGGCGCGAGGCAATGCCTTGCGGCCTTGCAGGGCCGCGCAGACTTCCAGCAGCGTGCGTGCGATGAAAACCTCGGCCTTGCGGGCCAGCGCGGCTTCGGCGCCGTTGGCGGCCGCCACGTACAGGCGGTGGCCGTCGCGCGAGGCGGCCAGTGCGGCCGGCAGGATGCCGTCGATGCCGCGCAACTCGCCGGTCAGGCCGAGTTCGCCGACGAATTCGGCACCGTCCAGCGCACCGCGGTCGATCTGGCCGCTGGCGGCGAGGATGCCCAACGCGATGGCCAGATCGAAGCGGCTGCCGTCCTTGGGCAGGTCGGCAGGCGCAAGGTTGACGGTGATGCGCCCGGCCGGGAAGTCGAACTGCGAGTTCAGCAGCGCCGCGCGCACGCGATCACGCGACTCCCGCACGGCCGCTTCGGGCAGGCCGACGATGTGCATGGCCGGCAATCCGCCGGACAAGTCCACTTCCACGCGCACCGCCGGAGCCTGCACGCCGGCACGGGCGCGGCAATGCACCAAGGCCAGGCCCATGGCGGCGGGATCAGTTCGAGGCGGTGGGCGGCGTGCCGGCGCGCTCGGCTTCGAGCGCGGCGACGGTGCGTTCCAGTGCTTCCAGTTTTTCGCGGGTACGCATCAGCACTGCGCGCTGCACTTCGAATTCTTCGCGGGTGACGAGGTCGAGCTTGGACAGCCCGGCCTGCAGGGCGCCGCGGAACGTCTGGTGCAACTCGTCGCGTTGTTCGCGCAAGCCGGGGGGCACCAGGTCGCTGAGGCGGCGGGCAAGCTCGTCGATGGGTTTGAAGTCGATCATGGTCGTCTCTCCGGCGGTGTTTCCAAGGTGGCGGCGAAGGCCGGAAGTGGCCATCGCCGCGCGGCATGCGGGCCGGTAGGAAAACTCCGCCCGCGCAGCTTACTCGCCCAGCGCCTCGGCCACGAACGGCGGGGCCACCAGCACGCCGGTGTGCAGATGGGCGGTGTAGTACTTGGTGGCGAAGGGCTTGGCCTGCGCATCGGCTTGGCGGAAGCCGAACCCGAAGCCGGCCTGCTTGCTGGCCACGGTCACGCTCCACCAGCCGGTCGGGTAGCACGGCTGCGGGAACGGCAGGGTCTTGAACGAGGCGAAGCCGGCCTTGCCCATCTCCGCGCGCATGTCGCGGATCAGGTCCAGCAGCGCCAGCGGCGATTCGCTCTGCTGCACCAGCAGGCCGTCGGGCTTGAGCGCGCGGTGGCAGCTCTCGAAGAAGGCTTGGTTGAACAGGCCCTCGGCCGGGCCGATCGGGTCGGTGGAATCCACGATCACCACGTCCACGCTGCCGGCCGGGCAATTGGCCATGTAGGCCACGCCGTCGTCGAACAACAACTCGGCGCGGGTGTCGCCGTTGGATTCGCACAGCTCGGGGAAGTGCTTTTCGGCCATGCGCGTGACCTGCTCGTCGATGTCGCACTGGGTCACCGATTCCACGCCCGGGTGCTTGAGCACCTCGCGCAGGGTGCCGCAGTCGCCGCCGCCGATGATCACCACGCGCTTGGGCGCCGGGTGGGTGAACAGCACCGGGTGGGCGATCATCTCGTGGTAGAAGAAGTTGTCGCGGGTGGTCAGCATCATCGCCCCGTCGATCACCATCAGCTTGCCCCAGTCGGTGGACTGGTAGATCTCGATCTTCTGGAACGGCGACTGCACCTCGTCCAGCTTGGCGGTGGTGCGGAAGCCGATGGCCGAGCCGGTGGGGTCGAAGTGCTCGATGAACCAGGTGTCGTTGCTCATGGGGTGTCCTGTACGGCGGGTGCCGCCTTGCGGGCAGGGCGGCGAAGGAAGCGGGAAGGGTCGCGGGCCGGGCCGGGACCGTCCGTCCCGGCGGGCACGTTGCGGCGGCTCCGCCGCCTTGGCGGCCGGACCCACCGCGCGGCGCGGCGCGGATTGTAACGGAGCCCCGCCACGCGGGCGTTACAATCGCCGCCCTTTCCCGACTGCCGAGCCGCCTGCAATGAGCGATTGGTCCATCGACCGCGCCCGCAAGACCTATTCGATCCCGCACTGGGCCGACGGGTATTTCGACGTGGACGCCACGGGCCACGTGACGGTGCGGCCGGTCGGCGCGGATGGCCCGGCCATTTCGCTGCCCGAAGTGGTGGATGCCGCGCGCGCGGCCGGGGCCAAGCTGCCGCTGCTGCTGCGCTTCCCGGACATCCTCGGCCAGCGGTTGGGCAAGCTGCAGGCCGCGTTCGCGCAGGCGCAGCGCGACTGGGACTACCCCGGCGGCTACACCGCCGTGTACCCGATCAAGGTCAACCAGCACCGTGGCGTGGCCGGCACGCTGGCTTCGCATGCCGGCGAAGGCTTCGGCCTGGAGGCCGGCAGCAAGCCCGAGCTGATGGCGGTGCTGGCGCTGAGCCGGCCCGGCGGGCTGATCGTCTGCAACGGCTACAAGGACCGCGAATACATCCGTCTGGCGCTGATCGGCCGCAAGCTCGGCCTGCAGACCTTCATCGTCATCGAGAAGCCCTCCGAGCTGAAGCTGGTGCTGGAGGAGGCGCGCGCGCTGGAGGTGAAGCCCGGCCTCGGCGTGCGCATGCGGCTGGCGTCGCTGGGCGCCGGCAAGTGGCAGAACAGCGGCGGCGACAAGGCCAAGTTCGGCCTGTCTCCGCGTCAGGTGCTGGACCTGTGGAAGACCCTGCGCGACACCGAGTACGCCGATTGCCTGAACCTGCTGCACTTCCACATGGGCAGCCAGATCAGCAACGTGCGCGACATCGCCAACGGCATGCGCGAGGCCACCCGCTATTTTGTCGAGCTGTCGCGGCTGGGCGCGCGGATCAGCCACGTCGACGTCGGCGGCGGCCTGGGCATCGACTACGAAGGCACCCGCTCGCGCAGCGAGTGCTCGATCAACTACGGCCTGAACGCCTACGCCAGCAACATCGTCCAACCGCTGGCCAGCGCCTGCGAGGAACACGGCCTGACCCCGCCGCGCATCGTCACCGAATGCGGCCGCGCGATGACCGCACACCATGCGGTGCTGATCGCCAACGTCACCGAGGTGGAGGCCGCGCCGGAGGGCCGCGTGCCCGAAGCGCACGACGACGAGCCGGCCGCCATCCGCCACCTGCGCGAGATCCATGCCGAGCTGGACGAGCGCCCGGCGGTGGAATTGTTCCAGGAAGCCCAGCATTTCCACGCCGAAGGCCTGAGCGCCTATGCGCTGGGCCAGATCGACCTGACCGCACGTGCGCGCATCGACGACCTGTTCTACGCCATCGCCCATGGCGTCCGCGCACGCCTGAGCCCGGAGGAAAAGAGCCACCGGCCGATCCTCGACGAACTCGACGACCGGCTGGTGGACAAGTACTTCGTCAACTTCAGCGTGTTCGAGTCGATCCCGGACGTGTGGGCCATCGACCAGGTGTTCCCGATCCTGCCGATCGAACGCCTGGACGAAGCGCCCACCCGGCGCGGCGTGGTCTGCGACATGACCTGCGACTCGGACGGCACGGTCAAGACCTACGTCGAGAACGAGAGCCTGGACAGCTCGCTGCCACTGCATGCGTTGCGCCCCGGCGAGAGCTACCGGATCGGCTTTTTCCTGGTCGGCGCGTACCAGGAAATCCTCGGCGACATCCACAACCTGTTCGGCGACACCGACGCGGTGGAGGTCAAGGTACGGGGCGATGGTTACGAGATCGCCCAGCAGCGCCGCGGCGACACCACCGACGTGATGCTGGACTACGTCGGCTACAGCCTGGCCGAGCTGCGCGCGGCCTACCGCGAGCGCGTCGCGGCGGCCGGGCTGCCGGCCGGGCGCAGCGCCGAACTGAATGCTGCGCTGGAAGCCGGCCTGACCGGCTACACCTACCTGAGCGACGAACCGCTGGCCTGAGCGTCATCCCGGCAACATCTCGCAGGGCGGTGATGTTGCCGGCAATGAAACAATTCATCGCGCGGAGCAGGCTTTGTTCTGTCTCCATCGGTTACTAGCATGCGGGTGGTCTACCGGCCGTCATTTCGATGGCCGGGTTGTTTGCCCTCCCCAAATTCAGGAATTCCGACGATGAGCAAGACCGCAGTGGTGTATTTCTCCGGCTACGGCCACACGCAGAAAGTGGCCGAGGCCGTGGCCGAAGGCGCCGGTGCGGCGCTGGTGCAGATCGATGCCGAAGGCAACCTTAGCGAAGCGCAGTGGGCGGAACTGAGCGCGGCCGATGCGATCGTCTTCGGTGCG
>Ga0194138_10000592_pt1 | contig 17230 bp, 17 predicted proteins | sample TARM_MetaG_T2_14_FD_134022 | JGI IMG/M metagenome (GOLD analysis project Ga0194138, IMG submission 134022) | Freshwater microbial communities from Pennsylvania, USA, analyzing microbe dynamics in response to fracking - TARM_MetaG_T2_14 (version 2) | ecosystem: Environmental > Aquatic >...
CCCCACCTCCACTCCCACGCCCGACGTCATCGCGCAACCGACCCTCACCGGCAGCGCCTTCGAAGCTCTGTTTACCCAATCCAACGCGCACGATCCCCGCCCCGTCCCCACCCGGAACGTCAAATCCCAAAGCACCCCACGTCCCACGCCGAAGCCTTCCCCCACGCCGGTTCCGTTCGCTCCAACCTCTCGCGAGGTACGGGTTCGGAACCCCACCTCCTTCGATTCGGAACGCGCCACCCGTGAAACCCAAGTCCAAAACCGGTCAACCGATGCCCGCTACGCTCCTCCGGATTTCGAGGTCAATGCCGTCGGTATCGGCTCCAAAGGAAAATACGCCATCGTGGACGACACCTTTCTAAGCGAAGGAAGCATTGTCCATACCGGTCGCGCCAACCCCCGTGGATGGCGCTTGTTGAAAATCGAAACCGACACCCTCCACTGGCAACCGCTAAAGTAACGGCGATCCGTCCAGCGGATCCCAGTACCGCGTTTCCTCGCCCCGGTAGTTTTTCAAGCGCAAATAGTCCCCGTCCCTGGAGGCGATGTACTCCGGGCCCACGGGCACTTTCCCTCCCCCTCCCGCCGTGTCCACCATATAGGTGGGCACCGCATACCCTGTCGTGTGCCCATGCAAACTGCGAATCAGGTCCTGCCCCTTCCGCACGGTGGTCCGGAAATGCGCGCTCCCCCGAATGGGGTCGCACTGATGCAGGTAGTAGGGCTTGCATCGCACCCGCAGCAAACCCAGATTCAACGCTTTCATCACCTCCGGGTCGTCATTGACCCCCTTCAGCAATACCGTCTGCCCCCCCGTGGGAATTCCCGCGTCCGCCAACCGGTCACAGGCCTCCCGCACCTCCGCCGTCAACTCCTCCGGATGCGTGAAATGAATACTGAAGTACAATGGATGGTATTTCCGCAAGACCGCCAGAAGCTCGTCGGTGATCCGATACGGCAACACCGCGGGCACTTTCGTGCCGATCCGCAGAAACTCCACATGGGGAATCTCCACCAGCCGCGACAGAATCCAATCCAGCCGCCGGTCGGAGAGGATAAGGGGATCCCCCCCGCTCAACAACACGTCCCGAATCTCCGGATGGGCTCGAATATACTCCAACGCCCGTTCCCACATCCGCTTCTCCGGCAGAAACTCCCCTCCGCCCACCATGCGGGCCCGGGTGCAATACCGACAGTACGTCGCGCAGAAGTCCGTCACCAGAAACAGCGCCTTGTCCGGATAGGTATGGACCAGGCCCGGCACCGGACTGTGTGCCTCTTCCCCCAGCGGATCGTCACATTCGTCTCCCTGCACCTCGAATTCGTCCAAAGTCGGAATCTTCGTCCGACGCAATCCGTGGGAGGGATCCTCGGGATCCAACAACGCCGCGTAGTAGGGCGTGATCCCCAGCGGCAACATGCCCGACCGCATCCGAATCGCCGCCCGTTCGCTCTCCGTCAGGGTGAAAAGGCGCTCGGCCTCCTCCAGGTCACGGATCCGGTGACGAAGCTGCCAACGCCAGTCCGTCCAGATTCCCTCGTCCACCTCGGGGTAATGTCGTTGTTGAAAGTCGCGTACGCGGGGATCAATCTTCATCATACACAGAAGAAAAGACCGGACGCCGAATCCGGTCTTGGCAAAAACACGGGTCCGAAGTTACTCGCCCTTCTCGGGCAACTCCACATTCGCCACATTGTCATCCGTCTCGGTAAAATCCCTGTCGGGACCGGCGGACACCACCACCGCCCGCTTGCGGTGCTGTTTGTCGTCCGGACTTAGATAGTCGATTTTTCCATCCATGTTTTTATCCAGAACGATTCGGTATTGGGTTCCCCATGGATCCAGAAACTCACCGTCGTCAGAGGGCTTCTCCATGGAAAGATAGACTTTCTCCCTCGGATTCAATTGGGTGTTGTCGGCGGTCAGTACCAGAATAATCCCTTTGGAGGTGTCATCCATCCCCGACGCATCCACATCATCGTCGGACCCTCCGTGGTCCTCCATTGGGATCGGGAGGTGCCCGTAATCACTCCAATACAACGCGACGGCGTTTTCAATAGACCCCGCCTCCTGTTGCGCCCGGTTCGATTTCGCGCTTTTCAGGGTCCGCGACACCGCGGGAAACAACAAGCTGGCGAGAATGGCGATTATGGCGATCACCACCAGCATTTCAATCAGGGTGAAGGCGCGTCGATGTTGGTGTTTCATAGCGATCCCGTCCTTAAGTTATAAACGTCCATTACGGTTCGTGATATTGTCCTCTTCCAGATCATCCTTCGGCCCGTCGCTCCCGATAAAGTAAACAAACTGGGAATTTCGTTCATAGAGGTAGTCTCGGCCCCACGGATCAACAGGAATAGTCTCATCCCTCGTATCGGTCAGGGTGTATTTCGTATTCGGATACCGCTCATGATACCAAGTGATCAAGTCCGAGAGGGTTTCAGGGTATCCCCCCTTCTCATCCCGGTATTTCTCCAATTCCATCTGCAAATCCGCAAGCTCCGCCCGCGCTTTTCCCTCGGCCGCCCCCTGGGTCACCGCGCCCGAAATCCCCATGACCACCGACATCAGAATACCGATGATGGCCATCACCACCAACAGTTCAATCAACGTAAACCCTTGTCGGGGCCGGGATGCCGCGTCTGTCATGCCTGTCTCCTTGGGATCGTTTCTCATGATTTCATTGTACACTACGTCTCCACACCCGTATAGACAAATGTAAAATTCAGCCAATGCCCCCCTCCCCCGACACATCCGAGATCAGCGGCATCGTGGAGCGCGTCACCTTCCACAACGAGGAGACGGGCTTCACCGTGCTCCGCGTCCGTTCCGAGGGAAAAAACGACCTCGCCACCGTCGTCGGAAAAATCCCGCATATCGCTCCGGGAGAATATCTTGTGGCCGAAGGCGACTGGGTCATGGATCCGGCCCACGGCCGCCAACTCCGCGCCAAACTCATGCGCGGCTCCCCGCCCGACAGCCTCGAGGGCATCGCCAAATTCCTCGGTTCCGGCCTCATCCCCGGCATCGGCCCCGTCTATGCCGAAAAACTCGTCGACCATTTCGGACGCGACGTCCTCGACATCATCGATACCCGTTCCGCCCGCCTCGAGGAGGTCGACGGCATCGGCCCCACCCGCCGAAAACGCATCAAGTCTGGCTGGAACGAAACCAAAAGCGTGCGGGAAATCATGACCTTTCTCATGAGCCACGGCGCCGGCACCGCCCGCGCCTTCCGCATCTACAAAACCTACGGCGACCAGGCCATGAAACGCGTCCAGGCCGACCCCTACTGCCTCGCCCGCGACATCCGCGGTATCGGCTTCAAAACCGCCGACGACATCGCCTCGCGTTTCGGCATCGAAAAAAACAGCCCCCTCCGCGCCCGGGCCGGCGTCGAACACGTCCTCCACGACATTTCCTCCCGCGGACACTGCGCCTGCCCCCGGGATGAACTCGTCCGGCAAACCACCGACATGCTCGACATCAACCCCGACGTCGTCGAAGAGGCCGTCCTCCACGGCCTGGCCGAAAAACGCCTGGTGCTCGAAACCCGCTACTCTGACACCCCGCTCATCTACCTCAAACCCCTGCAAAACGCCGAGGCCGAACTCGCCCTCGACCTCCACCACCTCCTCCAGGGCGCCCCGCCCTGCGCCGACGCCGACCCCGACAAGGCCCTCGCCTGGGTCCGGGACCGCGTCGGCATCGACCTCGCAGACCTCCAGAAAACCGCCGTCCGACAGGCCCTCGCCTCCAAAGTCATGGTCATCACCGGCGGACCCGGCGTCGGCAAAACCACCCTCGTCAACGCCCTGATCCTCATGTTCCAGGCCCGCAAACTCAAGGTACGCCTCGCCGCGCCCACCGGACGGGCCGCCAAACGCATGACCGAGACCACCAACACCCCCGCCAAAACCCTCCACCGCCTGCTGGTCTTCGACCCCGCCACCGGCGGCTTCAAACACGACCGCGCCCATCCCCTCAAAGGCGACGTGTTCATCGTGGACGAAGCCTCCATGCTCGACCTCCCCCTTGCCCACCAGTTCGTCCGCGCCCTCCCCCCCCACGCCGTACTCATCCTCGTCGGCGACGTCGACCAACTCCCCTCCGTCGGCCCCGGCTCCGTGCTCCGCGACCTGATCGACAGCCAGGTCGTCCCCGTCGCCCGTCTCACCGAAATTTTCCGCCAGGCCGGCGACAGCGCCATCGTCGCCAACGCCCACCGCATCCACCGCGGCGAATTCCCCATCGGCTGCACCCCCGAACGCCCCGGCGACTTCTACCACCTCCCCGCCGAAACCCCTGAAGAGATCTGGAGCCGCATCCAGGGACTCCTCGGACGCCGCCTCCGGGAAACCTTCGACCTCGACCCGCGCACCCAGGCCCAGGTGCTCACCCCCATGCAACGCGGAGACCTCGGCGCCCGTACCCTCAACCAATCCATTCAGCGCCTCCTCAACCCCAAAGGCGAAACCGTCGAACGCTTCGGCATCACCTACCGGGTCGGCGACCGCGTCATGCAAACCCAGAACAACTACGACAAAGACGTCTACAACGGCGACATGGGCCTCATCGTCGGCCTCGACCGGGAAGAGCAGACCGTCTGGGTCGACATGACCGGCCGAAAAATCGAATACCACTTCAACGAACTCGACGAGCTCATGCTCAGCTACGCCGTCACCGTGCACAAATCCCAGGGCTCCGAATACCCCTGCGTCCTCATCCCCCTGCACACCCAGCACTTCATGATGCTGCAAAAAAACCTGCTCTACACCGCCGTCACCCGCGGAAAACGCCTCGTCATCCTCATCGGCCCCGCCAAAGCCATCCACATGGCCCTGAACAACGCCGACAGCCACCACCGCGTCACCAGCCTCAAACAACGCCTCATCGACCTCGAGCGGTAAAGACGACGTTGCGTGGCACTGGTCACTGAAAAAACCAAGAAACCAGAAACAAAAAACCAAAAACCCTTGTCAAATGGCAAGTAACCCCCGCGAAGCGGGCTTACACGCCCCATTCGATCTCCGGCTCGCCCCACTCGCGTAAATACGCGTTCGCGCGGCTGAAGGGGCGGCTGCCGAAAAAGCCCCGATGGGCGGAGAGCGGCGAGGGATGGGGGGATTCGATGATCCCGTGCCGCGACCGGTCGATCGCCGCCGCCTTTTTCCGAGCGAATGACCCCCACAAAATAAACACCAGCCGCCTTGGATGGTCGTTCAGTTGCCGGATCACCTCGTCCGTAAACGGCTCCCACCCTTTCTGTTGATGCGATGCCGCCTGATGCGCCCGCACCGTCAAGGTGGCGTTCAGCAACAACACCCCCTGCTTCGCCCAGGACGATAAATCCCCATGCGTCGGACGCGGGATTCCCAAATCGCTTTCCAGTTCCTTGTAGATATTCTGCAGCGATGGCGGTAACGCCACGCCCTCCCCCACGCTGAAGCACAAGCCGTTCGCCTGCCCCGGACCGTGATACGGGTCCTGCCCCAGAATCACCACCCGCACCTCCTCCCAGGGCGTCAGATCGAAGGCCGCGAAAATCCGGGACCCCGGCGGATAGTACCGCCGCCCCTGCGCCTTCTCCTCCAGCAGAAACGCCTTCAGCTCGCGAAAAGACGGTTCGGAGAACGCGCCCTCCAGTTGCCGCTTCCAGCCGGGTTCGATTTTCGGATTCACTTTCACATTTTCGGGTGCCGTCATACCCAATTCTCCACCAGAAAACCCCGCGAAGCGCAAGCGGCGAATCCTGTCCGAAGAAACGACGTAGTCCCTTCGAGTTTCCGATAAATCGGCTTCTGATTGACTTCCCCCCTTCAAAAGTCGAAAAGACGGGCATGGCCCACCTCCACATCGAACCCTTCTCCGGCATCAGCGGCGACATGTTTCTCGGGGCGCTCGCCCCGCTTCTCGACGCCGAACACGACATCGAACACCTTCCCGCCCGTCTCGGACTCGAAGGCGTCCGGGTCGAATTCACCAACGTCATCCGCTCCACCATTCTGTGCCCCAAAGCCTCCGTCACCGTGCACGGCCACGCCCCCGAGGCCCACCCCCATGCGCACGATCACGGACACGGCCACAGCCACGATCACCATCATCATGACCACGACCACGGTCACCACGCCCATCGAGCCTACAAGGACATCGTGCATCTGCTTCAACACGCCGATCTGCCCGAAGGTGCCCGTACCCTCGCCCTCGACATGTTCCGACGACTCGGCGAGGCCGAGGCCGAGATGCACGGCATGCCTCTCGAAAAGGTTCACTTTCACGAGGTCGGCGGCGAGGACTCCATCATCGACCTCGTTGGCGCCGCCCTGCTCATCGACCGCCTGTCCCCCGACGCCGTCACCTGCGCCCCCGTCTGCGTCGGCTCTGGCTTCGTCCGCACCGCCCACGGACGCCTCCCCGTGCCCGCTCCCGCCACGCAACGCCTGCTGCGGGGCATGCCCACCTACGCCGGCCCGGTGGAAAAGGAAATGACCACGCCCAGCGGCGCGGTCATTCTCGCCGCCCTGAACCCCTCTTTCACCCCGCCGGTGCTTACCGTCACCCGCAGCGGCCTCGGCGCCGGCACCCGTGAACTGAATCAACCCAACGCCCTGCGCCTCAGCCTGTGCGAATCCAACGCGGCCCCCACCGAGTCGGAATCCCTCTCCCTTCTGCAAACCAACCTCGACAATGTCGGCGGCGAAGACCTCGGAGCCGATCTGCTGTCCGACCTCATCGACGCCGGCGCGCTCGACGCATGGCTCACCCCGGTCATCATGAAAAAAGGCCGCCCCGGCCATCTCCTCGAAGTCCTCAGCTCCCCCGAACGCGCCGACGACCTGTCCGCCCGCATCCTCCGCGCGCTGCCCACCCTCGGCGTCCGACGCTTCGACGGCTCCCGTCGCATTCTTTCCCGCGAAAGCACAACCGTCTCCACCGACTACGGAGACATCGCCGTCAAGGTCCACCGCCTTCCCACCGGAGACTCCCGCTTCCTCCCGGAATACGAATCCTGCCGACAGGCCGCCCAACGCCACGACATCCCCGTCGCCCGAGTTCGGAAGGCCGCCGAACAGGCCTGCGACCACTTACAGTGACGCCAACGCGGCGTCCCACGCCTCCGCCGTCCGCTCCAGCACCTCGTCCGTGTGGCACACCGACAGGAAGCTCGTCTCGAACGGGGACGGCGGATGGTACACGCCCCGGTCGATCAACGCGTGAAACACCTTCACAAACGCCTCCGCGTCCGAGGCCTGCACGTCTTCGAAATTTCGGGGTTCCGAACTTCGGAAGAAGGGGGAGAACAGGTTTCCGAGTCTCGGAACCGCCAGGTCCACGCCCTTTGCGGCGGCCGAGGCCTTCATCGCGTCGGTCAGACGCGCGCATTTGGCCGCCAGATCCTCGTAGGGGTTCAAGGCCTTGAGTTTCCGTAGGGTGGCCAGTCCCGCCGCCATGCACAGCGGATTTCCGCTGAGCGTGCCCGCCTGGTACACCGGCCCTTCCGGAGCCAGATGCCCCATCACCTCTTTGCGTCCTCCCACCGCGCCGATGGGCAGACCGCCGCCAATGATTTTCCCCAGCGTCACCAGATCCGGTTTCGCCTCGCACAGATCCGCATAGGCGCCAAACGTCAGACGGAATCCGGAAATCACTTCGTCAAACACCAGCAGCGCCCCCACCTCGTCGGCCAGTTCACGCAACCGCGTCAAATACCCCGCGTCCGGAAGCACCAGCCCCATATTCGCGGGAACCGGCTCCACCACGATCGCCGCCAATTGCTCCGCGTGCGCCCGCACGATCTCCTCCGCCGCGGCGATGTCATTGAAGGGCGCCACCAGAGTGTCGCCCGCCGCCTCGTCAGTCACCCCCGCGCTGGAGGCGCTGGCGATGCCCGCCACCCCGCTGCCGGCCTGCACCAGCATGGCGTCGATATGGCCATGATAGCAGCCGCTGAACTTAAGCACCCGGTTACGGCCCGTGTAGCCGCGCGCCAACCGCAGGGCGGTCATCACGGCTTCGGTGCCGCTGTTCACCAGCCGCACCTTGTCCATCACGCCCACCGCGTCCACGATGAGTTCCGCCATTTCGATTTCGGACTCCGTGGTCACCCCGTAGCTGGTGCCGCGTCCGGCGGCGTCCCGCACCGCGGCCACCACGTCGGGATCGGCATGCCCCAGGATCATCGGGCCGAACGACAAACAATAATCGGTCAGGGCGCGTCCATCGCGGGTGTACAAGGTCGCGCCCTCCGCCCGTTCGGCGAACAGCGGACGGCCGCCGACGGATTGAAAGGCGCGCGCGGGGCTGTTTACGCCCCCGGGAATCACGGAACAGGCTCGGGTATGCAGTGCGTCGCTCATGCCGCGCTCCTAACGGAACCCCCCGGCTTTTGCAAGAGCCGCCGAAAAACTCTTCCGCCTCAGCCGTTCCCGGCCAACAACATCCCTTCACGCAACGGCGCGGACCGACGGGCCAGCCGATAGCTCCCCTCCTCCCGAATCAAATCAAACCGGATCTTCCGGGGCGTGATCAACCGATATCCCTTTTTCGTCGGCACCAGTCGCACCTCGCTCTTGTACTCCCCGATGCTCATTCCCGTTCCGTACCCGGGAAGATTGTGGGGCAGCCACCACCAGGAAAACTCCACCCGGCCCTCTTGGGTCACGGACAACCGCCAAAAGGTATCCCGATGCGCGTCGGCGGGACACACGCCATGCCAGACGCCCGGCCGCAACGGCGGGGGCGATTCCGCCCGAAGTCCCGTCCCCACCATGGACCCAAAGACCACGAGCCAGCAAACCGATCTGGTAATGACGCGCTTCACGCGAACAGTTTAGATCGATCTTTTCCCCATGGCAATCCAAACCCACTCCCTTCCATAGGCGCGAAAAACCGTTTTATCGCAATCGCACTCCCATCAACGGAAGATTCGGCTCCGCGCCCACGGGGGCCGCCAGCGGCTCCACCGCCCGCAGCAACGGCACCGCGGCGATCATCGCCCCGTTGTCGGTGCAATACGACAGCGGCACGGTCCGCACCGAGAGATGTCGACGCGAGGCGATACGCTCCAGTTCGGACCGTAGCAGACCGTTTTTCGCCACGCCGCCCACGCAGGCCGCGCATTTCCAGTCGTCGTACACCTCCAACGCCTGCTCCATCCGGCGCGCCAACGTGCCCATCACCGCGGCCTGGTAGGCGCGGGCCACCTCGGCCCGGTCTCCCTCCGGCTCCCGCTCCACATGATACCGCAAGGCGGTTTTCAATCCGCTGAAACTGAACGGGAAGTCGCCGCCCCGTTTCCGGGCCTCCTCTCCGGAGGGCAGCCCCAGCGGAAAGGCAACCTCACCGTCGACGGAGGTCGCGGCCAGCTTCTCGATCTCCGGACCGCCCGGATAGGAAAGTCCCAGCACGCGCGCGCCTTTGTCCAACGCCTCCCCCGCCGCGTCGTCGATGGAGCGTCCCAGCACTTGGTACCGTCCCGGCCCTTCCATGCGCACCAACGCGGTGTGCCCGCCGGTCACCAGCAACAAAAGCGCCGGGCACAGCGACTCCACCTCCGGGGACTCTCCCGACAAAAACAAACTCAGCAGATGTCCCTCCATGTGATGCACCGGATAGCAGGGCACGTCCAGCCGCATTGCCAGCGCGCGCGCCGCCGTCAGTCCGGACAGCAGACAGCCCGCCAGTCCCGGACCCCGCGTGACCGCGATGCCGTCGAGATCTTCCCACCCCAATCCGGATTCCGCCACTGCGGTGGACAACACCGTCGGCAACGCCTTTACATGCTCCCGCGCCGCCAGTTCCGGCACCACACCGCCGAAAGGCTGGTGATCGGCAATCTGGGAGGCCACCACCGAGGAACGCACCCGCAAAGGGGATTCCAACACCGCCGCGGCGGTCTCGTCACAAGAGGTTTCAATTCCGAGAATCCGCATGCCTATCGTTCCCCCCGTCCCGGAGGCCATTCGATGCGGTAGACCGCTTTCCACAGCTTTCCCGTCACCCAAATCGCCCCGGTCTCCGGATCCCGGGCGATGCCGTTCAACACGTCCTGATCCCGGTGCCGGTCGAGAGGCAACGGCAGAAAACGCAGATCCAGCACCCCCTTGACCCGGCCCGATTCAGGCGAAACCCGCACAATGTACCCCGTCTCAAACACGTTCGCCCACAACTCCCCCTCCACCCATTCCAATTCATTCAGCCGCTCAACCGGGCGTTCCCCATTCCTCACCAGAAACCGCCGCACCTCCTTGAAGGTCGCCGGGTCCAACACCCGGATAACCGCGCTCCCGTCGCTCATGTACAGACGCTTACCATCCGAGGCCAGCCCCCAGCCCTCCCCCTCGTATTCGAAACGCCCCGTACGCTTCAAGGTGGCCCGGTCATAGACAAAGCAGGTGTGTTCCCTCCACGTCAACTGATACAGCCGGGGTCCCACCCGCGCCAACCCCTCGGCGAACACCTCGTCATCCAACTCCACCCTGCGGAGCACCTTTCCCGTGGCCCGTTCGACTTCCCGCAGCTCCGACTTCCCATACCGACCGACACTCTCCAGCCAGACCGTGCCATCGATCAAGAGCCCCTGGGTAAACGCCTCCGGATCGTGGGGCACCCGATCGACCACGGCGGGTCGATGCGCCGGCGCGCCTTCGTCCGACACGGGACGCGCCGGAAAGCCGAACAGGGCGACCAGCAGGATCCCGCGAAACCAAAAGCCCCTACCGGCGGCGCGCGGCACGTTCGGCATCCTTTGCCTCGTCCTCGGCCCGTTCCAACCGCTCGGCCACCAAACGGATTTTCGCGTCGTTCTTCGCCTGCTCGCCCTCCAACTCCCGGGCGTATCGGCGGCTCAATTCCTTTTTCTTTTTCAAGCGGTTGATTTCATACCGAATCGACTCCGCCCGCTGAGCCAACTCTTCGTTCTTCCGGTAACCTCCCAGCTCCCGCATTTCGCCGTCTTTTTTCTCAAGATCCTTTTTTTCCTGCTGCAGCGCCCCCCATTCCCGGGCCAATTGATTTTGGCGTTCCTCCAACCGATCCCCCATCCCCTCCGCCGTGTCGGTCAGAAAAACACGTTTCTGTTCCAACGCGATCAGCAGAAGCTTTAACGCGTGCACCTGCATATCCAGGGCCTCCGCCTTCTCGGCCGGCTCCAAATCCTTCAAATTACGGACCGCCTCGTCCGACGCGAACTCGAACTGTTGGATCGCCTCGTCGAAGTTCAGTTCGGTCACCTCGTTTTCCGCCCGGCGCAACAGCCGCTCGATATACTCGGTTCCCACCGTCGCCTGGATCACGTCCTCCTCGGGCGCCTCGCCCGTCCCCGTGCGACGGCTCTCCTGTTTCCATGTCTTGATTTCCGTGAAATCAATGACCAGCACCCGGCGGATCGTCCCTTCGGGGTTCGCGCCCACCTGGATTTCTATGTGGTCGACCGCCTCGTTGAGGATGGTGCCGTGCACGCGCTTGCCATCCCGAAGTTCCACCATATCCGCCCGCAACGCGAGGGGAAACAGGATCAACGGGACACATCGGAGGGTGAAAAAGTTCGTCATCGGAATCTCCTAATCAGGGGGACGTATTCGAATTCTTGGGCAGTTTACCCCGAACCTGAACGAATGACGAGTCCGAATCTCCGCTCCCCGAGATCCACGCATCACCCCTAATCGTCGTCTTCGTAGTCGTCGAGGTCCTCGTCCTCGTCTTCGTCGTAAAATTCCTCGTCGTCCTCCTCGTCATCCCCATCCTCGTCCTCGGCGTCGAAATCCTCCGGGGGAATCTCGTCGTCTTCCTCCAGCAGGCGCTCAGCCTCGGCATCGAAATCCAACAACTCGTCGATATCCTCGATATCCTCGAAGTCGGCATCCTGCCGATCGTCCTCGTCATCCGGATCAAACTCGTCCGGATCATCCAGGAACCCACTGGAGCGCGGGGCGAGGATATCCTCGTCCTCGTATTCCTCGTCTACAAACGGATTGAAGGGATCCTCTTCCTCCTCGTCGGGCTCCTCGTCATAATAGTCGTCGTAGTCGTCGTATAAATCGTCGTCGTCATCAATAAATTCGTAAGGCAACATGGGGGATCATCCTCCGTGGTCACGGTTGGGCCAGCTTCCGGGCGTGCTGATGAAGCCAATGCCATGGTTTCATAAATTGTCCATAGAAAAAAAGCTTCTTTTTCCCGCGGGTTTCTCCCTTGTGATTTTCCAGTCGCCGCGTACAAATGCTCCTAGGTACTTATATGACTTTTCAACTGCCCCATCGTAACAGAAGACTTCGCAATTCCGCGGCCAACCGCTCTCTTCAACGTGAGACCCGTCTCGACCCGCGTCAACTGATCTATCCCATGTTTCTCTGCGGCGGAGAAGGACGGAAAGAGCCCATCGACACCCTCCCCGGCCAATACCGCTGGTCTCCCGACCGCTTGGTGGACATATGCGCCGAACACATGGAACTCGGCATCACCACCGTGAATTTGTTCGGACATACCGACGAGAAAACCCCCATGGGAGACGGCGCCACCGACCCGGACGGCCTGGTGCCCCGCGCCATCCGCGCCCTGAAAGCCGCGCTGCCGGAATTAAACGTGCAAACCGACATCGCGCTCGACCCCTACACCACGCACGGACACGACGGCGTCATCATCGACGGACAGGTCGACAACGACACCTCCATCGAAATCCTCCAACAAATGGCGTTCACCCACGCCGAGGCCGGAGCGGACTGGGTCGCCCCCTCCGACATGATGGACGGACGCGTCGGCGCCATCCGACATTTTCTGGACATGCACGGACATACCCGCGTCGGGATCCTCTCCTATACCGCCAAATACGCCTCCTGCTTCTACGGCCCCTTCCGGGGCGCTCTGAAAGCCGCCCCGCTCGAAGGCCTTCGCGACAAAAAAACCTACCAGATGGACCCCGCCAATCGCCGGGAGGCCCTTCGCGAGGCTCAACAGGACGCGCGGGAGGGCGCGGACGTGCTGATGGTGAAACCCGCGAGCCACTACCTCGATGTGATCCACGAACTGAAACAGGCCACCACCCTCCCCATCGCCGCCTATCAGGTATCGGGCGAATACGCCATGATGCACGCGGCGGCCGAAAAAGGGTGGCTCGACCTCGACGCCGGTATGCGGGAAAGCCTCATCTCCATCCGCAGGGCCGGAGCCGACATGATTCTCACCTACTTCGCCCCCCGGGCCGCCCGACAACTGAAGGAAGGAATCTTCGAATGATCAAAAACGACGCATGGATCGCCGAATCCGCCCGCAAGGGCATGATCACCCCCTTCGAACCCCGACACGTCTCCAAAGTCGAAGACCGACGCGTCCTCTCCTACGGCCTGAGCAGCTACGGATATGACATCCGACTCTCCCCGAATGACTTCCGGATTTTCCGCCACGTGCCCGGCACCGTCATCAACCCCAAAGCCTTCAATCCCGACAACCTCGAACGGGAAATCCTGAAAGAGGACGAATACGGAGAATATTTCATCCTCCCCTCCCATTCCTACGGATTGGGCGTGGCCCTGGAGGCGCTCAAAGTTCCCGACAACATCAGCGTGCTCTGCATCGGCAAAAGCACCTACGCCCGTGTCGGCTGCATCGCAAACCTCACCCCCGCCGAAGCGGGTTGGGAGGGCCACCTCACTCTGGAAATCAGCAACGCCTCCCACGCCGACTGCCGCATCTACGCCAACGAGGGCATCGTGCAGCTGATCTTCTTCGAGGGCGACCCCTGCGAAACCTCCTACGCGCGTCGCAAGGGCAAGTACCAGCACCAGCTACAGGAAGTCACCCTGCCCAAGGTCTGACCGCCTCCATGGAACCCGACGTCGCCTCCCTCCCCGCGCTGCTGCAACGGACCGCCGACCTGCTGCGTCTGTCCGGCGCCAACGATTTCAAAGCCTCCGCTTGGGACAAAGCCGCCGCCGTGGTCGAGCGGGAGGGCGACCGCCTGCGTTCCCGAACCTCGGAAAAAGATCTCAAAGAACTTCCGGGCATCGGAAGCTCCCTCGCCAAAGAACTGCACCACTTCCTGACCCGGGGCGAACTCCCCAAGCTCCGGGAACTCGAACGCACTCTGCCTCCCGGGCTGCTGGCCTGGCTGGGCATCTCGGGACTGGGCCCCAAACGGGCCGCGAAAATCCACAAAGAACTGGAAATCACCGAACTGGCTGAGTTGAAAGCCGCCCTGGAGGACGGCCGGGTGGCAGCCCTTTCGGGCTTCGGGGCCAAATCCGCCCGTAAAATCCTCAACGCCGTCACCTGGATGGAGGGCAACGGGGAGCGCTGTCGTCTGGACCAGGCCTTTCCAGTCGCGGATCGGGTCCGAACCCATCTGGAAGGCACTCCGGGCCTGAAACAACTCGAAATCTCCGGAAGCCTTCGCCGCCACCGGGAAACCATCGGCGATCTCGACTTCCTTGCCCGCGTGGAGGGCGACCCCGCGGAGATCCATGCCCGTTTTCTCCAACTGCCCGGCGTGTCCGAGATCCTGGTCAAAGGGGAGACCAAAACCTCTCTCCGCCTCGAGGAGGGACGTCAGGTCGATCTCCGCACCGTCACCTCCGAACAGTTTTCCGCCGCCCGAATCTATTTTACCGGTAGCAAAGAACACAACGTCTTCCTGCGCGGCAGAGCCCGGGAACGCGGGCTCACCCTCAACGAGTACGGCCTCTACCCCCTTGTGAATGGCGAGGCCGATCGGGAGCATCCCCGGATCTGCGCCACCGAAGCCGAGGTGTATGCCGCCCTCGGCCTGCCATGGACCCCGCCCGAACTCCGGGAAGAGCCCTACCGGGACTGGATCGAATCCCACGATCTGCCCGACCTCGTGGAGCCAGAGGACCTTCAGGGCGTTCTCCACGCCCACAGCACCTGGAGCGACGGCGCGCACAGTCTGGAAGACATGGCCGAGGCCTGCCTGGACCTCGGATACCGCTACCTCGGCATTTCCGACCATTCCCAAAGCGCCTTCTACGCGAACGGACTCAAGGAGAACGCGGTGCGGGCCCAATGGCGGGAAATCGATCAGTTAAACCGGAAATGGGCCGAAAAAGGGATCGATTTCCGCATTTTCAAAGGCATCGAAAGCGATATCTTGCCGGACGGATCTCTGGATTACCCCGAGGAACTGCTACAGGATTTCGATTTCGTGATCGCCGCCCTGCACGGCCAACTCGACATGGACGCACAGGCCATGCAAAAACGGGTGGAAACCGCCCTAGACAATCCCCATACCACAATTCTCGCCCATCCCACGGCCCGGCTGCTGCTCAAGCGCCCCGGCGCCAAACTGGACATGGAGCGGGTGATTCGCCTCGCGGCGGCCCGAGGCGTCGCGATCGAAATCAACGCCGCGCCTCCCCGGCTGGAACTCGACTGGCGCTGGGGGCGCCTCGCCCGGGAAACCGGCCTGCGCACCGCCATCTGCCCCGACGCCCACTCGACGGAAGATCTCGCCCGTGCCGTCACCTATGGCGTCCCCATGGCACGCAAGGCCGGATTCGAAAAAAGCCGGGTTTTGAACGCTTACACGCTACCCTCTTTTAAATCATGCGAAGCCAAGCGCGTTCGAACCGATTGACCATAGTGTAATCCCACAATGAAAAAGGGTTCGGGATTTCGGAAACAGAGTAAGAAATTCCCATCTCTCCCGCAACGGCAGACCTTACAGGAAACTACACGATCCCCTTTCATTCCTATGTGCAATAGGCATTATAGCATTTCCAAATCTAGGGAAAGATCAGTTATCATTGGCAGTATTCAGAGTCAAGTCCGGGCCTTGCGCTTCAGCCTGCACCTGACGTGTCAAGATCCCCCAATATGAAGTTTCCACCCACGAACCACTCACGACCAATTTCGTATTGGTTTTCCCGCTATCGCTGTAAACCAATTCAATTACACCCGAAAAATCGACAAATCCACCTGATGTGATTACACCATTAATAATTACGGTGGAGGCACCGGACCAAGAAGCACTGTAGGTGGCCAACACTTGCCCATCTTCAAAATCCGTCGAGGTGTTAAGGTCCTCCGATACAAGGGGCTCACCAATCGACCCCTGGAAATCACTTCCAGTTTTGTTACTCACGGTGAGAGATGTTTCCCCACTTTGAGTAATGGAAAGGGAGGAATAATTTGTTTCATTGTGGCTATACGTGTTTCCCGCAACAGCATATCCACCTGGAAGAGTGCCCCTGTAACTTCCTGTCACCGTAAGACCTTCGAGAATATCTCCCAATTCACCGGAAACCGAACTAAAGTTTTCTTGTGAGCCACTCGACCAGTCCTCACAAGAGGTAACCAGCAACAATCCGAGTGTCATGAAGCTGATTGTAAAGAAACGGCGGGTAAGATTCATTTCGCACTCCAATAAAGATAATGTTTAACTAAGAATTATAACTTCAAGGTGATTGTTAATAATAATCACCGAGATTCACTGTTGTGTTTCCTGCTTCAGCTCGAACTTTTGCTGTAACTCCTCCAGCTTCTGCCCAAGTACCCTCAAGAAGACGTCGAACTCGAATCGTCTCTTCATCCTCACCCGCTTCTGCGGACAAAAGGGTAAGCGTACCGGTAAAATCTACAAACAAACCGGCAGAGGTATCTGTACCGGTAAACGAGATTTGCGACGTCGCCAAAATGGCATTAGGTTGCACCTGTGATGTGGATCCTGCGACCTCACTCATCGCGTCTCCGATTTTTCCGGTGTAAACATTACCAAGGTTATCGGTAACGGTCACATCATTATTGGAACGTTGGAGAGTTAGGGAGGTGATACCTCCCCCTGAAGTACCTCCATAAGTTGTGGAACCCGTGGTTCCAGGAGGAACCGCAACAGCTAACCCATTGGGATAGTTCCCATGGTAGGTTCCCGAAAAGTCGATTTCGACATACTTATCCCCTTCCCCCTTTTCAGTATTGTAGTCATCTTGGCTGTCCCATTCACATGAGGAAAGCCCGATTAAAACTCCGAATCCGACTACAAATTTGTATACATTCATTATACGCTTCATTCATATCTCCTAGACGGTCACAATCTGAGCCGTCATATATTTCAGAACTCCCTAGGGTAGGTCAATGCAATTCGCATGACTTTCGTAAAGATTTTCGGTTCATTCTCCGCGCTCCTCCTCTTCTCCCACAAACCACGGACACTCGGGCACCGCCTTTACGAACCATCGCCCGTACCACTTTCCACGAATGCGCGGGTCCAGAATCACGATC
>Ga0194138_10000594_pt1 | contig 17197 bp, 13 predicted proteins | sample TARM_MetaG_T2_14_FD_134022 | JGI IMG/M metagenome (GOLD analysis project Ga0194138, IMG submission 134022) | Freshwater microbial communities from Pennsylvania, USA, analyzing microbe dynamics in response to fracking - TARM_MetaG_T2_14 (version 2) | ecosystem: Environmental > Aquatic >...
ACGATAGGCGATCTGGTCCGCCACGGCGACCGCGTGCTGGTGGCGCAGGGCGGCAAGGGCGGGCTCGGCAACATGCACTCCAAAAGTTCGATCAACCGTTCGCCGCGCCAGTCCACGCCTGGCGAGGAGGGCGAGCAGCGCGTGCTCAAGCTGGAGCTGAAGCTGCTGGCCGACGTGGGGTTGCTGGGGTTCCCCAATGCGGGCAAGAGCACGTTCATTCGCGCGGTGTCGGCGGCCACGCCCAAGGTGGCCGATTACCCGTTCACCACGCTGTACCCCAACCTCGGCGTGGTCAGCGTCGAGCCGCACCGCAGCTTCGTCATTGCCGACGTGCCGGGGTTGATCGAGGGCGCGGCCGATGGCGCGGGCCTGGGCACGCAGTTCCTGCGCCACTTGCAGCGCACCCGTCTGCTGCTGCACCTGGTGGACATCTCGCCGATGGAAGGCGGGGTGGAGGGCGTGTCGCCGGTCGAGCAGGTGCGCGCGATCGAGCGCGAGCTGGAGCGGCACGATCCCGAACTGCTGGCCAAGCCGCGCTGGCTGGTGCTGAACAAGGCCGACCTGATGTTCGAGGACGAGGCGCGCGAAGCGGCCGGGCAGGTGATTGCCGAGCTGGGCTGGACGGCGCCCTGGTATCTGGTGTCCGCGTTGGGGCGCGAAGGTACCTGGCCGATCATGAAGGACGTGATGGCTTTCTTCGACCGTCTGCGTGAAGACTCCGCGGCCGACGAGGCCTGAGCGAGTGCAAGGGTCGATTTGCGCCCACGCAAAAAGCCCGGCCATGGCCGGGCTTTTTGATGCCCCCGGAAGCGGCCGGCGTGCCGGTGCTTCCGTTCGGGCGGCTGCCTCAGGCTGCCTTGAGCGCCTTGATGCGGGCGGTCAGGCGGCTCTTGTGGCGGGCGGCCTTGTTCTTGTGGATCAGGCCGCGGGCGCTGAAGCGGTCCAGGATCGGCTGGGCCACGGCGAAGGCGGCTTCGGCGCCGGCGGCGTCGTTGGCGTCGAGCGCCTTGATGACTTTCTTGACGGCGGTGCGCAGCATGGAGCGCTGGGCCGTATTGCGCGAATTGCGCACAATGGTCTGCTTGGCGCGCTTCTTGGCGGACTTGATGTTGGCCACGATGGTGGTTCCTGAAAACGAAAAGTGAAGGCAACGAACGCGAAATTATGATCGTATCAGTTACTTGCGTCAACAGCCCCAAGGGCTGGCGGTTTGTCAAGGGGGCGCGCTGATGGCGGCGAGGATGTTGCGCGGCGTGATGTCGTTCAGCGGCATGACGATGGTGTCGCGCGTGCTGGGCCTGGTTCGTGACCAGGCCATCCAGGCCACGTTCGGCGCCAATGCGATGACGGATGCCTTCTGGGTGGCCTTCCGCATTCCCAATTTCATGCGTCGGCTGTTCGCCGAGGGTTCGTTCTCCACCGCCTTCGTGCCGGTGTTCACGGAGGTGAAGGAAACCCGCCCGCATGCCGATCTGCGTGAACTGATGTCGCGCGTTTCCGGCACGCTGGGGGCGATTCTGATGATCGTGGTGGCGCTGGGGCTGGTGTTCGCGCCGCAGTTGGCCGATGTGTTCAGCGGCGCTGGGGGCGATCCGGGCAAGTACGGCGTGCTGGTGGAGCTGCTGCGGCTGACCTTCCCGTTCATCCTGTTCGTGTCGCTGACCGCGCTCGCGGGCGGGGCGCTGAACAGCTTCGACCGGTTTGCCATCCCGGCACTGACGCCGGTGATCCTCAACCTGTGCATGATTGCCGGTGCGCTGTGGCTGGCGCCGCGCCTGCAGGTGCCGATCCTGGCGCTGGGCTGGGCCGTGCTGGTGGCCGGTGCATTGCAGCTGGTGTTCCAACTGCCGGCCTTGCGCGGGCTGGATCTGCTGACCCTGCCGCGCTGGGGTTGGAACCACCCGGACGTGCGCAAGGTGATGACGTTGATGGTGCCGACGCTGTTCGGCTCGTCGGTGGCGCAGGTCAACCTGCTGCTGGACACGGTGATTGCGGCGCGGCTGGCGGACGGTTCGCAGTCGTGGCTGTCGCTGGCGGACCGTTTCCTCGAGCTGCCGCTGGGCGTGTTCGGCGTGGCATTGGGTACGGTGATCCTGCCGTCCCTGTCGCGCCACCACGTGCGCACCGATGCGGAGGGCTTCTCCAGATCGCTGGACTGGGGGTTGCGCACCACGCTGCTGATCGCGATCCCGGCCGCACTCGGCCTGATGCTTCTGTCCGTGCCGCTGGTGTCCACGCTGTTCCAGCACGGCAAATTCACTGCATTCGACACGCGGATGGCGGCCATGTCGGTGGTCGGGCTCAGTTTCGGCCTGCCGGCGTTCGCGCTGGTCAAGGTGGTGCTGCCGGCGTTCTACGCGCGCAAGGACACGAAGACGCCGGTACGTGCCGGTGTGGCTTCGCTGGTGGCGAACATGGTGTTGAACATCGCCTTCGTGGCAGTGCTGTACCAGCTATGGGTGCCTGCCGAGATCAAGGCGTTGGGCGTGTGGGCGGCCTTGAAAGCCGTGCCGGGCCTGCACCTGGCTCTCGGCCTGGCCAGTGCGCTGGCCAGTTATTTGAACTTGGTGCTGTTGTGGCGCTGGCTGGGCAAGGCACGGGTGTTCAATCCGCAAGCCGGTTGGGGCGGTTTCGTGCTGCGGCTCGGATTGGCCTGCGCAGCGATGGCGGCCGTGGTGCTGATCGAGCTGCATTGGGCGCCGGAATTCACTTCGGCCGGCAAGTGGGAGCGTGGCGGCTGGCTTGCGCTGCTGGTGGGCAGCGGGGTCGTGGCCTACGCCGCCGCACTGGTTGCATTGGGCTTCCGTCCGCGCCATCTGCGCGGGCCGTGAGGCCGCCTCGGGCCTGCGGGCGGCTATACTTGACCGTTCATTCAATCATCGGGCCGGCCACGGGCCGGCCTTGCGCAGCGGGAGACTGATGAGGCTGTTCCGTGACGCCGTGGGCGGGGCTCTGTTCCCGCAGGGGAGCGTGGTCTGCATCGGCGCTTTCGATGGCCTGCATCTGGGGCATCGTGCGCTGGTGCGGCAGGCGGTGACGCGTGCGGAATCGCTGGGCGTGGCGGCGGTGGCGCTGAGCTTCGAGTCCTTGCCGCGCGAGTTTTTCGCCGCGCGGGCCGGCATCGCGTTGCCGCCACGATTGACGCTGCCACGCACCAAGGTCGAAGGCTTGCGGGCGCTGGGTGTCGACGGCATCGGCTTGCTGCGTTTCGATGCCCGGCTGGCGGCGATGACGGCGGAAGACTTCGTCGGCGAATTGCTGGTGCGCCGGCTCGCCGCCCGCGAGGTCTGGGTCGGCCCCGAATTCCGTTTCGGCAAGGGGCGGGGCGGCGATCTGGCATTGTTGCGGGCGCTGGGCGGTCAGTCCGGGTTCGCCGCGCATGAAATCGCGCCGATCCACGGGCATGGCGAGCGCATTTCCAGCACCCGCATCCGCGAATACCTCAAGGCCGGCCAGTTCGGGCATGCCGCCACGCTGCTCGGGCGTCCCTATGCCATCGGCGGGCGCGTGGTACACGGCCGGCAACTCGGCCGCACGCTCGGCTTCCCCACCGCGAACCTGCGGTTCCCGAAGACGCCGGCGCTGGCCGGCATCTATGCCACGCTCGTGCATGGCGTGGGCGGGCAGTCGTGGCCGTCGGTGTCCAGCTTCGGCACGCGGCCGACGGTGCAGGGCGTGGAGCCGTTGCTGGAGGCTCACCTTTTCGATTTCCACGGCGACCTGTACGGGCGCCATATCGAAGTCGAGTTCGTCGCCAAGCTGCGCGACGAGTTGAAGTTCGACGGCCTGCCGGCGTTGACCGAACAGATGCACCGCGATGCCGAACAGGCGCGCACCCTGCTTGCCGATGCGCAAGCCTCCGTGCCGACGGGCGCGGATTCCACCATTGAAGCCGCGTGACGGCAGAGACAGTCGTGAGCCAAGACTACAAATCCACCCTCCACCTGCCCGCCACCGATTTCCCGATGCGCGGCGACCTGCCCAAGCGCGAACCGGGCATGCTCGAGCAGTGGTATGCGCAGGACCTGTACGGCCAGTTACGCAAGCACGCCGCCGGCCGGCCGCGCTTCGTGCTGCATGATGGCCCCCCGTATGCCAACGGTGCGATGCACCTGGGCCATGCGGTCAACAAGGTGCTCAAGGACATCATCGTCAAGTCGCGGCACATGGCCGGTTTCGACGCGCCCTACATTCCCGGCTGGGATTGTCACGGCCTGCCGATCGAGATCGCCATCGAGAAGAAGTGGGGCAAGGTCGGGGTCAAGCTCGACGCGGCCGAGTTCCGCCAGAAGTGCCGCGAGTATGCGTCCGAGCAGATCGACCTGCAGCGCACCGGCTTCAAGCGGCTGGGCGTGATCGGCGACTGGGACAACCCGTACAAGACGCTGGACTTCCGTTTCGAGGCCAACGAGATCCGCGCGCTGGCCAAGATCATCGCCAACGGCCACCTGAGCCGCGGCGTGAAGCCGGTGCACTGGTGTTTCGACTGCGGTTCGGCGCTGGCCGAAGCCGAGATCGAGTATCAGGACAAGGAATCGCCGGCCATCGACGTGGCCTACGTGGCCCGCGACAGCGCCGGGCTGGCCAAGCGCTTCGGCGTGGTGCTGCCGGAGGGCGTCGAGATCGCGGTGCCGATCTGGACCACCACGCCATGGACGTTGCCGGCTTCGCTGGCGGTCACGCTGGGCCCGGAGCTGGAATACGTGCTGGTCGACGGCCCGCTGCACGAAGGCCGGCGCCGCTGGCTGGTGCTGGCCGAGCCGTTGGCCGCGCGTGCGTTGCAGCGCTACGGCATCACCGACATGGCGGTGCACGGGCAGCTTTCCGGTGCCGCGCTGGAGGGCGCGCTGCTGGCGCATCCGTTCTATGGCGAGCGCGACATCCCGGTCATCCTCGGCGCGCACGTGTCGGCCGAGGATGGCACCGGCGCGGTGCATACCGCGCCCGGACACGGCCAGGACGACTACGTGGTCGGCAAGGCCTATGGCCTGATCGACAAGTACACCGCCGCCCAGCTCAACCCGGTGGACGGGCGCGGCGTCTATTTGCCGTCCACGCCGCCGGCCGGGGACACGGTGCTGGCCGGCATGCACATCTGGAAGGCCAACGACGCCATCGTCGACGTGCTGCGCGGCAACGGCGCGCTGCTGGCCTTCGCGAAGATCGTGCACAGCTACCCGCACTGCTGGCGGCACAAGACGCCGATCGCGTTTCGTGCCACCCCGCAGTGGTTCATCTCGATGGAGCAGGCCAAGCTGCGCAGCGATGCGTTGGAGGCAATCAAGGGCGTGAAGTGGTATCCGGCCTGGGGCCAGAACCGCATCACTTCGATGGTGGAAGGGCGCCCGGACTGGACGATCTCGCGCCAGCGCACCTGGGGCGTGCCGATCGCGTTGTTCATCCATCGCGAAACCGGCGAGCCGCACCCGCGCAGCGTGGAGTTGATGCGGCAGGTGGCCGACCGGGTGGAGAAGGACGGCATCGACGCGTGGTACGCACTGGACGCGGCCGAGTTGCTGGGCGACGAGGCCGGGCAGTACGACAAGGTGACCGACATCCTCGATGTCTGGTTCGATTCGGGCGTCACCCACGAAGGCGTGCTGCTCGAGCGCGGGCTGGGCAAGCCGGCGGACCTGTATCTGGAAGGTTCGGACCAGCACCGCGGCTGGTTCCAGTCCTCGCTGCTGACCGGCATCGCCATCGACAAGGCCGCGCCGTACCGGCAGTGCCTGACCCACGGGTTCACCGTGGACGAGCACGGCCGCAAGATGTCCAAGTCGCTGGGCAACGGCATCGAGCCGCAGGACATCATGAAGAACCTCGGTGCGGACATCCTGCGCCTGTGGATCGCTTCCACCGATTACAGCAACGAGATGTCGCTGTCGCAGGAGATCCTCAAGCGAACCGCCGATGCCTACCGCCGCATCCGCAACACCGCGCGCTTCCTGCTGGCCAACCTCAACGGTTTCGAGCCCGAGGCGCACCTGCGCTCGCTCGATGACATGGTGGCGCTGGACCGCTGGATCGTGCATCGCGCGTGGGAAGTCCAGGAGAAGATCAAGGCTGCCTACGATGCCTACGACTTCGCCACCATCGTGCAGACGCTGCTCAATTTCTGCAGCGTCGACCTGGGCTCGCTGTATCTGGACGTGACCAAGGACCGCCTGTACACGATGGCCGAGGATTCGCGCGGCAGGCGTTCGGCGCAGAGTGCGATGTACCGCATCAGCGAGGCTTTCGTGCGCTGGATCGAGCCCATCCTGAGCTTCACCGCCGACGAGTTGTGGGCTTACTTGCCGGGCAAGCGCGAGGCCAACGTGCTGTTCGCCACCTGGTACGACGGCCTGGCGCCGCTGCCGGCCGATGCGCCGCTGTCGGCCGCCGATTTCGACCGCCTGCTGGCCCTGCGCGAGCAGGTGGCCAAGGTGCTCGAGCCGATGCGCGCCAACGGCGTGATCGGCGCCGCGCTGGATGCCGAGATCGAGGTGTCGGCCAATGCCGGGCTGGCCGCGCGCTGGCAGCCGCTGGCCGGGGAGCTGCGGTTCCTGTTCATCAGCGGCGACGTGAGCGTGTCGCCGGTCGAGGCCGACGAGGTGTTCGTGCTGGCGCGGCCGACCGACAAGCCCAAGTGCGTGCGCTGCTGGCAGCACCGCGCCGACGTGGGCGCGCATGCGGCGCATCCCGAGTTGTGCGGACGCTGCGTGGACAACATCGACGGCGCCGGCGAAGACCGGCGGTGGTTCTGATGGCGTCGCCGCGCATCAAGCCCAATGCCGTGATCTGGCTGCTGCTGTCCGCGGCGGTCATCGCCCTGGATCAGGCAAGCAAGGCCTGGGTGCTGGCTCGCCTGCCGGAGTTCCGCGCGGTGCCGGTGATCGACGGGTTCTGGAACTGGTACCGCACCTACAACACCGGTGCGGCCTTCAGTTTCCTCAGCGATGCCGGCGGTTGGCAGACTTGGCTGTTCACCGCGCTCGCCGTGGCCATCAGCGGCCTGATGGCATGGTGGCTGTCGCGCACGCCGCGCGGCGACTGGCGCACGGCTCTGCCGTATGCCTTGGTGGTGGGCGGGGCGCTGGGCAACGTGATCGACCGGCTCATCCACGGCCACGTGGTGGATTTCATCCAGTGGTACGTGGGAGATCATTACTGGCCTTCGTTCAACGTGGCCGATTCGGCCATCGTGTGCGGGGCGGTCGGCATCGCGTTGTTCGGCCTGTTCGATGGCCGCTCCAAGCGGGTGAAGGGTTGAGCATGCAGGTTCTTCTGGCCAATCCCCGCGGTTTCTGCGCAGGCGTGGACCGTGCGATCGAGATCGTCAAGCGGGCAATCGAAACGCTCGGCGCGCCGATCTACGTGCGCCACGAGGTGGTGCACAACCGCTTCGTGGTCGAGGACCTCAAGCAGCGCGGCGCGATCTTCGTCGAGGAACTGGATGAAGTGCCTGACGGCAATACGGTGATCTTCAGTGCGCATGGCGTGGCCCAATCGGTACGTGCAGAGGCCGACCGGCGCGGGCTGAAGGTGTTCGATGCGACCTGTCCGCTGGTCACCAAGGTGCATCTGGAAGTGGCACGCCATTGCCGTGCCGGTCGCGACGTGGTGCTGATCGGCCACGAAGGCCATCCCGAGGTGGAAGGCACGATGGGGCAGTGGAACCGCGAATCCGGTGCCGGGCACATCTATCTGGTCGAAGACACCGAGGATGTGGCCGCACTGCAGGTGGCGCAGCCGGGCAATCTTGCCTACACCACCCAGACCACGTTGTCGGTGGACGACACCATCGGCGTGATCGAGGCCTTGCGTGCGAAATACCCGGCGCTGCAGGGGCCGAAGAACGACGACATCTGCTATGCCACGCAGAACCGGCAGGACGCGGTGCGTGATCTGGCTCGGCATTGCGATTTGGTGCTGGTGGTCGGTTCGCCGAACAGCTCCAATTCCAACCGCCTGCGCGAGCTGGCCCAGCGCGAAGGCGTGCAGGCGCATCTCATCGACGGCGCAGACGAAATCCGGCCGGAATGGGTCGAGGGACGCCGCGCCATCGGTGTCACCGCGGGGGCTTCCGCGCCGGATGTGCTGGTGCAAGGCGTGATCGCCCGCCTGGCCGAACTGGGTGCCGACGACGTCGTCGAACTGGACGGCGAGCCCGAATCGATGGTGTTTGCCTTGCCCAAGGAGCTGCGCGTGCGGCTTGTCGATTGACCGCATGGTGGGTGGCCCCCTACAATCGCGTCCCCGCCGGAATAGCTCAGTTGGTAGAGCGGCGCATTCGTAATGCGTAGGTCGTAGGTTCGATTCCTATTTCCGGCACCAGGCAAAAACGAGAAACCGGGCAGGTGTTCCTGCCCGGTTTTTTCATGCGCGCAATGTCCAGGATCAATGACTGATGCCGACACTTTATTTAAGGCGGGCTTGGCGCGTAAAATGAATGCACAGTGACGTCTGTCGAGCCTTTGGCGTGCGCCTTCGGCTTGCCTCGTACGGGGCGCGACGGGGCGAAGCTGCTGCCTTGGATATCCACTGAAACCGGATCGAACATGATTCCCAAGAAGTTCGTGTCGCCTGTGCGCGCATGGTCGTTGCCGCTCCTCGGAGCCTTGTTGACGGGTTGCAGTGGCGTCGTGCTCAAGCCTTCCGGCGACATGGCCGCCCAGCAGGCGCACCTGATCACCGTGGCCTTCCTGCTGATGCTTGCCATCATCGTGCCGGTGATCGGGCTCAGCCTGTTCTTCGCCTGGCGCTATCGGGCCTCGAACAAGGAGGCCACCTACGAGCCGGAGTTCCACCATTCCAACAAGGTGGAATTCGTCGCGTGGGGCGCTTCGATCGTCATCATCATCATCTTGGCTTCGCTGACATGGATCTACACGCATCGCCTGGACCCCTACCGTCCGCTCGAGCGCATCAGCGAAGGGCGCGCGATTCCCGCCGACGTCAAGCCGCTGCAGGTGCAGGTGGTGGCCATGCGCGACCGCTGGCTGTTCATTTATCCGGAACAGGGCGTGGCGGTGGTCAACGAACTGGCCGCGCCGGTCGATCGCCCGATCGAGTTCAGCATCACCGGCACCACCGTGATGAACTCGTTCTTCATCCCCTCGCTGGCAGGCCAGATCTATTCGATGCCGGGCATGCAGACCAAGCTGCACGCGGTGATCAACAAGCCGGGCGAGTACGAGGGCTTCTCCGCCAATTACAGCGGTGCCAATTTCTCGGGCATGCGCTTCAAGTTCCACGGCGTGGACGAGGCCGGATTCGAGCAGTGGCTGGGCAAGGTGAAGGCCGGCAAGGACGGGCTGGACCGCAATGCATTCCTGTCGATGGAAGCCTTGAAGGATCCGCAGCGCCCCTATGACGAGCAGTCCGTAGTGGCCAAGCCCGTGCAGTATTTCGGCAGCGTCGACAAGGGCCTGTACGACGCGGTGCTGCGCATGTGCGTGGATGCGTCCAAGCCCTGCACCGGCGGGCACTACATGGGGGCCACCGCCCATGCCGCTGCCATGGAAGCACATGGCGACGGCGAGGCCGCCGCGCACGACATGCATGACATGGCCGGCATGCACGACATGCATGAAGCCGAGTCCGCACCGGCCGCGGCCGATTCCGCCAAGTAACGCCCGACGGCCTGCAAGCCATCCGCATCCGACTACTGGGAAGCAAGATGTCCACAATCTCCAACAATCCATTCCTGGGGCGGCTGACGTGGGAGTCCCTGCCGTTTCACGAGCCCATCCTGATCGCCACCTTCTGCGGCGTCGCCATCGGTGGCCTCGCGGTGCTGGCCATCCTGACCAAGTACCGCCTGTGGGGCTACCTGTGGAAGGAGTGGTTCACCAGCATCGACCACAAGAAGATCGGCATCATGTACATGGTGCTGGGTCTGGTCATGTTCCTGCGCGGCTTCGCCGACGCGATCATGATGCGCGCGCAGCAGGCGATGTCCTTCGGCGACAACATGGGCTATCTGCCGCCGCACCACTTCGATCAGGTGTTCACCGCCCACGGCGTGATCATGATCTTCTTCGCGGCGATGCCTTTCGTCACCGGGTTCATGAACTACGTGGTGCCGATGCAGATCGGCGCGCGCGACGTCTCGTTCCCGTTCCTGAACAACTTCAGCTTCTGGATGACCGCCTCGGGCGCGGTGCTGGTGATGCTGTCCTTGTTCATCGGCGAATTCGCCAAGGTCGGCTGGCTGGCCTTTGCCCCGCTGTCGGGGCTGGAATACAGCCCTGATGTCGGCATGGACTATTACATCTGGGCGTTGCAGATCGCCGGCGTCGGCACGACGCTGTCGGGCATCAACCTGCTGGTGACCATCCTCAAGATGCGCGCCCCGGGCATGAACCTGATGAAGATGCCGGTGTTCTGCTGGGCGTCGCTGTGCACCAACGTGCTGATCATCGTTTCGTTCCCGATCCTGACGGCGGTGCTGTTCCTGCTGACGATGGACCGCTATCTGGGTACCCATTTCTTCACGAACGACTTCGGCGGCAACCCGATGATGTACGTGAACCTGATCTGGATCTGGGGCCACCCGGAGGTCTACATCCTGATCCTGCCGTGCTTCGGCATCTTTTCCGAAGTCGTGGCCACCTTCAGCCGCAAGCGCCTGTTCGGCTACACCTCCATGGTGTACGCGACGGTGTGCATCACGGTGCTGTCCTATCTGGTGTGGCTGCACCACTTCTTCACAATGGGCTCCGGTGCCAGCGTCAACACGTTCTTCGGCATCACCACGATGATCATCTCCATCCCCACGGGTGTGAAGATGTTCAACTGGATGTTCACCATGTATCGCGGGCGCATCCACTTCGACGTGCCGATGCTGTGGACGCTGGGCTTCATGGTCACCTTCACCGTCGGCGGCATGACCGGCGTGATGCTGGCGGTTCCGCCGGCCGACTTCGCCCTGCACAACAGCCTGTTCCTGGTGGCCCACTTCCACAACGTGATCATCGGTGGCGTGGTGTTCGGTACTTTCGCCGGCATCAACTACTGGTTCCCGAAGGCCTTCGGCTTCAAGCTCGATCCGTTCTGGGGCAAGGTGTCGTTCTGGTTCTGGCTGGCCGGTTATTGGTTCGCCTTCACCCCGCTGTACGTGCTGGGCCTGATGGGCGTCACCCGTCGCATGAGCCACTTCGACGATCCGTCGCTGCAGAAGTGGTTCCTGATCGCGGGCTTTGGCGCGGTGCTGGTGGCCTGCGGCATCGGTGCGTTCCTCGTGCAGGTGTTCGTCAGCATCCGCAACAAGGACAAGCTGCGTGACGTGACTGGCGATCCGTGGAATGGCCGCACGCTGGAGTGGTCCACCTCGTCGCCGCCGCCGGCCTACAACTTCGCTTTCACCCCGGTGGCGCACGACATCGATGCGTGGTGGGACATGAAGCAGCATGGTTACACGCGTCCGACCAGCGGCTTCCAGCCGATCCACATGCCACGGTACACCGCCGCCGGCGTGGTGCTGGCCGGGATCAGCACGGTGTTCGGCTTCGCGATGATCTGGCACGTCTGGTGGTTGGCCGCGATCTCCTTCGTGGCGCTGATCGCCTCGGCCATCTACCACACCTTCAACTACGATCGCGATTACCACATCCCGGCCGAGGACGTCCTCGCCACCGAGAATGCGCGCACCCAACAACTGGCCAGCACCCATGTCTGATATCGCAACGACCACTGCGGGCGCTCCGCGCGAGTATTTCGACCTGAAGGGCACGCATCATCCGGAGAACGGCACCCTGCTCGGGTTCTGGATCTACCTGATGAGCGACTGCCTGATCTTCGCCAGCCTGTTCGCCACCTACGGCGTGCTCGGCCGCAACTACGCCGGCGGCCCGTCGGGAGCCGAGGTGTTCGAGTTGCCGTTGGTGGCGGTCAACACGCTGATGCTGCTCTTGTCCTCGATCACCTACGGGATCGCGATGATCAAGATGCAGCAGGGCAGCAAGAGCGGCGTGCTGGGCTGGCTCTCGATCACCGGCCTGTTCGGTCTGGTGTTTCTCGGGCTGGAAATCTACGAATTCCAGCACCTGATCCACGAAGGCTTCGGGCCGGACCGCAGTGCATTCCTGTCCTCGTTCTTCACGCTGGTGGGCACGCACGGCCTGCATGTGACCTTCGGCATCGTCTGGCTGGTCACGCTTTTGTTCCAGGTCGGCAAGCTGGGCCTGACGGCTGCCAACCAACGTCGCCTGATGTGCCTGTCCATGTTCTGGCACTTCCTCGACGTGGTCTGGATTGCCGTGTTCACCTTCGTCTATCTGATGGGAGTCCTGTAATGAGCCATCCCGACACGCAGGCCGCCCACGGCCACGGCGATCACGGTGCCCAGATCCCGCACTTCAGCATGCGCGGTTACGTCATCGGCTTCGTCCTGTCGTTGATCCTCACCGCCATTCCCTTCTGGTTGGTGATGGGCAAGGTCCTTCCGAGCCCGGTGTCCACCGGCTACGTCATCCTCGGTTTTGCCGTGGTGCAGATCGTCGTTCACATGGTCTATTTCCTGCACATGAACACGAAGTCCGAGGGCGGCTGGAACATGCTCGCGCTGCTTTTCACCACGGTGATGCTGCTGATCGCCGTGGGCGGTTCGTTGTGGGTCATGCATCACATGAACACCAACATGATGCCGCCGATGACCCCGCAGGAAATCATGCACGGCCCGTGAGCCGCATGACGGTTTTGCATGCATCCGGGTCCGGACATCGCTGCTGATGCAAGGTGACGTCCGCAAGCCGAGAAAAACGTCCATGCTGATCGGCGTGGGCGTTTTTTTTGCGTTCTTCTTCATCCTTTTCGTCGCCCTCGGCACATGGCAGGTCGAACGCCGAGCGTGGAAGCTGGATCTCATCGCTCGCGTGGAGCAACGCGTGCACGCACCTGTGGTTGCCGCGCCCGGGCCTGCGTCGTGGCGGGAGTTCGTGGCGGGCGAACAGGAATACCGGCACGTGCGCGTCGAGGGCCGCTATCTGGCCGGGGCGGTCGACGTGCAGGCCGTGACCCGATTCGGCCCCGGCTTCTGGCACCTGGTACCGCTGCGCACGCGCGAAGGCTGGACGGTGCTGATCAACCGCGGTTTCGTGCCGGCCGCCTCGTGGCAGCCGCCGGCAGACGATGCCGAGGCCGATGGCACAGCAGTGGTGGTCACCGGCCTGTTGAGGTTGAGCGAGCCGGGCGGGGCATTCCTGCGCAAAAACCAGCCGGCACAAGGGCGCTGGTATTCGCGCGACGTGCAGGCCATCGCGGCTGCGGGCCGGCTGGGTGCGGTCGCCCCGTATTTCATCGATGCCGCCGACACGTCGCCGGCCGACGGCCGTGACCATTGGCCACGTGGCGGCTTGACGGTCACGACCTTTCGCAACAGCCACTTGAGCTATCTGCTGACGTGGTACGGCCTGGCCTTGCTGGTGGCCTACGGCGCGTGGCGCGTGGCGGCCGACGAGCGCCGGGTCCGGCGTCGATACCGTGAATCTCCGCACGTCTGACGCGGCGCGCGGGCGTGGCCGATCCGGCCAACGCTGTACACGGGAAGAGCCATCCGCAATCGGGCCGTGACCGAAGGGTGACCAATGGCAGGCGGGAGCAAGGGCGCGGGGCGCTAGGATCGGAGGGGTTCCCTGCCTGCTGGAGTTTCCCCCGGATGAAGATGCCTGCCGTCCTGCTGCTCGCCCTGGCCATCGCGCCTTGGGCATCGGCCCAGACCCCGCCACCGCAAGACGTGCCGCAGCCGGGCCTGCTGCGGATCGACGTGGATGCCACCGACATCGCCCGCCGCGTGTTCCGCGTCAAGGCCACGGTGCCGGCCAAGCCCGGCCCGCTGACCCTGCTGTATCCGCAGTGGATCCCGGGCAACCATTCGCCGACCGGGGCGATCGACAAGCTGGCCGGTCTCGTGGTCACCGCCAACGGCAAGACGATCCCGTGGACCCGCGATCAGCTCGACGTCTATGCCTTCCACGTCGATGTGCCGGAAGGCGCAAGCGAAGTGGTGGCCGAATTCAAGTTCCTCAGTTCGCAGGGCGGCAATCAGGGCCGGGTGGTGATGACCCCGGAAATGCTGAACCTGCAGTGGAACAGCAACTCGCTGTATCCGGCCGGCGTGTACGCTCGCAATATCAAGGCGCAGGCCAGCGTGAAGCTGCCGGCCGGCTGGTCGTATGCGACCGCACTGGAAACCGAGAGCAAGTCCGGCGACACGGTGACCTTCAAGCCGATCGACTACGACGATCTGGTCGATTCCCCGCTGTATGCCGGCAAGTACTACAAGCGCATCGACCTGGACCCGGGCGCGAAGGTGCCGGTGCACCTGAACGTGTTTGCCGACGATCCCAAGTTCCTCGAGGCCAAGCCCGAGCAGATCAAGGCCCATCAGGCGCTGGTGCAGCAGATGTACAAGTTGTACGGCGCGCGCCATTACGACCACTACGAGTTCCTGCTGGCCCTGACCGGCAAGCTGGGCGGCATCGGACTGGAGCACCACCGTTCCAGCGAGAACAGCGGCGCCACCGGCTACTTCACCGAATGGGACAAGACCTGGCTGGGCCGCGACCTGCTGGCGCACGAGTTCAACCATTCATGGGATGGCAAGTACCGCCGCGGCGCCGACCTGGCCACGCCGAGCTTCAACGTGCCGATGGGCGACAGCCTGCTGTGGGTGTACGAGGGCCAGACCCAGTTCTGGGGCCACGTGATCGCCGCGCGCTCGGGCCTGTGGACCGCCGACCAGGCGCGCGAAATGCTGGCCAACGTCGCGGCCGTCTACGACCGCGGCCGTCCGGGCCTGGCCTGGCGCGCGCTGCAGGACACCACCAACGATCCGACCATCGCCCAGCGTCGTCCGCTCGCCTACCGCAATTACCAGATGAGCGAGGACTACTACTCCGGCGGCCAGATGCTGTGGCTGGAAGTGGATGGCAAACTGCGCCAATTGACCGGCGACAAGCGCTCCATCGACGACTTCGCCAAGGCCTTCTTCGGCATGAAGGACGGCGACTGGGACGTGAATCCGTACACCTTCGACGACGTGGTCGCCACGTTGGACGGCATCGCCAAGTACGACTGGGCCAGCTTCCTGCGCGAGCGCCTGGATGGCCACGGCTCGCTGATCGGCGGCATCGCCGCCAGCGGCTGGAAGCTGGTCTACACCGACAAGCCGAACAAGGCGTTCGAAGCGGCCGAGGCACGCAGCAAGGGGGCCAACCTGAGCTATTCGCTGGGCCTGACCGTGGACGCCAAGGGCCAGCTCGGCGACGTGCTGTGGGACAGCCCTGCCTTCAAGGCGGGGCTGGCGCCGAGCATGTCGCTGATTGCCGTCAACGGCCGCGAGTTCAGCCCCGAGGCGTTGAAGGACGCGGTGACCGCGGCCAAGGGCGGCAGCGCGCCGATCGAATTGCTGGTCAAGAACTTCGACCACATCGAAACGGTGAAGGTGGATTACCATGGCGGCCTGCTGTACCCCTCGCTGGTGCGGCTGGACGGCAAGCCGGACCGCTTGTCCGAGTTGTACAAGGCCCGTTGAGCCATCACGCATGAAGCAGGAATCGGGCCGGCCATGCCGGCCCGATCTGCATTGGAAGATGCAAGCGCAGGTGTCTGGAATGCCGGAATGCATGCATTCCGGTTTGATTTGGATCAGCCATGTTTTCTCCCGGCCTGATTAAACTGTTCATGGGCAAAATCGCGCGGGATGCAGGCAATGAAGAAAACCGGGTGGGTAGCCGTGCTGGCCATTGCCGGTGCGGCGGTCGCAATGGGGGGTGCGTACGCGCTGCCTTACTGGTTTGCGACCAAGCAGACGGCGAAGGTGGATATCCACGACGCGGCGCTGATTGCGCGCGGGGCCGTGGTGGCGCGGCAGGGCGATTGCATCGCCTGCCATACCGCGCCTGGCGGCAAGCCGTTTGCCGGCGGGCTGGCGATGCAGACGCCGGTCGGCGCGATCTACTCGACCAACATCACGCCCGACCCGACGCATGGCATCGGCCTTTACGATTACGGCGATTTCGAGCGCGCCGTGCGTCAGGGCGTGCGCCGTGACGGCACGCCGCTGTATCCGGCGATGCCTTATGTGTCCTATGCCGTCGTCAAGGACGAAGACGTCAAGGCGCTGTATGCGTGGGTCATGACTCAGGTGCCGGCCGTCGCGCAGGACAACCACGCGGCCACCATCCCGTGGCCGATGAACATGCGTTGGCCGTTGGCATGGTGGCAATACCTGTTTGCCGGGCAGCGCAGGTTCGAGCCGTCGCCGCACCTGGATGCACAACAGCAGCGCGGCGCCTATCTGGTGGAAGGCTTGGCCCATTGCGGCGCTTGCCACACACCGCGCGGCATCGCCTATCAGGAAAAGGCCTTGAAGGACGAGGCCGGCGGCGCCTACCTGTCCGGCTCCGTGCTGGAAGGCTGGTATGCCAAGAACCTGCGCAACGAAGCCGTGGGGCTGGCCAGCTGGCCGCAGGCGGACATCGCCGATTTCCTCAAGACCGGCCGCACCGCCAGTACCGCCGCGTTCGGCAGCATGGCCGACGTGGTCGAACACAGCACCCAGCACATGAGCGATGCGGACCTGCAGGCGATTGCCGCCTATCTGAAGGCCCTGGCGCCGCGGTCCGGCTACCCGGCCAGTTTCAAGCCCGGTGCCGACACGACCACGGCCCGGCTTCTGAACGGCGACTACGCGGCTCCCGGTGCCGTGGCCTACGTTGAGAACTGCGCGTCCTGCCACGGGCTGGATGGGCGCGGAGCTCCGCGCATCTTCCCGGCGCTGGCCGGCAACACCATCGTGCGTGCGGAAGATCCCAGCTCGCTGATCCAGGTCACGCTGGCCGGCAGCACGATGGCGCATACGCCGGCCGACCGGATGCGTTTCGAGATGCCGGGCTTCGACCAGTTGGACAACCGCACGGTGGCCGACATCGTCACCTTCATCCGCGCAGGCTGGGGCAACGGCGCCGCAGCCGTCGGGGCGAAGGATGTGTCGCAGATGCGCGAGATCGTGGCGCGCAAACCGGAGAACTACGTGCCGGTGACGGGAGACGCGAAATGAAGCGTGCAATGCTGGCGGCCGCCGTGGTGGCCGTGGTGGCGATCGGAGGCGGTGCCTGGGCGATGAGCCGCGGCGGGCACATGGACGCCGCGCCGAAGAAGGATTTCCAGATGGTGGACAAGGACGGCAAGGTCGTCGGTGTCTACCACATAC
>Ga0194138_10000595_pt1 | contig 17192 bp, 10 predicted proteins | sample TARM_MetaG_T2_14_FD_134022 | JGI IMG/M metagenome (GOLD analysis project Ga0194138, IMG submission 134022) | Freshwater microbial communities from Pennsylvania, USA, analyzing microbe dynamics in response to fracking - TARM_MetaG_T2_14 (version 2) | ecosystem: Environmental > Aquatic >...
AGGCTATCTTACTCCTGATGAAGCTTTCGAAGATCAACTAAGAGATATTCTATATTCATAATTTACCATAATATTACAGATTGGTGATTAGTTCAATTTGTTATTGCAATTTAGGAGTTTTTATAACTGAAGAAAAATCTTTATTTGAGACAAACATAATAATTGCTGCTTTTGAATCTCTCCAAGTTAAATAACGCAATAATTGTGAAATGGTATCAAGAAAACCTTTCTTACCATGCCAAAATTTACATTCACCTATAAAAACATTTGAGCCTTGGTATCGTAATAGAATATCGGTTTTCCCGCTTTTGTTAAATGTCTCACCTGTAGCTGATCCTTCAAAATTAGGTTCTAACATCATTAAAAAATGATCTCTTAAATGCTCTTCTTCTTTATTAGCATAAAGACTCGGTAACCTTTCAAATTCTTTTCCAACATCGTGTATTAATTTTAATATTTGAAAGTATGTGTTTTCATCTAAACACGGCTCTGGAACAAAGTGTGATTCTTCTACTAATGGTTTACTAAATATGACTTTTCTTCGGTGGAGTGTAGAAGGAACTGAAAAAGTATCTGAAGATGAAGTTCTTTTAATTGGTATACCTAAAGAACCAAGAACACCAAGTTTTGCTTTTATTCTATTCTTACGAAATTCAAAGGCTTTACCAATTTGATTCTTAAGATTTACATTATACCTTTCAACTTCAATCTTTACGTTTCTATATTGTTGTAAAATACTACTTATGATTGAATCTTTTTCACTAACAATACTTTCAGCGTTATCACTAAAGTTTATTATCTCAAAATAGAATTCATCTTTTTCAATTTTTATATCAATAGTCCATAAAATACGTGTACTTGGTATGCATTTAAGCAATTCTTCATCACCACTAAATGGAATATGGAATTTAACCACATCTTTTTTGTACGACTTCCCCCGATGAACAAAAAAAGAACTAGGAAAATATTCTGCTGGTATTAATTGTTCACTTGATGAAGCATATATTTGTTCATTATAAATCTTCAATGGCTCAACTTCAGCAATTGAAATTTTATAATTTATATAATCATTTTCATTTACGTTTAGTAAATAATCATCTTTTTCTTCTTCAATACTAGATATTACTTGCTTTTTTTTAGATTCTAAGTAATCACTAAGTTCTTTTTCGGCAAATATACTCACTTTACCATATCGCCACTTACTCATAAGACTACCCCCCTTCACTAAAATGAATTTATACTGGCTAACTACGCATTTTGTGTAATGCTTTACTACTCTTACTCCTAACCTAAAATCACATATATTATATCATTCTTTGTATTTGCGGTAGCCTTGAACTCGCCATTGAAGGCCGACCGTCTATCGAAATTTCGTTCCCGGTGAAGGGTTTTGGTGAGTCGAACTACTTTTAGAACGAGTTTCTAGCCACTCCCTTGAAAATAAAGTTATAGAATTCCAGAGAATTGTTTCAAATTTAGAAGAAGAAATTTTTATTCTAAAATCGCTAGTATTGTGAAAGAAATAATAACTAAAATAAATAATATAATGGAATATTTCAAGTTCTCAATTGCTTTATTATAATTTCGAAATTTAACATCACAAATTTTCGAATTTATATAAGTTTGAGATGCTATATCTTTTAATAACTTTTCTTCGCTTATGTCCTCTAGCTTAGAGTAATATTCATCAAAACTATTGCTGATTATGCTGCCAAAAAATAAGATAGAGTGTTTAATAAGATCACCATCTTCATATTTAATAAAAATATTTGAAGAGATTGCATTTAGTAAGCTTATGCTTGCTTTACATAAAAAATATATTAATAATGAAATGGTAATAATAGATAAAAAAACAATTATACCTCTGTAGTCTGATAAGGATAAATCACTAATGAACATAATCATTTGTTTTACTCCATACTTCATAAAATCACTTGTGAAGATGACTGCTACAAATAAGGTAACAAAAGCTAATGCTATAGAGGTTTTCGCATCAACATTAGATATCCATTGATTAACACGCTCAAGATTCTTATAAGAGTCTTCTTTAGTAAAACGATCATTTTGCAGTCCATCCATTTTATCACTCACCTATTCATAAGATTTTGTACACGGTTTTTGCGTCTGAGCACTTTCAATCCATTCATCCATTCCTACATCTACTATATTCCCATGATAATAATATTTACTCAAATCATGATCATAAGCTTTAGCGAAATAGTCTTGATCTTTTTCAGGTAGATTCGAATGAATATCCGAACTAATTATAATTGGATTCCAACATTTTTTATTTCCTAATGAACATAGTTTTGATGCTTGATTCACTACATCACCCATCCATACTACTTCATTTAAGGTGGATCCTTTATATCCCGCTTTAATCATTAATGCTCTTCCAAAATCCAACCCAATTCCTGCTTTAATAGGTGAAATTTCTTTTCTGCATAGTTTATAATTCATTACTCCGATTAAGGTATTTATTCGACTTGCTGCACTATAAATTTGTTCAATTTCATGTTTATATTGGGCGTTGAAAATTGCAGAAACACAATCTCCCACTATATTTACTTCTTTACACCCAAAATATCCATTGAGTACTGCAACAATTTCAGATATGTAGCTTCTATATATCCTTGCCAGTGTGGGTCTTTTATATTTTGAAGGTAGTCTTGAAGAATCTCGTAAATCAATGAATATTGCACTGCAATTTACATAAAATCCATTAGTAAAAGTTAGATCATCTCTTAATGGTATCGAATCTTTTTCCTCAAATGAAGAGCTAGAATTTAATATTTCATCTACTCTCTCAAGGCTTTTTTCAAAGTCGTAAGTCTTATAATTGGTTTTCATCTAAAATTCCTCCTTAAACACAGTATTGATCCAAATCAATATTCCTTTCTCTCTAAAAAAACTTGAGGCAATGGTGGTGATGTACATTAAGTATTCCATTGCCTTCATGTTCTTTTTCTTAACCACATGAACAGACCTTCATTTAAAACCCAAAATCATCATTAATCAACAAATCTATAGAAAAAGTAATCTTCTCATAGATCTTCTCCACTTTCTCTTCTTCGTCTTCCATAATTAAATAATAGGTTTTGGCTTTATCATACGTTTTATTCTTCAGGGTAAACTTTTCTTTAAAGGTTCGTGCTTCCGGCTTTTTCGATCGACTATCGGCGATGATGATGTTTTCATTGGATATTCGTTCTCCTTGATCATCAATAAAGTAAAGTTTTAATGAAACCGATAGTTTTTTCTCATCGATGGGTTCTTCCTGGAAGAAGTCGAGATTAAAAATTCGGTTCGTTACTTTTCTGGTGATATTCGTAAGGCTTACCCGAACTTTTTTCGCTTTGTACTCATCTTTACGAATGTTTTTAAATTGGATCATGGGGATGAAGATTTCTTGAAGGGACAGCCCTCCGTGCACAAAATTGGCTCCACTTCCCGATACTTTAAATCGAAAATCTCCCTTTGGTACAATAGCCTGTAATCCTTTAGGTTCTTGTAGTAAATGATCCATGGGAATGCTTAACGTATCCTCTAGATGAAGATCTTCTTTCGCCAAAATATAACGTCGTTTGGTCTCCAGTATTTTACCACTGTCTAATTTCCCTTTTTGAATTTTATCCATTTCCATCAACGGTGATCGACGATAGATAAAGCCATGATCTGCAGTAATCATAATACTGATTGCTGAAACGTGATTTACCAAATTCTTTACAAGTAATACGATTTCATCAAAGGCTTTTTCTACTCCGGTAAATACTTCCCGTTCCGTTGCTGCATGGTCCCCAAAAGCATCAATAATATTATGATAGATGTATATTAGTTTCTTCCCTCTAAATTGGTCCTGATACTCTTTCCTTTTCATTTCTAGCAAATCTTTTCCTAGGATCGCAATACTTTCCGGATCCACTTTTTGTAGAATAGTCGTCCGATTTTCTGTTCCTTCTGTGCCAATGCCGTCAATCATATATCCTTTATCTTCTTTATAGGACAGCTCTTTGCCCGGAAGAATACTTGCCATACCCAAATTAGTAGCGGAGGGTATAACCCCTTGCAGCCCTTTTAATTTCGTAGTTCCCCGTAGTTCTTTATTAATCTTTACTTCCAGCTCCTTTGCCGCTTCAAAGCGAAGGGCATCGGATATGATCACAAATACTCGGTCTCCACTATCAACTAATGGGGCTACTTCTTTTTGATAGAAGTGTTGCTGTTTATTATAGACCGGCAGTTCCTGACCATTTAATAAATCCTTTTCATACAGCTTTGGCCAGAGATAGGAAAGTTTTTTTAAGAATCCCTGGTTATATGTGTTTTCAATGATTTCTTTTAAACTGCTTAAAAGCTCCTTGTCTTCCAGTTGATCATAATAGAAATAGAACTTTCGATAGCATTGGTCCACAAAGTAATAACTTTTTTCGTAGTTCTCCATCATTTCTTCCGCTGTGGTTTCTACAAAGGCCTCATCAAGACTCTTTAGCTTTTCCAAGAAGGATAAAGCATAGTAGAGGGTTTCATAGGTTGTCTCAAAATGACTAAACCAATGGGTTTTCCTTCGTTGATTGATTGCTTTCCGGTAACGATCATACTCACCTACGTTTTCTGTAAGATTTCGAGCAATCCACTGGATAACCCCTTCATCAATTCCTCGAAAAGTGTCCTGTTTTGCCAGTTCCTCTATTTTCCACTGGTCTATATATTCTTTAAAATTCAGTGTTTCTTCCACGATTATCGCTAGCCGATCATAACTCGTCTTAAAAGAGCGATCATTCATCAATTGATTGACAAATACCAGCACATCATTGGGTTTTGTGGATAGATAAGCCTCCCAAGTTTCAGGAATCTTCTCCCCGGTGGTATAGGAAAAATGGGTTACTAAAAGCATGGTTACAAAAGATTCTAGGTTTTTTTCTGCTCGATGATATCCGTAGTACTTCTCAATTAAATTCCAGAGTGCCGTTTCGTCCCCAAACTTTTGGATATCCAACATGATTTTATCAGAACGTTGACTCTCTTCTATTAGTAAAACTTTTATGACTTCGTCCAGTTTTGGAAAATCCGCTCTTGCTAACGTGGCTAAAATTCCAATTTCCAGGTCTTCCTCATCACTAATGGCGATACTATAACTTTGAAATTTTCGATACCGTTCCTGATTATTAAAAAAGGTAGTATGTTTTTTAAATACAGGGGTTAATTGTTCTTCTTCCACTCCAAGCTCTCGCATAATTAGTGAAGCCTTGTCGGTAAAAAATTCGCTGCTGTATTTTAAAATATCCATCAACCAATTATCCCGATTGCTGGGTTTTGCCATAGGGGAATAAATCAGATAGTTGGAAGTCGGGTCTTCCTTCTCCAGTGTGTATTTAATGGAAAAGGCATTATTATCTTCCAAGATTAACACCTTTCCTCCTTGCAGTTCCAGTTTCGGAATGTCTTCTACAAACTCCTTTTCTTCATCATACCAAAAGATGATGCTTCGGTTCCCTCCCCTGGGGATCTTTTGTTGAAAGGACTCTTCCAACTTCTTTTGTACTTCCGTAAGATTCATATCAAACACTCCTCGCTAGATCTTTGTCAAAAGGTTTTCTTTTAATGGCTTTTTACCTTCTCCTTGCGGGATCTCCACTCCTTGGAATTTTTCGTAGTTCACTTTTACGCCGTCGTCCAAATCGAAATCAATCTGTTGGTTTGCCACATGACCAATAGCCTGATCATACACTTTTAGCTCATCAATTTTTTTCAGTAGTGTTTCTTTTTGTTTTCGAAGTTTTCCAATTTCTGATTTACTCGTTTCTTCATTCGTCATTAAATCATCAATTTGATAAACCTCTGCTTCGTATTTCTTCTGCAGCGGGTGAAGATACTCAGTGCGAAGCCGTGCAACAAGATAGGGATCATAGCGATGCATATAGATAAGCGCTTTAAAAGCTCCCTGCTTACCGGATTCAAACTGCCAATAAATAGGTCGTTTTTTATAGATTCGCACATGATCTTTATAAAAGTCTTTTAACAAGTAGCGACGAATCGCCTCCCGTGGGGTTTCTGTTTTTTTCTTTCCTAAATTATCGGCTATAAACTCTAAATTCTCATCCAAAGCTTCTTCACCGAAGCTGACTTTTACAAACTGTATTACCCGTTCTAAAAGATCTTCTTCGAAGTAATCGCCCTCAATGATCGGAGCAATATTGGTTTTTACAATAGGAAGGCTTGATTCTTTCCAACCTTCTTCAGTATTGATCATCCATTTACCCTCTTCTTCTTTGAAGTGATCCTCAAAATTTCCACCGGCGTATTGTAGGCCTTCTTCATCCAGGGAATAGCGGCCAAAAGAGCAACCGATGGCGTAGGATATGAAAGATTTGATATCTCTTTCTTTATCAGCTTTACGGACGGTTACATCTTTTTCTTCAACTTCTGGAGTTAGTTCATCTTCTAGACCATAGATTTCAATGAAAACTCGATTAAGTTTTTCTTCATTCTCTTTTAATTGATTGTATCGGTTACTTGTAATGCCTTCCCAGTTATTGTAAACTTCTTCCAATTTAACATTATTCTTTCTATATGCTAATAAAGGATGTTTAATAAAATCCCATGAATTTTCAAATGAATCCCAATCCTTCTTTGAAATCCATATATTACTTAGAACTAATCGATCTATTTCATGTTTATGATTTTCAGTATAATTTTGTATTACAGGGATATTTCCTATTACACCTGAGCTGAAATTCATAGTTGGGTTTAATATTTGTAGCAACTGATTCGTTATTTTAGTATTCAGTAGTCCTGCATAAAAGAAATACATATTTTCTTCACAAAAAAATGAGTGTGATGATACATCAAACATCATCCCTTCTTCAAAACACCTAACCCCAAAATTAGATGAACTAATTAATGACCATGTAATTCCTTTTTTGAAATATAGTTCTTGACTAGGCCTCACATGACCTTTGAGTTTAGACATAGCCTCTCTAGATTGTTTGTCGAAAGCAATTACCATTTCTTTATTGCCATACCATTTCCGATACTTTCCCCCCTTATTATATGGAATCCACTTCGCAAAATTTTTGTCTATAGAGTCATATCCCGTTTCATTAAATGATATCTTATTTATACCGACTTCTGTCCACATTTTAACATAAGTAGTTGTATCCCCTGTATGCAGTCCTTCCCTAGGTTTACCTAAAACTGATAGCGGTTCCCCTTTTTCAAAGACTTCAACGATACTGGGTCTTACCCAATAAGCTATTGGATTCCCAGGTATTTTTGTAAAGTCACTAGATTTTACGGAATACCTATAGTTCACAGTATTGTCAATAATAGCTTCTTTAACCTTGATTGGTTGATTTTTTGATCCTTTAAAATCGGTTAGCCTAATGAATTCTCCGATTTCTTTTGTCACTCCATTTCTGATTGTAAAGGCACAAATAGGTACTGTAGCTTCTTCAAACCCTGAGTATTCTAATTGAATCAAGCTTGTGATTGCTTTATCAGTTATAATTTTCCGCCTAAGCTCTTTGTATGAAGAGATAAACATCCAAACAAAAGGTGTCATGAACCCAGTGTGTGCAAAACTTTTTCCAAAATCCATATTTCTCTTAATAAAAACCGAAAACAAATCTGATTTCACATCTTTGTAATTCTTTAAAATGAATTTTTTTAATTTAAGGTTGATATATTTGTTGCCCATATAGGGAGGATTTGCACAAACCACATCATACTTCTCACTCATAATCTTCCCTTGCTTAATTAAAAGCTCCACTTTCTCAATAAGCAAGTCTCTATATTGCAACTCATAAAAATCCGTTGGTGTTTCATTCTTCAGTTCATGAACTCGTCTCTCGATAGTCTCAAAGTCAATAGGTTTCACTTCAAGTATAGATCCATATTCTTTGGCATCTTTAAAAACAGATGCGAGATACTCCACATCCTCTTTTCGAATCTGTTTCTCCATTTCTGTATTTTTAGGACTAACTAAATATTCAATGGCTTCACTTGGAATCCCATTACTTTCTTGAATGGCACAAACATTGATTTTAACCTGGTCTCTAAAAAACCTTCGATTCTTACTTCTCCCTTTCATCAAAATTGCAAAAGATGCTAATTGTCCTGCACGGTCATCTATGTCCAGACCATAAAGGTTTCTCTCGATGATTGTTTTAGGAATATCTCGCTCGTTGTAACCTTGCTTTTGATAAATTTCATACAGTACATCAAAAGCATATACTAATATATGTCCACTCCCCATTGCAGGATCTAAAACCGTGATGGTTTCTGGATCGAGATTTGGATCTTTTAACTCATCCAGTTGTTTTTGTACTTCCGGTTCCTGCTCTGCTTCTTCCAAATAATACTTAAAACTCTCTTGTAGCTTTTCATCAGGATGTGATTCTAACCATAACCTTCCTAAAGAATTTTCAACCATATATTTTACAATCCACTTCGGTGTAAATAGCTGGGTTGCAGCGGGTATATCATTCTTAGAAATAGTCCCTTTATTCATACCAACTATTTGTTTATATTTCTCAGAAATATAATACTGATAAAGCCATCCGATAATCTCTATTCCGTGCTCTCCATTATTTTCTTCGGCTTTTCCATCGCTGAGTTCTATCATCCAATCATATTCCTCGATACTAGTAACCAAATCACGAATGACTGAACCCTCTGCTAGAAGTTTATCCGGTAGAAGAAGTTCAGTATAGTCGCCAATTTGTTCAAATACCTGAGGCATAATTTTTCCTAATTGATTACACTGCTTTACCAGTAAATACTTGTATAGGTCTTCTCTGTCTCCTGCTTCTTCCAATTCGAAAATTTTCTTTTGATGCTTTTCTTCATTTTCCACATCCAGATTAATCTGTAGAGCATTTGGTAAAATATCCGGTTCTATTTTTTCTTTTTCTTCCGAAGATAGGACTCGTGTTCTGGCTGGAAGATAATCATTTACTTCCATAAATCGAATGGCAATAAAACGGTTAAACCAGGTATAAGCAACTTCTTCGATAAGTTGCTCATACCCTTTTTCATTCAGTTTTTCTATCAGTTTTTTCCGTTGCGATTTTTCAAAATCTTTAAATACACGACCGTTTTCCCTTCCTTTTACACGAAAGCCTCCGGCGAAATCCACAATTTCATGTATTCGATCTTTTTCAATGCCGGCCTCATAAGCCTTTTGGCTAATTTCTTCGATTAATTGTCTTCTTGCACGAACGGCAAAGTTTTTAATGGCGGTTTTATTCATTTTCGTCCCTCCCTAGGAGAATGTAATCTTAATATTATTTTTAAGCTCTTCTTTAAGTGATTTTCGAATGTACTCTACCAATTCATCCACTTGTTCCTCGGTTTCCAATTCTTGAATGGTGTTAAAAAGCTGGACGGCACTGATGCGTTTTTTTTCTTTCGGTTTTACAGGTATATAATTTTCAACCTTGCCTTCACCTGTTTTATCGTTTGGATCTCTTTTTTGTTTTTCCCGCTCTTTTAGGGCTTCTTTCTTTTTCCTATCTAGTTCATTTAAACAAGCAGTTTTAATTCGATCGGCCTCATCTTTTTTCGCAATAACCTCATGGAAGTTTTGTGCGGATGCTAGCCGGCTACGTAAATCTTTAAATTTCCCTTTGAAGGACTGCTCCAATGTCTCTTTAAACTCTGAGGATTCCAACTCCTCCAAAACAACTTTTTCCTTTTCATCAATAATGGATTTTACCGGTTCCGCTTCCTTTTCTAAGAGTTCGGTATATCCTTTTACAAATTCATCGGATAGCATCGGTAATTCTTTTATTTGTTTATAGGGTTCTTTATTTATAATGATATCTTCGATTTTTTTCACAAGATCAATTAAGCTTTGATCCGTAACATAGGTTTCGTTAGCATGGTAAATCTCCAATTTCTCCGCTGCTTTATCAAAAAGATTCTTTTGATTGTTGAAAAAGCTTTTTACATCTTTTACATCTTCACTGTAATCAAGAAATTCATTTTCACGGTCTACTAATTTTCGATAAAAGCTTGATGGATCTTTAATCTCCAACATCTCGTTTAGTAATGCTTCCCCATCTTCCAGCAAACGTCGTCCGGGATAAGGGTATTTTTTTCGCTGTTCATAGCGAACAAGAAGATTATTGATTTCGCTCAACTCTTCTTTACCCAGTTCTTTTAGCCGTACCATTAATCCGTCTTCATCTTCGGGCAAGGAGGCGTAGCCAAAAAGATCTTTCCCCAAATCCTTGGCAATTTGAAGATGCTTTAAGTTGACTTTATCCCGCTTTTCAATTACCAGACGGTCCGTATATTCTTTTTTTGTTAAATAAGTTATTAAATTTTCATCCTTCGACTGAACATACTCACTGCCTAGCTGAAATCGAATTTCTTCTTTTTGTAACAGTGCAATTAGAATCCCTCGAATATCATTGTCGAGCCAACCATAGGGAGGCTTACTGAAATGCTCCATTAGGGTTTTTGCAGTGATTGCCATATTCCGTTCCTTGGAGAAATACACGTAGCGACGGACTTCATCCTCCCCTAGGTGATTGCCGTTTTTCTTATCTTCGCCGAAAAGTTCTATTTGGCTTTCTTCGTTGAATAGTAAATCATGCAGGTCTTTATTATTCTCCACAAAGACTTTTATATAACTAAGTTTATTATAAATATTATTGACAACGGCTTTTAACCCTTCGTTGATTCGCTCTTTCGGGCTTTTTGTTTTAATATCCAACTTTTGAGAGTTGACATAAAATTCTGCTTCTCGTAAACCTTCGGTTAATAAATGTTTTACCCGTTCACTTCGCTCTGTTTTTTCCCGTCCCTTTCGTACTTTAATCTCATCAATGCTGGTATTTCCTGTTTGTCCACCTTTACGTTGAAGATAGGTGGTGATTTTTTTTACTTCTTCCATTTCAGTGATGGCTGCAGTATCTTCCGGTAGCTTAATAATCAAGTTGTTTTCCCTGGAAGACATCATTTTCATTTCTTGCTCGGTTAATGCACCACCCATTTCATAGTAGGGTGTAATAATCTTTATTCCAAACTCATGGTGGGGATTGGCGATATGGCGGTCATCAATGGTTTTATTAAAAGCAAAATGATATTTGTGATTGTACTTAAATTTATTTTCTCCATAAATGCCTGTGAAAATTTCTTCACCGATTTCTTTAATCACTTCTTTGATATCCACCTGTATTTCTTGAATTTGACGGTTTACGTCCTGTTCGTCATTGGTAAGGAAAATGTATTCTTGACCATTTTTCTGAAGTAGCGTTTCTCGCATCAACTTTCCAAGGGCCTGTTCAATAGCTTTTTTAATTTCAATTTTATCGTCGTCAATATTTTTCACAAGTAAGGTTGCAATGTTTTCGATGTTGGCCGGTATTTCTTCGACCCACTTGATTAGGAATAAAAGCTTTAGGACTTCCACATCGAAACTGTTTAATCGATCGTTACTCTCCGCATGAATCATTACGGTTCGGACGTCATGGTCTAAGAAAGTCTCAATGGTCTGGTAAAAGGCGGAAAAAGGTACAAGTACCCCGGCATCTTGATCCATTACTTGGATGGCCGTTTCCTGGTAGGCACTCAGTAAGGACCGCTCACCTTCAGACAGATGTTTTCCACTGGCACCATGGCGACGGATTGCAGTGAATACACTTTGTAATAAATTAAACTGATAGGGGATAAAAGGATAGACCGCCACAAAATCTTCGGAGTTTTTGTAGGTCTTCATCTCCGCCGTATCGGAACTAAAAGTAATAAGATTATTTAGGATGGCCTCTTTTTCGAGGTAGATCTGCTCTAAGGTTTCTTTTACCGGATCTTTTTTTGCAAGGATACGTTTTTTAATAACCTCATCCACATTGGCACTGGATAGAGACAAGCGCGTATTGAATCGTCCTTGGATTTTGGAAAAATCGTTGCCTCTTACCTTGGTACTGATAGAGTCGATGGCTTGTTGAGACGTCACTACAACCCATGCCTTCCCTCCACAATAAGTACCCAGATCTTCCACTACGGTTTGAAGGTTTAGCATTAAATTACTATCCTCACCAATATACTGTCCCATCTCATCCACGAGGAAAATCACATGATGTTCTTCCTTTTTGGATTCGATGTAGTCTCGCACTTTATTTGCGAACTTCTCCACGCTAAGAGAGTAGTTATCCTGGGCTTTATTAAACCAGTTTCTTGCAGCATCTTCGCTCATTTTTGTAGCAGAGGTGAGGGCTTCTACAATATCATCTTCAATAAAGTAGTACTCATCCCGCATCTCTTCCCAAGGGTTCTCGGCAATTTCTTCAAACTTGGCTTTAAAGGTGTCATAAGTACCCTCTTTCGCCATGAGTCGTTCCAAGTCTGCAAGCCATGGACTGGCCCCGGAGAATCCCTGCATCTCATTAAATACTTTATTAAATACTTTAACGATCAGTTCCTGATCACTTTTGGTATCGGAATCGGATTTGGAATCGATATTAAATAGAATTACATCGGAGCTTACATTCCCAGCTCTTGTAATATCCGCCATAACCATGGGATCGTCAATTTTATCGGTAAAATACTCCACGGCTTTTTTGCCATTCACCGTACGGTTTTTTAATAGGTAAGATAGAATTTTTAGAAAGTGGGACTTACCGGAACCGAAGAAACCGGAGATCCAAATCCCCATCTTATCCGTATAGCCACCTATTCCGTCTTTATAAGCATCAAAAAAACGACTAAAGTGCCGATCCAACTCTCGAGTAACCACGTACTCCTCCAGCTCCTGATAGACATTTTCATCGTCTTCCTGTCCGATTTTAATAACTCCTTTGATATCACGATCGATTTCTTTATTAAACATTTCTTGTAGTTTCATCGACAGTATTCCCCCTTATTAAATCATCACTAATTCTTATTCTCCAACCAATTGAAAAGCACGATAATAGTTTTGATCGTTTATTTCATTAAATAGTGAGAGTTCCTGCCCGGTATAACTACCCGGATAAAACATAACCACGGGTACATGGTCAATCACCGAATGAAGCACATTCAGTACGGTATGGCTTCGAATAAGAGGCCAGGCTTTACCTACACCGGTTAGAAACACTATGCGGTCATCCACCAGGCGTTCTTTAATATACGTTACGATCAAATCATTTTTCATCGTTAAACGAAGGGTATTTTTTATGGGTTTGAATAAAGCTTCCGTGCCTTTTTTCTTTTCCATATCCATAACTTTTTGAAGATATCCCTTATTTTCCAGAATATCAATCATCATTTCATACAAATCAAATTCCTGAATTAAAGGATCACCACCGGGTTTTGTGCACTTATCTTTTAATAGTCTTATGTGGTCTCTTACTAATAATTCCTCTTTCGGATCGTAATCAAAGATGTAAAAACCTATTTCATTCCCAAGGCCTTTACCTTCTAAGAATCTTGGGTCTTCGATTAAGGGTTTAATCTTGTCCAGTTTTTTTAAGATATCACTCATTCTCTCACTCCTTGTAAAATCTTTAGGTATTCTTCGTCCCCAAGGGCTTTGATGCTTTCTTCCAATTCAAAATCGATAATCGCCGATTGAATTTCAATGCTTTTATTGATTCTTTTGGCAAGTCCCGTCTCGGTCAGGATCCGTTTGTATACTTGGGTCAACTTTTTATATGTTTCATCGGCCCACCTCTCAAGGTCCGCATCCTGCTCTCGTTTCCGCTGAAAAAACAGATTAAAGTCCTTTGCCGTTATTTGATTTTCACTAATTAGCAATTTATCTCGAAAAACTTCCTGCATAAATTCCGAAAACAATCGGTCTTTTTTCATAATGGCATAAAGCACAATGATTTTACCCATACTTGTGTGCCGGTTTACCAGTTTTTCAAGAAGATCTTGATTAAGATAATCCATTCGCTTAATAACTTCGGAAGCAATTACTCTTTTTCGGTTGTCTGAACCGAGCAAAAAATAATTTTCTTCTTTGATTTTTTCCATGATTTCCTGATTGGATAAACCCTTCAACTTCAGTTCTGAAGCTTTTTTCATCTCCAAATATAAAAATGATGTTGCTTTAATTGTCGACTTGTATATGCCCATTGTTTCCATTCCTCTCTACATTGATGGCCAGTTTTTGATATGAACTCATTATATCATGACATATCATGACGGCCTAGAGGGTACCTTAATATTAATTCGCTATGGTGGTTTCAAAATCCTGCATTTTTAGGAAATTAATGATGAGAATCCTTCGACATTTTTCGCAAAATAAAAGCCTCTTTTGAGATCGACCGTAAATTGCCGTCGCCTTAAAAGAAGCTTTCTCTCAGAGTCTCACACTGGACAATTACTTCTACAAAACTAATGACCAAATAATTAAGCATTCCCATAATAGCTGATCAATAAATCCCGTCAAATAAAAAAGTCCGTTAGAAAGTCCATACGAATAAGACCGAAAGTAGTTACCCTTTTGTTCCCATCTTATTAAACCCCAATTCATTAGTTGCTCCAATAATGGACTGTATCTCTACTTCGATACTCCCTTCATCCTTGAGACTGCCTTCAAAACCACTGACAGTCTTATCCACGGAAAGAGCATTACCAATTACTTTTTTCATCGGGGGTAAAATGATCGTTTCATTGGCATTTCCGGTAGATATTACAGCATCCGCTCTCGAATCTGCATCTGCTAACGATTGGGAGGTGCCGTCCCGGCCCGGATATTCATCCGTTACAAGTACGGTTTTAATCCCCTTTTCTTCTAGTTTCCTGCAATTCATCATCAAGACATAATCGGATCACCTGACCGTTCCAGCTTACTATTCTAATGGCATTTTCTAGTAATATGCAGTTTTATCGACTTAAAACTATTACTATTTTATTCTATACTTAATTCCATTTTCCCTCTATTTTTGGAAATAAATTTCTGCATTTTTTCTTGATTAGAAGACAAATAAGCTCTGTCAGTTTGGCATAATATTTCCAGGGTATATGTGTTTTAATGAAAAGTTTTAAACTAGGCATAAACACTCAATAACAGGAGGTTATCAAATGAGGTTTGAACCACTACTGGAGAAAAATAAAATACCTGATTTTCTTATCCGATGGGGTGCTCGCCGCATGACTTCTACAAGATTAAAGGAAATAACATCCTACAGTGCAGAAGAGCATCAACAGTATCTCAGTCAATACATTGAAGATTTAACAAAGCAACCGATTGCGATAAATACGTCGGAAGCTAATGATCAACACTATGAAATCCCTACAGAATTCTTTGAGCATGTTCTAGGTACTCATATGAAATACAGCTGCGGATATTGGGATAATCCGGTTCCCTTTAAAGAACTGAAAGATCATTTAAGCGATGCGGAAGAAGCCATGCTAAAGCTGACCTGTCAACGGGCGGAAATAGAAGATGGGCAAAATATTTTAGATTTAGGCTGTGGTTGGGGTTCTTTAGCGCTTTATATGGCAAAAAAATATCCTTCGGCAAATATTTGGGCGCTATCCAACTCCGCTACGCAAAAGTCTTATATTGATGCCAAAGCTAAGGAGGAGAATCTAGAGAATCTTACAGTGATTACGGAGGATATAAATGACTTTACCACGGAAGTACGCTTTCACCGTGTCATATCCATTGAAATGTTTGAGCATATGCGAAATTATGAACAGTTGATGAATAAAATTGTGGAGTTTTTATTACCCCAAGGATGCTTGTTTATACATATCTTTACCCATCGAACCACACCCTATGCTTACGAAATTCGAAGTGAAAATGATTGGATGACCCGTTACTTTTTCCTTGGAGGAACTATGCCCAGCAGGGATTTGCTTCATTATTTTTCGGGTAAATTTTCCCTGGAAAAACAATGGGCGCTTTCCGGCCTCCATTACCAAAAGACGCTGGAAGCCTGGCTTCAGCGTATGGATGAGAAGAAAGAAAGGATTATGCCAATTATGGCCGAAATAGATGGAGAAGATCAATCCTTAAAATGGTGGGTTTACTGGCGGGTATTCTTTATGGCCTGCGCAGAGTTCTTTTCCTTTCATGGAGGGAATGAGTGGTATATCAGTCATTATCTTTTTAAGAAAACATAGAGGACCACGCCTTAACCGGCGCGATCCTCCCTTTCTCTCTTGGAAAACTGAGTTTGATAAAGCATGCTATAATAACCTTTTTCTTTTAACAGTCCTTTGTGATCTCCCCGCTCAATTAGTTTCCCCTCTCTGATGACAAAAATTTCATCGCTGTCTTCAATGGTGGAAAGACGGTGAGCAATGGTGATACCGGTTTTTCCTTTCATCAGCTCTGTCAGGGACTCTTGGATCAAACGCTCGCTTTCCGTATCCAAGGCAGAGGTGGCCTCATCCATCAGAAGTATTGGGCTGTCCTTGATGATCGCCCTTGCAATGGAAATACGTTGTTTCTGTCCCCCCGAAAGACCGAGTCCACGTTCGCCGATGACAGTATTATAACCCTTTTCCAATCTCATAATAAAGTCATGGGCATTGGCTCTCTTCGCGGCTTCTATTATCTGTTGTTCATCTGTATTTTCCTTCCCATAGGAGATGTTCTCCGCAATGGTTCCCGTAAATAAATAGGGGTTCTGGGATACGTAGGCGATGTTTTTACGTATCTCTTTAATATCGGTGATTGCAGTGGATTTATTTCCAACGATGATTTCCCCTTGATCAATAGAATACAGACCAAGAATCAACTTTATGATTGTGGACTTTCCACCCCCGCTTTCCCCCACTAAGGCAATGGACTTTCCTTTATCTATAGTAAAGCTTAAGTCATTAATAACCGGATCCCATGAATCCTTATCATAGGAAAATATGACATTCTTAAATTCGATATAACCGGGCTTAAGATTACTCTTGGAATTTTGATTTACCCCAGGATTAATTACCGAAGGTTCTTTTTCTTCATCGATCATTTCAAAGACCCGGTCCAGGGAAGCCCTGGCACTTTGTAGGGACTGATTAAACTGAGGCAGGAAATTGAGCACCGAGTTGATAGCCCCCTGTAGGTTCGTAAAGGCTACTACTACACCAATACTCATCCATCCCAGGTAGATAAAAAGAATCCCGAAAACAATGATAAAGAGGAAGCTGCTTGTAAAGGCCAGGTTACTGAGAATTCGAAGTTTTGCCTGCTGACGACTTCGTTCATAAGCTTTTATATAAACTCCTTCGTTTACTTTCTCCATTTTCTCTTTTAAGTG
>Ga0194138_10000596_pt1 | contig 17188 bp, 11 predicted proteins | sample TARM_MetaG_T2_14_FD_134022 | JGI IMG/M metagenome (GOLD analysis project Ga0194138, IMG submission 134022) | Freshwater microbial communities from Pennsylvania, USA, analyzing microbe dynamics in response to fracking - TARM_MetaG_T2_14 (version 2) | ecosystem: Environmental > Aquatic >...
AAGCCCATTGGCAAGTCTGTTGGCAAGGCCCCTGCCAAGAAAAACGCGGCGGGTAACGCAGTGCCTGCAACGAAAGGGGCAAAGAAGGACGTAACGAAGGGCAAGTCCGTACAGGCCGTGACAAACAATGGGACGCAAGCCGCTTCCGCTGCTGCTCCGAAGAAGAAGGCATTTGTGCTTCCCTTTGCCCCCTATGTCATAGAGGCAAAACAGATTGCCATACGGGATGGCCGTGTCAGCTGGAAGGACGATACCGTCGGGTTTTCCCGTCAGATTAAGCCCATCAACCTGACACTGACCAATTTATCCAGCCGCAAGAATGCCAAAACGGGAATTTCTCTCAGGATCGGTGACAAGGAATATCTTTCGGTGAAGGGCAGCGCCTCGCTGGTTCCGCTCAAAGCGGCGTTGGATGTGGGCGTGGGCGGTGTGGAACTGCCGGTGTATGCTGCGTATCTGGAATCTGTCCAGCCCATGAAGATAGACAGGGGAACGCTGGAAGCCGCACTGCATGCCCTTGTCACCATGGACGGCAATGAGCCTGTTGTTCAGCTTGAAGGCATGGCTGCTGCTCTGAGCGGTCTTGCCATGCGAAAGGACGGCAACCGTACCCCTTCCATCGAGCTGGCATCTTTGCAGGTGCAGGGCGGCAAGCTCGATCTGGCAGCCAGAAATGTCACGGTTGATCTGGTGAAGCTCACCGGTCCTGAAGTGCGGCTCATCCGCTACAAGGATGGTCTTGATCTTGTGAATCTGTTTGCCGGAGGTGAAACCGGCCGCCCTGCAAGTGGTGACGAAATTGCCACGCATGGCAGGGATTCACAGCCGTGGACAGCCGCACTCGGCGAGTTCAGCATAGAAAACGGCAAGTTGCGGTTTGTGGACCGCACCCTCTCCAATCGGGGCGGGGTGGTTGTCTCGAATATGGAACTGACGGTTCGCGATGCCTCCACCGATCTCGGCAAGCCGGTTCCCGTGAGCTACTCCGCGTATATCGGTGGCGGCGGACGCAATAACCGCATCAAGCCGGGCAGGGTGCGGGTGGATGGAACGGTGCGTCCTGATCCGTTCGATATGCAGGTGCGCGTGCGGCATGACAATGTACCCCTTGCCGTGCTTGATCCTTATGTGGGCGAGTATACGGGCATGCTGCTTGCCGGCGGCGTGCTGAATACAGATATGCAAAAGCATGTGCGGCTGCAGGCGCAGGCTCCGGAAGGGGCCGAAGGACTGGCGGCCGAGCCTTTGCAGGTAGTATCCAAGGGATCACTGCGCATCGACGGCCTGTCGCTGAAGGATGTCGCGGACTCGTCTCCGGTGGCCAGTTTCGATCGTTTTTCCGTGCAGAATTTTGACATTTCAACCAGCGATTCCAAATTGTATGTGGAAGAGATAGCCCTTGATAACTTGCAGGCAAATGCCTTGGTGGACAAGGATGGCGTGTTCAACTTTGCCCGTCTGATGCATCCCTCCGCGTCGGCTGTTCCCAGTGACAGGCGGGGGCGGAACGGGCAGGAAGGCACAGCCGGTGCCGTAAACAAGGGCGGGGCTGCGGAAACAACGGTTGCAGGTTCTTCTGCACCAGACTCTCCTGTAACGGACACGCCTGTAACGGATACCCCGCTTGCAGACACTCCGGCCACAAATGTCACGGACGCAGCAGGCAGCTCCGCGGTCGTGCCATCCACGTCCGCAGAAACAACGCCTGCCAATACTGCGGATATTCCGGCCGCAGCTGCTCCGACCGCAGCTGCTCCGGCTGACACTGCAGAGGCAGGATACGCCTCCGTTCTTCCTTTCCGGGATGTGCGCATAGACCGCGTGCGGGTGAACAACGGGGCGCTCCGGTTCACCGACAGAAGCGTGGCCCCCGCCTTTGTCACGGCCCTGACGGAACTGAATGCCCGTCTTGACGGTATCTCACTGGCTCCGGATGCCCGTCCGGCACTGGATATCACCGCCAAGCTGGACAACCAGACGCTGGCACTCAAGGGTGTGGCAAACCCCATCATCTCTCCCATGTATTCAGATGTTACCTTTACGCTGAATGGTGTGGATCTCGTGCCGCTTTCTCCCTACTCACTGCGCAGCGTGGCCTATCCCATTGAAAAGGGACGCCTGTACGCGGACGTGAAGGTGAAGACGGAAAACTGGATTCTGAGTGCAAACAATAAACTGTTTCTTGAGCAGCTTGTCATGGGTGATAAAGACAAGCGTCCCGATGCACCCAGCATTCCCATCAAGCTGGGGCTGGCCCTGCTGTCTGACTCCAGCGGCAACGTGGAGATAGACCTGCCCATCAAAGGCAGGCTGGATGACCCGCACTTCCTTACGGTCGGCATAGTGTTCAAGGCGTTTGTGAACCTGATTTTCAAGGTGGTTACCTCGCCCTTTGCCCTTATCGGCAATATTGTGGGCGGTGGCGGTGACGATGCCCAGTTCTCCGTGTTCGAGGCCGGTTCCGACCGTCTGACGGAAGGGCAGTTGCAGAATCTGAAGGGCGTGGTGGACTTCATGAACAAGAAGTCTTCGCTCAAGCTTGAGATAAGTGGCTTTGTAGACCCGCAGGCCGATGCCGCCGGGCTTGTGGAACTGAGCGTGCGTCGCAGGGTTCAGGCCGCCAAGTATGCGGATATGTCCCGCCGCGAGCGCGCTGCCGTTGCGGTGGAAGATGTGCAGGTTACGCCTGAGGAATACGCCGAGTATCTGACTGATGCTTATAAGGACGTGCCGGAGATGGAAAACGACCCCAGACCGGCCGGTGTTTTCGGGTTCAAGGAAGTACCTGTGGCAGATATGGAGGCCTTCCTCCGCTCGCTGACCACGGTGACTCCGCAAACCCTGACGGAGCTTGCCGCAGCCAGAGCCAAGGCCGTACAGGCCGCCGTGCTGCAGCTTGACCCGGCACTCGCCCCCCGTGTGTTCCTGACCGGCGCGGGCAAGAAGCCCACAAAGAAAACCGGTGTGCCGCTGCACCGCGCTGAGCTGGGCGTGCGTTAGCCGCAGCTGATTGAAAAGAGAAAAGGCCCCGCTGTCTGTGTGACGGCGGGGCCTTTGTATTTGTCTGTGCGGCTTCTAGAACGGGAAGAAGTGATAAAAGCCGGTGAAGCTGTTGTGCGTGCCAAGCAGCTCGCCGTCCTGCATGCGCCACGTGGCGCGGCACTTCTTGCAGACATAATCATGATGCGGGGTTGTCACCTCGCGTGTGCCGATGAAGCAGAGCACTATGCAGGTCAGTATGTCCGCCCTTGAGAAGACATGCCGCCACGCATCGCCGGTGGCGTAATCAAGCGGCGGCAGGTCCAGCACGGAAAGCACGAGCAGGTACATCGCCAGCATGAGAATGAACAGGCCCCCCTGCATGTGGCGCACCGGCCCCATGGGGCGGGTGCACAGCGGGCAGGTTACGGCGGGAGGAAGCGAGCGAAGAGGATACCGTGCCACAATAACCGCCGCAGCCAGCACACCTATGCCGGCGAGGGTGCCTGTATCGATCACAATGCCTCCGTATGTCGTTGCGTCCGCCGGACGGGAACTCTGATGTATCTCTGCCTGGCCGTGCAGCTATCGCTTGGATTTGTATGCCCGCTCGGCCAGCTTGCCCAGCTCCGTGAGGCGTCTGTCCACCTTGTCGAAGATGGAGCCCTTGGTGAAGGTCCCATCCTTGCGGCGGTTGCCCGCAGTCTGTCCGGTCAGCAGTTCCATGGCTTCGGTTATGTGGCGGATGGGGTAGATGGCAAACTTGCCTTCCTCCACCGCGGCCACGACTTCCTTCTTGAGCATGAGCTGGTCTACGTTGTCATAGGGCAGCAGCACGCCCTGCTCGCCGGTAAGCCCTCTGCGCTGGCACACATCGAAGAAGCCTTCAATCTTGCGCGTTACGCCGCCCACGGCCATGATCTGTCCGGTCTGCGACACAGCACCCGTAAAGGCGAGAGACTGCGACAGCGGCAGGCCTGACAGGGCGGAAAGCAGCGCCGCAAGTTCCGCGCCGGACGCAGAGTCGCCTTCAATGCCCGCGTAGCTCTGCTCGAAATAGAGCGAGCCGGTCATGACAATGGGCTTGTTCTGGGCGAACATGCCGAGCAGGTAGCTCTTAAGAATCATCATGGCCTTGGTGTGAATGGGGCCGCCAAGCTCTGCTTCGCGTTCAAGGTCGATGATGCCGCCATGCCCCACACCCACGGTGCAGGAAATCTGGTGCGGCAGACCGAACTCGAAATCGCCGTAGAAGCTCACCGCAAGGCCGTTCACGCGGCCCACGGCCGTGCCGGAAGTCTGCACCTTTATCAGTTCACGGTCGTAATCTTCCATGAACATTTCTTCGTACAGGTTGTTGCGGTAATAGCGGGCCACCAGAGCATCGTGCACTGTTTCCGCATCCACCACGGTGCGTTTTTTCATGCGCGCATATGCGTCTGATTCCACCATCAGTTCGCGGATGTGGGGGAAGCGCAGCGAAAGCTTTTTCTGGTCCTCTATGATGCGAGAGCTGTAGTCGATGATGCTTGCCAGTCCGTCGCGGGAGAAGGGCAGAAGGTCGCAGTCGTCAATAATGCCTGCAAGGCGCTGCAGATAGATGCGTATGCCGTCCGCGTTGCGGGGCATGGATTCGCTCATGTGCGCCTTGAGCTTGAACAGCTTGGGGAAGCGGTCGTCGCTCTGCAGCAGGTGCTCGTAAATATCTTCCGGCCCGATGAGAATGACCCGCAGGTCCAGCATCATCGGTTCCGGCTCTATGCCCTTGGTCTTGGTGGTCTCGGAATCTCCGGCATCCTCTATGCGGGCAATGCCTGAACGCAGGGCGCGCATAAGGCCTTCCCACGCACCGGTCTGCGAAAGCAGGTCCTCGATGTGCATGACCAGAAAGCCGCCGTTGGCCTGATGGATGGAGCCGGACTTGATCAGGGTGTAATCCGTGACCAGAGCGCCCATTTCCGAAACGCGCTCGATGCAGCCGAGCAGGTTGGCAACCGTGGGGTGGTCGTCCACCACGATGGGAGCCCCTTTGGTTTCGGAGTGGTCCACGAAGAGGTTGATTTCGTAGCGGGCGGTAATGTCTTCCTGCGGCAGCGCGGAGAGAAAGCTCTCTGCCGAGCCGGGAGCCCCGCCGGAGGGGGACGATTCCCGCTGTACGAACTGGTCCAGACTCTCCAGAATATCGTTCTGCATGGCAGTGAAGAAGGCTGCCAGATCTTCGCTTTCACAGGCCTTGAGAAATTTATCCGTCACGGGGATGAGCATTTCCTGCAGCGCTTCGCGCGCAAGATCCTGATCAAGAGAGCGTTCATCCGTCCGCAATGCCTGTTCCGCAGTGGACATTTTGCGCATGAGCGCAGACATCACCTGCAGCAGCTTGTCTCCCTTTACCTTGAGCGTCTGCCGCAGGTCGGTGTCAAGACGCTCGAATTCCTCTTCGGAAAGACGCTTGCCCTCGATGAGCGGATACAGGGTCATGGAGCCTGTTTCATCAAGGTCCATGTTAAAGCCTTCACTCACCGCGACCTGATCCATTTCCTGAAAGAGCTTGTCGCGCTCGTCCTGAAAACGGTCCATGATGATGTTGCGCTTTTTGATGTACGCATCGTTTTCGAAGCGGGCGGGCAGTTCCTTGCGCAGCTTGGAAATGGCCTGCGCCAGTTCGTTCTTGAGCTTGCGGCCCTGACCGGCGGGCAGTTCTATGAGGGTGGGCGAATCCTGATCCTCAAAGTTGTTCACGTAAATCAGGTCAGGCGGCGTGGGGCGCTTTTCGGCACGCGGACGCAGAAATTCCTGCAGCATGTAATTGCGTCCGAGGCTCGGTCCACCGGCAAGATAGACGTTGTAGCCGTTGTTATGGATGGAAAGTGCAAGCTCCAGCGCTTCCAGCGCGCGGGGCTGCGGCGAGCGTTTGGTCGGCTTGCGGGGAATGCCGTGGCTGTCGTCGCAGCTGATGCGGGCGGGGTCTAATAGGGTGCGCAACTTGATCGCGGGAAGGGGACGGACTTTGCTCATGATGCTCCTGCAGAATATATCGATAATCAGCGTGCCAGGCACGCGTTGCGACTGTACCTGTTTGGAAGAAGGTTGTCACGCAGGGCTTGTGCGCCGGGCTGGTTGGGAGTACCTTCCATTATGCAGATACCTTATGCAGGTGTTTGCTGTGCCGGCAATGCGTCGAAGACCTCAAGGAGCTTCATGGAGTATAATCCGCCCTGTTTTTCCGTCATTATTCCCGCGTGGCATGAAGCTGCGAATATAAACGGCCTTGTCGCCCACGTGCGCGAAAGAGCGGGTGGCAGGAATGTGGAGATCATCGTGAGCGATGGTGCTCCGCAGGCGGATACCCTTGCAGCGCTTGCCGACAAAGATGTGATACGGGTTCGTGCTCCGCAGGGGCGTGCCAGGCAGATGAATGCCGGTGCCCACGCCGCATCGGGCGATATTCTGCTCTTTCTGCATGCAGACACCACATTGCCGGAAGATGCTTTTGCCGCCATGGAACACGGGCTGAACAGGCTTGGCGATTCCGGCAAAAGGGGAGGCGCGGGTGCCTTTCGTCTCGGGATTGATGGCGCCTTCGGATTCCTGTATCTCGTGGAGAAGCTTGCTGATCTGCGAAACCGTCTGACCCGTACCCCATACGGCGATCAGGCTCAATTTTTCCGCAGTTCCTACTTCCGCCTGCTGGGGGGCTATTCCGCCATACCCATTATGGAAGATGTGGACATCATGCGACGCATCAGGCAACGGGGAGACTCCATAGCCCTGTTGCCTCTGCGGGTGCGGACCTCGGCACGGCGCTGGCATGCCGAGGGAGTTGTCTACTGTTCGCTGCGCAATGTCTGCCTGCGGACTTTGTACGCGCTGGGGGTTCCCGCGCAAACGCTTTCGAGATGGTATCTCGCATACAAGGGGAAATCATGAACGATACCTGTGTGCTGCTGTTCGTCAAATATCCGGAACCGGGCAGGGTGAAGACCCGTCTGGGTGAAGTGATCGGCAATGATGTGGCTGCGGATTTTTACAAGCGCTTTGTGGAAGATTTGCTCAAGGGGCTTGCCACTGTGCAGGCCGCGCTGCGCATATGTTATCTGCCCGTGGAAGGCCACGACGTGGAAGTACAGCTGCGCGACTGGCTCGGCAACGATTATGCGTTTTTTCCGCAGGAAGGGGCTGATCTGGGCGAACGGATGAAAGCCGCCATGCAGAAAGCCTTTGCTGACGGTTTTTCCCGCGTGGTGCTCATGGGCAGCGATATTCCCGATTTTCCGCCGGAACTGGTGCAGAAGGCTCTGCTTGATCTGGACATGAAGGAAGCCGTGATAGGACCCGCATACGATGGCGGCTACTACCTTATCGGCTTCCGGCGCGAATTCTTCTTCCCCGAAGTCTTTGACGGTATTGTCTGGGGAGAAGCGGATGTTTTCCGCCCCACCATGGAGCATATGCGCCGCAAAGGACTTGAAGTGCTGCGCCTGCCCGACTGGAATGACGTGGACACCATCTGGGATCTGAATGTTCTGTACAGGACCAACAGGAACAGCTCGTTCAGAAAGTCTGCCACGTTCGCCAAACTGAGAGAGCATAACGACATGATTCGTCAGTACGATCTTGATTTACCCAAAATGCCGGGCAGATAGCCCGATTCGGCTTCCGTAGCTGAAAAGGGGGCCTGCCGCCTGCCTGTTTTGGGGCTGGCGGGCAGTGTCTTTTTGTCCGGGCGGAGATGAAGGCGTAGCCGGATCGCTGTGTCTCCCGCTTGGGCAGGCTTTCCGCATCCGGCCCTGTCTTGCGGGCTTGCCGGTTGTGAAACAGAACCGGATTCATGATTTTCAGGGCATGGAGAACAGACGTTGTTAGTAGCCCGGGGCGCGTAAGCGCCCTTTTTTCTGCCCTTTTGCCATGGGTAAGGCCTGTCCCCCGATAAATATATACAAGTGCGTTGCTGAACAATGTTGGGGTGATGCATTGATTTGTAAATGCCTTTTTGCAGGAAGCCGCAGAATCTAACGCGACAACGCTTGCTTTGTTGTTTCGGAAGGGTAGAATTCAGGCCACTTCGTGGTCAGGAGATGTCAATGCTTCGATTCTGGTGTACGTGCTGTGTTATTGTTGTCCTGCTTGCTTCTGCCCGGCAGGCTTGCGCGGGCAAAGTGCTGGTTATTGAAAGCTACCATCAGGGGTTCAGCTGGGATGCGAGCTACCTGCGTGGTCTGCGTGAAGTGCTGGCTTCTGATCACGAAATCAGGACCTTCGAGATGGATACCAAGCGTATTCCTGCGGAACAGTTTTCCCGACGCGCAGCCGAGGCTCTGGCGGTGTTCAGAGAATACAAACCGGACCTCGTGGTTCTGGGAGATGACAACGCCGCGCGCCTGCTTGCTCCCGCCCTGCTCGCCGCAGCGGTTCCCATTGTTTTTCTGGGGCTGAACAACAATCCCCGCGAATACAGCCTCTATGGTCATCCCCATGTTGCCGGACTGATGGAGCGTCCTTTGCTTTTTCAGTCCGTAAGTGTGGCCCGCAAGATATGCCCCTTTCCCATACGACGGGTGCTGTTTCTGTTCGATGTAAGCGAGACTTCCAATCTTATCGCCGGTGATGTCTTTCACGACGGAGCTTCCAAGGAACTTTTAGGCATCAGGGCCGATCTGCGGCAGGTTGCAACCGTTGAAGAATGGAAGGATGCTGTGCAGACAGCCGGAGAAAACGGCTACGATCTTATTTTTGTGGGACTTTCACAGCGGCTGGAGGGTGCGGAAAGTGGTTGCTGCAATGATGAGGACATGGTGCTGTGGACCGCGCAGCATTCCCCCGTTCCCAGTTTTGGGCTGTGGGATTTCAGCATAGGCCGGGGAAAGCTCGCAGCAGGGCTTGTGCATGTGGGTGAAGAGCAGGGGCGCGCGGCCGGAAATCTGGCCCGTCGTCTGCTCGCGGGTGAGCGTAGCGTTTCCATTCCTCTGGCAGTGGAGGACGGGGTGCTTATGTACAGCCGCTTTGAGGCCGCAAGGCTGGGACTTGTTTTTCCTGCGGGGCTGGCTTTGAACGCCGTTGCCGTAGAGTAGAGATACTGCACGCAGAAAAGGCCGCGCGGCATGCCGCGCGGCCTTTTCTGTCTGGTTCGTTTATTACTTCTTATCGAGCCTGTTTTCCTGCTTGATCTTGTCTATGAGCTGCTTCAGCCGTGCTGACTGCGAGGCCAGCTCCTGCTGGGCAAGGGTGCTCTGCCCTATGCCTTCCGCAATGAGGCCCGAGAGAGCGTTCACCTCTTCAAGGGCGTGGGTTATCTCTTCGCTTGCGGCAGACTGTTCTTCTGCTGCCGTTGCAATGCTGCGTATCTGGTCCGCTGAGGTTTCGGAAAGGCGCACTATTTCCAGCAGTGCCTCGCCCGAGGCAACGACCAGTGTGGTAGCCTGATCAATGGCTTCGGCTGCTGCGTCCACGCTCTTGTTGTTCTGGGCGGCTGCCTGCTGGATGGCGTGTATGGCCTCGCCCACTTCCTTGGTGGCTGTCATGGTTTTTTCCGCAAGCTTGCGCACTTCGTCGGCCACCACTGCAAAGCCTCGTCCGGCCTCGCCCGCTCTTGCGGCTTCAATGGCCGCGTTCAGGGCGAGCAGGTTGGTCTGGTCCGCAATGTCGGATATCACGGTCATGATCTGGCCGATGGAATCCGCACGGTGGGAGAGTTGCCCCATGTTCGTCTTCAGTTCTTCGGCGAGCTGCTGGACATGCTCAATGGCCTTAACCGATTTTTGAACGGTTTCTTCGCCATGTTCTGCATGCTCCCGGGTGGAATCGGCATTTTCAGCGGCATTGCCCGAGCTGCCTGCAACTTCAAGAATGGTTGCGTTCATCTCTTCCATGGCGGTGGCTGTTTCACCTATGCGTCCCCGCTGGGTGTCCGAGCTCTGATTGATTTCAATGGCCTGAACGGAAAGCTCTTCAGAGGCGGCGGATATGGAGAGAACAATCTCGTCCAGTATGCCCGCCGCAGAAAGCATGCCTTCCTGCTTGGCGGTTTCCGCCTTCTTGCGGGCCTCATCAGCTTCTGCCATGGCCTGCTTTGCCCTTTCGGCTTCCTCTGCAGCTTCATGGCTCTTCTGCTCGGCCTCGCCCATCTTGGCCTTCAGGCTCTGCACCATGGCGTGAATGGCATCCTTGAGCTTGAGTATCTCGCCCTTGAACTTGCCGTCGATGCTGGCGTCAAGACGTCCGGAGGCAACGTCATCGGCATACTGCACCAGCTTGTTCATGGGGGTGCGCAGGGTGTTGCGGATGAAGAATACCAGCGTCGCCACCACGATGAGTACGATGATGCTGCCGAAGAGCAGGGTGCGGTTCATGACGCCGAAGATGGAGTCTGTGAACGCCTGCTGTTCGCCGAGAATCTGGGCGTCAACTTCATCCATGTATACGCCCATACCGATGATCCAGTTCCATGGCTTGAACAGCTTGATGTAGGACAGCTTGGGGAAATCGCCCTGCTGACCGGGCTTTGCCCAGTAATAGGATACGGTGCCTTCTCCGTCCCGGGTGGCCACTTCCGTCATTTCTGCGAAGAGCGGCTTGCCCTTGGCGTCCTTAATTCCGGCTATGGACGTACCCACAAGCTTGAGGCTGATGGGATGCATGACCATCATGTTGTCGGTGTTGTGAATCCAGAAATAGTTGCCGTTGGATACTCGGATTTTGCTTATCTGTTCCAGTGCCTGCTTCTGCAGCGAGGCTGTAATGTCTTCGATCCATGCGCCGGTTCCGATTATCCAGCCGAGTTCGGGAATGAGGCGCACATAGGAAACCTTGGGCTTGGCTTCGGTTTCTCCCGGCTTGGCCCACATGTAGTCCACCATGCCTTCGCCGTTTGCCTTGCAGACCTTCACCATCTCCATGAACAGGCGCTTGCCGTGCGGGTCTTTGGTTTCGGATAGGTCTTTGCCGTCCAATTGCGTGGCAATGGGGTGCATTATCATGGTGGGGTGCATGTCATTGATCCAGACATAGTTGCCGTCGCTGAAGCGCATGCTGCGTACAAGCGACTTTATGCCCGCTTCCTTGTCTTCACGCGGAAGATAGTCATTTTCCTTGAGGTAGGCTTTGATCTGACTTTCAAGGCCGTCTATGACAATGCGCAGTTCCTTGGCCTTGAGTTGTTTCAGGGTTTCCACGTCCTGCGAGCGGGCATGGAAATCTTCCACAACGCTGTATGCCATCTGCACCATGTCCTGCAGGGAGTATTTTTCTTCATTGTAGACATTGGTGCGCGTCTTCTCAGCCTGATGATTGGAAAATGCCATCAGATCGTAGGACACATAGGAGTAGAAAAAAGCGCCCTGAACCAGCAGGCCGAGAACCACGAACAGAAGTAACTGGATGATGACTGATCGTCTCAAGGGCACCTCCCCCACTTTTCTATGACGAAGTGGATGTTCTATTTTCGAATGTAATACTTCCATGCGAATTGGGAATAGCTATAGGTAATTGTATCACAAAAAAGATGAGAAAGCACAATGAGAAAAAGCCCGTCTGAGCAACAGCTCAACGGGCTTTTCCGGAGGAGTATGGAGGAGTCTTGTAAGGCTGTTTGGTCTTAGCTTGCAGCGTAAAAGCAACGCTTGGGGGAGTGTATCTTTCCGGAATCCTTGAGCTCTTTCATGGGCTTGGTCAGTTCTTTGCTGTCCACGCCAAGGGCGGTGGCAATGTCGCCGGGGCGAAGTGGCTTGTCTGCTTCCTTGAGAACCTTGAGTATTTTTTCCTGCATGGTATTATCTCCTTATTTGATGATGGTAATCAATATTAATAAGAAGAGTTTCTGTCAAGTCAGAATCCGGATTATTCATCCCCGCCCGCGATGGTCTTGAGGGCTTTGTTCAGATCATCCCGTAATACGGGTTTGAGCAGGTACTGCTGTATGCCGAGGGTCTTGGCATCGTCCGGTGAAAGCTGCTCGCTGTAGCCCGTGCAGAGAATGACGGGCATATCCGGCCTGTGCTTGAGCACTATGCGGGCAAGTTCGCCGCCGGTGAGCCCGGGCATGGTCTGGTCGGTAATCAGCAGGGTGAATACCTGCGGATCAGAGAGAAAATGCTGCAGCGCATTGCCGCTGTCGGAAAACACATCGGTCTCATAGCCGAGCCGTTGCACCATCTCACCCACCACCTCTGCAAGGGCGGCCTCATCATCAACCACCAGAGCCCTGCCGCGCCCCGTAGGGGAGTGGGAAACCGTTTTGGATTCATGGACGGGAAAGGCGTTGGCCACGGGAATGAGTATATCGAAGCGGGTGCCTTCTTCCGGAGTGCTGCGAACGGTTATGGCACCGTCGTGCGCGCTGACGATGCCGTGAACGAGGGCAAGCCCCATGCCCGTTCCTTCATCCGGTTTCTTGGTGGTGAAAAAGGGGTCGAAAATATTTTCCATTATTTCAGGTGCAATGCCGTAGCCCGTATCGGTGACGGAAAGCTGCATGTATTCACCGGGGGCCAGCTTTGCAAAGTCTTCTGCCGCCGGTGATTCCAGCGTTCTGCGGCTGAGCATGACCTGCATGACACCGCCGGAATCGCGCATGGCGTGGGCGGCATTGGTGCACAGGTTCATGAGCACCTGCTGCATCTGGCTCAGGTTGGCATAAATGGTTCCGTCGGAATCAGCTATGTCGGTATGAATCCGGATGTTGGAAGGCAGCGAGGCCCGCATGAGCTTCACCGTTTCCTTCACCACGGTGGAGAACTGCAGCGGTTGCAGGTCCAGTTCTTCCTGACGGCTGAAGGTGAGTATCTGGTGCACCAGATCGCGGGCCCTGCGTCCGGCGGAAAGCACCTCACCGAGCCTGCGGTGCAGGCGGGTGCCGCGCTCCACTTCATCAAGGTTCATTTCCGTGTAGCCCATCATCACGCCGAGGATGTTGTTGAAGTCGTGGGCAATGCCCCCCGCAAGGGTGCCGATGGCTTCCATCTTGTGACTCTGGCGCAGCTGGCCTTCAAGCTGTTTGCGGCGGGAAATTTCGTGCGCCACCATGACCGTGCCCGCAGCATTGCTCTGCTCGTCGCCGTTCAGGAAGAAGGGAGAGAAGGTGACAAGGAAGGTGCCGTTCAGTGCGGGAATATACAATTCTTCGGATTGGCGGCCGCTTTCATCGCCTTCGCCCGTTCCGTTCAGGGTGCAGGCTTCCGGCAGGTTGAGCACATCCTGACAGGGGCGGCCGATGATGTCGCGCGGGTGCACGCCCAGTCTTTCCGAAAGCGCACGGTTGGCCCTGCGCAGGCGCATGTCGTGATCGAGAATGGCAATGACATCCGGCACGTTGTCGAAGGTCTTCTCCCACTCCTGCTTGGCACGGATGATCAGCAGTTCCATGGTCTTGCGGTCGGTGATGTCTTCCACCGTGCCTTCAATGGCGGCAATCTCGTCCGATTCGCCGAGCACGGGGCGGGCATTCACGGATATCCAGAAGGAAGAACCGTCCTGCCTGAAGGCCTGGGTCTCGAAGCCGGAAACCAGCCTGCTGGTCTGAATCTGGGCGAGCAGGCGTTCCCTGTCTTCTGCCGGAATATCGAGCCGGGTCTTGTTGCGCGCATATTCGCGCAGCATGATGGCAGGGTTGGCATAGCCGAAGATGCGTGCGAACGAGGGGTTGGCATTGATTATTTCGCCCCACGGACGGCACTGGAAAATGCCGAGCACGGAGTTGTCAATCATGCCGCGGTATTTGCGTTCTTCGCTGCGCAGCTTGTCCCACAGGCGGGAGAGCTCGCGGCGGCGGACGCCTTCGCGCAGAATGCGGGAAAAAGCGGCTGCCGTGCGCCAGTCTTCCGGAGCCAGCACATCGTCCACACCGGCTGCTATGGCCTCGCGCGCAAGGCCGGGAGCCGCATCAGGCACAATAAGTACCACAGACATGGTTTCGCGCACGGCGCGGGCAAGGGCGAGCACGTCTTCCCATGGCAGGCCGGGGCAATCCGCTGCTGCAACCACCACGTCCCACGGCTCTTCAGCCAGAGCGCGGCTCAGTTCTATGGGGGAATCCACAAGCGTATATGCAGGGTCGAACCCGGCACCGGAGAGCAGGGAGGAAAGCGAACGCGCGAGTTCTTCGGCGTCGGAAACCACAAGAAGGCTGAAGCGGGTTCCCATGGGGTGTTCCTTGGGGACGCAGCGCAGTTCCCTGTTCGCATGCTCCGTTGCTTCCATTTGGAACTGTGCGGGAAAACCGGCCTGCGTGCCCGATTGACGTGGGATAATGTCGCAGGGATCATGTGCCTGGTGCATCATAGCAATTCCAGCCTTCGGGGACAACCGGCTATAGTGTTACTCGCAAACCCGCCACGGCTCGTTCACCATTCTGTCCGTGCCGTGAACCTTGATGGAGGAGCCTATGATGGCGCCGACAATGGGCGTGATGGGGGCGTATTCATAATTCACGTTCACTTCAACGATATCGCAGGGGCCGCCTGCACCGCTTGTGATGCTGCCGGGGGACGACTGGGGGAAGCTGTTCACCTCCATGGAGATGGTGCCCTTGTCGGCAAAGGTTGCCAGCGCGGTCATCACCTTGTTCTCGATGAGGGCCATGCGGGTTCCGTCGTCTGCACCTGTACCGGTAACGGCAACACGCGCCCCGACCTGTGCGGCCTTGTCCATGGAGGCCGAGGTGAAGAACATGTAGCCCATTTCAACAAGTCCGAAGACGAACACCAGCAGAACGGGAAGGGCCAGTGCGAATTCCATGGTGCTTATGCCTCTGTCGCCACGCAGCAGGCGTCTGGCCTGATGCAGCGGGCTGAGAGCATGTGCTGTTTCGGTTGTGTGTATGGTTGTCATGTCGCTACCTCCGGTCAGTTGAGAAGCCGCCAGCCGAGCTGACGTCCGATGCGCATAAACACATCGTCTATGTCATAGGCAGACGGGGCGTCGAAATAATGGTCTGTGGTGCCGGGAGAAGAGGACGCCATAGTCTTCATGAGGTCCACGTCCACGGTGTCCGACACGCCGAAGCGGATGGTGAAGATCTCTATCCCTGCCGCCTTGGCTGCCGCAGCCTCGTCAAGCGAATACTGGTTGAGCTTGCCACTGTTCTCGCAGTGGGAGTTCATGTCCAGCATGCCGTAAAAGGCGTTGGTCCAGTAGTTGTTGGGGGTGTAGCTTATGGCATAGTTGCCGCCGCATTTGCCGTCTTCAGTGTCGCCGTCTGTGAGCAGGATGATGATCTTGCGCATTTCCGGATCATCGGATGCTTCGGTATACGGCGCATCCTTGGTCAGCACGTGGCGTCCCCACTTCAGGCCTTCGGATATGATTGTGCCGGAACCGCTGCCAAGCCCGTTCTGCTTGGAAATGGCGCTGAGGATGACGGTCTTGTCGTCCGTGAGTCCCTGCGTGCGGGGAATGACATCGCAGGTGTCCATGTCCACACGCAGTCTGGAATCGCGGGGATAACGGTAGGTTGTCTTGTAGTATTCATCGTTCAGGTCGGGGCTGAGCGTGCCGTCCGCATTGCGGCAGCCGTCTGCCAGGCCGTCCACACCAGAGGGAATGTGCACCTTGCCGCGGAAGGGAACAAGGCCGGCCTTTACGGAGGTCTTCAGGCCGTCGGGCATGATGAGGTTGACCAGCTTGCTCGCGGCGGCGTTGGTTTCGTTTATGGGCGTACCCTTCATGGAACCCGAGTTGTCGATGACGAAAACCACCTCAAGCTTGTTGAAGCCTGCCGTTGCCGTGGCTTTGATGGTTTTGTCGTTTATGCCGAGTATGGGCATGAGCAACAGCGGCACGGTAACCTTGGTGTTTACCTGCACCGAGCGGGAAAGCGGGCCGGGGGCGATGGAATCCACCTGCGCTTCTGCGTAGTTGCGGTTCAGGTAATCCGTGGCGGCCAAAGCCACCTTGCCCAGCGTCATGTCGGGGTCGTAGGGCAGCTCAAGGCTGCCCGCGAGAGCAGCGGCGTCCGTGGCTGCCTGAAGGCGCGAGTGCGAGGTATACAGCAGGGCAGAATCCAGTGCCAGAGCGGAGATACCGAGAATGACCGGAATGAGTACCGCAATAATGGTCGCCGTTCCCCCGTGTTCGTCGCGGTAGAATCGCCGCATAATGGTGTGCAATCCTTTCATGGTTGAACTCCTCGTTTAGGGGATGGGCATGGTTGTCCGTGCCGTAAGGGTGTAGAGGGAAGGCAGAGGACCCTCCGCCTGCTGGTTCGCGGCAAAGAACGAGTGGTAGGCATAGCGGACCTCCACTGTTACGGTTTTGCCGCCGTCGCTCAGCACCGCCGTGGTGGTGAGCGCGTTGACGGGCAATTCCGTAACCACGGCGTTCACAATGGACGGGGCAATGGACGTGTCACCGGAAATGACCACCTGCCGTGCGGCAGAGCGGCTTGCTTCCGAAATGGTTGAATAGTCGTGCAAGGTGTTGGCCCCTTCCACCAGCACGTAGAGGATCATGGCCAGCACGGGCAGAATCAGGGCTATTTCTATCGCGGCCATGCCGTTTTCTGAGCTGCGGAATCGTTGCATGGGGCATCTCCTTTAAGGCTGAAGCATGAAGGCTGTGGGGACGCGCATGGAATCCACGTTACCCTGGGGGGCGGGAACATGGGCCACGGCCTGTATCTGATTGTCGCCGGAGCCGGTGTCAGCCGTTGCGGCGGCAGCGTCTGAAATATTGCCTGCTGTCGCGGTGTTGGCTGCCTCAGAGGTAACGGCCGGTGTCTTTGTAGCAGGAGCAGCAGGAGCAGCAGGGGCAGCATCAGCAGTAATGGGCAGTGTCGTGGCTGCCTCGTTCCGGTCGGCGGTCTGCACTACGGGGGCGGCATCCTGTACGGTACCGGTGAAGGAACCGGCGTTCACCACGCGGGTATCGGCAAAATCCGTATGAGCGGCCTGCAGTGCGGCAAGGGCGTTGCGGGCTTCCTGCGCAGAGGCAAAAGAGTTTACCAGCACACGGTACCACTCGCCCTTTCCGGGAATATGCACGCTGACCACGCGGGCGTTCAGGTCGCGCTTATGCAGTTTGGCTGCATCAGCCTCGGCTGCCGCACGGGTACGGAAAGAGCTGACGTGTAGGGCATAGGCAATGCCATTGGCGGAAGAGGCGGCCTTTTCAACAACGTCCTGCACCGGGTCTAAAGTAGTAGCTGGTGCGGCTGACGCCGTGCCGGAAGCAGTGGCGGAAACTGCAGGTCTGCGAACCGGCGGGGCGAGCTGCACCATAC
>Ga0194138_10000601_pt1 | contig 17127 bp, 19 predicted proteins | sample TARM_MetaG_T2_14_FD_134022 | JGI IMG/M metagenome (GOLD analysis project Ga0194138, IMG submission 134022) | Freshwater microbial communities from Pennsylvania, USA, analyzing microbe dynamics in response to fracking - TARM_MetaG_T2_14 (version 2) | ecosystem: Environmental > Aquatic >...
AATTACCTGTGGACATGAAGATTCTCCTTTGCTTATTTTGTGGTGATTTAAGTATAACGAATCTTCATGTCTTTTTGTATTTTCAGAAATTACTGAGTGTTGCAATTCATTTTACAACACACCGAGATTCTATCTCACCAACGTCCTTTATTGTACAACCCCTTTATTGTACAACCCAAAAATGACGTTGGTGAGTTTAGGAAACTCACCAACGTCATTCATTAAAGGAGCGAATAAGCAGCCTCTCCAATATTTATTTGTTTTGAACCGATTTGAGGCCCTTAAGAGAATATGCCCATAAGGACAAATGTCCATAAAGCAATGATAGTCGCCGGCATATCCAAGTGGGTATCCACGTAGGTATTCGTATACCTCTGCATGAAATCCCCGGAAATAACTGCAAGCACAGCGAACAAAATCGCCATCCATATATTTCCAAAAGTCAGCGCCGCAATTCCCGCAACCATCGTTACGTGGTGGGAAGTCGGAAAAGATAGACCGAAATAGGCAAAAATAAGTGTGGTTGCTGAAATTGCAAAGCCTAAACTGCCAACTTCTGTCAACATCACAACATAGCCTACTACTGCACCCACAGAACCTGCCCATAGAGCATTGAACATCAGGCCTTTTCCGGTGAAGTTAAAACGGCCTTCATTTTCCGGAAATACACCCATTAATCCCGCTTTCCCAAAGGTAAACCTGACAATGAGTCCGGAAGTGAAAACTGCCAAGGCAACCGTATCAAGAGGAAGAGAAAGGACGGAAGCATACAGCTGATTTATCAAGAAGCCAAGCATTCCAAACACGCCACCTACTAATAGGACAACAGAGTCGTTGGTCTTAAACATTGGAACAGTGACATCCGCACCATTCTCAACGTCCTCTGCCGCATTGAAACTTTCATCAGCTGCTAGCGCAACTTGTGCTCCGGACAAATTCCCTTCATCTTCCACTTTTTTTCTTCTGTTCAAAGTTTTTCTTCCCGCATAAGCCAAAGCAGCCACTCCACCGGCAAAAGCTATGTGAGGGCCGAAAAATGCCCCAAATGCGACTTCGTTGAGGAATGCGTCCCCACCACCGGATAGCACAATGGCAATCCCAATCAATGCAGTGATTCCTGTAAAAATAAACGCTGCCAACGGACCAATCAATGCTCCAAAAACTCCGCCTCCGAAAGAAGCTAATAACAGTGTGATTGTACTCATCTTTTTTTCCCTTCTGATTTTGAATTATCGTATATTTTTTTATCAAAAATGGGTGATTCAATGATGCAATCTTGCTCTGCTCATTCCATTACTTCACACTATTTTCTAAATCCGGATTCTTTTACCACCTATTGGTAAAATTTTAAAAGTAATGGAAATTTATATTTTGAGCTGGGTAATAATGCCATGAGCTTCATCCATGATATCTTCAATGATTCTTTTCGCAGGCTTAATTTCCTCAATCAACCCTGCAATCTGACCTGCCATCACTGAGCCCGTCTCCATGTCCCCGCCCACGACCGCTCTTTCAAAAGATCCGAGAGTCAGTTTCTCCAATTCCTCTTCCGGAGCTCCCGCAAACTCAAGGTGGGCATATCTTTCAAGCATATCATTTTTTATGCTTCTGATGGCTGCACCTCTTTTCCGTCCGGTCACAATGGTAGCGGTGTCCTTTGCATTAACAAGTGCCAGTTTCACGCCTTGCGGTATGGGACATTCTTCACAGGCCAAGAAACGAGTTCCCATTTGAGCCCCATGAGCCCCTAAGGCAAATGCAGCGACAAGTCCTCTTCCATCGGCAATTCCTCCTGCCGCAATCACCGGAATGTCCACTTGTTTCGTAACTTGTGGAATCAAAGTCATGGTGGTGGTCTCACCAATATATCCCCCAGACTCCGTTCCTTCGGCAATAAGCCCATCCACCCCAATTTTTTCCATTTCCATGGCTTCTTGAACAGTGTGAATCACCGGCAACACTTTTATGTCATTTTCTTTCAACCAGGCCATGTAGACTTTTGGAGAACCCCCGCTTACGGTAATGATTTTAACTCCTTCTTCAATTACAACTTTTACTATTTGATCACGATCTTTGGAGTGCAACATCAAATTGACCCCAAACGGTTTTGAAGTCAATTTTTTGGTCAGTCGGATTTCTTCCCGGATTTCTTCAGGTTTTAAGTTGATGGAGGAAAGAATGCCAAGTCCACCCGCCTCTGAAACGGCTGCCACTAATTTATGGGTGGAAATCTGGGCCATGACACCTTTCAAAATCGGGTATTGGATATCCAATAATGTGGTAATGGACAAACGAGGTTCCCTCCTTTCTGATCAGGCTGACAGATATCCTCAGTCTAAATTCCGAGCCTGATGACATCCCTTGCAATAACCACTTCTTCATTAGTTGGTACAACCGCCACTTTTACGACGGAATCTTCTGTATTCAGGAAAGTCTCATTGGATTCATTTTTTTGACTGTCAATCTTCACATTCAAGAATGCTAATTTTTCGCAGACCAAAGATCGGATTACAGATGAATTTTCCCCTATTCCAGCCGTAAAGACAATGGCATCCACACCGTTCAGATTGGATGCATAAGCGGAGACAGTCTCCGCTACTCGATTAGCATACATCTGAATAGCCAGTTTGGCGCGTTCATCACCTTTTGAAGCTGCTGTCTCCACATCCCGTAAATCATTGGAAATGCCGGATACGCCCAGCAGTCCGGAAGATTTGTTCAACATATTGTTGATTTCATTTGAATTCATGCTTTCTGCTTCTTCCAAAAACGGAATGATGGAAGGATCAATATCCCCACTTCTCGTTCCCATCATCAAACCTGCCAATGGTGTAAAACCCATGGAAGTGTTGACGGAATTCCCATCGGCATCAATCGCGCACACACTGGATCCGTTTCCTAAATGACAAGAAATAACTTTGTATCCATTTTTGCCCTTTTCCAGGATATTATGGAAAGTTTCATAAACATATTGATGGCTGGTCCCATGGAATCCATACTTACGAATATGGTGCTTTTTATAGTATTCATAAGGAATTGGATACATGAATATCTCCGGACGAAGGGTGGAATGGAAAGCTGTATCGAATACAGCTACAGATGTCACATCCGGCAAAGCTTTCTGAAATGCTTTAATACCGACAACATTCACCGGGTTATGGGAAGGTGCCAAGTGATTCAAACTCTCAATCGTATCGACTACGGAATCGTTGATGAGTGCGGAATCCTGAAACTTTTCTCCCCCATGAGCGACCCTATGCCCTACCCCGTTGATTTCGTCAAGAGATTGGATAATTCCTTCCGCAACCAAAACCTCCAGCAGATGACTGACCGCTTCCTGATGGTTACGGACAGGTAAAGTTTCATTCTTTTTTTCTGTACCATACTTTATGGTGAAATCCGCTTCCGAAGAACCGATTCTTTCAAAAATTCCTTTTGTGATTACAATTTCCGAGGGCATCTCCAGAAGCTGAAACTTCAAGGAAGAGCTTCCGGCATTTATGGCAAAAATTTTTTTAGTCATAGAATCCCTTCTTTTTTTCCAAATTTTAATTGTTGCTTTTTGTGTCGAAAAGGCTAAAAAGCAAAAGAACAGTTACAATTTTAAAAATAATAAAATGTAACACCTGTCTTTTGCTTTTTTATGGGTATTTAAGCCTCCAATTACAAAATATCGCTATCTGTGTCCAATGTAATATTATTCACTACAGGATTGCATAGTACAGCTCTGCCAATTCTTTATCCGAAGGTGCTATCGGATTTGTTTTGAATGTAAAATCATTCTTGGCATTTTTCACCACGGCTTCACAATGCTGTTTGGCAGTGGACTGTTGAATACCGAATTTCGATAAACTCAAAGGACAATCAAGTTGGTTGGCTAAATGTTCAATCCTGCGAGAAAGGTTCTCCACCATTCTCTTATCTGACCATTTGTCGTGACCTGATCCCAAATTCTTTGCTACTTGAGCGTACTTCTTTTTAGCAGTTGGATTTTTGGCGTTGAATTTGACTATGTGTGGCAATAGCATTGTGTTGGCTAATCCATGAGGAATACTCATCTTTCCGCCTACTTGATGGGCCAACGCATGGGAAATACCCAAACCAGCAGAATTAAATGCGATGCCTGCAAGGCAGGAAGCTTCGTGCATCAGCATCCTGCTCTCTATTCTATTGCCATCTTCATAGCATTGAACCAAGTTATCAAACACTATTTCAATTGCCTTTTCAGCCAGGGTATCCGTAAACAAATTGGCGTCCTTAGCCACTAAGGCTTCCAAAGCGTGAGTGAGGACATCCATTCCACTATAAGCGGTAACCTTAGGTGGAGAAGATAGGACCAACAATGGATTCAGAATGGCTTCATCCGGAAGCATTTCATCATCCACTAATGGATACTTGATGTTGTTCTTTTTGTCTGTTATGACCGAAACACTCGTGACTTCCGATCCTGTTCCACTGGTGGAAGGCATGACGATGAACTTCTCTATTGAAATGGATGAAATTTTTTTCGAGAAATAAATCACACCTTTTGTTAAATCAATCGCAGATCCCCCACCAACAGCAATGACGACATCTGGATTGAATTTTCCCAGTTCCTCCATACAGCTGACTATGTTCTGGATTGGGGGGTCAGGAGTGACTTCTGAATAAATTTTGACTTGATTTTTTGATTCCACCAACAAAGTCAAAATCCCTTTGAAAACCTTTGTGGTAACCAAGAACGGATCACAGACTATGAAAATATTTTTTCCAGCCAGCTCTTTAAGCCTGTCGAAACTATCCATTCCTGAAAAAACTTTTGTAGAAAAATTCCATATGTTCAATTTGTTCACCTCACTTCCTATTTCAAAGAAAATCCATCCGTGATGGTCATTCTTCTCTTCCTTGCAAAATTACGGGCAGAAGTTGTGCCTTCACCGGTCGGTGTGGCAATGGTTAACGTTGTCGGCCCTTCACCAAAAGCTCCAAGTCCTGCAAAGGAAGGCCCATTCACCACGAAAAGTGAGGTATTCATTAATTTGGCCACCTGATTAATCCTGGAAATATTCTGGGAATGCATTATCGAAGTATGCTTCAGGTTCTGCTCAATCATAAATGCCGTGTCTCTTGCTTCGTCGAAATCTTTTACCGAGACAACTGGGACTATCGGCATCAGCATCTCTTGGATGACAAATGGGTGGTTTTTAGGCGTTTTCATGATAATCAGTTTTGGATTGCCGGAATACTGGATGTTAGCTTCATCCAAGATGTAACTGGCATCTTTGCCGATGAACTTTTTGTTGGGTCCCTTGTCAGTCAGTGTCATATCAAGCAATTGCTGGATTTGTTGTTCATCTTTCACGACATGCGCTCCAGCTGTCTGCATACTGTCGATCAAACCGGAAGAAACTTCCTCCACAACGACTACGCTTTTTTCTGCGGTACAGAGAATATTGTTATCAAAACTTGCTCCCCAAACGATGTCACTACCGGCTTTTTTGATATCGGCTGTCTCGTCCACCAAAGCTGGGGGATTTCCTGCTCCGGCGCCTATGGTTTTCTTGCCGCTGGTCAAAGCTTGACGAACCACACCCGGACCACCAGTAACGACCAAAATGGCAATATCGGGATGTCCCATCATTTCTTGTGCCGCTTCAATGGAAGGCTCTTCGATGGTCACCACCAGATTGTTGATGCCAGTTACTTCGCGAGCAATTTCATTTAACTTACTGACCAACCAGCGGGATACTTTTTTAGCTCCCGGATGAACACTAAAGAAGATGCTATTCCCTGCGGCCAGCATCCCGATAGCATTATTCACCAACGTAGAAGGAGGATTCGTACTTGGAGTCACTGCCCCGATAACACCGTAAGGAGTCAGTTCATACAACACCATCCCGTTTGATCCAGTGGTTGTTTCAGGTTTCAAATCTTCCACTCCAGGTGTCTTATCCAAAGCAAGATTTATTTTGACAATCTTATCTTCAACTCTACCCATGCCAGTTTCTTCCACTGTATCCTGAGCGATTCGTTCCACATGGGATTTCAATCCTGTCCGGATCGCATCGACCAATTTGTTTCTTGTTTCCAATGAACAATTGGCGTATTCCATTTGTGCTTTCTTGGCAGCCGTCACCGCAGTATCCACATCCTGGAATATCCCATTCCCCTTATCCTGGGAAGGTCTGGTATGGCTTTTATTTTCGGTGCTTGTACCTTTTACTTCTTTTACTATACTGCGAATCAATGCTTCCAATTCTTTTGTATTTTCCATGAATAAGTCCATTCCTCTCTTAACAGATACCAGCTTCTGCAATAATGCGATCTTCTTCGACCGATCCACCGCTCACGCCAATCGCCCCTATGATTTTCCCTTCAGCATAAATAGGCAATCCCCCGCCGAACGTTACAATGGTCCCATCCGTATTGGTTTCCAACTGATACAAGGGTGCTCCCGGCTGGGAAGCCTCTTTAAGCTTATGGGTTGGTGACTTCATGGCCACCGCCGTGTACGCTTTTCGGACCGCTAAATCCAGACTCACAAGCAAGGCGTCCTCCATGCGGCTTTGGGCAATTAACCGGCCTGAATCATCGACCACTGCAATTGTCACTGGAACTTGGATTTCTTTTGCTTTTTGCTTGGCTTTTTCAATCAAGGTTTCCCCTTGAGTGTAAAGGTTGGTAATTTTTCCATTCATATTTTCTGTTGTTTGCCCGACCCTTTTTTGGTATTGCTTGGCAACCCGTTGTACAATATCATCCATATAGGCGTGTTCCTCTTCAATTCTAGCCAGAATATAAAGACAATCAGACAAACGGTTCAGGTACCTGACCAATTCAGTCCGAATTTCTTCTATCTGGGCCAATTGAATCAATTCCCGTTCCGCCCGTCTGCAAACCGTTCTTGCGACATGCAGTTGCGCACTGGAAACATACTTGCCAGGCAAAACAAAACTGGTAACTTTTGGTAGCTCTGACGAATATTCATCAATCACATTTTCCAAAAATGAAATGTGCTGATTTGTGATGATATCACTTTTATTGGTCAGTTTGTTCATATTGGTGGTTGCAATTTCTGCAGAAACAAGAAATATTTTTTTCTGGATTTCAACGAGGATTTCTTTGCTTTCACTGCGATTCGCCATTTTTTCGGCTAAGCTAATAAAAGCGTTCAGCTCATCCATTGTGCCATAAGTATTGACCCTATCTGAATACTTCTTAACTCTCGTCCCATCAAATAGACTTGTTTCTCCTTTGTCTCCGGTTTTTGTGTAGATTCCCATAATGCGACCTCACTTTTCAAAACTGTCTATGATCCCAATAATCGAATTATCCACTGCTTCTGCACTGGAAGAAAAAATTTTCCTTGCGGAGGCACCTCTTGTGAGGAGTACATACTCCCCTATACCTGCCCCTACTGTATCAACGGCCACTTCCTCGCGACCAGTTCCACTGCCATCACTATTGATGATACTGACTATCATCAGCTTCTTACCTACCAAGGATTCGTCTTTTTGTGTTGAAACCAAGTTGCCTACAACTTTACCCATTTGCATTCAATCAGAACCTTTCAATAACCTTGATGTGTTTCTTTTCTTCCACTTCTTTTGCCAAGTCTGTAATGATTTGAGATTTTGTCCTGATGAGTATACCGGCATCCGGCAAACTGATCATTTCCTTATAGGTAATAGCTTTTTCAGGACAAGCCACGATTCTTTGATTTTTTTCATTGTACATTCTTATTGGCCATTTAATAAGCAGTTCCAGCGGAATCAAATGATAGGTGGCGGAAGATACATGGAAATGAAAATCAATTCCATAATGGATTCCGTCCAACACCCAGGAAACAAATTGATGTTCTTCCAAATTCACCAGTTTTTGTAGAACCAGAGCATTCATTCCTGTCATCCGGATGGTCTGGTTATCTAAAAAGTTCTTTGTGGAATAAGAATTTTGATTCCCGTAATCATATGTTAAAATACTGTGTTCCCTTTCCAGCAACTTCACTATGACCTTTTTTACAAGATCATCCATTAATCCACCTCTTTTCCACTACTCATCGCAATTCCTATCGGAGTTACAAATTGAGGAAAATCAGGTTTGATGACTGTTCTGTTAAGGTAGTTCGAAAATGTCGAGGAAAAGTCAGAAAAGTTAGAAGCCCCACCCACCAAGTATATTGGATAGTCGGAATGTTCCTCCGCCTTTTCCAAGGCTCTCCGAGTGATTTCCGCCATTTTTTCCACAACCGGCTGGATAACTAAGAAATTATCTTTTTCTTTTTGCTTGTCCCGCTTTAATTTTTCAGCCTCTTCAAAAGTAATTTTATGATACCCTGCCAGGACGAGTGTGATATGCGTTCCACCGGTAGGTTCATCAAATACATAATCCACTTTCCCGTTTTGGAATGTACTGATCCCTGTTGTTCCGCCCCCTACATCGACTACTGCACCATCATGGATTTTTAATAACATGGATGCAGCGGTCGGCTCATCCACAATAGTATCCACTTCCATTCCTGCGCTCTCAATGACATTTCCGACTACTGCCTTGTTTTTACCAACCGTACCAGGAGGCACTGCTCCAGAAGCCTTTTTCAATTTTACGCCCAGTGCCTGTTCGGCATCCTTTTTGAGATTTCTCACAATTTCAACTGAACGTATATAGTCAACAACCAAACCATCCCGGATAACGTTTGCGTATTCGAAAGAACCGTAAACCGGCTGATTCTCGCTATCCAATACGACCAGTACAATAGAAGAAGTGCCAAGATCGACACCAATTTTCAGTTTATCCCCATTTTCATATGGATAAACCTTGCCGGTATTCACAATATCATTGAATTTTTTTAAAACAGCATTCGCTTGTTCAATCTCTTGCATCTTGTCACCTCCTGTTGTACTCGTTCTTTAAATTATCCGGCATTTTGTTGTTGGAGAGACGTTCGCAGCATTCGCTTCATCAGTATCAATATGCATTTCCAGGACAAAATTCTTGTTTGGCCTGACGATGACATCGTCAAATATGGTCTTTCTTTGAGGGGTATTCACTTCAACCTGGACACTATCCCCTTTTTTCACTCCAAAAGTGTCAGCATCTTTATCACTCATATGGATGTGGCGTTTTGCTATAATGCAACCTTTAATCGTAATGCTGGCATCCTTCGTTTTCAATGTGATATCTGCGGCCTCGCTTAAATCTCCAGAAAGGCTTATTGGCGCATTGATACCAAGTTTAAAAGCGTCTGTTTTGGATATTTCCACTTGGGAAATTTTCCTTAAGGGCGCCAGCAGACGAACATTCGGAATTTCTCCTTTGGGACCAACGATTGTCACAGTCTGTTCGGCTGCAAATTCACCCGGTTGCTTAAGGTCTTTTTTCTTCTTCACTGGTTGGTTGGGGAAAAGCTTATCATAGTCCTCTTGTTTCAAATGAAGATGCCGGTTGGAAATGCCGATAGGCACTTCCGGTTTGGACATCTCTTCAAGAACTTGGCGGACCAGGGCTTTAATGTTCTCCCTATCCATTTACATCACTCTTTTTGGGAATGATTGTCTCCACATCCCCATGAGGGCGTGGAATGACATGGATGGAGACCAATTCCCCTACGCTCTGGGCAGCTGCAGCTCCTGCGTCTGTTGCCGCTTTGACCGCACCGACGTCTCCCCTTACCATGACCGTCACCAGTCCGGAACCGATTTTTTCATAGCCTTCCAAGCTGACATTGGCTGCTTTCACCATCGCATCGGCTGCTTCAATCGCAGCCACAAGTCCTTTTGTTTCAACCATACCTAATGCATTATTCATGTTTTTCCACCTCTCCGAAATACAAGATCGTCTATTGCTTACTTATTGGGAAGGATACTTTCAACATCATTGTGAGGACGTGGAATGACATGAATCGAAACCAATTCCCCTACACTTCTGGCAGCTGCAGCTCCTGCGTCTGTTGCTGCTTTGACCGCACCGACGTCTCCCCTTACCATGACCGTCACCAGTCCGGAACCGATTTTTTCATAGCCTTCCAAGCTGACGTTGGCTGCTTTCACCATTGCATCGGCTGCTTCGATTGCAGCTACAAGTCCTTTTGTTTCAACCATACCTAATGCGTTATTCATATTCTTTCATCTCCTCTTACTTATTTGTAGTGGAACTTGCTTGACTTCTTTTGTTTGAAGTTGTAGTTTGTTTCGGACGTGGTGTGCTTTTGGAAGTACTGCTTGTATTTTTACTTGTGTCTTTTCCGGTAGACTCCGAAGTGCTGGACTCAGCAACTTTTGAATCTTGCGTTTTCTTTTCTGCTGCTCCTTGTGACCCTGTAGCGGCTTTCTTTTCATCAGGTTTGGGGGCATCATTTGGTGCTGCTTTTGGTGCTGCTTTTGGTGCTGCTTTTGGTGGCGCTTGTTTGTCCTTCAAATCATTTTGTGACTGTTGGCTTTTGGGAGCTTGCTCGGCTTTTTCTTTTTTTTCGGAAGTTGGTTGTTTCTTTTTCGTTTCATCACTCTTTAGAAATTCATTGGATAATCCTTGAGCCGGTCTCGGAATGACTTTCGCGGCGACAAAAACTTGGGATTCATTCGCTTTTGCAGTCCCTGCATCAATTGCTGCATTCACAGCTCCGACATTTCCGGAAACCTTGACTGTCATCCAACCTGAGCCTCTTGCTTTTTCAATACCCAAGAGTTCCACTGAGGCGACTTTTGCCATGGTATCGGCTACATTGATAGCTGCTGCCAATCCTTTCACTTCAATTAAACCAAGTGCATCGTTCAAAATGACACCTCCAAATCTTCATTATCTTTGAATATGTTGCCTTTGACCAACCTGGCTGCATTGCTCCCCAATGTCCTCTTCAGTTCTTTTGGCTTGGAGCGGTAATCCGTAATCTTAAACAGGTATTTTTCCGGTCTTAGATTTTTATGGTGAACCACCACTTCTTCATTGGAACAACCTATACCCACTGAAAGTTTCGACTGCAATGAAGCGGAATATCCTGCAGATACTGCAGGAACATCCTCGTTTTTTATAATGGAATAAGGAATACCTTCTTCTTCAATTCCAAATAAAATATCTTTTAAAACCTCTTCATCCACTGTCTTATGAACACTCACAATGATTGTTGGCTTTTCGTTTTCATTCACAGTTCATTCACATCCTCTCTTTAAGATAAGACAGGATAAGACCTGTGGCAACAGCATTTCTTGGCCCTTCCATTCCCCGGACATTTCCTCTTCCGGCGACAAGATTGCTTTTTGAAAGAGCGTCGGTAACCAATTGCGGAATCTCGAAATCCAAAGCGGATCCTCCCACAATTACAACAAAGGGAATATCCCGGATATTGCCGGTAGGACTGACCTTTGTCAATGCACGAATCGCATTGGTGACAAATACACGTTCTTTAGCAGTTTCACGGACTATTTTAATTTTCTGAATTGATTCCTCTATAGGAATCGGTATCAATCCATCCGGTTTCACAATGACAACTCTTGCAAATAAATTGGGGGACAAGGGCTCGTCAAAGAATTGGACACTTTCATCTTCATGACGAATATGAAAGACGCTTTCTACTTTTGCCAAAGGGTATTTCTTGATATCTTCCGCTAAATAAGGGTCATCCAAACCCAGTTCAGAATCTATGATCATCGTCACCATATCCCCGGCTCCCGCCAGATGTATAGAAATGATTTCTCCATGTTTATTGATTATAGAAGCATCCGTAGATCCTGCTCCTAAATCGAGAATCGCAAGGGGAGTGTCTGTTCCTGGGGTGGTCAAAGCTCCCAGAATGGCAGCCTCCGCCTCTGCCCCGCCAATTTCAACTGGAACATTGTATTTTTTTTCAATCTCTTTTGCAATAATGGACATTTGCAGATGATCCGATTTGACCATCGACGCTATCCCCACTGCTTGCTCCATTGAATACTCTCCAGCCAGTCCACCTTTTACATCCAAAGGCACAAATGTATCAACCGCCAACAGATCCTGGATATAGACATCCGTGGTTTCCCTATCGGTCAAATTGGCCATTGTCAAACGGACTTTTTCCAGCATGCCACCGACGTTTGTCCCTGCTTCCCCAGTGACATTGTCAATATGATTCACAGAGGAAACAACAGACATGATTTTTTCTGAACCATCAGAAATATCCACTGTCTGGATTCTGCCTTTATCATAAATATTAATGGTGCCAGCGGGAATTGTCCGTGCCTGAACATCCCCTTTAGGGGTTTTGATGACAACTGCTGAGCGATTCCCTATCAAGGCTCTGGCAATCGGCACGATATTTTTCGTTTCTTCCGGAGAAAGATCAAAGACTGTCGCGATTCCATATGGGTTCGATAACTGTGAAATGACTTTACCTTGCTCCACCACTTCAACTGCGGCCAACATGCCCAGTGGAACTTTATCGATGAATGAAATCTCATCCACAATCGGTATCTTTTTATTCAGGCGATTATTCACCAATACACCATCATCTGCCTGTAAAACAGCGCCGACAATGCTATACCCTTTTTCTACATAGGCATTGATCAACTGCGCAACCAAAGCAAAGTCAACTGACTTTGGAACGATAACAATATAACTCCCATTATCCATCGGCCTGTTCAACAATTCCAAAATGGAGACGGTCTCGCCGATTCCGAGACCAAGTCCTCCTGGTGTTTTTGGATTATGGCCAATCATGGTTGATTCCGTGATAATTGTTTCCGTAATATTCTCCATCGCTACATCGCCAATAACTGGAGTCGCTTCATTGATTCTGATTAAATCTATATCCTGTACATCGAAATCCACTTTCTTGAACAAGTTATTCAAAGAATCATAAACTCCATGTAAATTTTTCCTGGTTCCCTTAATGCCCGTGGTGCTGGCAATGGAAGAACCCAGAAAGTTGACTTCCCCCGTTGGTGTCACCTCTGCTAAAGCAGCTTCAGTTGAAGAATTCCCAATATCTACACCAACAATTCTTTGCATGAATTTCGCTCCTTATCCCTTAGTTATCCCCTTTTAATTTCTTCCGCTTCTCGTAGTTCTCAGCAGCTTCACGGATGAAGTTTGCCGTAACAGTTGCGTTGTAGTTGGATTCCAGCTCTTGTGCGATATCCAGCAACTCTTGTTTAGTGGCACGGTAAGGGCGCAAGTTATTGTAAATTTCCAACACACGTTCATCAGGAACTAAGGTTAATTCTGATGCCCTCGAAAAGTTATTTGTAATGGTTGGACGACCTGCACTTTTAGCGATGTCGCCTTGGGCTTTCAATATATCTGCTGTGATGCGGACGTCTTTAGGAACTACGCTTCCGTTCATCACGTTTTCCAGAGTCAAGTCCTTAAATGTTTTTCCGGTTGATGTTTTTACCCATTCCGGGTGTTTTTGGGCAATCGGATAATCTTTTACAGATACATCCCCAAAATTTGAGTCTTTAGTGGAACCAGGCTGGTTGGTCGTGGCAGAGACTGTTGTCGTCGTGTTTCCGCTATTCATATCTTCCAGAATTTTTCTAACCAAACTTTCTACTTCTGTACTCATCTTTTCACTTCCTCAAATATTTATTTTAAACTCTTGGGCTTTTTTGCCTTTTCTGATTTCTTTTGTTTCTTTGATATGCAGTAGAGCAGATAAAGCTTGGTATCTTGGACGCGCCATTTGATCATTGAGAGTTTCAACCGGTGTTGGTGATTCGCCTTTTGCATATTTTGCGGCGTTTTTCCCGATTGATCGATAAGTTTCCAACGTCAACAGCGGTGCCTGTGGAAACAGTTCCAGGTTTGTCAATGGTTGTAAGTCACGTTGATGGATCAAAGCCGTACCTTTTGACTGCAAACCAATGGAAATGCCCGATCCTGAAAGAGAATCTCCTTCAACTGATACAAAAGCCACATCGGCAGTTTTGTATACCTTTATTAAGCGAGCTTTCAATCCTTCTTCTTCAATACCAGCAACAATTTGGCGGATAATCTCTTTATGTGGAACTCCTACAATATTTGCTGTTTGAGAAGCGGCAAACGCCGGTGCTACAGCAATGACCACTTCATCCGTTGAAACACCTGGTTTAGCTTCTCCTTTGCTTTCCAGCCAATTTTCCTCGTTATCAGTTTTTGTTTCGAGAGGAGTGGCTGTCGCTGTGGCTGAACCACCCGTTCCGCCTTGTTTAAAGGAAATCTTCTCACTGCTGTCGCCCATTTCACGGACGACTTCTTCTATAATTGATCGTAATAACTTTTCATTAATTTCTGCCATGTTTATCCCTCCTATTAAACGTCTCTGGGGTCAATTGCTTGTGGAATATCCTTGATTTTCTCCCAATCTTCTCCGTCCACACGGTAACCAGTTCCAGGTCCCGCATAGTCATTAGGAGCATTGACAGCCGAAACGACATTCCAGTCTTTATCAAAAACAGAAGCCGTTTGGAGGAAGTCCCCAGTGGTACGCTGTTTCAACTGATTCAATACACTTTCTGCTACATCGGTAAAGTTGTTTGAAGCCAATGCTTTAACAATATCCAATCCTGTAATTCCTCTGTTCAAGATGTCTGTCGCACCTTTCAAATCTTCAACAACGTTACGGTGAGGAATATCTTTTGTTCCGTGAGCATAAGTAGCTGCTTCAACTTCTTCATCTGTTATAGCAGGCAGTCCCAAATGTTCAAATACAGACTGGATGGCTCTAGCCGCTTTGTTTCTAATACGCACAACTTCTTCTTCTCTTACCGGTCTCAATCCTCCGTCAACTCTTAAGTCACGCTGGATTACGTTATAATCATCGAAATCTTCTGCGTCCGTATTCGATCCGGCAAACATGTTGTCGTAGTTTGGCGTTGCAGAAAAACCAGAAGAGATATAATCCGTTCCTGGTAAGAACTGCATCATCAGACGGGCTGTACGGCGCATATCTGAATGTGAGAAAGTTTGGTCATTTCCTGAAGCATTTTCCAAATCCATCATTGCAGTGATAAGGTTTTCCCCAAGAACCGCACGGATACCTGATGGAACAGACGCAGGGATACCGATACAACTGATGGACCCATTCTGCAAACCTTGAACACCAGCAGCCTTTGTCAGGAAAATACATCTAGCTTCCAGATACAGCATGGATTTTCCTTCAGCAAATCCCATCTGTACTTCAGATCCGGTTCCCGAAGTGAAACGCATTTTGATTCCCCGTGAAGCATAAGCAGAAGCCAGGAAACCTTTTGACCAAGGTGTATCGTCTCCATCCGTGAAGACATCCTCTGTCCCATATACAGAAATGGTTTCAGCGTAAGCGGTCAGTCCACGCATTCCCAAATCCAGTTCTGTGGATTCTTCGGCAGAACATTGCGCCAGAGTTCCAGGTCTCCCCACGTTTGATCCAACCATGATACTAATGGCATTCAATGCAGCATAGCGAGCAACAGCTGTCGTGGATTCCTGTTCATCAAATCCTCGTAAAGCACCTTCAGCTGCATCTGCTGCAATCAATACCGGGTTGTCCCTTACATTGGTTATGTGGGATTGAGTTGCCGGTTTTTTCCTTGATCTCATTTTTTGGACAGACATCATCATTTCCACTACGTTCATTTCACTGACAACTTCACAAACCTTAGCCGGTGTCATTGATGTGGTAATGCCAATCAATTCCGAACGTGTCACATTAGGATTTACCAATTTATTGGCCAATTCTTGAGAACTCATATTGACAACTTTTTCAGCATTTTCTTTATTGATGCCATAAGTAGCAATAAAACTGTCAATTAAATCGAAATCCTCTTTGCGTTTTCCATCCAATTCGACAATTTCTCCGTTTTCAATGCGGATACTTGGTTTAGGGTCTTGAGGACTATCCATAGCGATAAATCCTTCTTCTACCCATTCTTTGACAAAACCATCCTTATTGACTGGTCTTTTAGCTAAAGCTTCAAATCGTTTTGATTTCATATTTTAAACCTCCTGTTAAATATATGATGGAGCGCTATTGGTTGGCTCATCTCCGAGACTGGAAAGCATTTTTTTACCGATTTCCCTTGCAGAAATAACTGCCTGGCGGACTGCGCCGGAATCTCCTGTGATCTGTAAGATCGCTTCATTCGAGTAGCTGGTGCCTCCGTTGCCGGGCGATCCATATCCAATGACTTCTACATTTGCTGATTTTACTGCCGCATCGGCCATTACCACTCCGATAGCCGCAGGAGCTCCAATAATCAAGCCGAAGGCTTTCCCTACAGGTGCACCAAAGGCTTTATTGATGGCATAGCTTGCCCGTGCAGTGTACTGAAGTTCGATATGCCCCGCTTCATTGCCGTATACATCCCCAAATGTCCGTTCCACTTCTTGCAGTGTCACTTCCACTGCCCGCTTAACGTCCGATACATCTTCCCCACCAAATATAATCAGTGAACCGTGACCTGCCCCACCTTTTGTATCGCGAGGCAATTCAATGAGGACGATTTCTGTATTGGTTGCTTTGACTGCTTCATCAGCTGCCATAATGTGAGGACCTGCACCCGTTCTGGCACCTACAATACCAATGGAACGATAAGATTTTTCCAATTTCATCGCTTCCAGTAATTGAGAATCCACATTCGCAATCACCAAACCGATTGTATCCCCTGTTTTTGTTGACCCGATGTATTCTGTTAGACCGCTTGCATTGTTCACCATAGTTAAATCTCCTTTCAGCTGATCCTTTGGAATGTCTATATTCTCCATTTTATCCAGCACTTTATTCAAAATATTATTGATTAACTGATCTTGATTGCTCATTTATCACCATCACCTTTTGTAGGTAATATTTTTTCCACATCCATATGCGGTCTAGGAATGACGTAGCTCGAGACCACCTTACCAACGCGTTCCGCTGCGGTTATTCCTGCATCGACTGCGGCCTTGACAGCCCCCACATCTCCCCGGACCATAATTGTCACCAAACCGGAACCGATTCTTTCTGTTCCCACTAAGGTGACATTGGCAGCTTTCACCATAGCATCGGCTGCTTCAATTGATCCTATCAACCCTTTTGTTTCAATCATACCTAAGGCTTCTTGCGGCATAATATATTCCCTCCTTTGTTTATCTTTGGTTCCACTTCCTGAAAAGTGCTTTGCATGATTAAAGCATAAATCAATACTCAGTCTTTTTTTATACGAATTCCCCCAATCAAATAAAGCA
>Ga0194138_10000602_pt1 | contig 17124 bp, 15 predicted proteins | sample TARM_MetaG_T2_14_FD_134022 | JGI IMG/M metagenome (GOLD analysis project Ga0194138, IMG submission 134022) | Freshwater microbial communities from Pennsylvania, USA, analyzing microbe dynamics in response to fracking - TARM_MetaG_T2_14 (version 2) | ecosystem: Environmental > Aquatic >...
GGTTTTCTCAATCTGCCGCACCCGCTCCCGGCTGATGCCCAGCTCGTCGGAGATCACCTGCAGGGTTTCCGGCTCGGGAAGACCCAGACCATAGCGCCGCGACAGAATGTCCCTCTCACGATCGGTCAGCTCACCGAGCATGGAGGCCAGGGTCCGGCGGCGGTCCCGGTCGGACATCGGGTGGTCCGGCTCCATCTGGTCTCCGGCACCCAGGCTGTCCCCCAGCGTGACTGAGCCGTCTTCCACCAGGGGCACATCCGTGGACAGTTCCCGGGCAGCCAGCGCCCTCAACTCACCGATCCTGGATGGACTGGCCTCCATCTCGCGCGCCAGCTCGGACTGCGAGGGGGTCCGGCCCAGGTTCTGGTGCATCTTCAGGGACAGCTTGTGCAGCTGGCGGATTTCGTCCACCACGTTCTCCGGTGTGTGCACCAGACGCGTGCCACGCTGCAGGCAGCGATTCACTTCCTCGCTGATCCACCAGTAGGCGTAGGTTGAAAACCGAAAGCCTTTGGTGGGATCAAACCGCTCCACCGCCTTGATCAGGCCAATGTTGGCGTCCTGAATCAGGTCCGACATGGGAATCCCGTGCTGCCCGTAACGACGGGCAATGTGAACCGCCAGTCGCAGATTGCTCTGGATCAGCTTGCGACGACAAGCGGTCGCCAGATGGAAGGCCCGGCGACACCGGGAGGAAAAGGCACAGGCATCGCCGAGGCTGCCAATCACTTCCCGGAACGTCTGCGGAGTCTCCTCCGGCAGGGCCAGTTCGGTAGTGATGATTCGGTAGCAGAGCGTCAGTTTACGGGAGAGGCGGCGTTCGGCCTCATCTGTCAGCAGTTCATACCGGGACGCATCCCTGAAGTACAGCCCGACCAGGGAATCCCTTTCACCATCGTGGGGCGTTGTCGGAGACGGTCCCAGCCTGTCGGTCTTAAGCATGGCCAGGGTACCGGTGAAAAATTTACCTTAGGGAATACGACACGCTGATGCTGATGGATTTACCGGGGGAGGGTAGGTAAAAACCCACAGGTGGAGCGATAGGTCCACCTGTGGGGTCTGCTTCGAGACTATCGCCGCTCAGGCAGCGACAATGGCGTACTCGTGGTTGTGGGGTTCAATCAGAACACCGTGCAAGGCAACGATGGCCTTCTCGTAGTCGTCCTCATCCACCACAAACTGGATATCCACCTGGCGCATGCACTGGTGCAGGGCCAGAATGCTGATTTCCTCATCCGCCAGCGATTTTACAGACCGGGCCAGAATGCCCGGCACCTTCATATCGCTGCCAATGGCGGAAACCACAGCCACCTTGCGGGTGTTGATTTCGGCGTTGGGGAACTCTTCCTTCAATGCCTTGACCACCCGCTTGACGTGCTTCAGGGTGCTGCCGACGTAATGGGTAATGGTGTTGGCGTTGGTGTCCTTGGACATGAAGCGCACCTTGAACCGGCTCAGCACGTCCAGAATACGACGGTCCGAACCCGGCTCGCCCTGCATGTCCTGATCAAACACTTCAATGGCAAAGACGCCCTTGGCACCGGCAATGATCTCCACCTGGGGCTTCTCACTGACATAGTCGCCGGTAATCAGGGTGCCGGTGTGCTCCGGCTCGAAGGTGTTCATCACCCGCAACGGGATTTCGTTCTGGCGCATCCCCTTGCCGGCACGGGGATGGATCGCCTCCATGCCGAGGTTGGCCAGCTGGTCTGCCACGTCGTAGTTGGTGCGGCCCAGCGGTACCACCTTGTCGGCGCCCACGATGTTGGGATCAGCGGAACTCAGGTGATATTCCTTGTGGATGATCGCTTCCCGGGCCTCGGTGATCACCGCCACCCGGCTGAAGGTCATCTCGCTGTAGCCCCGGTCGAAGGTACGCATCAGACCTTCCTTGCACTGGGCATAACCGGTCACGATCGGCAGCTCACGGGTAAGGTCTACGGCATCGAAGGCCTGCTTGAGCTTTTCGTCCAGCGGCAGCAGCTCGTTATCGCGCCAGCCGGTCAGATCGACGAAGCGGGCATTGATGCCTTCCTGCTGAAGCTTCAGAGCGGTGTTGAAGGCACTGTGGGCCTCGCCGATGCCAGCCAGCATTTCCCGTACCGTGAGCAGATGCTCTTCCAGCTGGAACTGGCCGTACGAACACAGACGCTGAAGGTCGATCAGGCAGCCCCGCACGCCCTCAACGCGATCGGTGATGAACTGGTCCGCCTGCTGTTTGAGCATCGGGTCCTCGAACAGCTCACCGTTGATGTCGGTCAGGAACTTGACCAGCTTGGTGAGGTCATCGCCCCAGGCCCAGTCCGACTCGGCATCGGCAAACAGGGCGTAGACGCCCGGCTCGCCCGTCTTTTTGTGTTCCAACAGTTCGTTGGTCACACCAGCATAGGCAGACACCACGAAAATACGCTGGTACAGGTCGTCCTTGCTGCGATTTCCGATAATGATGTTATCGCGGACGGCCTCATAGTTACTCATCGACGTACCGCCGATTTTTTCAACGGTATGTTGTTGACTGGTCATAGTTTTGCCTTCGCTATCCTGCAGCATGAATGTCCGGAGGTGCGGGCGCCTTACGACGCCTCGCTGAGCCCTTCCTGCATGATTTCGTCCACACTTTGCGCCAGCAGGGCAGCCCCTTTCTTCAGGTCTTCCTCACTGGTCGTCAGCGGCATCAGGCACTTGATGACTTCATCATTCGGACCACTGGTCTCGATGATCAGGCCATGCTCGAAAGCACGCTTGGTAATCGGGCCTGTCACATCTGCGTGGGTTGCTTCAATACCACGCATCAAACCGCGTCCCTTCATTTTGAACTCACCAGGGTACTTGTCGCAAATCGCCTGCAGGGCATCGCCCAGCACCTTGGTCTTGGCCTTCACCTCATTGGCGAACGCATCGTCTTGCCAGTAGGTTTCCACCGCGGTGCGTGCGGTAATGAAGGCCATGTTGTTACCGCGGAAGGTCCCGTTATGCTCGCCCGGATCCCACACGTCCAGCTCCGGCTTGAACAGCACCAGGGCCATCGGCAGACCATAGCCACTGAGGGACTTGGATACGGTCACGATGTCCGGCTTGATGCCGGCAAATTCGAAGCTGAAGAACTCGCCGGTGCGACCATTACCCGCCTGGATATCATCCAGGATCAGCAGAATGTCGTGCTTCTGGCACAGCTCCGAAAGCCCCTTGAGCCATTCCGCGCGACAGGCGTTCAGACCACCTTCGCCCTGGACCGCCTCCACGATCACCGCCGCCGGCAATTCGAAACCGGAGGAGCCGTCGCTGAGCAGCTTGTCCATGATCGCCAGGGTGTCTACATCGTCGCCCAGGTAACCGTCGTAGAACATGAAGTCGACGTTGCCCAGCGGGGTGCCAACACCGCCCCGGTGGTGCTTGTTACCGGTGGCGGCAACAGCACCCATGGTGACGCCGTGGAATCCGTTAGTGAAGGAAATAATCCCGTTGCGGCCTTTGACCTTACGGGCCAGCTTCAGGGCCGCTTCGACGCAGTTGGTGCCGGTGGGGCCGGTAAACTGCATTTTGTAGTTCAGGCCGCGGGGATCCAGGATGTGCTTCTTGTAGGCCTCCATGAAGTCATGCTTGGCCGTGGTGAACATGTCCAGACCCTGGCTTACGCCGTCCGCCTCGATGTACTCGAGCAGCGCTTTCTTCAGGATATCGTTGTTGTGGCCGTAGTTCAGGGAACCGGCGCCGGCCAGAAAGTCGAGATATTCCTTGCCATCCTCGGTATACAGATGGGCATTCTTGGCGCGGTTGAAGATAACCGGAAACGCACGGCTGTATACACGAACTTCGGATTCGGTCGACTTGAAAATTTCCATGGTCTTGCCTCTTAGCATGTAAGGTTCGAGGTAGATGCGCGGGGGGCTCATCGGTTAAACAGGTATCGGTCGCGACGAGCCCGCCGTGCGTTGGTTAAAGCCTTGTGACAGACCTACCTCAGTGGCCTGCCGGCTAGTCCAATACACAGTCTTTCAATCAGTCAGGGCCGGCGTGCGCCGGCCTGAACTCGGGCTCTCAGACAGGCTTCGTGAAGGGACCAATGCGCAGCAGGAATTCGGAATCGTGCTTGCCGCCAAAGTGGGTCTCTTTCTCGAAGTGCTCGTGGTAGGTGAGCTCGGCTCCCATGTCACGGGCGAATGAACGGAACAACGCCCAGGAGGCCTCGTTGTCTGCGGTAATGGTCGTCTCCATGTGCGTTACGGCTTTGCAGGCACCACGGGCAACGATCTCTTTCAGCATCCGCTTGGCGAGGCCCTGCCCACGACCTTTCTCGTGGACTGCCACCTGCCAGACAAACACGGTATCGGGCTGTTGGGGAGGGATGTATCCGGAGACAAAGCCGACCAGATCGCCTTCCTTCTCCGCGGCCACGCCGGTTTCGGCAAAGTGGCTGCACTGCAACAGGTTGCAGTAAATCGAGTTCGGGTCCAGCGGTGGGCATTCGTCCACCAGCTGATTGAGTCTGAAGCCATCATCTTTCACCGGTACACGAAGCTTGATGGCGTTGGTATTCGATCCTTCTGTTGTCATAGCGTGATCAATTCGTGTCAAAAAGTTAGTGGTGAATTATATAGACCACAAAATATAATTCAAGTCAGGCCTTAATAGCGACCCATGCAGAGCACCAGATCCTTTCTTCAGGATAGACGTTATTGAATCATTCGCCAGTGACAAATTGGTTAAAAACCGGAAGGAAAAACCACCTCCTCCGGGTTCAGTGAGGTGCCCCGGAGAATCCGGTTGCGATAGGAGATTGACGCGGCCGAACCGGCCGGCCAGAGCCGGTCAAATTCTGGCAACCACGACGCCAGAGAGTAGTTTACTGGCAGCAGGGACACATGCAGGCCATGGCGCTCTATGCCTGTAACCGGCTCAGCGACGGGGCTCGAAAGACCGATCCGGGCGATGAGCCCCCGGGGATCCGATTTCAGGTTCCCCATGCCCGCAGAGCCATTGTTAACCACCACACGGCTGCGACCATCCACCAATCCGGACCAGAGCACCGGCAGGCAGGTGTGGGTTGAGGCGACCACATCGGCTCCAGACGCCCGAAACCATTCCGACAGTTTGTGATCATTGCCGGCGTAAAACGCTTCGTGGGCCAGCCCCCAGCCCGCCAGGGACTCCAGATCCCCGTGCACCACCAGAATCTTTAGGCCTCCAAATATCAGGCATCGATACGTTGGCAAAAGGGACAAACGCTTCTGGATATCCGGGTGCTCCCCGGCCAGGCCCTGCAGCCGCTCCATGATGAGATTGGAGCGCTCTACGACGCCCTGGCCCACAAAATCCGGATAGGCGCAGCCACAACCGGCCCCCGGACTGGGATTGGCCAATTCGAAATCCACATTGCCCAGAATGACGGTGTGATCCAGCACCCGGTTGTTGATACCCCGGAACAGGCCGTCGCTGGCGTTAAACCAGTTGAAGTCGCCATTGAACACCAGCCTTACCCGGTGCCCCTGTCGCTCTTCCGCCAGCGCCATCTGCTCGATCTCATCCAGCGCCCAGGGGTTTCCGTACAGCCCGCCAATGATATAGAGCACGTCCTCGGAGACCTGGCGGGGCTCTCCACACAACGCCTCAGGAGAATACCGATACGCCAGCGGACAACTCCGGCCTTCTGTCATCTCACACCTCAGGCTTCGCCAGCTGCCAGTGAACGCCCGGCCAGTCGACGGAGCAGCAGGGGCGCGAAGAAGCCGCCGGTACAGATCAGAAAGCCGTAGGCATTCACGCCCAGCAGCATGGCATATTTTCCCTCACCAATGGCCCAGCTTGCCGGTATCAGTCCCACAGCCAGGAGCACCCCCAGACCCAGACCGGTCCAGAAACTCAGATGAAAACTCCAGGGTGACCACTTGGTGAAACCGTAGAAGAGAAACACCGGCGCCAGACCCATCACCATGGTGCCAGAAATGGTGGTGGCCTTGAGGATATCGGTGCCGGCAAACATCGGCAGGTTGCCCGCGAAGGCGAAGATAACCATCACCACCGCGCCCACGCGAATGCTGGGCAGGCGATCCTGAGCCCGTCGCGCAAGCCGGGGCAGATCAACCGCCAGGGATTTCGCCAGCGAAGTGAAGGTCGAATCCAGGGTAGAGCCCGCCGACGTCATCATCACCACACTCATGAAGAACAGCGCCGCCAGCCCAAGCGACTGCCCAACCGCCGCAGGCGCATTGCCCATAGCCTCGATACCATTAAGCCGGGCGTGAACCCCAACCAGACTGAAGATAAACACCGCGACAAAGCCCAGCAGCCCCGCCACCACAAAGCTCCTGAGCATGGTCTTTTCCTTGTTCACAAAACCCCGGTCGGTCAGCACCGGATCGTGGAAGGGGTAGCTGAACATCTGCAGCAAGGCCACCAACAACAGATCAAAGCCGGCATCGAGCCTGAACTCACCATTGCTCAGCAGGGCGCTGGTATCGTTGGCCGGAACGATCAGAAACAGCACCGCGCCGACAAAAAAGACAAACACGAATGCCTGAATCACATCGGTGAAAATCGACGACCTCAGCCCGCCTTTCAGACTGTAGGCCAGGGTAAACACCGTGAACACCATCGCAGCAGTATAATATTCCCACTCTCCGGGCAGCCCGAAATAACCGCCAACCACCGCGGTGTTACTCCAGACCTCGTTATACAGCCGGATCAGAATCGCCGCCGCAAACGCCAGCGCCGCAAACCGTCCGAACCGGGAGGTCAGAAAATCCTGCAGACTCCGGGCCCCGGTCTGGGTCCGGATCAGGTAGATGATATAACCGGCCACGGGAATCGACAGCCAGTAACTGGCGTAAGCCAACCCGCCGGTGACGCCATAAGCGGCACCCAGATTGGCCGCATTGGTCACCGACTTGGCAAAGATCCAGCTGATAAAAATGCTCGCCGTCAGCGACCACTGCCCCACCGGGTTGCCCTGGTCATCGGCGCCTTTATAGAACGAATTCGCGTTCTTGCTCTTTGGCGACAGCACGTACATCACCACGCCGTACACCAGCAAAAATCCCCAGAACAGGGAGGCTTCAGAAAAATTCATTGTCTTGTTCCTGGTTTATTCTCCGCGAATAGCACAGCGCCTTCCGCGGTCTGGGTGGTGGGGATAAATTCCCCGCCGGAAAAAATGTCTGAGCGAAGCGAGTTGTTTTTCCAAGGAGAATTTATCCCCACCTCCCAGGCCGCCAACTCCCAGCGATCAGTCCCGCAAAATACGGCCCCAAAAACTAAGTCGGCGCCGAACAACTGGCCCCAAAGCGGTAACAGGAAAAACACCGGTGATGCCGCAACATAATGCGCTCATCCATACTCTCGGCCAGTGACCCCCCAAGGTCATACTGCGGATCATCATCCACCAGCGTGCAGGCATACACCCGAACCTGATCGCCCTTCTTCACCAGCATCCGCGTATAGGTGCACATAAAGTGCGAACGTGCTTCCCTGGTCGGATACTTCTCCATACAGGTCTCGGTAATCTCCGGGCTGCCGTCTTCCGAGCCAGGCGTGCCCAGATCGGGAAACGCGGTAAACGCCAGGTTCTCCGGAATCTTCCATTCCCGGAAGATGTTACGGAAAGCCGCCTCGACATCCGCCGGGATTTCCTCCGGATCCGTCTGGCGGGCAATGGACACCTTGAAACCCTGTTCGATCAGCCAGTGGATGCCCTCCAGGGCCTGATCAAAGCTGCCGTCACCGCGATCCTTGTCGTGCCGGGCGCGATCAGGGAAATCCAGGCTGACCCGGAAGTGGATCGGGTAGGGGTTATCCAGCAATGGCTGCACCTGGTGCCGGCGCTTCAGCAGCGGCTCGGTGGCATTGGTGAGTACGAAACAGGGCCGGTGCTGGCTGGCGTAATCCAGGATGTTGACGAAGTCGCGGATTACGAAGGGCTCACCGCCGGTGAAGGAAAACTGCTCCACGCCCATATCGATGGCTTCGTGGATAAACGGCTTCACATCACTGAGCTTCATGCCGGGAATGCGGCCATCACCGGGATGGGAGCCTTCGAGGCAGAAGGGGCAGGCCAGGTTGCAGGCGGTGCCGGTGTGAATCCACAGCTCTTTCAGCTTGTCCGCGTCAATGTAACCCCGGGGGTCACCGTTGCGGGTGTGGGTCCAGCTGTCGAATGCCCGGGGTTCCAGGAGTTCCACGGCCGGAATACGTTTGCTGCGAGCCGGTCGGGTTTCAGTCAGGGGCATGGATGCTCCTCAGTTGTTCAAGAACTTTCAACTACAGACATGGGCGGGGCTGGGTTGTTACAGCCATCGCCCTATTTTTAGCTTGTGGTCACTTCTTTGTGGCTTACCTTCTGGCCCCGGCCCTTGCCACGGCGCCAGCCATGGAGTTTCTCCAGCAGCTTCAGGATCCCTTCGGGCGCGTGGTCACGTTTCCATTCACCGGCAGCAAATTTGGCTGACTCGTTCCACGTCGGGTAGGGGTGAATGGTGCCAAGAATCTTGTTAAGCCCCAGGCCATGTTTCATCGCCAGGGTGAATTCAGCCAGGATTTCACCGCCGTGGGAACCCACGACGACCGCACCAAGGATCTTGTCCTTACCAGGAGGCGTGAGGATTTTTATGAAGCCATAATCCTCGCCTTCGGCAATGGCCCGGTCCAGATCATCCAGACCATATCGGGTGACCTCATAGGCAACGCCCTGCTCTTTGGCCTGGTCTTCGCTGAGCCCGACTCGCGCGACTTCTGGCGAGGTAAACGTGACCCACGGCATCACCCGGTAGTCCACCTTGAAACGCTTGAATTGACCGAACAGCCCGTTGACCGCCGCATACCAGGCCTGATGGGCAGCCGCGTGGGTAAACTGGTACGGCCCTGCCACATCGCCACAGGCAAACACGTTCGGGTAGCGCACACTCATGTCGTCCTCCACCGGAACCGTGCCATTGGGCAGCGTGTCGATACCGATGCGGTCGAGGTTGAGCCCCGAGGTGTTGGCGGCGCGACCCAGCGCGACAAGCACCCGGTCAAACGGAATTCGTACCCGCTCGCCATCGTGGTCGCAGTAAGCCACTTTTTCTCCGTCTTCAAGACGGAACTCAGCCGCGGAATGATTAAGACGCAGGTCAATGCCGTCGGCTTCAAACTGTTTCATCACGACGGCCGCAACATCACCGTCCTCTTTGGAAAGTATACGGTCGCCTCGCTCCACCTGGGTCACCTTGCTGCCCAGCCGGGCAAAGGCATGGGCAAGCTCGGAGCCGATCGGGCCACCGCCGAGCACCAGCAGGCGCTCCGGCTGTTCACGCAACTCCCACAGGTTATCGGAAGTCAGCGGCTGCATGTCTTTGAGGCCGGGTATCGGGGGCATCGCCGGTTTTCCACCTGTGGCCACAACAATGCTACGAGCGGTGAGGCGTTCGGTACGGCCGTCATCGTGTTTTACCTCCAGCTCCCAGGGAGAGATGAAACTCGCCTCACCGGCAATGCAGTCCACGCCCAGTTTGCGATAACGTTCTGGAGAATCATGGGGCTCCACCTTGGCGATCACGTCCTGAACGCGGTTCATGATATTCCGGAATGAGCCCTTTACCGGCACGGATTCCAGGCCATATTTGTTGGCATGGCGCATTGTGTCTGCGGCTTTGGCGCTACGGATCAGGGCCTTGGAGGGCACGCAGCCGGTATTCAGGCAATCGCCACCCATCTTGTGCTTTTCGATCAGAGCTACCTTGGCTTTGACCGCTGCAGCAATATAGGCGGAGACCAGACCGGCAGAGCCACCGCCGATGACCAGCAGGTTGTAATCAAAATGCTCAGGCTTCTGCCAGCCGGCATACACTTTACGGCGGCGAATAAAGCCCACTACAAACTTGGCAATCAAGGGGAACAGACCCAGCAGGGCAAAGGACAGCAGCAGATCGGCCGAGACAATGTCCCCGGTGGACTGGATCTGGCCCAACTGAGTGCCCGCGTTCACATAAACAAAGGTGCCGGGCAGCATGGCAATCCAGCTCACCAGGGCATAGGTGCGCAGCTTCATGGCCGTGAGGCCCATGGCGAGGTTAATCAGGAAGAAGGGGAACACCGGCACCAGGCGCAGGGTTGCCAAATAGAAAGCGCCGTCCTTTTCAATGCCCCGGTCCATTTTCGCCACGGTCTCCCCGTACCGCCTGCGCAGGGTATCCCGCATCAGGAACCGGGCCACAAGGAAGGCCAGCGAGGCACCGAGGGTAGAGGCAACTGACACCGCCGCCAGACCATAAAGGTTACCAAAAAAGGCCCCACCGGCCAGGGTCATGATGGTTGCCCCTGGCAGTGACAGCGCGGTGACCGCAACATAGATCGCCACAAAGCCAAGCACCGCCAGCACCAGGTTCCGGCCGATCCAGTCTTCCAGAAGCTGCTGATTATCCTTCAGATTCTGCAAGGTCAGCAGGTCATTGCCACCGCTGGCGATAAAACCGATGACCAGCGCTGCGATCAACGCCACCAGCATCCACTTTTTCGTTGTCATGAAATAATCCTTGTTTCCTGTAACCTGCCTCTGCAGAGACGAACTTGATACTGCACAGACACAGCAACCGCGGAAGTGTTACATCTGGCGCGCCCGTGTTGCTGTTCCCAACGCTTTATAACGTTTGTACGTGGTTCGGGCCGATATTGTGTCAACGATTGCTCATGAATATCTAACATTTCGGTCACGCCTCTCACGGGGACCCTTGCATTGGCGCTTACAATTTCCCGTCATTATTGAGCATTCGCTCATCAAAGGAATGATCATCGCAAAAACTTCCCCGTACGGGAATAATGACTGAACGATCACCAGATTCACCTTCATCTGCCTGGCTGGACCGCTCCTATGACCTGGATAATCACCAAATACGCCATTACTGCCGCCCTGGTCGTTCTGATCTCCGAAGTGGCGAAACGCAGTGACAAACTCGGCGCGCTCATTGCCGCGCTGCCCACGGTAACGGTCCTGGCCATGATCTGGCTTTACGTGGAGCAACAGCCCTCGGAAAAGATCAGTAACCACGCCTGGTACACCTTCTGGTACGTGCTGCCGACACTGCCCATGTTTCTGCTGTTCCCCTTCCTGCTTCCCAGGCTCGGATTCTGGCTCTCGCTGTTATCCAGCGCGGTCATCACAATGACCTGCTTCGGCCTCTTTGCCCTGGTCGTTCGCCGGTTTGGCATTGACCTGCTGTAGTGCGTGACGGAGGGAGTGCGAGACGGCGTAAGCGCCCAGAAGAGGCCATGGTGGACCGGCGCCCGCCGCATGGACTCCAGCCGGATAGTAGTGACCGGCCCTTGTGCCTGTAACAGGCCTGGCTTAAGCGAACGCTAATCATCGGAGCGCTCCGCACGGAGCTCCCGGCCCAGCCCCGCCCATTTTGCCCACAGCCCGAACAGCAGCTGCGCCTTGCTGACACTCTCCGACAGAATCACCATTGACAGCGGCTGGGACAGGCCACCGGCGATGCCGATGCCAACGGCCAGTACCGCCAGCAGTCCCACCCGATCACCCGCCAGGCCGGTGAGCATGAGCGACAGGGTGACGCAAAGCACACCGATCTGGATACTGCGGGTGCGCCCACCCAGCCAGCCAATCATGGGCGACATCACCAGCCGCACCAGCATGGATGTCAGGGCTCTGAGACTGATCAGAACACCCACTGTTGCGGCACTGATCGACAGGCCTTCCAGATAAACCGGCATGAATCCCGAGTGGACACTCATGATAAACAGCGAGACGCTCGCCATGGCCATGGACAACTGCAGGCCGCAGTTGGTGCGAAACAGCTGCCATTGCGCGCCATAGCCCGCGGCTGATTTTGAGCAGGCCCGATCATCGATGGGCTGATCGCAAGCGCCAGTGCTTTCAGTGGCACCGTCAGCAGCAACATGGCGTTCGCCAGCATGGCCAGACTCAGGGGAACGGTGACAACCAGCAGATCCTGAAATGCCTTCGGAGGCGGCAAGTCATCTGTCTGTGGAGCGTGGTCAATTGACATGGAGATGCATCATCGAATAGCGGGTAGAATCGGATCCTGACATTGGCCGCGACAGGACGCAGCAGTATAACGCATCGGGCGGGCAACGAGTGGTTGCACGAGAGGTTGCACGGCAGGTTCAGACCGGCGATTGAACGTGGGAGCCATGCCGGGACGAATGATTCAGGGAACTTTACACACACTTTTACAACTTACTGCTATTGTTGAACAGTTGCTCATGAAAGGAAACCGCAATGACGGATTCGGACGCACTCAGGGAAGCCGCACTGATCGAGGGCCTGAGAACGGGTAACAATCAGTGCTACCAGGAAGCCGTGCGCAGCTATACGCCGGGAATGCTGGCAGTTGCCCGGTTTTACCTTGACCACTCGAGCGCGGAAGAAATAGTTCAGGATTGCTGGGTGACGGTTATTGATGCGGTTCAGAAGTTTGAGGGCCGCTCCGGTCTGAAAACATGGCTGCATCGCATTGTCGCAAATCGCTGCAAGAACCGGCTTCGAACAGCCAAACGGGAAGTCGCAACGGATTTCTCCGAGACCCTGGAGCCGGAACTGGCCAACCGCTTCAACTCCACCGGTCGATGGGATCTGCCACCCAAGCTGCAATTTCATGATTCCGCGGACACTCTGATGGAGAACGGTGCTCTCAGTGATTGCCTGGACAAACACCTCTCTGCGCTGCCGGAAACCCAGCGTTCTGCCCTCATGCTGTACGAAGCTCACCAGCATAAATCCGATGACGTCTGTAACATTCTGGATGTCAGTGCCTCTAACCTTCGTGTACTTTTACACCGTGCGAGGCAGAAGATCTTTCTCATGGTGGAGACCTTCCAGGAGACGGGCGAATGTTAATGTGCAGGGACCTGGCCGAAATTGCCAGCGACTACATCGATGGTGAACTCAACGGTCGGAAGAACCTCTCCGTGAAAATGCACCTGATGATGTGCAAGGACTGCCGGACGTTTATCGGCAACCTGCGTGCGAGCAACAATTTGCTGAGTGCACACTCCTCGGGGAGGGCCGACGAGGAATTTCTGCGCCGGATTGATGAACGGGTGGCCGAAGCGCTGAACGCCCGTAAAAACAACGGTAGCGATTCAGAGTGACGTCGCCGAAGTTTCTATTCCGCCTCGAATACATCGGTATCCGGGTGAAAGGTATACCAGGCAAACCAGAAGGCCCGGGTCGCCGGAAGAAGGTTGCCTGATTCGTCACGCAGCTCCGCCGAAGGCACCTCCGGATCATAATGCAACCGCACAGCCTTACCACCAACACGATCCTCAAGCACCGCACCGTGTTCGGCCAGCTCCGGGAACGGCCAGGCCTTGCTTTCACCATTGTGCGACCAACCCAACACCCAGGTTTTCGGGTGATATTTCCGGCTGGTGTGGGTGACCGGAAAATAGAGTCGCTCGGAGTGATCGTAATCGCCGTAGGGCGACAGTCGATAGTTCCGGCGGTGGCCGGTATCGGTGGAAAGCACCTGGCCGTTTTCACCGACGCGCTCCCGCCAGCGCTGCCAGAGCTCATGGCGAATCGCGACAGGTTTCAACTCCGTTCCGGCCAGCGGTCCCGAAACCGCCCGCCCCTCAATCTGCGACCACAGAGATTCGGTCTGATGGTCGTACATCAGTAGATCACTGTTATACAGCAGACCCGAAACTCCGAACGTGAGAGACCGCCCGTCTACCTTCGGATCAAAAGCCATGCCGGTGCCGCACAGCGGGCAGAAGGTAATCAGTAGTGGTGTGCCGCCGGGATCATGATTCACAATCTCGTGCCAATTCAGGATACCAACGGGATAAGCGAAACTGACCTCTCCTTGGTCATAGGTCAGCATCAGGTCGTCGGAACGCCAGAGTTCTGCGTCCTCCGGGGCCTGAAAGATTGGATTATTTAAGGATGGAATGCCGTCCCGGGGCGGCCCTCCACGAAGAATCTTCTCAACCGGCACCAAGGCATTACCAAGCTCAAATCCATTCTTTGTTTGACTAAAAGCAGGCTGGGCGAGCAGCAGCAATGCCATTGCCAGAATCACGAGGTTGTTAAATCTATTCATGACTCCTCCCCGAGATACCCAGCTCCTTCAGTCGCTGCTCGATTCTCGGTACGGAAAACCCATGCAGTCGCTCGCCACCAATCAGAAAAAACGGTGTCCCCCTGCCGCCAAGTCGTTCAAATGTGTCCCGCGCAGCCTGGGAGGCGGTTATATCGAATTCCAGGTAGGAGATCTGGTTATCGTGGAAATAATACTTGGCCGCTTCACAACCCGGGCAGAATGGCTGCGAGAACAGAACAATACGGGAATCCGGCGCGCCCTTGCTCTTTTCAATGACCTCACCGGCCAGCAACACACTGTTCCAGCTCAATAAAACGGCCACTGCAACTGTTACTGCAAACGCCCTTGCGATTGACATTTTCATGCTCACCTCCCAGGCAGGAGACAAGGCCCTGCTTCCTGTTAAGGCGAGAGACACAGAGCAAGCCGGTTTGTTACACCGAACCTTATTGCATCTGGATTTTCCGGGCTTCTTCATGAACCGCCTGCTCCGCTGCTTCGGCCTCCCGGAGCAGCGTCAGGTCTTTACTCACACTGGTGTAGGTTGACACCAGATAGGGCACACAGTAGGTCAGCACAACTTTCAGCCAGTCCATCGAAGACGCTCCGGTGACCGCTTCCCATTGATTGATGAGCACTAGAAGCGTGCCAACAACTACCGCCAGCTTTACAGCGCGTCGTGGCGTACCGTGACCTACCGCAAGCGCGCAGGCTTCCCTGCAGCGGCGGGCCGGGGTGCGTAAAATCCGTATGAACGACATCAGAATCTGTGTCCGCTGAATGCTGTTAACTGAGGAATAATGACACCCCCTGGATTCATTTGTTACACCCCTTAATTGGATCAGTGTTTTACCATACGGTCGAATCGACCTGTAACATTCTTTGTTGTTACCTGTCTCTGCTATCAATAACAACAGACGTGCAACCGGGGTAAACCATGCTGCTGAACTGGCTGTCGAGGCGACTGGCCGCCTACCTTTCCAAACAGATCAAATGCCACTCAGTCCGAACCTCCACTTGGGCAGCTATACAGGCGTCGATCAAACCCGGGGACGTGCTTCTGGTGGAGGGAAATACGAGAATAAGTACCGCCATCAAGTATCTGACCCAGTCCACCTGGTCCCATGCGGCCCTGTATCTGGGACCGGAGAGTCTGGGTGTTGCTGAAGACGGCGAAGAACATGTTCTGGTCGAGGCGGATCTTGAGGAAGGTATTCGTTCACTGCCACTGTCTTTTTACCGCAACTTCCACACCCGGATCTGCCGGCCCGTCGGGCTCAATGAGCTGGATATCCGCAAGCTGATCAACTACTCAAAAAGCCGCCTCGGGCACCAGTACGATCTGAAAAACGTCTGGGACCTGGCACGTTATCTTTGCCCCACACCACCGGTACCCACGCGTTATCGCCGTTCCATGCTGGCACTGGGCAGCAGCGACCCAACCCGGGCCATCTGCTCCACATTTATCGCTCAAGGCTTCCAGTCGATCCGGTATCCGATACTGCCGGAACGCCTGGCTGACTCTGAAGATGACGCGGATTCGGATGCCCAGCAGCGGGAGTACTTCCGGATTCGGCATCACTCTCTGTTCGCCCCTCGGGACTTTGACGCATCCCCCTATTTCGACGTGATCAAACCCACCCTGGAGCAGGGATTCGATTACCGGCAATTCCATTGGGCAGAATGATCCGCCAACTCAGCTATCATCCGCATCCGCCGTACTTTGGAACCCCTGCAGCCCGGGTTTACCCAGCAGAAACCCCTGCAGTTCATCGCAACCCGCCAACGCCAGCCAACTTGCCTGCGCCTCGGTTTCAACACCCTCGGCAATAACCTCGCAACCCATTGAATGGGCCATGGTGATTATGGTTCGACACAGGGCCTCGTCCTGCTCGTTATCGGGAAGCCCTGTCACGAAGGTCCGGTCAATCTTGATACGGGAGACCGGCAGTGCCTTGAGATACGCCAATGACGAATAGCCAGTACCAAAATCGTCCACAGCAAGGGTCAGGTCCAATTCCCGAAAGCGATTGAGGGTTGCCATGGCCAGTTCGATATCCTGCATCAAAGCGGTTTCGGTGATTTCCAGTTCCAGCTGACGCGCCGAAACGCCCTTGTTCCGCAGCATCACTGAAATACGGTCGGCAAAACCCGGATCGTGCAGTTGCAGGGCAGAGACATTCACCGCCATACGCCCGGTAAATCCCTGTTCCGACCAACCCTTTAACGTGCCAACCGCCTGCTCCAGAACCCAGTCGCCGATTTTTACGATCAGCCCGGTTTCCTCCGCCAACGGAATGAACTCGGCAGGCGAAACCGGGCCGAGGGTGGGATGATGCCAGCGAAGAAGTGCTTCATAACCGGTGTTCCGCCTGAGACGATCGCACTGCGGCTGGAAATACAGCTGCAACTGCCGGTTCTCGATGGCGGTTTTGAGACTGTGGATCAAGTCCTGCCTGTGAAGAACCTGATCCCCGAATTCCGAGGCAAAGAACTGCACCCTCTGGCTCGGCGCCTTCGTTGCCCGATTCATGGCAAGTTCGGCATGACGGAGCAGGCTTCTGGCATCCTGTCCGTCGAGGCCAAAGACCGCTACGCCGGCACTGACTTCACATTCAAATGTTTTCCGGCCAACCTGGACCGGTCGCTGACAGGCTTCTATAACGGCTGAAATCCTGACTTCAATGTCCATCGAAGCTCGTCCCCGCTCACCGACCAGCAACCCGAACACATCGCCTCCAAGACGGGCAACCCAGCCATGATTGGCACTGAAGCCTGCGATACGGCGGGCAATTTCCTGCAACACCCGGTCGCCAGTCTCGTGGCCTGCCAGGCCATTGAGCGCCTGGAAATCGTTCAGGCCAAGAACCAGAACGGCTTCTTCCCCTCCGCCATGGTCGGGGTCGCTGAAATGCCGGTCCAACTGCTCTTCGAACAGGCTCCGGTTGGCAAGGCCGGTGAGTTGATCATAAAGGGTCCGGATTTCCAGTTCCTGCTCGGTTCTACGCAGGGTGCGGGTTCGCTCTTCGAGTAACTGGTCGAGCTCCCGGTTCAGCAGTTTCAGGCGTGA
>Ga0194138_10000606_pt1 | contig 17067 bp, 11 predicted proteins | sample TARM_MetaG_T2_14_FD_134022 | JGI IMG/M metagenome (GOLD analysis project Ga0194138, IMG submission 134022) | Freshwater microbial communities from Pennsylvania, USA, analyzing microbe dynamics in response to fracking - TARM_MetaG_T2_14 (version 2) | ecosystem: Environmental > Aquatic >...
CCACCGGATGACGCAAGGCCCGACCGCCCGCCAGCAACGCCTCCGTCAGCCATGGCAACTCCCGGTCCAAACCGGTGAGCAGTTTTTCATACACCGGAAGCAGAAACCCCACCAGAACCCCCATCACCAACACCGCCAGTCCCGCCACCACGGACGGATACACCAGCGCCGTGCGGATTTGGTCCCGCACCCCCGCCTCCTCCTCCAAGTGGTCGGCCAGCTCCAATGCCACCCCGGCCAGACCTCCGGACGCCTCGCCCGCGGCCACCACCGCCGCCTCGTCCTCCCGCATTCCGGGCAGATGGGCCCGCAAACTGCGGCTTAAATCCATCCCCTCCCGGACCTCGTCCCGCACCACCGACAACACGTCCGCGCCCGAGCCCAGCTCCGGATTGTCCGAAAGAATCCGCAACGCCCGGTCCAATGGGAGTCCGGCCCGCAACAACGCGCCCAGCTCCCGGTAAAAGATCGATCGCATTCCCGCCGCGAAGGTCCGCGTGCCCGCCCCGCCCTTCACCGGCTTCACCTCCCGGGCGAACAAATCGTCTTCCAGCAGGCGCTCCCTCACCTCTTTCGCTGTGAGCCCTTCCGTCCGACCACGTACTGGTTTCCCCTCCCGGGTATACGCCTGGTAGGTGAACGTGGGCATGGCGTCACCCCTCTCCCAATACCGTCCGGATTTCCGCGGCGGACGTCCACCCCTTTGACACCGCCTCCGCCGCCGCGTCCCACAAATCCGGGAACCCGTTCCGCCGCGCGCATTCCCGCACCGCCTCCACCGAGGCGTTCCGGCGAATCATCCCGCGAAGGTCGTCGTCGAGCCGCAAAAGTTCGAACAGCCCCAGCCGCCCGTAATAGCCCTCCCGGCATTTCGCGCATCCCACCGCACGCCGCACGCCGGAACGGGCGATTTTCGACAGAGGGCCCGGAAGATCCGCCTCCGGATCGGCCTCCGCGCAATGCGGGCACAACCGCCGCGCCAGCCGTTGCGCCATCGCCCCCCGGGTCGCCTCCGCCACCAGAAAAGGCTCCACCCCCATGTCCGCCAAGCGGAGAGAGGCCGAAATCGAATCGTTCGCGTGCAGCGTACTCAGCACCAGATGGCCGGTCATCGACGCCCGCACCACGATCTCCGCCGTTTCCTCGTCCCGGGTCTCGCCCACCAGAATCACGTCCGGATCCTGACGCAACACCGCCCGCAACCCCGCCGCGAACGTCAACCCGATCCGGGGCAGAACCCCCATCTGCCCAATGCCCGGCAATTGATATTCCACCGGATCCTCAATGGTCAGCACGTTCCGCCGAACCGTATCCAACTCCTGTAAAGCCGCGTACAACGTGGTGGTTTTCCCACTCCCCGTCGGCCCCGTCACCCACACCACCCCGTACGGCGTGTGAATCAATTCACGAAACCCCTCCATGACCCCCGGAGGCATGCCAAGCTTTTCCAGCGAGAACCGGGTGCTCTCCCGGCCCAACAACCGCAGCACCAGCCTTTCCCCGTCCACCACCGGAAAGCTCGACACCCGAACATCCACCTCCCGGTCTCCAACCCGCACCCGGGCGTTGCCGTCCTGCGGCAAACGCCGCTCGGCGATATCCAGCCCCGCCATGATTTTGATCCGGGACACCACCGCGTCCTCCAAACCCCGCGGCAACTCGCTCCTCGGAGACAACACACCGTCCAGTCGAAACCGGACCTGCACCCGTTTGCCCAGCGGCTCCAGGTGAATGTCCGAAGCGCCCTCTTCAAGCCCTTCCAGCAACAGCCGACTGACCCGGCCGGCCACCGGAGCCTCCTCCGACTGACGCAACAAATCCTCCCGCTCGTCCCGCGCCTCCATCCGCGCCACCTCCGGCGCGCCCTCCCCCTCGCCCTCCCCGGACGGAGCCCGTTTTCGGGCGAAACAGCGGTCGATGGCCGCGCGAACTTCCGACGCCGGAACGAGTACCGGATCGACATCGCCTTTCAACACCACGCTCAATTCGGGATAACGCGCGTCGATGCCCGGGTCGGGAGTGCACACCAGAATCCGCCCTTCCACCCGGACCGGCAACAAAGGGCCGCCGCGAAGAAAGTCCACGGGCAACCCGGCCGTCGCGTCGGCATCCAGCCAGTCCTCCGGAATACGTTCCTCCACCCGACACCCATAGCGATCGGCCAGGCGGCGGAGCTCTTCCATGTCGTCGGACGGACTCATGGGAGTTCCGGATCGGCGTCGGACCCGTTGTGGAGGCCCGTCCGCCCCCGCCACCGCAGGGTGGCGTCGGCGTTGTCCTCCTCGTCCGTCACCAGATAGGGCGTGACGAAAATCAGAAGATTCGTCTTCTGCTTCCGTTCCACCGTGTTGCGGAAGAAAAAGCCGATCAGCGGCAGGCGCCCGAGGATCGGCACCCGGTTCACCTCCTCCACGATGTCCTCGCGCATCAACCCGCTGATCACCGCCGTCGCGCCGTCGGGCAGGGTCAACGTGTTCTTCACCTCCCGACGGGCGATGGTGGGCGTGAACGACATGCCCTGGGCCGATTCCTCGATGATCGCCTCGATGCTCGGATTCAGATCCAGGGTGATTTCCCGGTTGGGATTCACCTGCGGCCGCAGCGTCAGCTTGATCCCCACGTCCATGCGTTCGATATTCTGAATCACGTCCCGGTCGTCCCCCGTCCCGCCCTGGATCGTCGACTTCAGAATGGGAATGTTCTCCACCACGCTCACGCTGGCTTCGGTGTTGTTCTGCGTGCGCAAGGGCACGTGCGACAGGATGTTCACGTCCCGCTGTCCCGCCAGGGCCCGCAACAGGAAGGGCAGCCGCGCCACCTCCCGCCCGTTCGGCAACGTCACCGTCCCCCGCGCCAACCCGAAGGTCAGCCCCTGCGGAAACGTGTTTTCCGCCAGAATCTGGTTGATGTAGTCGGTGTCCCCCGGACGGCTGCGCCCCGCCACCGTCGTGGTGCCGTCTTTGGGCGTGTCGATCGCGTCCCATTGAACGCCCAGGTCCAGCGAATCGTTGCGCGCCACCTCCACGATCATTACCTCCACCATCACCTGCTGGGGGGGACGATCCAGCTTCTCCAACAAATCGCGCACCGAGGCGAACGCCAGCGGACCGGCATCCACCAGCACGGCGTTGTTGGCCGAATCGGCCTCCACCGCGATGTTCTCCCTCGGGTCCTGATCCTTACGTTTGGAGAGCAGCGAGGTCAGCTGCGCGGCCGCGTCCTCGGCCTTCACGTAATTCAAGAACACCGCGCGCAGGCGGCCGCTGGTCACGCTCTCGGGCGGCACGTCCAATTGATCCACCATGTCGCGGATTTGTTTCAACTGCAGCGGACCGGCCGAGGCGATCAACGAGTTCGCCTGCTCCGCCGGCACCAGGGTGAACCCCGCCGGCACCGCCCCCGCGCCGGCCACCACCTGCTGTACGTGCCGCGACACCCGGTTGTTCGCCGACTCCGCGCCCGACAGGGCGGCGGTGATCTGCTCCGCCAGCTCCCGGGCGGAGGCGTGCTTCAGGGGAATCACCGTCAAATTGGTCGACTGCCCCGGCCGGTCCAGTTCCGCCAGCAGAGACTCGATCCGATTGATATTCGATGCGGTGTCCGTCACGATCAAATGATTCGTCGGCGCGAAAGCCGCCAGACTCCCCTGTTTCGCCAGCCGAACCATCGGCTCCAGCATCGGCCGCACGTCCGTGGCGTGAATATGCTCCAGCTTGATCACCCGGGTCACCAGACCCACGCCCTTGTTCGTGCTTTCGGGACCCACCACCGGCGCCTGCAACGGATCTTCGCCCGGCAACGGGCGCACGTGATACGCCCCGTCCCGTTCCACCACCGTGTACCCGCTGCCCTCCAGCACCGCCACGAACAACGGAAACACCTCCTCCCGCGGAATTTTTTCGCGGGTGATCACCGATACCCGCCCCGTGACCGAGGCGTCCACCACGAACCGTTTTCCGGTCTGCGCCCCCACCACGTTCACCAGATGTTCCAGTTCCACCTGCTCGAAGTTGAAATTCATGTGGGACGCCGAGGGGGCCTCGGCCTCCTGCGCCCGCAACGCCAGCGGCGCCAGAAGCAGGACCAGACAAACGACACGGACTTTCATCGGGTGATTCCTCTTTCGGAGTCCGCCACAAAGGCCTCCAGATGTTCCACTTCCGGAAGCCGGGGCAGGGTCTCGCGACTGCGTGCCACCATGTCCCGAGCGCCCAGTTTTTTCCGGTACAACAGCCGATAGGCCTCCCGAAGGGCCCGTACGGTTTCCTTCGAGGCCCCGTGCCGCTCCAGACCGATCTTGTTAATGCCCCGCACCAACAACGGATTGCCGTCGGCCGTCATGTACGGCGGAATGTCCTGCACCACTTTCGAGCAACCTCCGGTGATCGACATCCGGCCAACCCGGACAAATTGGTGGACCCCGCTCAATCCCCCGATAATCGCCCCGTCCTCCACGATCACATGCCCCGCCAGCGTCGCGGCGTTGGCCATCACGACCCCGTTTCCCACAATGCAATCGTGGGCGACATGCGCATAGGCCATGATGTGACAGTGGTTCCCCACCACCGTGACGTCCCCGTCGTAGGTGGCCGCGTTCACCGTCACGTATTCGCGCAGGGTGGTGCCCTCCCCGATTCGCACGCCCGGACGCCCCCCTTTGTATTTTAAATCCTGGGTCCGGGTGCCGACGGAGGCGAACGGCCATACCGTGCAGTTCGCGCCGATTTCCGTGAAACCATCGAGATTCACGTGGGACTTCAACACCGTTCCGGCGCCGATCGTGACCTCCGGCCCCACCGTGCAAAAGGGGCCAACCACCACATCGTCCGCCAGACGGGCGGAAGGATCGACCACGGATCTTACATCGACCTCGGGCATCGGCGATTGACCTCAGGAACGCTCGACGTGGAACATCAGCTCACCTTCGGACGCGATGTCGCCGTTGACTTTGGCCGTGGCCTGCACCTTTGCCAGATTCAGCCGCGCCTTGATCATCACAATCTCCATGATCAACGTGTCTCCGGGCCGCACCACCCGGCGAAACCGCGCCTTGTCAATCGAACTGAAATAGGCGATCTGCCCGTCCCGGTCGTTCCGCTTGTTCAACAGAATCCCCGCCACCTGGGCCATGGCCTCCAACTGCAACACCCCCGGCATCACCGGGTTCTCGGGAAAGTGCCCCTGGAAAAACGGCTCGTTGGCCGTCACGTTCTTCAACCCCACGATCCGATTTTCCCAATCACTCTCGGTAATGCGGTCGACCAATAAAAACGGGTAGCGGTGAGGAAGGGTCCGCATGACCTCGTCGATTCCAAAATTGTCCATAGAATACTCTCGCTGGATACGTCGTGAATCCGGGACGCCGCCGCGGGCGGGAACACCGGCATGAAGGCGCATTGACACCATATCCGCCCCATTCCGTCAAACCAAAAAACCGACCGGGCCCCGCCGCGGATTTCCGGTTGCGGAACCGCCGGTCCGTGGTACACTCCGCATATAACTTTCAACCCCCGCTCAAACAGGATACAACAATGGATAAAGACACTCTGATTGAAAACCTGAACAAGGATCTGGCCGACGAACTCGCCGCGGTCATCCAGTACACCATTTACTCCGCCAAGGCCAGCGGTCCCTACCGCCCCCAGCTCTCCGCTTTTTTCTTGGAGGAAGTGACCGACGAACAGGGACACGCCCAGTTCCTCGCCAATAAAATCGTGGCCCTCGGTGGACAACCCACCACCACGCCCTCCGAGGTCGCCACCGCCAACACCAATAAAGAAATGCTCCAGGCCGTGCTGGAATCGGAACAACGCGCCGTGGCCAACTACATCCAACGTATCAAAGACGCCGAAGCGTGCGGAGAAAAAGGCCTCGTCGTCCATTTGGAGGACATGGTCGCGGACGAAACCTCGCACACCGAGGAGACCGAGCGCATCCTGAAAGACTGGCCGCTGTAACCGCGTCCGGTTTCAAATCTTCTGGGCGTTGTACACGCCCTCTTCGCTGAAAATCTGCCACGCCGTGACCACGTCCCGCGGCGTGGCCTCCGGCATCCCCTCCAGCGGATAGCGGATGCCCAGCTTCTCGTACTTGAAACACGCCATCTGATGGAACGGCAGAATCTCCACCCGTTCCGTCGTCGGCAACTCCGCGATGATGCGCGCCACCCGCCGCAGGTGGTCCGGGTCGTCGTTGAGCCCCGGCACCAAGACGAACCGCACCCACAGCGGCTTTCCCATCCGGGTCATGCGCTCGGCGAACTCCAGCGTGGGTCGAATCGGCTTGCGGGTCACCCGCCGGTGGGTCTCGTCGTCACCCGATTTGATGTCCAACAACACCAAGTCCACCGCCTCGAAAAACGAATCCGGACTCCGCTCGTGCAAGGCCCCCGACGTGTCCAGGGCCGTGTGCAACCCCATCTCCTTGCACCCCCGGAAAATCGCTCCCGCGAACTTGGGCTGCATTAACGGCTCTCCGCCGCTGATCGTCACCCCGCCCTTCGCCCGCTTGAGAAACGGCGCGTAGCCACGGATTTCCTCCAACACCTCGTCCGCCGTGCGCAACGTTCCCTGCCGCAACAGCCAGGTGTCGGGATTGTGGCAATACTGGCACCGCAGCGGACATCCATTCAAAAACAAGACAAACCGAATGCCCGGCCCGTCCAGCGTGCCCCCGGTCTCCACCGAATGCACGTACCCCTGTCGGGCGGAACACACTTCCCGTCCGGGGGCGGAAGAGGACGTCTCCGTCATCAATCCTTCTGGAGATCGCGGATCCGGGCGCCCATCTGATTGCGCACCGTGTGCAAGCGACCCAGCATCAGCGAGCAGATCTGCTTCATCGTGCCGTAGCCGAAGGCCGGATCCCGGTCGCACAATTCGCGGATGGCGGCCGCGTCGAACTGCATCAGCATCGCCCCGTCCCGCGACCGGGCCGTAAACGCCCACCGATAGGGAGGCACCAGCCAGGACCAGCCGATCACCTCGCCCACATCGATCATCTGCACCCACTGCTCTTCGTCCTCCTCCAGCGTGGCGTACAGATCCACCGTCCCCTCCATGACGATGTAAAACCGCTTGGCCGCCTCGCCTTCGGTAAACAGAGTGTTCCCCGCATCGAGATTGACCACCTCCATGTGCTCGGCCAGTTGGTGCAGGTACACCTCGCTCAGGCGCTGAAAAACGGGATGTTCTTTTAGGAATTGTACATTTTCATTCATAAAGCGGGATCTCCGGCAGTAGCTTACGACGACGGTCCGACGGTGTGAAGATTTTCCGACAACATTCTTCAGTCGTCCCCCAGCTCGCACACCCGGCGGAAATGCGCCTCCTCCACCGGCTGAATGCTGAGACGCTGACCTTTTTTAGCCACCAACATCCCCTCCAGCTCCGGATCCTCTTTTAGCTCGGACAACGACACCTTGCGCGCGAATTTCCTCACGAACTTCATTTGCCGCTGCACCCAGACCGTCTCCCCGTCCGCCTCCGTTTTGGGATCATAATATTTGCTGTTCTCGTCGAACGCCAACGCGTCGGGCTCCGGCCCGGACACCACCTCCATCACCCCCACCGCGCCCGGCGGCTTCGTGTTGCTGTGATAGAACAGGGCCAGGTCGCCCTCCGCCATCGTGTCCCGCAGAAAATTGCGCGCCTGGTAGTTGCGGATGCCGTCCCAGGGCTCCCGCCCGTCCCGCTCCAGATCCTCGATGGAATAGGCGTCGGGCTCGCTTTTCATCAACCAATACTGTTTCGTTGCCATGGCCCCACCCTACCCGAAATCCCCCGCCGGGCAAGCGCCGCCCGTGGATTTTACGTGCTTTAGAATTGCGTCCTGTGATTCCACCTTCAACATGCACGGTTTATGAATCGGAATTTCTTCACAGACCACCTGAGGTATATCAACGACTGGTGGGAGTTCATGGTCGACTGGGAGGGAGGCGGCATCTTCTGCTACCCGGAGTTGTTTACGAAACGCCCCGCGGGAAACGCCAAGGCCCTTCTCATGCACGTGCGGCAACTGTACAATTACTGCGTCGGACACGAACACGGCCATCCCCGCTCGGAAGAAATCGCCCGACATCTCTACGCCACGCTGGACACGGTCTTCACCGACCGGGAAGGCGAACTCTTCTACGCCAGATCCCGACGCTCGGGACGCGCCCCCCTCGTCGACGGATACCAAAACGCCTATGTCGTCATCGGCCTCAGCCGGTACGCCCGCACCTTCCACGACCGGGAAGCCGCCGAACGCGCCCTCCGCGTCTACGACGCCATCGATCGAACCCTCACGCACGCCCCTCTCCGGAAAACGGGAACCTGGAACTACTGGGACCCGGTGGACGACCGGAAATTCGGTAAAACCGACAACTCCCTCATGCACCGCTGCGAAGGCGCGCTAAACCTCCTCCGCGCCCTGGAAACCTCCGCGCCCGACCTCGCCGAGACCCACCGCGACCGACTCGTTTCCCAGGTCGACGACATGGCCCATTACTTCAATGCCGTGATCGCCCGGCCCGAAGATGGCTACACCGTCGAGAACTTCCAGGACGACAGCACCCCCTACCCCCACAACGACGATATCCCCCAAAGCCTTGCCCACGCTTTTGAATGGGTCGGCTTCTGCTTCGAATTCGAGGCCCACTGCGGACTCCGGTTCGATTTCCTCGATACCCGGAGCCGGACCCTCGCCCAAAACGCCCTCTCCAACGGCCTCGCGCCCAACGGCTGCTACCGCAACAGCTACGTGCCCCGCATGAAAGCCGGCCCCCTGCGCGGTGACTTCTGGCCGCAGGTCGAAGCGCCCCTTGGAGTCCTTTGGGCCCGCAAACGGTGGGGGGAGGACGCGTTCCCCTTAGAAAACGCCGAGCGTATGCTGGACTTTTATACCCGATTCTTCTTTCAACGGGAGGAATACGGAGGAGGAATCCTCAACCACGTGTCCGAAAACGGCGTCCCGGTCGAACTCAGCCGCGGCCACCGCTTCAAATGCGACCACCATGCCGTCCGCCTGTGTGAAAAAGTCCTCGAATACGACCTCGTCCCCTAGGTTCCCATGACCACCAAAGCGCCCTCCAGCCTGGGCACCCTCCTCCGCTACATCCGGCCCCACCGCCCCCGGTTCGTCCGGATCAATTTCCTGTACCTGCTCAACGCGATCATGAACCTGATCCCTGCGGCCACCGTCGGGGTCTTCGTCGACATCGTCGTCAGTGAAAAATCCACTTCGTTCTTCGGCGTGGCCCTGGAACCCGCCGCCTTCCATGAACGCTTCAGCAAGTCGCAACTGATCGGCGGCTACCTGATCATCATGCTGGTGCTCATCCTGATCGCCAACCTGATTGGCGTGCTCATGTGGCGCAAAATGACCGCCGCCGTCCAACAGGTCCTTCTGGAGCTGAAAATGGACATCCGCTCCCACCTCAACCGACTCGGGATGCGCTACTTCCAACGCGAACAGACCGGCGCCATCATGGAGCGGGCCCTCGGTGACGTACAGCGGCTGGAAATGCTGTTCAAAACCTGGTTTTTCCTCCTCTACAACCTGCTCCAGTTCCTCATCGCCCCCATTCTCATGCTCGGCCAGTCCTGGGCGCTCTTCCTCGCCGTGCTCGTCCCCACCCCGCTGATCGTCTACTCCGTCTGGACTATCCAGACCCGCCTGAAACCCATGTACCGGCAGTTGCGGGAAAAAGAATCCTCCGCCGCCTCCATCATGCAGGAAACCGTCACCGGCATCCGCGAGATCAAGGCCTACACCCTCGAGGATCGCTCCAACGCCCAATACCACGACATTCAGCGGGGCGTGCTCGACCAGAACCTGGACATCATGCGCATCTTTTCCGTGACCCACCAGGTCCAGTACAGCACCCAGGACATCGCCCTCGTGCTGATCGCCGTCGGCGGCGGCCTGCTCATCCTCGGCGGCTACGCCGGCGTCACCGCGGGCACCATCACCAGCTTCATCGCCCTCACCGGACACTTCTTCAATCCCATCCGTGCCTTCGTCGGCATGTTCGAATCCATCCAACGTGGCCTCGTCTCCTGGGACCGCATCCGCGAATTCCTCGAGGAGGACGCCCAGGAACATGATCACGCCGGTGGCCTCCAGCTCCATCGATCCGAAGTCCGCGGCCGGGTGCGGTTCGACGACGTGCGCTTCGGCTACGATTCCGAACGCCAGGTGATCCGCGGCGTGTCCCTCGAACTCGCCCCCGGGGAAAAAATCGGCATCGTCGGCACCACCGGCTGCGGCAAAAGCACCCTCATGTCCCTGTTGCTTCGGTTCTACGAGCCCACCGGCGGGCGTATCCTCCTCGACGGACGCGACATCCGCGACATCAACCGCCGCAGCCTCCGCGCCCAGATCGGCATCGTGTTCCAGGAAACCTTCCTGTTCTACGGCACCATCATGGAAAACCTCCTGTTCATCAATCCCGACCGAAGCTTGGAGGAGATCGAGGCCGCCTGCGACGCCGCCGGCATTCTCGACCGCATCCGCGAACTCCCCCGCGGCTTCGACACCATGGTCGGCGAACGCGGCCAACAACTTTCCGGAGGCGAAAAACAACGCTTTTCCATCGCCCGCCTCCTCCTCAAGGACCCCGCCATCGTCATTCTCGACGAAGCCACCAGCGCCCTCGACACCGCCACCGAACTCCACGTGCAGAAGCATTTCGAGCGGCTGATGACCAACCGCACCTCCTTCGTCATCGCCCACCGACTCACCACCGTCAAAACCTGCGACCGCATCCTCGTCCTCAAAGACGGCACCGTGCACGAACTCGGCACCCACGACGACCTCCTCGCCCGCGACGGCCTCTACGCCGACCTCTGGAAAGGCCAAATGCGCAACGTCGCATCCTCTTGAACTCCAAGGCGGCTCCCTGCTTATATGGAGCGGTGGTGTCCCACCGCCGCGGGCACAATCCGATTGGAGGTAGAACTTTCTGCAAGGGCAGGATGTCCGCAAAGCGTCATAGATGTCATACTACGACATCTATGCCCCCCCCTTCATAATGCGGCACTAAGACAGTGCCGCTCCCAAAAGGACCGAAAACCTCTGGAGCGGTGCTGTCTCACCGCCGCGTAAAGAACTCTCCCAAAAAATCCTGGCGAAATACTGCCCTGAAATTAAAAGTGCGAAAGATTCTGGACGCTACCTCCTCTGCGAGGCCTCCTCAAAATTCAAGTGTCCTGCCCTTTCCGACATCTCAAAGAACCCCGGTCCCCTCCCAACCCCCACATAAAAAACACCCCGACTCGCAAAGAATCGGGGTGTCGAAAAAAAACTCCGGCAGCGTGCTACTCTCCCACAACGTGATGTTGCAGTACCATCGCCGCTGAGAGCCTTAACTACCGTGTTCGGAATGGGAACGGGTGGTTCACTCTCGCCATAGCCACCGGAAAGTGGGTTCTCTCCGCAGAGAGATAAAAAGAAATTGCATAGAACGGGTATACCACCGACTGTCTCGGAATGAAAAAATAGAGGTTAAGCCTCACGGCTGATTAGTACTGCTTAGCTGAACACATCGCTGTGCTTACACATGCAGCCTATCAAGGTCGTCGTCTTCAACCAGCCTTTAGTCATGCCGAAGCATGAAGGGAGAACTTATCTTGAAGTCGGCTTGGCGCTTAGATGCTTTCAGCGCTTATCCATTCCGCACATAGCTACCCAGCGGTGCCACTAGCGTGACAACTGGAACACCAGAGGTGCGTTATTCCCGGTCCTCTCGTACTAAGGAATAATCTTCTCAATTCTCCTGCGCCCACGACGGATAAGGACCGAACTGTCTCACGACGTTCTGAACCCAGCTCGCGTACCACTTTAATGGGCGAACAGCCCAACCCTTGGGACCTTCTCCAGCCCCAGGATGTGATGAGCCGACATCGAGGTGCCAAACCGCCGCGTCGATGTGGACTCTTGGCGGCGATCAGCCTGTTATCCCCAGAGTACCTTTTATCCGTTGAGCGATGGCGCTACCACGAGCAACCACCGGATCACTTAGTCCTGCTTTCGCACCTGCTCGACTTGTATGTCTCGCAGTCAAGCTCCCTTCTACCTATACGCTCTACGCACGATTGCTGACCGTGCTGAGGGAACCTTTGAGCTCCTCCGTTACTTTTTGGGAGGAAACCGCCCCAGTCAAACTGACCATCTGTCACTGTTCCCCGCCCGGATTCACGGGTCGAGGTTAGAATCCTAACAACTCAAGACTGGTATTTCACTGATGACTCCACCACGTCTTGCGGCGCGGCTTCAACGTCTCCCAGCTATGCTACACATGAGTTATCAAAACCCAATAACAGAATACAGTAAAGGTTCATGGGGTCTTTCCGTCCTGTCGCGGGTATCCGGCATTTTCACCGGAATTACAATTTCACCGAGATCTTCGTTGAGACAGCGTCCAGATCGTTACACGATTCGTGCAGGTCGGAACTTACCCGACAAGGAATTTCGCTACCTTAGGACCGTTATAGTTACGGCCGACATTCACGGGGGCTTCGGTTCGCAGCTTGCACCGCTTGCCTTAACCTTTCCGCATTGGTCACGTGTCACACCCTATACGTCCTCTTACGAGTTAGCAGAGTGCTGTGTTTTTGATAAACAGTCGCCTGGACCCTTTCACTGCGCCTCCGTTTCGCTCAACGAAAAGTATCACGAATCGGAGGACCCCTTCTTCCGAAGTTACGGGGCTAGATTGCCGAGTTCCTTAACGAAGTTTCTCTCGCTCACCTTGGTATATTCTACCTTCCTACCTGTGTCGGTTTACGGTACGGTCACCATATGATCAACGTTTAGAAGCTTTTCTCGACAGCAGAGCATCAACGCCTACCTTTGTCCGAAGACTCAGACCCCATCACGCCTCAGCCTTGCCCGGCGGATTTTCCTACCGGACGGCCTTAACGCTTGGACTGCCACGACTAACGGGCAGCGCGCCTAGCTTTCTGTGTCCCTCCATCACTCACATACGGTGGTACAGGAATATTAAACCTGTTTCCCATCGACTACGCCTTTCGGCCTCGCCTTAGGGACCGACTAACCCCGGGCGGACGATCCTTGCCCGGGAAACCTTGGGAATTCGGTGACCAGGATTCTCACCTGGTTTTCGTTACTCATGTCCGCATAATCACTTGTGTACAGTCCACGGTCGCTTGCGCTCCCGCTTCAACCCGGTACACAACGCTCCTCTACCACACACGGCTTACGCCATGCATCCGCGGATTCGGTTCCATACTTGAGTCCCGTTCATTTTCGGCGCAAACCCTCTCGACGAGTCAGCTGTTACGCACTGTTTAAATGATGGCTGCTTCTAAGCCAACATCCTCGCTGTCTATGAAGGTTCACATCCTTAAGCACTTAGTATGAATTAGGGACCTTATCCGGCGGTCTGGGCTGTTTCCCTTTCCACTATGAAGCTTATCCCCCATAGTGTGACTGCCTGAGTAGCTGCATCGGCATTCGGAGTTTGAATGGCGTCGGTAATCCGAGATGGACCCCTATTCCAGTCAGTGCTCTACCTCCGATACGAGTATTCTCAGACGCTAGCCCTAAAGCTATTTCGAGGAGAACCAGCTATTACTGGGTTTGGTAAGTCTTTCGCTCCAACCCACAGCTCATCCGAGCACTTTTCAACGTACACCGGTTCGGACCTCCACTCCGTGTTACCGAAGTTTCATCCTGGCCATGGGTAGCTCACCCAGCTTCGGGTCCAACCCACGCAACTCTCGCCCGGTTAGGACTCGCTTTCGCTTCGGCTCCATCCGGTAACGGACTTAACCTTGCTACGTAGATTGACTCGCGGACTCATTATGCAAAAGGCATGCGACCATCCGTCAAAGACGGACTATCACACTTTGTCAGCACAAGGTTTCAGGTTCTTTTTCACTCCCCTAGCAGGGGTTCTTTTCACCTTTCCCTCGCGGTACTGGTTCACTATCGGTCATCGGCGTGTATTTAGCCTTAGGAGGTGGGCCTCCCGGATTCAAACGGAGTTTCACGTGTTCCGTTCTACTTGGGAACTCACTAGGTGTCTTCAAGATTTCGTGTACGGGCCTTTCACCCTCTTTGGAGAAACGTTCCAGAATCTTACACTATCTATCCGAGCATACCATATTGTGGTCCCGCAACCCCAACACCGAAGTGTTGGTTTGGGCTGTTCCCCGTTCGTTCGCCACTACTTGGGGAATCACGGTTGTTTTCTTTTCCATCAGGTACTGAGATGTTTCACTTCCCTGAGTGTCGCTCCACACACCCTATGGATTCAGGTGCGGGTAATTCCGTATTTAGCGGAATTGGGTTTCCCCATTCGGAAATCTCCGGATTAAAGCGTATTTGCCGCTACCCGAAGCTTATCGCAGCTTATCACGTCCTTCGTCGCCATCCGATGCCAAGGCATTCACCTTGTGCTTTCTGTAACTTAACCATAAAGTTTAAATCCCGATTTCAATCGGTTGTAATGTATACCCTATCTATGCAATTTTCAAAGAACAGGGAGCTGGCCTTCCGTTCGGACAGTCCATCTCCAAAGTGGATGTCGAGCAAGTGATGTGTTTAAAACCGGCATGTCCCCCCGTCGCCATTCACGACGAATGGTGGGCGCACCTGGACTCGAACCAGGGACCTCGTCCTTATCAGGGACGCGCTCTAACCAACTGAGCTATGCGCCCGGACGATCAAAACTGGTGGAGCCAGACGGGATCGAACCGACGACCTCCTGAATGCAAATCAGGCGCTCTCCCAGCTGAGCTATGGCCCCAAAGGGTTTGAGAGACCGGGCCACCGGCTGTGGTTCCGGTATTGCCGTTTGTTATTTCGCTCCAGAAATGATGTGATTCATGAAACTGGCTCACCCAATAGTAAGTTGTCGTCGCGGTCGGTCTCCCGACCGCACATCCCCGCTTGCACGGGGAGTTTATCCTATCCAAACACCTGCTTCCAACGGTTCACAGAATGTGAAACGGGGCGGTGATGGATTCTCCTTAGAAAGGAGGTGATCCAGCCGCAGGTTCCCCTACGGCTACCTTGTTACGACTTCATCCCAGTCACTACCCACTCCTTCGGCACCTATCTCCCACAAGGGGTTGAAACGGTGACTTCGGGAGCAGACAGCTTCCATGATGTGACGGGCGGTGTGTACAAGGCCCGGGAACGTATTCAAGGGACCGTAGCTGATGTCCCTTTACTAGCGATTCCAGCTTCATGGAGTCGAGTTGCAGACTCCAATCCGAACTGAGGATGGTTTTGAGGATTGGTTCCACCTCGCGGCTTCACAGCCCATTGTACCATCCATTGTAGCACGTGTGCAGCCCTGGACATAAGGACCATACTGACTTGACGTCATCCCCACCTTCCTCCGACTTGTCATCGGCAGTCTCTCTAGAGTGCCCTGCGGATCGCTCCCAGATGGCAACTAGAGACAAGGGTTGCGCTCGTTGCGGGACTTAACCCAACACCTCACGGCACGAGCTGACGACAGCCATGCAGCACCTGTGCACCGTCCAACTAAATGACCCCAAACTTTCATTCGGGTATGACGGGCATGTCAAGTCCAGGTAAGGTTCTTCGCGTTGCATCGAATTAAGCCACATGCTCCACCGCTTGTGCGGGCCCCCGTCAATTCCTTTGAGTTTTAGCCTTGCGGCCGTACTCCCCAGGCGGTACACTTAACACGTTGGCTCCGGCACGGAAGGGGATAAAACCTCCCACACCAAGTGTACACCGTTTATGGCCAGGACTACGAGGGTATCTAATCCTCTTCGCTCCCCTGGCTTTCGTGCCTCAGCGTCAGTATTCGTCCAGTAGATCGCTTTCGCCGCTGGTGTTCTTCTTGATATCTACGCATTTCACCGCTACACCAAGAATTCCATCTACCTCTCCGATACTCTAGTTCCGCAGTTTCAAATGCAATTCCATGGTTGAGCCATGGGCTTTCACATCTGACACACGAAACCGCCTACGCACCCTTTACGCCCAGTAAATCCGAACAACGCTTGCCACCTCTGTATTACCGCGGCTGCTGGCACAGAGTTAGCCGTGGCTTCCTCTGAAGGTACCGTCAAATCAAAGGGGTATTCGCCCAATGACCGTTCTTTCCTTCTGACAGAAGTTTACAACCCTAAGGCCTTCATCCTTCACGCGGCGTCGCATCATCACACTTTCGTGCATTGTGAATGATTCTCGACTGCAGCCTCCCGTAGGAGTCTGGGCAGTGTCTCAGTCCCAGTGTGGCTGACCATCCTCTCAGACCAGCTACCCGTCTTAGCCTTGGTGAGCCGTTACCTCACCAACAAGCTGATAGGACTTGGGCCCATCTCTAAGCGAGAGGTCCGAAGATCCCCCTCTTTAGACAACCCCGCTTACGCGGGGCGACCACATCCGGCATTATCTCCAGTTTCCCGAAGTTATTCCAGACTTAAAGGTAGATTACCCAAGTGTTCCTCACCCGTTCGCCGCTCTCACCATCAAAGCAAGCTTCGATGGATCCCGCTCGACTTGCATGCCTAATCCACGCCGCCAGCGTTCGTTCTGAGCCAGGATCAAACTCTCCATAAAAAAGATTTTACAGAGAAATTTGTCCACTCCAATATTGGAGCCTCAAATTTCTTGTCGAGTTCGCACAAGTTCCACAAATCACATCATTTCTGAATCGAAATAATATCACTTGCCAACATTTGAAAGAACAGTGGAGCGGGTTTGGCTTTCGCCGAAGCGCTCCGAAAATCGGGTCCGCCGTTATAGTCGATCCTGCTCGCTTTTGTCAACGGGTTTCGAAAAGTTTTTTTGCTTTTCTTTCCCCGCTCGGCCCGGCCATTTGCGGCGCGCCTTGCGTCAGGGTCTCCTGCTCGGAGGAGGCGGATTCATACAGAGTTTTCCGTGAGGGTCAACCCTGTTTTCGATCTTTTTTTTCAACCGGCGAACCGGCCGAAAAGAACGTTGCGTTTCAGCCGAAGCTGTCCCGCGAAGGAGGGCGCAACATAGGGAAATTTCGGCCACCGTCAACCCTTGTTTGAAAAAAAGATACGCTTTTCGTTTCCGGGGTTGTTTCCCGCCCTGTTTACGGGCACAATC
>Ga0194138_10000608_pt1 | contig 17016 bp, 10 predicted proteins | sample TARM_MetaG_T2_14_FD_134022 | JGI IMG/M metagenome (GOLD analysis project Ga0194138, IMG submission 134022) | Freshwater microbial communities from Pennsylvania, USA, analyzing microbe dynamics in response to fracking - TARM_MetaG_T2_14 (version 2) | ecosystem: Environmental > Aquatic >...
AAAAGTACCGGTCAGCCGCATACATAGCCAGAGAGGCAGGGCCTGCTGCCTATGCGATGCGCCGGGGGCATCTATCGCCGGCGTATACGACAGACTGGCAGGCCTTGCCTTGGGTGAAGTGATCGATAGCGAAGAGCAAAATCCCAGCGAACTGAGTCGATCTGTTGTGAGCGTTTCACATGCGTGCCTGAGTAAAAAGTTTACGTGTATATGCAGACAGAGTGGATGTGTAGCGAGAATTTACATAGCATCCTGTCTATCTAAGCAGAATTCTGTCCGCCAAGGGTGTGATACCCCCTATGATTTGCGCTCTTGCGCAGCATGATGAGATTCAAAAGCGATGATCAAGGACGCACAAACCATTGCCGAGCTGCGAGTGCTCGTCGGTTATCTCGGTGAGCAGCAGCCAGCATGGTGGCCGAGCCAATTCTTTAGCCCCACAGCCTCAGCTTTCCTTGGGCCAGTTTTCGCCCGGTCAACCTTGCTCGCCCAGTATCAGGGGGTGACCGCTGCTGCTGCCCGTAAGCATGAGGAGCACATTGGTGAGGGCAAAACCTTCCATCTGTATAGGCTCCCGGAGATTTTCGAGCAGTCAGCTGCTGGGGTTTTCTCAGACAAAGCCTTTGAGGCTAGAGTCCGTTCATTGGTTGCAAGTCGCAATCAGGCATTGGATCGCTTGGCAGAGCTTGCGGGTGGCCCTGTCAGCGCCAGTGAAGGGCCAGTTGTTGTCGGTGATTTGACTGATGAGCTGAGCGATGCGCTGAAGTCTTGCGCCGCGCTGTACCTGGATGCCTTTAACAAAGGTATCCAGTGCTTCCCATTCTTGCGGGAGGCGCAGTGAGCGCAGTGCGTTATTACACCACCCAGCTCCAAGCAGGGTTGGGGCTTATTGAAGAAACGCGCTTGCTGCTGGGGCTCTATGAGCCTTGTATGAGCACGAGTGAGTTATCGGACAAGGCGCTAGCTTCCGGCCTTTTTCCTCTGGTTTCGGCCCGTCGCTTGCACAATATCGTAAGCGAGTGTTTTGCTCCGCGCTTTCTGCGAACGCCGGGTACTGCTGGCGCGCTTAAGAGACTGGCCCCCAGCCTGACTCGTCAAGAGTTCACCCAGCTCCTTTTCCTACACACCGCGCGAGCCAACTTGATTCTGGACGTCTTCGTCCGTGAGCAATACTGGCAGCACTACAGCGCCGGGCGTGACAGCCTGACCTTGGACGAAGCGCGTGAGTTCGTCCTGACAGGTGTGCGCGATGGTAAGACTCAGAAGTCTTGGTCTGACACCACCATCAAGCGAATTTCCTCCTACCTGATTGGTTGTTGCGCTGACTACGAGCTGCTGTCAGCCAATACCCGCGGGCCTCGTCGGATTCTGCCATTTCGAATCCTGCCCAGAGTGGCTGCCTATCTAGCCTACGACCTCAAGTTTCAGGGCCTGGGAGACAACCAGATTGTTGGCCACAGCGATTGGCAATTGTTTGGCCTTGAGCGTGAAGACGTGCGTGAAGAACTCAAGCGCCTCTCCCTGCAAGGCTTTCTGATCGTGCAGTCCGCTGCCGACGTTACTCATATCAGCTGGACGCACAAACACATGGACGAGGTGATCAATGTCCTCACTCAAGGCTGACTTTAATGAGCTGATCGAGCGCATCCGCCAGGGACGCGAGTTCGGTCACGCCAGTTTCGAGCCGATTTTCTATCTGGTGTTTCACCCGGAGCAGATCCTGGAAGTGAAGCGCCAGCAGCCGGCTTGGGAGGCGCGTCTGCGCAACGAGGGCTGGGATGTACACACCTTTTCCATCGCAGAGGAAATTGCTGACATTCTCGGCAAAGCGCCGCTGCGCAAGATCTGGCTGGCAGCAGACCAGCGTGCCCCTCAGTCCTGGGAAAAGACCAATGCCTCCCTGGCCAACGCAATAGCAAACGGCGCGCTTCAGGATCGCCTGGAGGCCAAGCTAACCACTCTCGAAGGTAAGCCCAAGGCCATCTTGTTGGTCTCCGATTTAGAAGCCCTGCATCCCTTCATGCGCATCGGTGTGATCGAGGGGAAGCTGCAAGGCAAATTCCATGCGCCCACCGTGTTTTTCTATCCCGGCGTGCGCACTGGCAAAACCCGTCTGAAGTTCCTCGGTTTTTATCCCGAGGACGGTAACTACCGCTCGGTACATGTCGGCGGCTAAGGAATAGAGGCAAGTATGGAAATCAAACAGCTTTTCGACCCCAGCAAAGACATCTACCGCAGCATCGAAAAGGTCATCACCTACGGCGTCTCTCAGGAGGTGCGCCTCAAGGCCGAGATCGCCGAGTATGTGGTGACTGACAGCATCGATGAGCAATTCAACAAGCTGCTGCTCAAGATGCAGGCTGCCATGGATGCTGGCGGTGAGAACGAGGTGGGGGTATGGGTTTCTGGCTTCTACGGCTCGGGTAAGAGCTCGCTGACCAAATACCTTGGTCTGGCTTTCGACGACAGCATCAAGATCGATGGCACCCCTTTCATTCAGCACCTGCAAGACCGTCTGAAGAAGACCACTACACGCCAGCTGCTGAGTACTGTCGCCAAACGCTTCCCAGCTGCCGTCCTCATGCTTGACCTGGCCAGTGAACAAGTGGCCGGTGCGACCATGGAAGAGGTCTCCACCGTCCTCTACTACAAGGTGCTGCAATGGGCCGGCTACTCACGCAACCTCAAGGTCGCTGCGTTGGAGCGCAGACTGAAGAAAGAGGGGCGTTATCAGGAGTTCCTCGACCTGTTCAAGGACATGGCCGGGGGCGAGGAGTGGCACAACTACCGCAACGACGAATTGGTTGTGGACAGCCTGGTTCCTGCCCTGGCTCACCAGCTTTACCCGAACCTGTTCAAGACCGAGAACTCGTTCAGCACCGAAGCCAGCGAGGTCATTCGCTTTGAGAATGACCGTGTCCAAGAGATGCTGGAAATTGCCCGCGAAGCATCGGGTAAGGATTACATCGTTTTCATCATCGACGAAGTGGGTCAGTACGTCGGCTCGCGTCCCAACCTCATTCTCAACCTTGATGGCTTGGCCAAGAATCTCAAGGCATTGGGCGATGGCAAGGTCTGGATCATCGGTACCGCGCAGCAGACCCTGACAGAGGACGACCCGCGCGCCTCTCTCAATTCGCCTCAACTGTTCAAGCTCAAAGACCGCTTCCCGATCCAGATCGATCTGGAAGCCAACGACATCAAAGAGATCTGCTACACGCGCCTGCTGGGCAAGTCACCACAGGGTGCTGCCGAGTTGGGGGCGCTGTTCGATCAGCATGGTCAGGCACTGCGTCATCACACCAAGCTGGAAGATGCCCGTGCCTACGGTACGGACTTTGACAAGGCCGCCTTCGTCAACCTCTATCCCTTCCTGCCTGCTCACTTCGACATCTTGTTGCACCTGCTGGGTGCCCTGGCGCGCTCTACAGGCGGCATCGGCCTGCGCTCGGCAATCAAGGTGATCCAGGATGTGCTGGTCGAGCCAGGCGAAGGCAAGACCCCCATTGCCGATCAGCCAGTGGGTTGGCTCGCTACCACTGTGACCCTATACGACGCCCTGGAGAAGGATATCCAGCGTGCTTTCGCCAGCATCCACAAGGCAGTCGACAGCGTCTGCAAGATCCGTTTCAGCCACTCGCCGATCCACCAGAACATCGCCAAGACCGTGGGTGTTCTGCAAATTCTCGGTAACCTGCCGATCACTCGGCAAAACGTCAGTAGCCTGATGCATGACAGCATCGCCTCACCCAGCCAGGCGGAAGCGATCAAGCAGGCAGTTGAGGAGCTGATTACCGATCCCATCGTACCGTTTGGCGAACAGGACGGTTTCCTGCGTTTCTTCAGCGAAAAGCTGAACGATATCGAGCAAGAGCGCAGCCAGATTCCGCTGCGTGCCGTTGAGCTCAAGCGCCTTGCCAACAATGCCCTGACGGCGGCTTACAACCCGCTCCCGAGTACCCAGCTTCATGGCTCTCTGGCTGTACAGACCGGGCTCAAGGCGCAGACTCAAGGCGGTATGCCGGTGGCGTTGGCGGGTGATCGCAACACTATTCAGACCATCGTCGAGCTAGTTGATCCCAAGGACTACGACACCACCCGTACCCGCCTGGTGGATGAGTCGCGACATAAGCAGGCGCAGTACCAGATTTCCCTGGTTGGTCGTACCACTCCGGAAATTGATGATCTGACTGCGGAGATTTATCGCTGCAAAGAGATCGCAAACAAATACCGAACCGATCCCGACCAGGAGATCAAGGAGTACTGCAACGGCCAGTCGGATCGTGCCAACCGTCTGACTGCGGATTTGGAACGTCTGATCAAGCGCAGTTTGCTGCAAGGCTCCTTCATCTTCCGCGGTCAAATCAACGCGGTGGAAAATCTGGGCAGTGAGCTTGTAGATGCTGCACGCAAGCATTTGGGCGAAGTCGCTGAGCAGGTTTTCGACCGTTACGGTGAAGCTCCTGTGCGGGCGGCCACCGAGCTTGCTGAGAAGTTCCTGCGAGCTGGCAGCCTTACCGCAATTTCAACACCAATCGATCCGCTCGGTTTAGTGCAGGTCAACGCCGGCAAGGCGAGTATCCGCACCGACCACAAGGCGCTGGTCAGCATTCGAGATCATATCGACCGCCTTGGTGTTGTTGAGGGCAAGAGCCTGAGCGACAGATTCGCCGATGCGCCGTTCGGCTGGTCGCAGGACACGCTGCGCTACCTGCTTGCTGCGTTGCTGCTGGCCGGTGAAGTCAAACTCAAGGTGGGTGGCCGCGAAGTCACCGTCAATGGCCAGCAGGCTATTGACGCGCTCAAGACCAACAACACCTTCAAGAGCGTCGGTGTCTCCCTGCGCGAGGATAAGCCTTCCATGGAGATGCTCGCTCTGGCCTCGACCAGGCTGACCGAGCTTTGTGGTGACCTGGTCGTGCCCCTTGAGGACGCGATCAGCAAGGCAGCCACCAAGTTGTTCCCCAACCTGCAACAGCGCTATGCGCCCCTGGCGGAAAAGCTTAAAAGCTTAGGTCTGCCAGGTGTAGATCGTCTGGATAGCTTGAGTCGCGATATCGCTGATGTGTTGCTAACGGATGCCTCTGATGCGCCCCAACGGCTGGGTAAGCAAGACTCGGCACTCTACGAAAACCTGAAATGGGCTGCCGAGGTACGCAATAGTCTGGAGCAGGGGCTTGAGCAGACCCTGCGTGACATCCTCCAGCATCGCAGCGCCATCGAAGGGCTGCCGCAAACTGATATTCCTGCACAGTTGAAGGATGAACTGGCCGAGCCCTTTGCTCAGCTAGAGCAGCGTTTGCAACAGCTGGACTTTCACTGCCACTCAGCCGACTTCAACACCCGCCTGACCCACCTACGTGCCCAGGTAAGTACAGCCGCCACCTCCATGCAATCGGCCCAGGCCGAGCGTCTGAAAGAGGCGGAAGTCGATTTGCAGCGAGTACCTGAGTGGGTCGAGTTGACACTGCAAGAGCAGCAGGAACTGCTTGGCAAGCTGGAGGGATTGATTCTCCAGGTGCAGCCGAACATCGCTGGCCTGCAAGCATTGGTTAACCGCGACTACGAGATCCACAGCCAGGTGCAACAGCTCAAGCAGCGCATCGAGCGCTTGGGGCGCGAGCGCCTGCAAGAGCGGATCAAGTCAGAACAGCAGGAAAAGGAGCAGGAGGGTGCTCCAGAAGCCAAGACCATTACGCGCAGCTTCAAAGCCCGTGCCCGTATCACCTCGCTGTCCGACCTGGACGCGATGATCCAAGCGCTGCAAAAGCTCAAAAGCGAACTGAAGTTTGCCCATGCCTTTGAGCTGGATGTGCAGGTGGAGGAGTAAGCCGTGGCCTTTGATCAAAGCACGCGGAATCGGCTGCAAAAATTAGTCAGCGATTGCCGCAAGCTGCTCAGTGAAGAATTCAGCATCCAGTTGCAGCAAACCTATGGCATCGATCCCAATAGCGGCGAGGTAGCTGGCCTTGATCGGTTAACTCATCTAAGCGACCGGGATCGGCAGACCGCTCAACTGCTGCGGGACACACTCGCGCACTACTTGGCCATCGATGAGGATGACAAGGCTCATCGCATCGCCGCCATTGATCGCATCATTCGCGAACAGGCTTTTACCGTACTTAACCGCTTGGCGGCCCTGCTGATGATGGAGGCCCGTGGCCTGCTTGCTGCGGCTGTGGTCAGTCAGGGGCAGCAGTCCCAGGCCTTTGAGTTGTACAAAATGGTCTCGGGCAGTGCGTTGGGTGAAACCGGCGAAGCTTACCGCACCTTTCTGTTCAGCCTATTCGATGAGTTCGCCATCGACTTGCCGGCATTGTTCGACCGCTATGCCGCCCAGGGCCGTCTATTCCCTCGTGAGCCAGCGCTGCTTGAAGTGTTGAACGCGCTGAACCACAACGAGATTCAGCCACTTTGGGCTGAAGATGAAACCATTGGCTGGATCTACCAGTACTTCAATTCCAAGGAAGAACGCAAAGCCATGCGGGATGCCAGCCAGGCGCCGCGCAATAGTCGCGAGTTGGCAGTACGCAACCAGTTCTTTACTCCACGCTACGTGGTGGAGTTTCTAGTCGATAATACCTTAGGGCGGATGTGGTTCAACGCCACTGGCGGGCAAACCGCGTTGCGCGAGCATTGCCAGTATTTACTGGTCAAACCTGATGAACAGCCCCAGGCGAGCGCTCGCTTGCGTGACCCTCGCACCCTAAAGCTACTCGACCCAGCCTGTGGTTCCATGCACTTTGGCCTTTATGCGTTCGACCTGTTTTTGCAGCTCTATCAGGAAGCCTGGGATTGGGAACAGGCCCATGGCCCCGGTTCACTGGATGTTTCTACCCAGCCGAACGCTGGCCTGCTTCCCCTCTGTCAGATCTATGCTGACCGAGAGGCATACCAACGTGATGTGCCGCGACTGATCGTCGAACACAATATTTACGGTGTGGACATCGACCCACGCGCCGCGCAGATCGCTTCTCTGGCGCTCTGGCTGCGTGCGCAGCGCGCCTGGCACGATACTGGGGTTAAGGCCCAGCAGCGTCCAGATGTAGGTCGTGGCCATGTGGTGGCCGCTGTGGCTCCGCCGGCAGAGCGAGATCTGCGGCAGCAGTTCACCGCGACCCTCGATAAGCGCGACGGCGAGCTATTTGAGAAGACCCTTCAACTGCTCAAAGGCTTGCCAGAGCTTGGCGTGCTGCTACAGGTGGAGCGAGAACTGCTAAGTCTGATTCGCCAGGTTTACGTTGGTACCGGTGCCGGCCTGTTTGCTGTTGAGGAGCAGGAAAGCTGGGAAAAGGCTGAGTATCGCCTGCGCACTGCACTGGTCGATTTCGCTCAAGAGGCAAGATCGACTTATCAGGGGCGCTTGTTTGCTCAGGATGCCCTGGAGGGGCTACGCCTGATCGATCTGTGCCGTGAAGTTTTCGATGTGGTGATAATGAACCCGCCATTCGGTGCTCTGGCAGCTAATACAAAGGATCGATTGGTCAAGGCCTACCCGCGCAGCAAGAACGATTTAATGGCAATTATGGTAGAGCGTGGGCTGGAGTTGCTGCGCAGTGGTGGGCGGCTGGGGGCGATCACCTCGCGTACCTGTTTCTTCCTGTCCAGCTTTCAGAAATGGCGCGAGGAAATCGTGCTAGGCATCGCCAAGCCCGAAGTCATGGCCGATCTGGGCTTTGGCGTGATGGACGATGCGATGGTGGAAGCCGCCGCATATGTGCTGGAGAAGCAAGCATGACCACTTTTTTGCGCCTGCTGGCCGACAAAGACAAAGCCAATAACCTTCTGGCCAGTTGTAGCGCCTTGCGCACTGCCGAGAACGATGTCCGGGTCTTTCAGGTAACGCCGGAGTCATTTCGGGCCGTGCCTGGAGCGCCTTTTGCCTATTGGGTCAGCGCAAAAGTACTTACAACCTTCCTAGATTTTCCTCCCTTGGAGAGTGGCGGAAGAACAGCACAACATGGCGGTTCGACAAAGGACGACTTCCGCTTTATTCGAGCATGTTGGGAGGTTTCTACTGGAGACGATTCACGGTGGCTTGCCCTGGCGAAAGGGGGGGCCTACTCCCTTTTTTACGCAGACGTTTACCTTGTCGTGAATTGGCATGATGATGCAAGGGAGCTAGAAGCGGCCTTACTGCACAAGTATCCGTATCTTGGCGAGTCGGCAAACTGGGTGCTACACCGCGAGTGCAATTATGGAATCCCGGGCATTACTTGGCCTAGCAGAACGTTAAGCGGATTGGGGATGCGGGTTCTGCCTGCGGGCTGCGTTTTCTCTAGCAAGGGGCCGGCTGCATTTGCAGACAGCGGGCACAACCTCAAAACCCTCGCGCTTCTCGCAATCGTCGTTTCCTCTGCATTTAGGCATCTCGTGGCATTGCAGATGGCCTCTGTCTCCTTTGAGGTGGGAGTAATCCAGCAAACCCCCGTGCCTGAACTCAGCGCCGAGCAACAAGTCACGCTCGCCGCCTTGGCCCGTCGCGCTTGGTCGCTAAAGCGCACTCTTGATACCGTCACCGAAACTTCCCACGCTTTCGCGCTGCCGGCTACGCTGCGCGCTCGCCTCGGAGACTACGTTCCGTCCGCCATCGAAGCCGAGCTGTCGCACATTCAGACCGAGATCGACGCCATTGCCTTCGACCTCTACGGCTTTTCCGACGCCGACCGTGTTGCTGTACTGGGCAGTGCTGGTGCCGAAGCGGCTACCGATGAGTCAAGTGATGACGACGAGAGCGACGATGACGAGGTGGTGGATGATGCACCGAGCAGCGACGCGCTGCTCTCCTGGGCAGTCGGTGTCGCCTTTGGCCGTTTTGACTGGCGTCTGGCCACCGGAGAGCGCACGTCACCGCCTGAGCCAGAGCCCTTCGATCCGCTGCCGGCGAAAAGTCCCGGCATGTTGCCGGACGGCGCCACGCCTTTCCATCAGCACGCCGGCATTCTGGTGGATGACCAGGGCCACCCACATGATTTGGCCCTGCTGGTCGAACAGGTGCTGGAAATCGTCGATGCTCCAGTGGTTGAGGACGTGCGCCGCTGGCTGCAAAAAGACTTCTTCGCCTTCCACCTCAAGCGCTACTCAAAGAGCCGTCGCAAAGCCCCGATCTACTGGCCACTGGCGACCGCTTCCGGCAGCTACACGCTCTGGTTTCATTACCCCAATCTCAGTGACCAGGCGTTGTTCACCGCAGTCAACGACTTCTTAGATCCCAAACTGGTCGATGTGCGTAACGAACTGCAAGCACTCCGTGATAAGGGAGTTGGTCGTAGCAAGCAGGATGAGAAAAGTCTGGAGGCGCTGACCAGCCTGGAGCACGAGCTGGCCGACTTGCGCGACAGCCTGTTGGAAATCGCTTCCAGCTATCGCCCCAACCACGATGATGGCGTTCAAATCACCGCCGCCCCGTTGTGGAAGCTGTTCCGCCACAAACCTTGGCAGAAGGTGCTGAAAGACACCTGGGCGAAGCTGGAAAAAGGCGACTACGACTGGGCGCACTTGGCTATGAACTACTGGCCTGATCGAGTGCGCGACAAGTGTGTCACAGACAAGTCGTTGGCCATCGCTCACGGACTGGAGCATCTGTACGTTGAGCCTGAGGTACAGCAGAAAAAAGCACGTGGTCGGGCAAAGAAAAAGGATGTTTGAATGACTACTCAAGGATTTGGCTACCAACTGCTGGATTTGCCGACGATATTCGCAGGTAATTTCTTTACCATCCCGGACTATCAACGTGGTTACGCCTGGGAAAAAAAACAGGTCGAGGAGCTGCTCAAGGACGTTGAGCACTTGATGAATGACGGCGCCGCTCTACGCCATTACACCGGTACCCTTGTACTTGGTCGGCCTGTAGGGGGGATTAAAGGCGAGTTTCATGTTGTAGACGGTCAGCAGCGCCTAACCACACTGGTGATATTTCTCCGCCAAATTTACGAACGTCTACCTGGAAAGGATCAAGCCACGTTTGCGGAGTTGTACCTGCAGCGTGGTGACCTGGGTAATGAGCGCTCGGTATTGCGCCTGAACTCAGACACGAGATCCTTTTTCGAGCGAGTTGTTCTGGTTGATGGCAATACTGAACATTGCCCTATTGCCCTAGAGGCCCATCAACGCTTATTGGACGCGCGCAACCAAATAGGTAGCTGGCTAGATGATCAGCATGACAAAGGCGTGTCTCTGCAAGCGATCAAGACAACATTGGAGTCGAGGCTGGGTTTCCTTGTTTATGCGCCGGAAGAAGACGCGGAGACAGGAATCATGTTTGAGGTGATTAATAATCGTGGCAAGCCGCTTAGTGAGTTGGAGAAAGTCAAGAACTACTTGATATATTGTTCTGTAAAGCTGGCCGCAAATACTCTCCGTGAGTCGATAGATCAAGACTGGTCAGAGATTCTAAAAGCCTTAAATTTGGCTAACAAAACGTCCTCAGGTGAGGAAGGCGCATTCCTAAGATACTGCTTGGTCGTACATTTAAAGCTGAACAAGACCGACAGCCAATATGGCTATGATGAACTAAAAAAACGGATCAACCTTGATCGTTCGCTCGTTGACTCTGCTTCAAAAGATAAAGCTATAAAGCGTATCTATGGCCTAGTGGCATTTATGAAGACAGCTGCTTTGTGGTATCAGCGTCTATATGGACCTGCTCACCAAGGTCTTGAACGGAGTCTTGTCAGCGTGCTAGATCAGATCAGAGCTCAGGGCCGGCATGCGTCTATTATGCCGCTTTTCCTGGCGATGGTGATCAAGCTCGAAGGTAAAGGCGAGCGTTTGCTTAAGCTGTTGAGGCTGCTTGAAATTCTTAATTTTAGAGTCTATATGGCGCCCAATATGACGCCGCGAAATGACACTGGTCAGGGCGACTTATACGGTTATGCCGCAAAATATTACCACGGTGGGCTGTTAGGCGATGTCCCGTCTGAATATAGAAAGATGGGTCGAGAGGTCGTTGCAACCGATGAAGACGCGCTAGAGTTTTTTCTGGTTAGGTTCGTCCTCTCTAATGCGGCCGAGGGGCGCTTTAGAGATTCATTCTCTCTGGGTGCGGATAGTCCTTATAACTTCTACAAATGGAGTGGTTTACGCTACTTTTTGATGAGTTATGAAGCCAAACTTCAACCAAAGAAAACAATCCAGATTGACAAGATACTGCTCGCTGTACCTGAGCGAAAGACTGCGGACTATCTCTCTGTAGAGCATCTGTGGGCTAGCAAAAACAGGGTTGGGTTTGGTGAGAATGACCGCAAGAAGGATTGGTACCAACGCCGGAGGCTTGGGAACTTTTCGCTACTTGAGTTGCGTTTAAATATCCAGGGTTGCAATGATGACCTGGAGTTGAAGTTGGAAAGATACCTTGATAAGGGCGGCGACGAGCCGCCGACTGATTTACAACAAGTGCGAAAAATGGCTGCCGACTTCGCTGCTGTTTTGAAAACGATGGGCAATCGTCAAAGGCGCGTAAATTTTTACCATGACCTTTATGATGAGCTGAATAACCTCCAGGAAAAGCGTTATATAGAATTTGCTATATCTAGGTGGTCGCTCAAGGGGTTCATAGGAAATAAGAGGCTACTTGCGGAAGCAGCTGACTTGGTTGCAGAGGACGCGGAATGAGTATCCAGGCCTTTATTCAGCAGGACGTTTTTGCTCCGCGACTTGCAAAATGCGGTGTTTTGGTTATTTACGACCCAGAGCGGCGCTATCGGGAAACCTGCTTGGCTCTGGCTGATGAGCGTTGCGAGGTAGTTGACGCCTCGGAGAGTAGCATTTTGAGCCGTGAGCAGGCGATTAAGGCGCTGCTGTCCCTAGGGAAAAGTCAGGTCGATAGTTTGCTGGTATACGTTCCAGCCGCGCAGCCGCTGAGCGAGGAGGCCAAACAGGCTGACCCTTTTGCGGCGGTAGGTGCGTGTGGTGAGGTGTTCCCGAGCGGTGACAGTGATAGCTTCTTTAGCCTGTGTCTAAAGGCCAAGCCTGATCAGAGCATGGCGATCCGACAAATTTTTGAGTCAGATCCCAACCCGAGCTTTGCCGTGATAGACGCCGTCGGCGGCGGCCTTGGCTGGCCGAACCTGCGTGCCCTCCTCAAGGTAGAGTCGAGTCGCGACATCCTCTTTGCGCTGCTAGCGCCAAGTGCCCAACAAGAGTCTGCCCTTAAGGGGAGTGATGCTTGGGTGAGTGAAGCGCGCGATCTGCTGAAGAACTCAATTGGCTTGTCTCTCAAGACGAAGGGTAAGACCTGGTCTTCTATTGCCGCTGAGCTGTGGCGCTTCGTTTTGTTCAGCGAGTTTGTCTTTGATCTACCTGACCAGTTGCCGGCTGCGTTGGTCGACATTCCTCGTGCAGACACCATAGCCAGGGCCGTGATTGAGGGGCTCTGTGACGACCTGCGCAATGATCGCCGCACCCAGGGCCTGTATATCGATAGAGCTGAGGAAATTGAGGAGGAGCTGGGGCTCATCGGACACTGTGCTCAGCTAGCTGACTTGGGGCAGCGGGATACTTTCCCCTTCGAGGAACGCACCTTCCTTAATCGTGCCATTTCCGCAATCTTGGCTGACGACACCGACCAAGTGCGGAGGATTCTTGAGCAGCACCAACGTTCTGTATGGACGGGGAAGGGCGAGAGCCGTGGGCAATGGGACTTGCTGCGTTCAGCGCTTGACTTGATCCAGAGCTGTGATGATTTGGATCGTCAGTTGGGGGATCACACTCGTAGTCTGGAAACCCTGCTGGAGTTTTACGTGAGCTCACTGCGAGAGGTGGATCGCCTACATCGTGAGTTCGAGCAGGCCGTCAGCGACTTCGAGTGGCAGGATACTGATGGTGTGATGACCTCAGTGAAGCAGCAAGCACGCAAGCAGTACGGCAAATTGGCCGAGAAGGTTCAGCTGGTCTTCACCCGTCATTTGCAAAATAGCGGATGGCCGCTCCCAGGCTATCTCGCCAACGCAGATGTTTTTGACCGTTTGGTTGCCCCTAGGCTGCAACAGAATGGCCGCAAGATCGCCTACCTGATGATTGATGCCCTTCGCTATGAGCTGGGCGTCGCCTTGGAGCGTCAGCTCGCCGAAGATGGCATTGTCGAGCTGAAAACAGCTCTGGCTCAGCTGCCCAGTGTGACGCCGGTTGGTATGGCCAGCCTATTGCCAGGTGCTGGTCAGCAGTTGTTTTTGCGCAATGCCGATCAGAGCATTGTGCCGATGCTGGGCGATCAGGTGGTCAACACTGTGGCGCAACGCATGGAGGTGATCAGGAAGCGCTACGGTCAGCGGTTCGCCGAAGGAAGGCTTGAAGACTTTGTTCGGGATCGCATTGATTTTGATGCGGACATCGACCTGTTGGTGTTGCGCGCTGTGGAGATCGATAGCCACTTCGAGAACCACCCTGATACCGCACCCGCTGAAATCACTAATGCGCTGCGGCGTATCCGTGTGGCAATCCATAAGCTCACCCAGCGTGGTTTCCATGAGGTCGTGATTGCGACTGACCACGGCTTTTTCATGAACAATCATGCTGGCGCCGGAGATGTGAGTTCCAAGCCATCTGGCGATTGGTTAGTCGTTCATGACCGGTGCGCACTGGGAGACGGCAGTGCCGATGCCAACCACCTGATTGCCAGCGCTGAAAAGTTGGGAATACGGGGAGACTTCGCCAAGTTCGCAGGGCCGCAGACGCTAGCGGCCTATCGCAATGGCCTGCTGTATTACCACGGTGGCGCATCGCTGCAAGAGTGCGTGGTGCCGGTCATTACCATGCAGCTGAAAGCCCAGGAGCAACCCAGTCTGAATAAGGCTGCCATCAACATCTCCTACAAGAACGGTGCAAAGCGCATTACTACGCGTGTTCCGGTGATCGATGTGGTCGTTGATGCTGCGGATATCTTCTCTACGGAGAGTGACTTTGAGATTCTGCTAGAAGCCCAGAACAACAAGGGTGAGGTAGTAGGTGAGGCCAAGGCTGGTGGCGCTGTGAACCCAGCAACGGGTACGCTGACCCTTCAGGCAGGTGAGAAGGTACAGGTCACTCTGAAAATGCAGATGGAGTTCGAAGGCAAATTTAAGGTGAAAGCTCTGAACCCGAAGACTAATGCCATCTACAGCCAAATTGAGCTGGAAACGGACTACGCGGTGTAAATCATGGATACCCTGGATCAGAAGCTCACATCGACGTTCGACGGCAAGGTGGTTCGCAAGGATCTGCTGCACCGAATCAAGAAAGGCACCAACGTCCCGACGTTCGTGTTGGAGTTTCTCCTGGCCCGCTTCTGTGCCAGTGACGATGACACTGAGATTCAGGCTGGCCTGGAGGCAGTGCTCGACACCCTGAACGAGAACTACGTTCGACCCAATGAGGCAAACTCAGCTCAGTCGAAGGTAGCCACCAAGGGCAAGCATCGCTTCATCGACAAGGTGCACGTCAACTATGTCGAAAAAGATCGCCGTCACTGGGCAGCCTTGGAGAACTTCGACTCGCGCAAAGTCGCGATCAGCGAAAAGTACTACCGCGACCATGATCGTCTGTTACAGGGCGGTTTGTGGGCAGAGGTGACTCTAGCCTTTAACGAAATCGAAGATGATGACTACGCCTTCTATATCGAGGATCTGCGCCCCATCCAGATGAGCCGCTTCGACTTCGCGCGTTACTGCGAAGGTCGCGAGCAGTTCACTCGGGACGAGTGGCTAGATGTCGTTCTGCGCTCTGTTGGATTGGAGCCCAGCAAGCTGTCACCTCGGGTGAAGCTGCACTTTATTGCTCGTTTGGCTCCTCTCATCGAGCCCAACTACAACTTCATCGAGCTGGGGCCGCGTGGTACCGGTAAGTCCTATTTCTTCAGCGAATTCTCGCCGTACTCGACGTTGATCAGCGGTGGCCAAGCAACCAAGGCGACGCTGTTCTACAACAATCAGCGCCATAAGATCGGGCTGGTGGGTTACTGGGACACAGTGGCTTTTGACGAGGTAGGCGGGATCAAGGTCAAGGATCAGGACACCATCCAGATCATGAAGGACTTCATGGCCAACGGGCGTTTCTCTCGTGGCGTTGAGGTTATTGCTGATGCTTCCATGGCCTTCGTGGGTAACCTCGATCTCTCGGTTGAGCAGGTGGTTAACTCTGAAGTCCATGATCTCTTTCAGCCGCTGCCCAAGGAGTTCGACCTGGCGGTGCAGGATCGCTTTGCGTGCTACCTACCTGGCTGGGAGATGCCGAAGAACAGCAGCGAGTTCCTGACCAGTAACTATGGGTTTATCACGGATTACCTAGCTGAGGCCTTTCACTATCAGTTGAAGCAGACCAACCGATACGAGGAGGTCAGCAAACGCATCAAGCTGGGGAGGGCGGTTGAGGGGCGAGACGAGAAGGGCATCAAGAAGACCGTCTGTGCCTTCTTGAAGATCCTCCACCCGAATGGAGCTCCGTCTGATCAGGAGTTCGCTGAGTATGTGGCCTACGCGGTAGAGGGACGGCGTCGGGTCAAGGAGCAGATGAATAAGCGCAAGACCGATGATGAGTACGCGCGGATTAACCTGTCCTACATTGATGCTTCAGGCAACGATGTGGTGGTCTATTGCCCTGAATCCCGGAACGCACCCGCAACTCAGGAGCCGACTCGCAAGAGCATTCATGCAGGCTCGAGTGACGACGTGCCAACGGCAGCGGCTCCCTCTGATCAGTCTGTTTTTCCAGCTGAAACGGTTGTCGGGCAGCCTGTTGTAGTCGCGGCCAATGGCCACGAAACAGTGCTGCAAGAACAGCACTACACCATCCATTACGGTGACACAGGCTACAGCTACGAGTCGATTGCGCTCCCTTATTTACAGGGAGCGAAGATTGTCGAAATCGAAGACCCGTATATTCGAGCCAATCACCAGATCCATAATTTTGTTCGCTTCTGCGAGGCGGTGATCAAGTCGCCCACGGTCAGGACAATCAAGCTGACGACCAGCTTTGACCAGGATACCGATCTCAAGGATGTTGCTGAGCGTCTAGAGGAGCTTAAGCAGAGCCTGTTGGAGATGGATATCGCGCTGGAGATCAAGATCAACGAGAACCTGCATGATCGAGAGATCAGGCTCGACAACGGCTGGGTGATCAAGATCGGTCGTGGTCTCGACTTCTTCCAGAAGCCCGATAGCTGGTTCGGTATTGGTGCGAATGATCTGACCCTACGGCGTTGCTTGGAGACTAAGGTCGATATCTTCAAAGCGAAAGCGTGATGGCTGCCATCTGAGGTGCCTCCATGGAGGCACCTGTCGATCAGAGCCAGTGAGCGGGAATTTCGACACCATAGTTTTTGGCCACGGTCATCAACGTCGAAACAATCTCTGCATGGCGGGCCTGGTGAACGGGCTCCCAGGTAGCACGGAAAGCCAGCAGGGATTGCAGTTCGCCAGGGTTATACATGCCTAGCCGGTGAAAATTGCCCCAGCTAGGAATACCGAACAGGTTGTAGATGACTACTGTGGCATCGCGCTCGCTGGCTAAGCGTTTATCTCCAATGAGCTTTTCAGCGGCTTCCTCTGCTTCATCTCGGTCGTCGAAGGTGTTTAAGAGTTTCATTGTGAACAATGTGCATGTTGTACTGATGGGCAGATAGTTTGCCCCATCTGATGTCGACATGCTCGTGGCTAGCTAGCCCTCGCTGCTACCTTCTTTGGCCCCGAAGTCCCAGAATGACGACGCAATCCGCTCGCGTGCCATTCTCCCTCCGAGTTCCTTGAATATCCTGCAGATACTCTTCCTGAGACGGCGGCAGTATTTCCTGTACGGAACGAGTGGGGCGTCCTGGCGCTGCTGATCCGTGGCCGAAGGAGTGGGCGCGTCATGGATGTATTCGACCCGGCTGGCTCGGTAAGAAGCTTTATCAAAGACTGCGGGGAGCTTTTCCGTTTTGGGCGCCGTTCAACGCATGGCGCGCTGCATCGCTACGACTCTTGGGACGCCTTGGCGCGTGACATGCAGAATAATCCGGATTTTCAGCGTGTGGAGGAAGGGCTAAAGCGGGGTGACGTATTCGAC